>Ga0334884_1003760_pt1 | contig 16652 bp, 15 predicted proteins | sample GraSluR1_MG_7_FD_207215 | JGI IMG/M metagenome (GOLD analysis project Ga0334884, IMG submission 207215) | Sludge microbial communities from methane-producing bioreactor in Wageningen University, Netherlands - Granular Sludge_12_05 R1 | ecosystem: Engineered > Bioreactor > Anaerobic >...
CGGGGAATCCGGACATCACCATGACGGCGATGAACACAAACAGCAACTGCTCTGAGCCCAGGGCGCGTCGACCCAGCAGGCGTTTGAGCCCTGCATTGAGCATCAGGAGCACGAAGCAGAGGAACACGGCGGAGCGTGGCAGGTGGCCGAAGCCCACCAGGTCGTAGCGGACCAGGGCCGAGAACGCCCCGCCGGTGGCCACGGCCGCGACGCAGAGGATGCTCACGACCCAGGTGGTCTTCGTGGGCCGTACGCGCGGGTCGGTCCGCTCAGGCTTGTCGGTCGAGGATCTCACGGGCTGCTCGCCACCCATGCACAAGGGATGCACGCGGGCCGTTGGCCGTGCAGGGGATGCGGCGGGCGGCGGAGGCCTTCGGGGGGTCGGCAAGAGCCCGCCCGACTGCGGCGAACGGCCTCCTACGCTCCCTGCCAGAGGATCTCCATCATCGCCCAGACGTTCTGCAGCGGCGTGCCGGCCACGATCTGGTTGGAGCAGCCGATCACGCAGCCCCCCAGCTCCCCGGCGGCCTCGATGGCCTGCTCGGTCTCGCGCTTCACATCATCCACCGAGCCGAGATGTAAGGTCTCGGAGTTCACGCCGCCCAGCAGGGCGACCCTGGGGAAGGTCTCGCGGACGCGGCGGATGGTCATGCCCGCCCTGCAGTCCAGCTCGTAGAAGAAGTGCACATTGGAGAACAGATCATCGGCCACCGACCACAGGTCGCCATCGCTGGCGAAGCCGTGGAGGGTGCCGGCGGCCTCGCAGGCGGCGGTGATCTTCCGCAGCCCCGGAAGCATGAGCTCGTGGAAGGCCCGCGGGGAGTAGAAGGGACCCCTGGCGGAGGCGAAATCGCCGCCACCGTAGAGGTAACGGATTCCGTGCTCTGCGGCGAGGGCGGCGTTGCGGGCGGACTGCTCCGCCTGGGCGTCCAGGTACCTCTTGACGATGTCGGGGCGCAGGGCGACGGCCTCGAGCCAGATGGGCTCGCGCGGGATGCACAGGCCGACGCCGCCGCCCCCGTACGGCACACCGTCCTCGCCGAACTCGTCCATGGTGCGCTTGATCGCGTCGAACATCGCCGGGGCGGGCTCGTAGCTTTCCACGCGCTCCTCGAGGGCCGCCACGCCGCGCTCGAGGTCTTCGATGGTGGGCGCCGGCACCGGGCTGTGGTCGATGATCTGATATAGCTCGGTGTGAGGGTCGTGGCGCATGACGCGCCAGGTGGCGTTCTCATCGCCGTAGAGGAAGGTGAACTCGTCGATCCTGCGGGTGGGTTTCTCGGGCATGCGCCAGTACGTGGTGCGGACGACGTCGAGCTTGAGGGTGCGGCAGAGCTCGACGGCGTCATCGTGGCAGCGGCGGAGATACTCCCGGTGGGCCTGTTCACCGTTCCACAGGGCGACGGCCTCCAGGTATTGCACGCGACCGCCGCCGACGAAGGCCTCGCGCCCGAGGATCTGCGAGCCCACGGCGGCCGAGAACCCGGCCTGGTAGATGGGGACTTTGTCGTAGGGACGCAGCTCGAAGGCGCAGGCCACGCGTTCCTTGGCGGTCACTTCAATCGCCGTCCTTGTCAATGGCGAGATGAGGGGCCGACAGTGCGCCGCAGGGCGGTTAGCGAGCCAGCGGGCAGGTGCCGTCGGCGTCGTAGCGGCCGACGCGCAGGAACTCCTCGTAGCCCCAGTGCTGCCAGATCGGATCGCAACCGATGGAGTGGTTGTCCGGATAGTCCTTGGCGATGAACCCGCCGCCCTCAGACCCCAGCTTCCGCACCATCTCCCGTGCCTTGGCCCTGATCCGGGTCTCCTCACCGCACTGCAGGGAGGTCTGGATGTCGATGGGGCACCAGTAGGTGACTTTGGCGGAGAACCGGGCGAGCCAGTCGAGGTCGTGCAGCTCGGGCTGGTCGAACTGCAGCACATCCACACCGATGTCGACGAGGGAGGGGATGATGTCCTTGACATACCCGCAGGAGTGCATCCAGACGGTGAGGCCGCGGCTGTGGGCGCGCTGGACGAGGCGCTCGAAGGTCTCGCGGAAGAGCCGCTCCCACATGCGCGGGCTGACCATCAGCCGCTCCTGTGTGCCCCAGTCTTCGCAGAAGAACACGCCCTGGGCGCCGATGTCGGCGTAGATGTCCACCTGCGCCAGGACGATGTCGCTGACCATGCGGTTGAGCCGGATGATGTTCTGGGGCTCGGCGGCGCAGTCCAGGAGGTAGTTCTCCAACCGTCGCAGGTATCTGGCGGCGTTGAAGCAGCAGCCGGGGAGGCTACCCAGGATGTAGCGGTCGGTGGTCCGGCGGCAGGTTTCGGCGGCGTGCCGGTATCTGGCGGGATCGTCCAGGGTGGGCGGCCTGTAGTGCTCCAGGTCGTCCCAGGTCTTGAGGGGCGCGTCGATCACCTCGCCGCCGAGGGTCCTGCCTTTGAGGCGGCGCCAGACACAGCCCCACTCATCAACGTGGCACTCGCCGCCCCGGTCGTCTTCCCACTTCCGGGGCTCGAGGCCCGGGTCCGGTGAGGGGCCGACTCCGGCGGTGTCGCACAGGCGCGGCTGTGTGTCGTAGGGGGAGTAGGTGAGGCCGATGCGCTCGGGGAGGGAATGGGCAAGGACGTGTGTGATGATCTCGCGGCCGTTCATGGCAGGGGGCTCCTCGCTGCGCGGGAGGTGTTGCAGGAGCGCGGCCGAACCGCCGGCGTGCAGATAGCCAGAAGGGTCGCCGGTGCATCGGCGACCCTTCTCGAGGCTTCTATCTTCCGCGGACGTCGCGCAAGATCGCGTGGCCGCAGCGGCCCTGGGGACCGAGCTTACTCGGCCGGGGCATCTGCCGGGGCATCTGCCGGGGCGTCTGCCGGGGCATCTGCCGGGGCGTCGCCCTCTACGGGCTCGGCGGTGTCGCCCTCGACGGGCTCGGCGGTGTCGGTGTCTGCGGGCTCGGCGGTGTCGGTATCGGCGGGCGGCTGGCCACCCTCCATCTCACCGGGCGGCGGCATGGGGTTAAGCATATCGGGCGGCGGTACATTCTCGGGCTTAGGCTTGGGGCAGCCGACGAGAACCGCCGTCAACAGCACTGCAAGGCCGACGATGAGCAGCAGGTATCCACTCCTCATTCGTACTCTTGCCTCCCTTCGAGCTTAGCGGCAGTATTGCCGATTGAGACGTGCATTACGATACGCGCTTCAGTATCGAATGTCAAGGGTATCGCCCTGCCCGTCGCCGGGCGAAGCCTGAGGCGAAGCCTGAGGCTCTCTTGCGTTCTCGGAGCCGCTTTGCGTAGAATGACGGCTGTGTCGGCCGCCGGGGATTCGCCGGCGGCCGGTCCGAGGGCCCCTTCCCACGCACCTACACTCGCCGGACGGGAGTGTCTCCATGGACGGTTGTCCCGACTGCAGACCGCTCGCCTCCAGGAACGAGCTGGAGCAGGTACTCACGGATGTCCTCGATCGCACCCCCATACTGGACCTGCACACCCACGTGTACAGCGCGGACTTCGGCGACCTGCTGCTGTGGGGTGTGGATGAGCTGATCACCTATCACTACCTCATCGCCGAGGTTTGCCGCGCCCCGCACGGCCCCACGCCCGAGCAGTTCTACGCCATGGACAAGAGCCGGCAGGCCGAGTGCATCTGGCAGAATCTGTTCGTCGACGGCTCGCCGGTGTCCGAGGCCTGCCGGGGCGTGCTCACCACCCTGTCGGCCCTGGGCATCGACGTCAACGACGGCCTGGGCGCCGCCCGGGACTACTTCATCGATGTCACAGTCGAGCAGCACATCGACAGGGTCCTACAATTGGCCAATGTGGAGGCGGTCGTGATGACCAACGACCCCTTCGACGCGCTGGAGCGCCCGGTGTGGGAGGCCGACGGCTGCACCGACCCGCGGTTCATCCCGGCCCTGCGTATCGACGGTGTGCTGGTGTTCTGGGAGCAAAACCGGCCTATCCTTGAGTCCTGGGGCTACGAGGTATCCGGCCAACCGGACCGCCGGACCTTCGGGGAGGTGCGGCGGTTTCTCTCCGATCAGGTGCGCTGCATGAAGCCCGCCTACATGGCGGTCTCGCTGCCCGACACCTTCGCCTATCCGGCCCAGACGCCGACGGCGGCGCTCATCGAGAACTGTGTCCTGCCCGTCGCCCGGGAGACCGGGACCCCCTTTGCGATGATGATCGGGGTCAAGAGACAGTTGAACCCGGCGCTGAAACTGGCCGGCGACGGGGTGGGCAAGGCGGATATCCGCGCGGTGGAGACAATGTGCGCCACCAACCCGGATGTCAGGTTCCTCGTCACGATGCTGTCCCGTGAGAACCAGCACGAGCTGTGTGTGGCCGCCAGGAAGCTGCCGAATCTGATGCCCTTCGGCTGCTGGTGGTTCCTCAATGATCCCAGTCTGATCGAGGAGATCACCCGCATGCGCCTGGAGCTGCTGGGGCTGTCCATGGTCCCGCAGCACTCGGATGCGCGGATTCTAGACCAGCTCATCTATAAGTGGCGGCACTCTCGGGTGGTGTTGCACAAGGTCCTGACGGACAAGTACGACGACCTCATGGCAACGGGCTGGGCCCTGACGGAGGAGGCGGTGGAGGCCGACGTAACGAGGCTTTTGTCCGGGAACTTCCGGGAGTTCGTGGGGCTCTAGGGACCGGTCATTAGGACACAAGGCCAGGTCGCCGCGCCCACGGGCGAGGCGATGGTCTACGAGCAGAAGCGACGGCGCAACCGGCGCCATGGAGGGACGAGCAGGCATGGCAAGGACCCAGATTGCCGCACAGCTCTACACCATACGAGACTTCACCAAGACGCCCGCCGAGGTGGCCAAGTCGATGGGCAAGATCCGTGACATCGGCTATGAGGCCGTGCAGATCTCGGGGATGGGCCCCATCGACCCCGGCGAGTGCCGGAAGATCATGGACGACAACGGGCTGGAGGTGGCCGCCACCCACATCGGCTTCGAGCGCATGCGAGACGAGACGGCGGCCGTCATCGAGGAGCACAACATCCTGGGCTGCAAGTACCCGGCCATCGGCGGGCTGCCCGGCGAGTATCGCACCGCTGCCGAGGGCTACGAGCGCTTCGCCAAAGAGGCCACCGAGGTGGGCCGGAAGCTGGCCGAGGCCGGTCTGACCTTCGGCTATCACAATCACAGCTTCGAGCTGGAGCGCTTCGGTAACCGCACCGGGCTGCAGATCATCTACGAGGACAGCGACCCCACCTACGTCACCGGCGAGATTGACACATACTGGGTGCAGCACGGCGGCGGCGACCCGGCGGCATGGATCCGCAAGCTCCAGGGACGAATCTTCCTGGCGCACTTCAAGGACATGCGCATCGTCGGCGGCCAGCAGCAGTATGCCGAAGTGGGCGAGGGGAACCTCAACTGGCCCAACATCATCGAGGCCTGCAAGGGCGCCGGGGTCGAGTGGTACATCGTCGAGCAGGATCAGTGCTACGACCGCGATCCCTTCGATTCGCTGAAGATCAGCTACGAAAACCTCCGTTCCTGGGGCCTGAAGTAGGCCTGGAGGTGCGGCCGAAGAGCCCCGCACTCGCCGGGAATGTCATTCTGAGCGCGTCCGCTCTCAGAGGGAGCAGCTCGAGGAATCTCCCGGCATTCAGCGAGATTCCTCGCCCAAGCGGCGCAAGCACGAGCTTGCGATGCCGACGCTCCAAAATGACAGGAACCGGGCCGGCCGGACTTCTCGGCAGCGCTTGTAGAACCGGTAGCGATAGGGCACGCGGGACCGCCGATGGAGGCGGTCCCGCCCTGGTTCTGCAGCGGGTAAGGTCGGCGCGGAGACGGGCCGCCTGTGGCCCATCGGCAGCGGCAGGGCGCAGGACGCGTGGCGTGAGGGGACCGTCGGGGGAGACCGGGGTGTGGGGTCCTTCAGCCCTCCAGCAGTGCACCGGCGCCCTGCCCGAGCAGCTCCGCGGCCAGTTCGCTTCCCAGCGCTTCGGCCTGTGCTATCGGCCCCGACACCCGGGCCCGATAGCAGGGAGTGCCGGCGTGCCCCAGCGCCACCCCATCCACCGTGCAGCGGTCGCCCTCGACGCGGGCGAGGATACCCACCGGCACGCGACAGCCGCCGCCCAGCGCAAGCAGGGCGGCGCGCTCGGCCGCGGCGCATGCCCGGGAGTGCGGGCAATCCAAGGCGACGAGGAGGCCCAAGGTGGCGGCGTCATCGCTCCGGGCTTCCACGGCGATGATGCCCTGCCCCGCCGCGGGCACCATGACCTGAGGCGACAGCCACCGGGTGATGCGGTCCGCCAGGCCGAGGCGGATGAGGCCGGCTCCCGCCAGCACGATGGCGTCCAGCCCCTCCTCCGCCAGCCTGCGCAGGCGGGTCTCCACATTGCCGCGGAGGGGCGAGAAGCTCAGGTCGGGACGGTAGTGGGCCAACTGAGCCCGGCGCCGCGGGCTCCCCGTCCCGATGCGGGCTCCGGGCGGGAGCTCGTCCAGGTTTTTGGCCTCGCGACAAACCAGCACGTCCCGGGGGTCTTCGCGCAGGGGCATGGCGGCCAGTACAAGGCCCTCGGGAAGCTCCACCGGCATGTCTTTGAGGCTGTGCACCGCCAGGTGCGCCCGTCCGTCCAGCAGGGCGAGCTCGATCTCCCGGGTGAACAGCCCCTTGCCCGGGATCTCGGAGAGCGGCCTGTCCAGGACGCGGTCGCCCCGGGTCTTGAGGGTGAGCAGCTCCACCCGCAGGCCCGGATGCAGGCGGCATAGCTCGCGGCGCACGGCCTCGGACTGGGCCAGCGCCAACCGGCTGCCACGGGTGGCCAAGATCAGGCGCTCAGGCATCGTCACCTTCCTTGACCACGAGGAACGCCTCCGTCGCGGCCTGCACGATCCGGTCCACGTCGGCGTCGCTGTGGGCGGTGGAGAGGAACGCGGCCTCGCAGTACGAAGGCGCCATGTACACGCCCCGCTCCAGCATGGCGTGGAAGAACCGGGAATAGGCCTGCTTGTCGGCGCCGGCGGCCTCGTCGGCATTGCGCACCGGACCGGAGGCAAAGAACGTCGTCATCATCGAGCCCACGCGGTTACAGACCGTGTCGACCCCGGCCTGCTTGGCGGCGGCGGCCAGGCCGGAGGCCAATAGCGCGGACTTGCGCTCCAGTTCCGCATAGACTCCGGGCTCTCCGAGGGCCTCGAGGGTGGCGATCCCGGCGGCCATGGCTACCGGGTTCCCGGCCAGCGTCCCGGCCTGCACCGCGGGGCCCAGAGGCGAGACGGACTGCATGATCTCGCGCCTGCCGCCATAGGCGCCCACGGGAAACCCGCCGCCCACGATCTTGCCCAGAGTCGTCATGTCGGGCGACACTCCGTACAGCTCCTGCGCGCCGCCCCGAGCTATCCGGAACCCGGTGATGACCTCATCGAAGACCAGGATGATGTCATTGTCGGCGGTGAGCCGTCGCAGGCCCTGCAGGAACCCCTCCTCCGGAGTTACCACACCCATATTGCCCGCCACGGGCTCGACGATGAGGCAGGCGATCTGGCCGGTGTACTCGGCCACCAGCGCCTCCACCGAGTGCAGGTCGTTGTAGCGGGCCACGAGAGTCTCGGCGGCGTACCCCGCCGGGACCCCGGCGCTGTCCGGAACTCCATACTGCATCCCGGTGGAGCCGGCCTTCACCAGCAGTCCATCCGCATGGCCGTGCCAGCAGCCGTCGAACTTGAGGACCTTGTCGCGACCGGTGAAGGCCCGCGCCGTGCGGATCGCGCTCATGGTGGCCTCGGTGCCGGAGTTGACCATGCGCACCAGCTCCAGGGAGGGGAAGCGCTGAGAGATCAGCTCGGCCATGCGCACCTCGGCCGCAGTGGGAGCGCCGAAGCTGGAGCCCTTCTCCAGGGCCTCCCGTGCCGCCGCCACTACCCGGGGGTCCGCGTGGCCCAGGATCAGCGGGCCCCAGGACATCACCAGATCGAGGTACTCATTGCCGTCCACATCCCACAATCGGCTGCCGCCGCCGTGGGAGATGAAGCGCGGTGTGCCGCCCACGGAGCGGAAGGCCCGCACGGGCGAGTTCACCCCGCCGGGCAGGTGCTCCTGGGCTCTTGAGAACAGCGCCTCAGACCGGGGGACATCCATCGCGGTCCTCCTCAATCAGGACGACGGTATCTGGGACTGGTCTTCTTCAACTCACGGAGGGTGGGCAGCATGACGTACTGCGAGAGTCCGCAGCGCTCGGCCAGACCGGCCACCACCTGCTCCGCGGCCGCCGGGTCCTTGGCATGCACCATCGTGTACAGGTTGTAGGGGAAGCTATCCAGCGTCGGACGGCAATAGCAGTGGCTCACTTTGTCCTCGGCGGCGAACAGACCTCCCACCTCGCTGAGCCTGTGGGCCGGCACCCGCCAGGCCACCATGATATTGCCGCGGATGCCCACCCGGTGGTGCCGCACCCGGGGGCCGAGACGTCGGATCACGCCCTGCTCGTGCAGGCGCTTCACTCGCTGCAGGAACTCCTCAGGTGCCATGCCGATCTCGGCGGCCATCAGGTCGAAGGGCTCCGCAGCCAGGGGGACTCCCTCCTGCAGGCGCTCCAGTACGTCCCAGTCGCGATCATCGATCATCGGTCATCTCACCGGCCGCGAAGGCCACCCGGATCTTGAACACCTCGGAGGCGGGCAGATTGTGGATCGGGCCGCAACCCGTCCGCCCGGCGAGCTCGTCCAGCAGGGCCCGGATCGCCTCCTCCGAGGGAGCGATCACGGTGAACCACATGCTGAGCTCATGGTCGCGCAGATAGTTGTGGGTGACCTGCGGCATGGCCTCGAGGACGGCGGCCACCTGCTCCACCCGCTCCGACGGGACCGTCATGCACGCCAGCGTGCTCCGGTAGCCCAGCTTCTTTGGGTCCAGGAAGGCGGAGACCTCGCGGACGACCCCGCGGTCCCGCAAGTCCTCCAGAAGGTCGATGACCTCCTGCTCGGAGCAGCCCACGGCCCGGGCGATGGCAAGGAATGGTCGCGGGACCAGGGGCAGGCCCTTCTGAGCTTCCGCCAGCACGCGGGCGGCAAGGTCGGGCATGTCGGCTTCACTCCCAGACGTTGGCAACGGCGTCCTCACCTCCGCCAGAAACCGAGACACGGATCGCAGGCCTCCGTGCCTGCGGTCTTCCAAGACCGCACCGTGAACCACCCGGCCTCCGCCAGAATCCACAACCGCGTCCGCGCTCCTCCGTGCCCGCGGTCCTCCAAGACCGCACCGTGAACCACCCGGCCTCCGCCAGAATCCACAACCGCGTCCGCGCTCCTCCGTGCCCGCGGTCTTCCAACTCACATTATGCATGAACGCACTGGGGCCACATTCCGCCATTCCCGCGTCCGGAACGGTCGAAGTGCTGCCGTTCTCCCCCCTCCTCCCGTCTCGCCAGTAGTATCGGCGAGTAAGGGAGAGGGGGGCTGGGGGGGTGAGGTGACGTGGATCGGCGCCTGCCCGGAACCTGCATAATCTGAGTTCCAAGACCGCACCGTGAACCACCCGGCCTCCGCCAGAATCCACAACCGCGTCCGCGCTCCTCCGTGCCCGCGGTCTTCCAACTCACACTATGCAGGGCCCGGGCGGGCACCGACTTACCCCGCCCCTCGGCGTCTCTTCTAGCCGCTTTCCCTCTCCTTCGCGCCACAGCCGTTCCGCGCCACGCACCACGAACCACGCACGACGGCCGTTACTCCGACGGCCGGTACAGGCACCAGGGCTCCTGGGCCATGTAGTCCCCGCCCGAATAGTAGTAGGCCCGGGCCCGGCAGCCACCGCAGATGCTCTCATAGTCGCAGTCACCACAGCGTCCGGAGGGCTTCTCGGTGCGCAACCTGTGGAACACCGGGCTCTCGGCCCAGATCCTGGAGAAATCGGTCTCCCGGACGTTGCCGACCTTCAAGGGCAGGTAGGGGCAGGGCTGCACGTCGCCATTGGGGATGATGACGCAATAGGAGGTGCCGGCCAAGCAGCCCTTGGTATAGCGCATGGGGATGCCCTTGCGCCTGGCGACGCGCATGAACTGCGGGGCACAGGTGGGCTTGAGCTCGATGGGAACCTCACGCTGCTTGTCCAGGATCCTGCCCAGCAAGAGCTCGTACTGGGAGGCTTTGAGCGTCTCGGTCTCGATGTCCTCGCCACGCCCGGCGGGAACGAGGAAGAAGATGTGGTGCCCCACGGCGCCCAGCTCGACGGCCAGGTCGGTCAGGTCGGTGACGATGGCCTCATTGCGCTCGGTGACGGTGGTGTGGATCTGGAAGGGCAGCCCGCCTTCGAGGCAGGTGCGCATCCCGCGCACCGAGGCCTCCCAGGCCCCCGGCATGCGGCGCCACTCATCGTGCACCGCCGGGTCGGTGTCGTCGAGGCTGATACCCACCCGGGCCACGCCGGCCTGCTTGAGCTTGTCCACGACCTCGGGCGTCAGGAGCGTGCCGTTGGTGCCCAGTACCACGCGCAGGCCCTGCCCGGTCCCGTGGGCGGCAAGCTCGTAGATATCCGGACGCATCAGGGGCTCGCCCCCGCTGAGGACCATGATCTTGAAGCCCGCCCGGGCGATCTGCTCCAGGAGCTTTCTGCCCTCCTGCGTGCTGAGCTCATCGGGGTCGGCTTCGGGCCCGGCGGCGCGGTAGCAGTGGCGGCAGAACTGATTGCAGCGGCGTGTGGTGTTCCAGGAGATGATCATCCGGCCTGCTCCCGCAGCCACGCCGCGGCATCCAGGGCGTGGTAGGTGAGGATGATGTCGGCCCCGGCGCGCTTGATGGAGGTCAGGATCTCCATGGCCACCCGGCGCTCGTCGATCCAGCCCTGCTGCGCGGCGGCCTTGACCATCGCAAACTCCCCGCTGACATTGTACGCCACCATGGGAACAGGGAAGCTGTCGGCCACGGTGCGCAGCACGTCGAGGTAGGCCAGGGCGGGCTTGACCATGATGAAGTCGGCGCCCTCCTCGATGTCCAGCGCGGCCTCCCGCATGGCCTCGCGGGCATTGGCCGGGTCCATCTGATAGCCGCGGCGGTCACCGAATTGGGGGGCGGAATCGGCGGCCTCGCGGAAGGGGCCGTAGAAGGCAGAGGCGTACTTGACGGCATAGGACATGATGGCGATATCCGCAAGGCCGGTCTCGTCCAGCGCGGCCCGAATGGCCCCCACACGCCCGTCCATCATGTCCGAGGGGGCCACGATGTCCGCGCCCGCCTGAGCGTGAGAGACGGCCACCCGGCACAGCAGCTCCAGGGTGGCGTCGTTTTGAACCTCACCGGTCTCGTCCACCTGCCCGCAGTGGCCGTGGCTGGTGTACTCGCAAAGGCACACATCGGTGATGACGCACAGCTCCGGGGCCCGGCGCTTGATCTGCCCGATGGCCTGCTGCACCGCCCCCGTCTCGGCCCAGGCCTCGCTGCCGATGGGGTCCTTTTGCTCAGGCAAGCCGAACAGCAGCACCGCGGGCACGCCAGCGGCCAGCACGCGGTCAATCTCCGGCCCCAGTTGGTCCACGGAGAGATGGTAATTGCCGGGCATGGAGGGAATCTCGCTGCGGATACCGCGGCCGGCGGTGATGAACAGGGGGAGCACGAGATCATCCACTCGCAGGTGGGTCTCCCGGACCATACGCCGGATCTGCTCGGAGCGGCGCAGCCGCCGGGGTCGCGATTGGGGGAACATGGGACACCTCCGAGGAGGAGTGAAGGGCCGGCGACGACGCCGGGGCCCCCGGGACGGCAACGACGACGGCGAACGGCAATGCGGGTCCCGCTCAGCGGCGACCCGCGGTCCCAGGAACGGCAACGGAAGACGGCAAAGGCCGGGGCGGGCGGCAATACGGTCCGGGTCGTGAACCGGGACCTACTGTTCCAGCCCCAACACCCGTCGCGCGAACCGGCGGGCCTCGTCCGTCACCCCGGAGCTGAGTTGGTCGAGGATATCGGAGGCCAGGAGGCGCTCCCAGGCAGCGGCACGGTCGGCCTGCTCGTCGTAGGCGTCCATCACCCGGCCACGCAACTCGGCCATCAGTTGCGCCAGATGCCCGTACTCTTCAGTCACGGTATCTTCCAGCAAGACCCGCAGGTGCCTGGCCAAGGCGGGACAGGTGCCGCCGGTGGCAATGGCGATGGAGACCGGTCCGCGCCGGATGACCGCGGGGACGTAGAAGCTGCACAGGGCCGGGCAATCCACCACATTGACCAGCACCCCGCGGCGCCGGCAGTGGCCAGAGACCCGGGAGTTGAGCTCGGCGTCGTCGGTGGCGGCGATGACCAGGAAGGCGTCCTGGAGGTCATCGTCGCGGAAATCGCGGATGTGCAGGTCGATGGCCTCTTCGGCGGCCAGTTGCAGCACGGCGGCTGCGGGCTCGGTGGCGACCACGCGGACGGAGGCCCCGGCTTTGAGCAGGGGGGCGATCTTGCGCGCCGCCACCCGGCCGCCGCCTACCACCAGGCAGAGACGGCCCTGCAGCAGGAGGGTGATGGGGTAGTGCGGGTTCATGACGCAGGCCCTGCGGAAGGGGGCCGGTAGACCGGCCGGCGGGGGGCGAGGTCGGCGGCTTGACAGCCCGGATTCGCTCGGCTACAGTGCCGGATAATGTATTGCATGGTGTGATAACCGGCAGTGATTCTACCTGCGGCCGTAACGGGCGTCAAGGCGACGCCGCCGTGGGGCGACGGCGGTGAAGTGCACGGGCAAGTGAACATCTCCCTTGTCGGCGTCAACCATCTGACCGCCGGAGTAGCGGTGAGAGAGCGGGTGGCCATCGCGCCCCGCGACCTGCCCTCCTGCCTGCTGGCGGCCGCCGCCTGCGAGGGCGTGGGAGAGGCGCTGCTGCTGTCCACCTGCAACCGCTCGGAGCTGTACCTTGTGGCCGCCAATGGCTGCTGCGCCGCCGGAGCGGCCCACGTGTACTCTTTGGTGCATCAGCTCAGCCCGGAGCAGTTGTGCGGACACACCTACACGCTGCAGGACGCCGAGGCCGTGGCGCACATGTTCAAGGTCGCGGCGGGCGCCGAGTCGATGGTGGTGGGCGAGACCGAGATCATGGGGCAATTGCGGCGGGCGGTGGAGGCCGCGCGGGCTGCGGGGACGGCGGGGAGGGTGCTCTCGCGGCTGGGGGACACGGCGCTGGCTGTGGGCAAGCGGGCGCGGACCGAGACGGCGGTGGATCGCGGCTGCGTGTCGGTGGCCTCGGTGGCGGTGAGGCTTGCTTTGCAGGTGTTCGATGAGCTGGCCTCGCGCCGGGTGCTCATCGTGGGGGCCGGAGAGCTGGGAGCGCTGGTGGCGCGGCGTATGGTGGACTGCGGGGCCGGGGACGTGACGATCACCACCCGGACGCTGTCTCGGGCCGAGGCTTTGGCCGGCGACATCGGCGGCCGGGCGGTGCCCTTCGATCGGCTCGTGGACGAGCTTCTGAAGGCCGACATCGTCGTGACCTCCACGGGCTCGAGCACTCCACTGGTGAGTGTGGAGCGGGTGGAGGCCGCCGCGGGGCGCGGGCGCCGCCGCCCCACTCTTCTGATCGACCTGGCGGTCCCTCGCGATGTCGATCCCGCGGTGCGGGCCATTGATGATGTGTACCTGTATGACCTGGACGACCTGCAGCGCCTGGTGCAGGACGTGGAGGGCAGGCGGTGCTGCGAGCTGCCGCTGGTGGAGGCCATCGCCGAGGAGGAGGCGCGCCGGTTCATGCTGTGGGCCAAGTCGCAGCAGGTCACGCCCCTGGTCCTGCAGCTCCGGCGACAGGCGGACGCCATCCGCGCCGAGGAGATCGGACGGCTGCTGGCGACGACGCCGGACCTGACGGGGAAGACCGAACGGGCCGTGCACCTGATGAGCAAGAGGCTCGTGCGGCGGCTGCTGCAGGGCCCACTGGAGCGGCTGCGGCTGTTGGCGGCGGAGGGCCTCTCGGAGAGCGACCTGAGCCTGATCGAGGAGCTGTTCACCCTCCCGGACGAGGCGGAGGAGGAAGAGGAGCCGACCGATGGGTGACCCCCTCCTGCTGCTGATCCCCGGAGGTGGCTACCTGGCGGCCGGGGCGACCTTGACCTTCCGGCGCGCCGGCCACAGGCCCGCGCTCTGGATCGCGGCGCTGGTGTACGCGAGCCTGGCCACACACATCGTCCTGCTCGTGCTGAGGGATTACTCCGAGCCGACGGCCTTTGTCGCCAGCTTCCGGGAGGCCGCGGTCTCACTCTCCGGTCTGCTGGTGGTGGCCTACCTGATTGTCTCGCGAATGCTGCAGGGCATGGGCGCTCTGGGCCTGGTGCCGGCGGTGGCGGGGCTGGCGCTGGTACTGGTCGCCCCCAGCCTTCCGGCGGTCCCCGCCCCTGTCCCCCCGATTCTGCAGAGCGCCTGGTTCTTGCTGCACGTGCCCCTGTGTTTGCTGTCACACCTGATGTACGCCATGGCCGGTTGCGGCGCGGTGATGTACCTGGTGGTCAGCGGGCTTCTGAAGGCCCGGCGACCCATCGCGCTCTCCGGCGGGCTGCCGAGTTTGGAGTCGCTGGACCGCTTTTCCCACCGCATGGCGAAGATCGGCTTCCCGCTGCTGACCGCCGGTCTACTGGCCGGAATGCTGTGGTCTTACGAGGTGTGGGGCCAGGTGATTCCGGAGGCGCCCAAGCAGGTGGCGGCCTTCGCCAGTTGGGGCGTGTACGCCGCGTACTTCCACGCCCGCAATGCCCGGGGGACCCGGGGCCGGTTCTGCGCCTGGATGCTGGTGGCGGGGTTCACTCTGGCCCTGGCGGGCCTGCTGCTGCCCCTGGTCTCCGGTGGCCCACACCGGTTCATCTGAGAGGTCCTGAGCATGGCGGCTGCCGATCGCGCGGGAATCGTCTACCTCGTCGGTGCCGGCCCCGGTGATCCGGGTCTGCTCACCGTCAAGGGCCGGGCCTGCCTCCGGGCCGCCGATGTGGTGGTCTACGACCGGCTGGCCTCTCCGGAGCTGCTGAGCGAGGCCGGGCCCGAGGCGGAGCTGATCTACTGCGGCAAGTCGCCGGACCACCACGCCATGGGGCAGGAGCAGATCAACCAACTGCTGGTGGAAAGGGCGCTGGCGGGCAAGTGCGTCTGCCGCCTCAAGGGCGGCGATCCCTTCGTGTTCGGGCGCGGTGGCGAGGAGGCCCTGGCCCTGGCGCAGCGGGGCATCGCCTTCGAGATCGTCCCCGGAGTGAGCTCCGCCGTCGCCGCCCCGGCCTACGCCGGCATCCCGGTGACCCACCGGGCGGTGGCGACGAGCTTCGCCGTGGTCACCGGGCATGAGGACCCCGCCAAACCGGAGAGTCAGGTGCACTGGGAGCGCCTGGCCACGGCCGTGGACACGCTGGTGATCCTCATGGGGGTCGGGCGGTTGGCCGCCATCGTGCAGGGACTGCTGGCAGGGGGCCGAGCCTCTGAGACGCCCGTGGCCATCGTGAGCCGCGGCACCTACGCGCAGCAAAGCACGCTGGTGAGTACGCTGGGCGGGGTGGTGGGAGATGCCGAAGCCGCCGGGGTCGCGGCACCGTCTGTGATCGTCGTGGGTGAGGTGGTGTCGCTGCGCCGGGAGTTGGCCTGGTACGATCAGTGGCCCCTGCTGGGGCGCAGGGGGCTGGTGACCCGCACGCGGCAGCAGGCCGGCAATCTGAGCGCCCTGCTGCGCCGGCGCGGCGCGATACCCCTGGAGACGCCGCTGGTGCGCATCGAGCCACCGGAGAGCTGGGAGCCTCTGGAAGAGGCCCTCGCCGCCATGGACGGCTTCGACTGGCTGATCCTCACCAGCCCAAACGGTGTGGCGGCGACGGTGGCGCACCTGGAGCGGCTGGGGCTGGACATCCGTGCCCTGAAGGGCCCGCGGATCGCCGCCATCGGCCCGGCCACCGCTGAGGCGGCGGCCGCGGCCGGCCTGCGGGTCGCGCTGTGCCCCGAGGAGCATGCCGCCGAGGGGCTGCTGGAGAGCCTCAGGGCCGAGGGGCTCCGGGGCAGGAGACTGCTCCTGCTCCGCGCGGCCCAGGGGCGAGAACTGCTCCCGCGCCTGGCCGAGGAAGACGGGGCCCAGGTCACCGTGGTACCCGTCTACCAGACGCTGCCCGTCGACTGCCCCGATCCCGAGGCCATGGGGATGCTGGAGCGCCACGAGGTGGATTTCGTCACCTTCGCCAGCTCCTCGGCGGTGAGAAGCTTCGTCTCGGCGGTCGGGCAGGAGAGGGCCCGGGAGCTGCTGGAGCAGGTCTGCATCGGCTGCATCGGTCCCGTCACCGCCGCGACCGCGGAGGAGCTGGGGCTCACACCCACCGTCGTTCCCGAGCAATACACCATCGAGGCCCTGGTGGCGGCTTTGGCCGCGCATTTCGCCGCGGCCCCGGGGAGGTCGGATCAGTGATCGGTTGCACCAAGCTCCTGTGTGGCACCGCCACGGTGTCTGAAGCTCTGCACCACGATCGAGACAGCAGGCGGCTGCCTCCACACCTGCTGCAGTTCTCCTCGGACTTCAGACCGCTCGTGGTGTGGAACACCACGAACCGCTGCAATCTGTCCTGCGAACACTGCTATCTGAGTGCCGAGGACCGCCAGTACGAAAACGAGCTCACCCACGAGCAGGCCCGGGCCTTCATCGAGGACATCGGCCGGATGGGCTGCCCCGTCCTGTTGTTCTCGGGTGGCGAACCCCTGCTGCGCCCGGACCTGCTCGAGCTGGGAGCCTAT
>Ga0334884_1003762_pt1 | contig 16649 bp, 20 predicted proteins | sample GraSluR1_MG_7_FD_207215 | JGI IMG/M metagenome (GOLD analysis project Ga0334884, IMG submission 207215) | Sludge microbial communities from methane-producing bioreactor in Wageningen University, Netherlands - Granular Sludge_12_05 R1 | ecosystem: Engineered > Bioreactor > Anaerobic >...
GCTGAAGGTCTACCAGGGGGAGGGCCACGGCTTCATGATCAATGAGGGCGAGAGGTCGGAGAGCTTCGCCGCCCTGGACGCCGAAGGAGAGATGGCGAGGTTCTTCGATAGGACGCTTAAAGGATGAAGATGAACTCGTTCGAAGGGGCGCGGGGTTAAAGAGACCGCGCCGCTCCGCGCCCCCTGTCACTTTTTTTCGCTTCAAAACTCCGACCGACCCGTGACCATATCGGCCACCCAGTCCCAGTCGTGGTCGTAGATGTGGGCCGAGCAGCTGACCGTCGTGATCGAGCCGGGCTCCGCCCCCACCCTCCCGGCGACGTATTCGAGGAGCCTCGTCAGGCCGTAGAGGTTCGCGGGGTAAGCGCCTGCGAAGTCGTGGCTCCGGAATAGGGCCGCGAGGTGGAGGCGGCCCTCCCGGATCTTGAAGTCGTCGACCATCATGCAGGGGACCTCCTCCTTCTCTGTATCGACGGGGGGTATCCAGGTCACCGCCGAGGCCCTCCGGGTGTTGGGGCTCGCCCGGAGGCGGCGGACTACGTAATCGATCTGGTCGACGGGCCCATGGGAATCATCATCTATTTGTTTCTGAGAGCCGGGCAGAGCCCAGGCCCGGAGCCTCTCGCCGTAGGTATACTCAAAGCCGGGGTTGTTGCCGCTGACGAGCTGGAGGGCATAATCTTCGAGTCGGGGGCGATTCCAGGAGTACTCCTCTGGGATCATATCCCTCCTGGGGTCTTCCACCACCACCTCCAGGGCGAGGATCTCCCTCGTCCTCGTCCCCCGCTCGTCGGTGATCTCTTCGCCGTCGCGCCAGATGAGGCCGAGCCCCCGCCGCCACGCCTCGGGGATCGTATCCGCCCTGATGAACCTTCCGACCCTCAAATAACCACCGTTCCCCGTCATGGCCCACTTGGCTAAAATAGGTTGGCTCTCAACCCTTCAGATAGAGCAGTTCTGGAGACCTTCAAGATGCCCGACTTTGAGTGGGAGCTGGTGGCGGCCATAAACCGCTTCTTCGAGAGCGAGGAGATCAGGGGCGTCGCCTACCGGCTGAAGCAGAGCCGCTACACCCCCCAGGTCGTCGACCTCCTCGTCGACTCCCCCCACCCCGGCTACTATCTGGCCGTCGAGTGCAAGAGCCTCGACGCCCGCAAGGCGAAGACGTTGTACTACAGCCAGCACTTCTCCCTCGCCGGCGGCGTCCACCAGATCGAGAGGATCGACCGGTTCGTCGAAGTCTCCGGCCGGCGAGGGGTCCTGGCGGTGGAGCTGCGCCAGGGTCCAGGAAAGCCCAAAGGGGCACACCTCATACCCTGGAAGACGGTCATTGACGGCTTCAGATCCGAGTCCTCAGGCATCCCGGTGGAGATGATAGAATCTATGCCTCCCCTGGGGAGGAAGAACGGGACCTACCGGATAGAGGCCGGGTACCTGGAGAGGCTGGGGATCTAAGGCCAATTAATTTTACTGCAGACAAGAGAATTTGGATTAAGCTTATATCCCCTTCCGCCGCTCCCAAAAACCATGAAGCTTCCCGGTACCGCGACCCAGCCGGAGAACGTCCATATCGCCATAGGAAAGCTCGATATCAGGCCAGGGATGGCCTTCCTCGATCTGGGGTGCGGCTCGGGGGCCATATCCCTTGCAGCTGCTAGGTTCACCGACCGGATATACGGCATCGATCGAAGATCTGAGGCGGTGGAGATCTCGAAGGGAAGGGTCCGGGGCGGGACCTTCCTCTGCGGCGAAGCCCGAGATCTGATCCCGACGCTCCCAAAGATCGACCGGTGCTTCATCGGCGGGACGATGGGCATAGAGGCCTTCTTCCCCGCCCTGATGGAGAGGCTCTCTCCCGGAGCCGTCGTCGCTGCCGACCTCGCCAGGATCGGTATGGCGTCGAAGGTCGCCACATTGATGAAGGGGGCGGGGATCTACGAAGAGCTCCTCCAGATCGGGGTCGCCCGGGGCTACGATCTCGCCGGGGACGTCGCCCTCAGGCCGGAAAACCCCATCTTCATGGTGGTGGGGAGGCTTGCTGGAGGTCGGAGCCCTTGACGGGAGAAATATCGGATAATGGGGACTATCGGAGAGGATGGAAGATGTCAGGAGAGGAGATGGAGATGGTTGCTTGCTGATAGGGGTGAGCCTCGGCCCCGGGGACCCGGAGCTTCTGACCCGGAAGGCGGAGAAGGCCCTCGCCGCCGCGGATGAGGTCTTCGTCCCCGGCGAGATGGCCGCCGAGCTCGTCAGGCCCTTCGCCGAGCCGGAGGTCCTCGACTTTCCCATGATCTCGGATAAAGCTAGGCTTCTGGAGATCTGGGCCGACAACGCCGACCGCGTCGCCTCCCGGGCCCTCGGCGGGAGCGCCGCCTTCGCCTGCATCGGCGACGTAAACACCTTCTCCACCTTCTCCCACCTCAAAAGGCTGGTAATCGAGCGCCACCCGGAGGTGGAGATCGAGACGATACCCGGCGTCGGGACCGTCCCGGCCCTGGCGGCGAGGCTCGGGGTCGACCTCTCGGAGTCCTTCCTGGTATCCGACGGATCCCAGGTTCAGACGGTGATCAGGATGAAGGCGGTCAAGCCCGCCGAGATGGCGGCTGAGCTGGCGAGGGAGGGGTTCGACGACTTCGTCCTGGGGGTCCGGCTCTACACCCCCGAGGAGTCGATAATTCGGGAGGAGATGCCCGAGAGGAGCGACTACTTCAGCGTCCTCTGCGCCAGAAGGAGGAGGAGATGAAGATCAACTTCGTAGGGGCGGGGCCTGGCAACCCGGACCTCATCACCGTCAGGGGCGCCCGGCTCCTGGAGGAGGCAGACCTCGTCGTCTACGCCGGCTCCCTCGTCAACCCCGCCCTCCTGGAGGGGCTCTCTGCAAAGCTCGTCGACAGCAACAAGATCAACCTCGAGGAGATCAACGGGATTATGCTCTCCGCCCTCCGGAGGGGCGAGAGGGTGGTCAGGCTCCACAGCGGAGACCCCGCCCTCTACGGCGCCATCCTGGAGCAGATGAGCCCCCTGGAGGAGGAGGGGGTCGAGGTGGAGGTCATCCCCGGCGTCTCCTCCCTATTCGCCGTCGCCGCCGCCCTCAAGACCCAGCTCACCCTGAAGGGGGTCTCAGAGTCGCTGATCGTAACGAGGCCTGCGGGGACGACCCTGGAGAACGACTCCATCGCCGAATTCTCCCGATTCAGGACGACGATGGCGATATTTCTCGGGGCGGACAAGATAAGGGATACGATGGACCGGCTGGAGATCCCCAAGGGGACCCCCGCTGCCGTCGTCTACCACGCCTCCTGGCCCGACGAGCTGGTGATCGTCGGGACCGTCGGGGACATCGCCGATAAGGCCGAGGAGGCGGGGATCACCAAGAGCGCCCTCATCCTCGTCGGAGACGTAATATCGAGGAGCGGCTTTGGGAGGTCTCACCTATACCAGAGTCGGTAGCCGTCATCGTATTCGAACGCAACATCTCCGAGGGGGAGAAGATCTCCGCCGCCCTGAGGGACCGGTACGATCCGGAGGTTCTCGTCTACAGGAAGGGAAAAACCCAGGAGACGGTCGACTCCCTCGCCGGCTTCGACCTGGTGGTGGCGGTGATGGCGGTGGGGATCGTGGTGAGGATGATCTGCCCCGGCCTCGCCGACAAGTGGACCGGAACGCCGGTGGTGGCCGTCGACTCGTCCCTTCGGTCCGCAGTCCCGGTCGTCGGAGGCCACCACGGCGGAAACGACCTTGCAATTCACCTCTTCGAAAAGCTCGGCGCCTATCCTGCCATCACCACAGCCACCGACGCCGCCGGCCGCCCCTCCCTGGAGGGGACGGCGGCGGGGCTCGGGGCCCGCATCGTCAACCGCAGCTCCTCCAGGGATGTCAACCTCGCCTTCCTGCGAGAAGACGTCCCCGTCGTCAGGCTCGCGGGGCCGAAGGTCGTCCTGGTGGATGAGGACGTGGCGGTCCTCAAGAGCAAGGGCGGCGTCGTCGTCGGGATCGGCGCCAGGAGGGGCGTCGAGGCCTCGGAGGTGTTGGAGGCGGCAAGGATGGCCCTGGAGTCGGTGGGGCGGGGGATAGACGAGATCAGGGCGATGGCCACCGGGGAGATAAAGAGGGACGAGGCCGGCATCTCCGAGGCGGCGGAGAGGCTCGGCCGCCCCGTCATCTACCTCGACGAGGATGTCCTCAACGCCCAGTCCCCGACGACGGAGTCGAGGGCTCGAGACCTGGGGCTGGTGGGGGTGGCGGAGCCCGCCGCCCTCGCCCTCTCCAAGAGGCTGATCATGCCCAAGAAGGCCTACGGGAGGGTGACCGTTGCCCTCGGAGAATAGGCTCTACATCGTGGGGATCGGCCCCGGGGAGAGGGGTCTGATGACCAGGAGGGCGATAGAGGCGATATCCGACGCCGAAAGCGTCGTCGGATACCGCCCGTACCTGGACCTCGTCTCCGACCTCCTGGCGGGGAAGAGGGTCGTCTCCACAGGGATGGGACGGGAGGTGGATAGGGCGAAGGAGGCCGTCGACCTCCTGGAGGAGGGCTCTGTCGCCCTCATCAGCAGCGGTGACCCCAACGTCTACGGGATGGCGGGGCTGGGCCTCGAGGTCGCCTCCGGGAGGGTCGACCTCAGCCGCGTCGAGGTCGTCCCCGGGATCACCTCCTTCTCGGCCGCGGCCTGCAGGGCAGGCGTCACCTTCACGGAGTCGGTGGCGACCATCAGCTGTAGCGACCTTCTCACCCCCTGGAATAAGATCGAGGAGAGGGCGAGGATCGCCTCGGAGCTGAAGATGCCCATGGCGATCTATAACCCCCGATCCAGGAGGAGGACCTGGCAGCTCGATCGGGTCCTGGAGATCGCCACCTCGGAAGGGGAGAGGGATCCGGAGGTTCTGGTGGCAAAGAACGTCGCCCGGGAGGGGGAAGCCCTCTTCTGGACGAGGGCGAAGCTGATGCTGGAGGAGGAGGATCTCCGCGAAGAGGTGGACATGTTCACCCTCCTGATCCTGGAAGGAGAGGGGATGGTGAGGGTCGAGGGGACCGCCTGCGACGAGAATAGGAGAAGGGGCGCCGCCGGACCGGAGGCGAGGAGCCACCCGGCCGGTGGCCATTCGGCGAGGGTCCACGTCGTAGGGACGGGTCCCGGCGACCCCCGCCACCTCACTCTCGATGCGGTGGAGATCATCGAGAGGTCGGACCTCCTTCTGGGGGCGGAGAGGCACCTCTCCGCCGTCAGAGGGGTTTCGAAAGGCGAGACGAACTCTCACGAAGGAAAGGGAGAGTTCGAGGATAGGATATCAGCGAGGGTCCGGGCTGCTGAGGAGGCGGCCCGCCTCGGCAAGACCGCATCGATCCTCTTCGGGGGCGACCCCAGCACCTTCAGCTCCTCCTGGAGGGCGCGCGCCCCTTCAACGGCTCGGGTATCTCCGGGGGTCGGCGCCTTCTCGGCGGCGGCGGCGAGGCTCGGAGCGCCCCTAGTGAACGACTTCGCCCTCATCTCGGGGCTCAGCGAAGAGACCCCGTGGAGGGCCCGCCGCCTCCTGGAGGGCGGCTTCGCCGTAGTCGTCTACAACCAGAACTCTGGAAGAATGGACTGTCTAGCCGAGGCGGTATCCGACCTCGATCCGGAGAGGCCCTTCGGCCTCATCCAGGACGCCACCCGTCCCGAGGAGAGGATCCGCATCGGGAGGGGGGCGGATCTCGCCCGCCCGAACTTTGGGGGGAGAAGGTGTACCCTGATCCTGGCAGGCCCCGAGGCCCGGATGACCGAGGGAAAGATCATCACCCGAAGAGGGTATCAGACCAAGTACGACTACTGAAGTCGGGGCGTTTTTGATGACCAAGAAGAAGTATTCAGATCTGGGGGCGATGACCCCCGAGGGGATGGAGATCTACAACAGGAGCAGAAGCTTCATCGCCGGGATCGTGGGGGACGAGACCCCCGAGGACAGGATCAAGCAGCGGTGCGTCGTCGCCACCGGCGACCTCGCCGTCGCCGATATCCTCAGGTTCCAGGGCGACCCCGTCGCTGCGGGGCTTTCAGCCCTGGAGGCGGGCGCCCCCATATTCGTCGACATAAAGATGGTGGAAGCGGGGGTGGTGAAGCGGGGGCATAAAAGCCCCGTGATCACAGCCATCGGCAGAGGCGATCGATTGGCCGAGAGGGAGGGGATCACCAGGACCTCGGCGGGTTTCCTGGAGGGAAAAGAGGAGCTCTCCGGGAGCATAGTCGTCATAGGAAACGCCCCTTCGGCCCTCTTGACCCTATGCCACCTCATCGAGGGAGGCGAGGCGGAGCCGGCCCTGGTCATCGGCGTACCCGTCGGCTTCGTCAACGCCGCCGAGAGCAAGGAGAGGCTCCGGGAGATCGACGTCCCATCGATATCGACGGTGGGCACCAGAGGCGGAACCCCCATCGCCGTCGCCGCGATAAACGAGATCATAAACATGCACCATGGAAGAGAATAGCTCTGAAGAGGAGAGGAGAGGGGCGACAGACCCCGTCTCGGGCTTATCGATACCCACCGACTGGATCGAGAGGTCCGCCGACCCCGAGGTCTTGGAGAAGGTCAAAAGCGGCCTCTGGGCGCTTCTATCCGACGGGACCCTCCTGCGGCGGGGGCTGACCACGGGGACGACGGCCGCCGCCGCCGCAAAGGGGGCGGTCATCTCCCTCCGAGAACCGGTCCACGAGGTCGCCGTCCTCACCCCGGCAGGGATCAGAGTCGCCGTCGCCGTCGACGGCCGCGACGGATCCTGCTCCGCCGTCAAGATCGGCGGAGACCACGAATCCGACGTCACCGCCGGGGCGGTGATGGAAGCGAGGGCCGCCCCCATCCTGGGGATGGTGGCTGGCGAGGAGATGGGACCTGAGAAGTTCAACGGGCCGGAAGAGAAGATCGAGATCGTCGCCGGCCCCGGGATAGGGAGGATCGGGGTTGGGGGCCTCTGCGCCCCTCCTGGGAGGCCCGCCATCAGCCCCTCGGCGAGGGGAGAGATAGAAAGAGCCATCGAGGAGGGGATGGCAGCGGTGGGGATCGGTGCAGTCCGGGTGGTCCTCTCGGTGAGAGATGGCGAGAGGATAGCCGGAAGGACGATGAACCCCCACCTCGGGATCACAGGCGGGATATCGATCCTGGGGTCGACGGGCTTCGTCGAGCCCTGGAACGAGCACCTCGCCGAGAGCCGGGAGGCGGAGATCCTGGAGCCGGAGAGGGTGGTGGTCACCACCGGGAGGGTCGGCCTCAAGTACTCGCGGTTCCTCTTTCCAGGACACGTCGCCGTCCTCGCAGGAAACCGCCTAGACCGGATCCGCTTCAGAGAGGACCAGGAGAGCATCCTCTGCGGCCTTCCCGCCCTCATCCTCAAGTGGGGCATGCCCGATATCCTGGAAGGGACCGGATACGGTACCGTGGCGGAGATGGCAGATCGTGAGCCCGGCCACCCCCGGATCGACGAGGGGTTCCGGAAGGTGGCAGGGAAGCTCCCCCGGACGAGGATCATCCTCCTCAACAGGGATGGGTCGATCCTGAGAGAGGGCGGCCCCCTGACCGTTGGGAGTCGGCGGAGATAGAAGAAGGGTCCAGGAGAGGAGGGCGTTGGGCGAAGAAGTAGAGAGGAGAGGAAGGCTGTGGACGAAGGAGGAGACGGGAGAGTAGAGCTTCGGGGCGAGTTCATGATACGCGGAGGTGAGGTCGCACCATGAAGATCGTCGGAGTTGGAGCGGGCCCGGGTATGCTCACAATAGAGGCGTCGAGGGCCGTAAGAGAGGCCCGGCTCATATACGGGTCGGAGAGGGCCATCGATCTCGCGAGAGATGAGATCCATCCCGGAACCGACGTTAGGGTGATCGAGGACTACGGAGCCCTCCGAAAGCTACCCCCGGAGGCCGTCGTCCTCTCCACAGGAGACCCGATGTTAAGCGGCCTCGGCTACCTGGACGGAGACGTGATCCCGGGGATATCCAGCATGCAAGTCGCCTGCGCCAGGCTGAAGGTGAGCGAGCTGAAGGTCATCCCCATAACCGTCCACGGCAGAAGGATGGACCCGGAGACCATCCTGGCGGAGATCGCTCGCGGCAGGACCGTCTTCCTCCTCGTAGACGACTCCACCGACCTTCCGGCCCTCTGCCAGCTCTTGGAGGAGAGGGGCCTTCCCGGGGACGTCGCAGTCCTCACCGACCTGGGCTACCCGGATGAGAAGATCCTCCGGGGGACGACGAGATGCCCCCCGATCTCAAAAGGGCTCGCCTCGGTGATGATAGGAGATCTGGAGTTTGAGAGAACCCCCTGATTTCCACTGGAGCCTCCCCTCGCAGAAGCCTTAAAAATTGATTTATAAAAAAATGATATCTACTCCGGGTTGCAGGCCTTGCACGGGGAGTAACCCGCCTCCCGCGCCTCCCAGACGTCGGAGAAGTATACCCTGTTTTCGTCCTTGATCCTCTTCGCCGAGGTGCAGTCGGGGAGGTGATACTTGTCGGAGTTCTTGCTCCCTACATATCGATATTCGAGATCCTTGGCAGGCTCCACAGCCGCACTATAGGGTAGAGGTTCTATCAACACAATTTCAGGCGCCGCTCCCCTGCCATATAGATCTCGGCCATCGTCCCAGATCACGATCCCGGGGCCGTCTTCAGCGATGATGCAATCTCGTCGTTCTGGGAGAAAAACCCCCCTCGGCTCCTCCACCTCCAAAATGGAGGAATAGCCCCGCTCGGGGGTGAGACGGCAGCTCTCGCGTATATCGAAATCTCTCCTCTCCCCCGGCCCCACCTCCATCATCATGAACCTGGTATTCTCGACGAGACGCTCCCCATCCCAGAGGGTGGCGTTGAGGATCAGATACGGCAGGGTCGACGGACCCTGGAGGGTCAGACTTCCCCAGGTCCGAAAGAGGGTGCTGCTGACGGAAGAGTTGAACTCCAGTATAGACGAAATCGATGGCGAATAGGCCTTATCGTCGGATACCTCCGAGAATCCGTCCCGATCCTGCCCCTCCTCGAAGTCCTCACCGGGGCCGTGGCTGAACTGGTGACCGGTGGGACCTGAACCCCTCGATTCTGATGGAGCCAAAAGGTCCTCCCAGAAATAGGACCCACCTCTGGAGATCGAGGAGCCCATCTGCGAGAGCCAGGGCCCGCCGTCCTCCCGGATCGAGGAGAGGGCAGCCTCCGCCTCTGATGGTAGCCGGATATTGCCCCCCTCCTGGAGGTGGACCAAAGATGCCGAGACTGCCACCAGAAGGACGGAGAGGAGAAGGATCCTCTTCTTGGATAGAAGCTTCGCCGACAATTGTAGACCCCTTTATTTCTACTGGAAAGCCCGTTTCTATTGGAGAGCCCGTTTCTACTGGAGAGCTCCATCCGAATCGGCGGTGGTCGACAAAGCCTTAAAGGCCGATAGATCCACCTCCCTAAAGGCCGTTAGACCCACCTGATGAAGCCCATCTCCGGGGCCCATAGCCCTTAAGATCGGCCCTCAATCCCCCAGCCGCTCCAAAATCTTCAGCGCCTCCTTGACGCAATCCAGCTGGGTCATCAGCCTCCCCAAATCCTTTTCATCCCGCATCTCGTGGGATATATCCCTGATCTTATGGAGGATGACGGCCTTCAGCTCCTCCAAGGCGAGATCCACCTCTTCTTCAGCCACCATCACCCTGGATCCACCTTCGCGATGGCCCTTCCTCCCTTTTTCTTTGGGCTCCTGAGGCGAAGGCTCCTCAATGGCCGTCCTACCCCCAAAGCCGGACCCTGATCCCTCCCCCCTTCCATCTGCAGGTATGAAACCCCGTTCTCTCATCGAAGAACCCTTTAAAGGCTCAGAAGCGACTTTCTCCCCCATCGATGGAGTCTTTGCCGCCTGTGCCTCCTCAAAAGAGCAGACTGGACATACCACCTCCCCCTTGTAGCGGAAGAGAGGTGCTCCGCAGTCATGATGAGTGGCCAGCATCGTCCCCCCCATCTCCAAAAGCCTCGTTATCCTCTTAATAGCCTCTTCTTCTTCCATCGAAGATCACCAACCATCGCCCCGTATCATCGGGGATCTACTAGCCTCGACCCACATCATCGGGGATCGAAGGAATCGAGGCTGAATTAAATCGGATTGAAGCTGCCATATGTTTAAATATGACGACCATGACATAACCCTTTGGGACGGGCTTCATCTTTAACCTTTTTGCCGTCTTGAAAGTGTGTCGAAAATGTGGTGATTCCATGGCAGCTGAAAATGTGATTAAGCAGTGCGTAGAAGTTTTAGAGCGGATAATGAGCGACGATACCGTTCCCAGAAATATAAGGCGTTCTGCAGAGAGCGTTAAATCGACCCTTCTCAACGAGGAAGACTCTGAAGCCGTAAGGGCCGCCTCGGCCATATCTATCCTGGACGAGATAAGCAACGATCCGAACATCCCCCTTCATACCAGAACCCTCATCTGGAACGTCGCGAGCCAGCTCGAGACCGTCCCCATCGGCTGATCTCACCGAAGTGCCATCGGCCGTAACCCCAGCGGGGAGGCGAGGGCAGAACACCCCCCGCAAGTTCATTGGATTCACCCCTTTAGGCAAGGTTCGATCCTCCCGATGGACATATCACTACAAACCAGCCTCTTCGCTCCGTCGGCTATGCCGCCCGAGATGCAAAAACTACCTCTGCGAGGTCAAACCTAGGTCGCCTCAGCAAAGGAGAATAAGATCCTCAGCATAAAGCTCTCATCTATTCGCCTCAAGGAAGGCGTTATATTGCGATCCCATACGACGACCTCATACGACGACCTCATACGACGACCCCATACGACGACCCCTTCGTTTCCACTGCAGCCCCAAAACCCCAACCTCGACCCCGACCCCGGAACATCCGACCTGAGCATCCCCCCCACCCCATAATTTCCACTGGAGCATATGAGATCGTCGGCGGGGTCCCGTTCGGAAGTCGATAAAATAATATCAATATTTTTTTTCTTTTTACATAAAATGGTTTCAAGGAGCCCGACCCTGATATTTCTACTGGAACATCCACCCCCCATGATTTCTACTGGAAATTCCCAGGACGTTTATCTCCTATCTTCATGATAGAGAGCAAAGGCTGAATGTAGTTGTTGAATCATGAGGGATAGCACCATTTTGGATCTGATCTCGCCGAGAAAAGCATACGAAACCGTGAGTTCAGAAATCGTTCTCAGATCGAAATGGTTACAGCTCCTGATTTTTATGTAACCATATAGGGACCGCACGTCGGTATCGAGACGGTTGTAATAGAGATCAGAATCTTTAAGTATGATTAGCATATCAGCTACAACCAGATATATCCATATAGTTTTCAAAAAGCTCTTTTCCGTATATCCGCCACTCCAGTAGAAACAAAGGGGTAGGGGGGTTGCAGTAGAAATGAAGGGGTCTTACCGCAACTCTTAATAACAGACAGAATGTATTTGCTTTTTGTCTGGGGGGATTTCGTCTTTCATGTCGGGTGGATTATTCGCGGATTTGCTTAAGAAAGGGGAGATATTCGGGTGCAGAGATGTACTGCGGTCGAGTTATACCCCTTCAGAACTCCCCCATCGGGAGGATCAGATCAACAACATGGCGTCCATCCTCGTCCCCGCCCTCCGAGGTGAGACCCCCTCCAACGTCCTGATATACGGGAAAACCGGTACAGGAAAGACCGCTGTCGCCAAGTACGTCGGCTCTGAACTGGAGGCGGCAGGGGGCCGCAACAAATCCAGATGCTCTTTTATCTACATCAACTGTGAAGTCATCGATACCCAGTACAGGGTCTTGGCCCACCTGGCCCGATCTTTCGGAAGGGAGGTTCCCATGACCGGCTGGCCTACAGATCAGGTTTACGAGGAGGTGAGAAAGTCCCTGGATGAGGACCAGCGGATGGTGGTGATGGTCCTGGATGAGGTCGACAAGCTGACGAGGAAGGGGGACGATATCCTCTACAACCTGACCAGGATCAACTCTGACCTGGACAATGCGGGGGTCAGCCTGATAGGTATCTCCAACGACCTGAAGTTCACCGACTTTCTGGACCCCAGGGTAAAGAGCTCCCTCGGGGAGGACGAGATAATATTCCCCCCCTACAACGCGGAGCAGATAAAAGACATCCTGGAACAGAGGGCTTCCATGGCCTTCAAGCCCGGAGTTCTCGCCGAGGACGTGATCCCCCTCTGCTCTGCGCTGGCGGCCCAGGAGCACGGAGACGCCCGGAGGGCCCTCGACCTTCTGAGGGTCTCGGGAGAGCTGGCGGAGAGGGTGGGCTCTGATAGGGTATCAGAAGATCACGTAAGATCCGCCAGGGCCAAGATCGAAAGGGATCGAGTGAGGGAGGTGGTGATGACCCTTCCGACCCAGTCGAAGCTCGTCCTCTACAGCGTCCTCCTCCTGGAGGAGCAGGGGATAAAGAACGTCACCACTGGGGCAGTTTACGGCATGTACAAGCAGCTCTGCCCCCTGGTGGACCTGGATTACCTCACCCACCGGCGGATAGCAGATCTTATCGCAGAGCTGGACATGCTGGGGATAATCCATACCGTGGTGGTGAGCAAGGGGAGGTACGGAAGGACGAAGGAGATATCCCTCTCCATCCCCCTCGCGAAGCTCAAGTCGATGATCCTCGACGATTACCGTCTCAAAGACCTCATCGGCGGCACCGCTTCTCTCCAGAGCAGGTGGGTCTGAAGATACTGGTCTGAATAGATGGATTTGAAGATGCGGATCTTAAGGCGGGAAGAGCCGGTCTTTAGCCATCGGCTTACTACTTTTAGCATCAATAGAGCCATAGGGTCTTCACAGACCAACGAGGCTTGAGGGATCACAGCGCTTCAAGGTATGAAATGGGCGCAAAACAGTTACCAGAAGCGTACCTACCAGAAGCGAAGAGTGCGCCGACCGGGATTCGAACCCGGGTTTAGGCGTTGGCAACGCCTAGTGATGACCACTACACTATCGGCGCTCTGGATCTGCTGTTGGTCGCCACAGACCCCATAACGTTCCAGCGTAAAAACATTGCGGGTAGATCAGCCCCCTCTCCGGCCCGTTGCGAAGAAGACCTATCAGATGTCATTCGAGGAGGCGAGCCAGAATATAGACATCAACCACCGGGACCAGATGGTCCCGGTGATGAGGTCGATCCTCTCTGACGCGAACCTCAACTTCAATAGGGGCTACGGCTCGAGCAGCAGCGAGAGCCAGAGCAGGACCTACGAAGGCGTGAAGCGCTCCCTGAAAGAGGACCGCAGGTCTCTGATCATCAGCTTCCGGGGTAATAAGCCGGACGGGAAAGGGACCTGGGGCCACGCCGTCCTCGCCTACAAGCTGGTGGGGGTGGAGGGGAAGGACTACAAGCAGGTCTAAATCCACGGCTCCAACACCCTCGTGACGGAGCTGGAGAGCTTGAATTAACCGAGGCCTGTGGCCATACTCTGGCTCGACGGCTTCCTCTACTACTCCGTCCAGAGCGATGGACAAGAATATGGATCCAGTGACCCCACCAAGATCGCCGCAAACCCCGTCTTCAGGACGATACCCCTGGAGGAGGCAGGCTCCTTCTTCCCAGGTCTGAAGGAGATGACCAGGGGCTTCGTCGATGCCCTGAGGAAGGGGGGTAGGTTTGCAGCAGCGGTCCGCTGCCCCGCAGACGCTCTCTTTACCGACCTCGCGGGACGGAGGGGCGGAGGACCGTCGGCGGCCGGGTCACAAACGAGATCCCCGGGGCGGAGATGATCTCGTCGGGGGAGGTGGAGATATACCTCCTCCCGATGGACCTCGAGTACAGCCTCGAGATCTCCGGGACCGGGGCCGGTATGGTTGACCTGGACGTCATCAGCCCCGGGGGGGAGTCCTCAGCGAGGGTCGCGTCCTTCCTGAGCCTTCCGATCGGATCCGGCGGCAAGATCGCCGCCGAATGGGACTTGGCGGAGATATCGAGGGGCTAAATTCGGGGGGCTCGATCCTCGGCCCCAGCCTCTTGGGATCCATGGACCTCTCGACGGAGACCGCAGCGGAGGGGACGGGCGATGATAGAGATGCAGGATGGGTACTCCCCGGATACGGCGAGATCCTCATCGACGCCCCTCCCGGCGGTTGGGAGGGGGTGGTGCCGGGGGAGGCGATATAAAGGGAAGCGAGAGGATGTAGCGGCAGAAGCTCATGACGTCGGCGACCGGCGACCCCCGCCAGGATCTCGGACTCTGAACCTGACCATCTCTCCGACGAGATGATGGCAGAGCATCTCCGCCTCTTTCGCCCGGGGCGACCGCCGAGATATCCAGCCGGATCGGTCAGGACCCCATCCCCTGGGCCTTTCACCCTATCGATCCGGCAGCAACCGGTGGCCTTAGAATAAGAATACGTAGACGAGGAGGAACGCAACAATCGCCACCAGCAGTACGGCGGAAAGGATGGTGTACCTCCAGCGGAGATAGGGGTTCTCTTGGAGCGCCTCTCGGAGGGCCTCATTTCGCTTCATACCATATCGCTGATAGGAAATATTAGATAAATGTGGCGAGCGATTTGGTTCATAACTGGATTATTGAAGAAGGGATGGACCGTCCGAGATGAAGATAGAGAACCTGGACCAGGCGTTCAAGGCCGCATCCGCCGGCATCGAGATGGCGATCGCGATACTGATCGGGAGCGTCATCGGATACGCTGGCGCCAGATTCTTCGACGAAGGCTCCGGCTACATCGGCCTCGTCATCGGAGCGGTTTTGGGGCTCATTGTAGGGACGTACAACCTCTACAGAAGGTACAGGTAAGGTTACAGGCTGCCGAGATCTCATGTGAAGAGATCGCCGGGCAATGGCTCAATAGATCGACCATTCGCCGCTGAGGTCGCCTTCGTGACCAGAGACTATCGGACCGAATTTTCAAACTCCTCCATCTTCTCTCCTGCCATAGAGGCTCGTTCTCCAGCCCGGAATCTTCATAACTCTCCGACTTTTCGGACCATACCATTTAAGGCAAAAACCCTCGGGGCCGCTCGAAAAGTCTTAAGCCGATCATCGACGAAGCCTCGATCTTCATCTCCTGTCTCCACCCCTTCTCACCCCGATTACAACAGGTATCTTCTCCTTCGCACATATTTTCTGCACATATTTTATCTATCATCAACTTCAAACTCGATCTTGAGCTGGTGGTGTCCTATCGTGTACGACGTCATAATCATCGGAGCGGGCCCGGCCGGCCTTACCGCCGGGATGTACTGTGCCAGGGGCGGGAAGAAGACCCTCATCCTCGGAAACCTCTACGGATCTCAGCAGTCGAGGGGCGGCCTCTACGAGAACTATCCGGGCTTCCCCGACGGAATCCAGGGGATCGAGCTCTCCGAGCGGATGCGGGACCAGGCCGCGAAGTACGGCGCAGAGCTTCATGAGGAGCTGGCGGTTAAGGTTGTATATCTGAGCGGCGTCTTCAGGGTCAAGACCGATGGCTGGGAGTACCAGGCTCGGGCTCTGATCCTGGCCACTGGAGCCAGCCATCGCAAGCTCCTCATCCCCGGAGAGGAAGAGTACGCTACAAAGGGCGTCTCTTACTGCGCCTACTGCGACGGAGCCCTCTTCAGAGGCAAGACCGTCGCGGTGGTGGGATACGGGAACGGCGCGGCGAGGGCGGTCCTCTATCTGGCGGGGCTCTGTCAGAAGGTCCACCTCCTGAACGTCCGGGAGGAGCTGGTTGCAGAGGCGGTATATCTCGACAGGATCGGGAGCCTGACCAACCTCGCCGTCGTTGAGGGGGTAGAGCCGATCCGGATCCTGGGGGACGGGTTCGTCACCGGGGTCGAGTTCAAGGCTAGAGGGAGGGTCCGCACCCTCGAGGTGGACGGGGTCTTCGTCGAGATGGGGGTCAGCCCCAACGTCGAATTGGCCGCCGATCTCGGCGTCGAGCTGACCAAAGGCGGTTTCATAAAGGTGAATCGATTGACCCAGGAGACGAACGTTCCCGGGGTCTATGCGGCGGGGGATGTCACTGGCGGGAGGATGCAGGTGACGACGGCTGTCGGCGCCGCAACGTCGGCTGCCATCAGCGCCATGAGGTACATCCAGTGATCTGGTGGTGAAGTATCACGAAGAAGAGACGAGAGAAGCCTGACCTCAGCAGGCCTGTGGCGGTCTGGCGGTCGAGGGACCTCCTGGACGGAGAGGCGGCGGGATCCCTGACCATGATCCTGAGGACGAGAGGCTGCAGGTGGCGGAGGTGCGCGATGTGCGGCTACGCCTCAGAGGGGGCGCCGGCGAGCGAGGAGGATCTGATCGTACAGTTCCGGGCCGCCGCAAAGGACCTCTCCGCCGAGGATCGGGTGGTGAAGATCTACACCAGCGGAAGCTTCCTCGATCCCGCCGAGGTCCCCGAATCGGTGAGGTCCAGGATTATCGAAGCCATCGCCTCTGCGGGGGTGGAGAAGCTGGTCTTTGAATCGCGCCCCGAGTACGTCACCAGGGAGGATGTCGAGGCCTCTGTCGCGAAGATGAGGACGGAGGTGGCCATCGGCCTTGAGACCTCCAGCGACCTCGTCAGGGATCACTCCATCGGGAAGGGCTTCTCCTTCGCGCAGTTCAAAGAGGCGGCAGACGCCGTCCACCGCGGAGGAGGATCGGTGAAGACCTACCTCCTCTTAAAGCCCCCCTTCCTCTCCGAGGCGTCGGCGATATCCGACGC
>Ga0334884_1003768_pt1 | contig 16627 bp, 9 predicted proteins | sample GraSluR1_MG_7_FD_207215 | JGI IMG/M metagenome (GOLD analysis project Ga0334884, IMG submission 207215) | Sludge microbial communities from methane-producing bioreactor in Wageningen University, Netherlands - Granular Sludge_12_05 R1 | ecosystem: Engineered > Bioreactor > Anaerobic > Unclassified...
TGCGCCTGCGTCGCGGCCCTCTATGAGCACCACCTCGGCGACAGCGAGCAAGCCGTGCGCTGTTATCAGCAGGCGTGGCTGGCAGATATGTCCCGTGAGGATTGTTTCGCTGCGGCCCTGCGCCTGCAGGAGGATCGGGATGAGAACCGGGCGCCGCCGCTCTTGGTGCTGCGATTGGAGCAGGCACCGGAGGGCATCGCCCTGCTGCACCCCATCGGACGCGGCGGCAGCGGCACGGTCTTTTTGGGGCAGGACCAGAGCTTGGGACGCCAGGTCGCGGTGAAGTTCCTGCACCCGCATCTGCGCCGGGATGCCCGGGCGATGGAGACTTTCTTGGCTGAGGCGCGCTTGGCGGCCTCCTTCAATCACCCGCGCATTTTGCCCATCTACGATATCGACCCCGCCAAAGGGGCGCTGGTCATGGCCTATTTGGCGCACGGCTCGTTGGCGGATCGGCTGCGCGCCCAGGTGCCCATCGCGCCCGAGGCGGCCTGGCGCTGTTGCGCTCAGGTGGCCGAGGCGCTCAGTGAGCTGCACCTCCGCGGCGTGATCCACCGCGACGTCAAGCCCGCCAATATCCTCTTCAGCGCACCTGGCGAAGCCGTGCTCAGTGACTTTGGCATCGCCCATTTCGACGAGGCGGCGCAGGTGGTCGGGACGCGCCTCTACGCGCCGCCCGAGCTGGCTCTGCACGGCCGTGTCGACGACGATGCGCGGCGCGACAATTACGCCCTCGGTTTGTTGTTGGCCGAGATGTTGAGCGGCGAGGCGCCGCCGCTGCACCTGGAGTTGCGGGCCCAGTGGTTGGCCGCGGCTGGGACCAAGGTCCCTGAAGCCCTCGCGGGGCTCATCGCTGGGCTGCTGCAGCGGCTCTGCGCTCCTGATGTGAGCCAGCGCTTGCGCCATACGCCCGCACTCGCCCAAGTCTTGCGCCAGCCCCTGCAGGCGGAGCTGACGTCGGCCTTGTCGGGCTTGAGTTAGCCGCTCGGGGGATTGGGCCCGGCTTTTGCTCGGGCCGGGCGCGCCCGGACGATGGGTGTGCCGGGTGCTCTCGGAAGAAGCGAGGCTCTCCATGCCAACCAAATGTGCGCGCCGGCTGTTCCTGTGGTGGCTCGCCGTTCTGATCTCGACCCTCAGCGCCTGCGGGGAAGACCGGCCGAGCGCCGAGTCACTGTCCTTGCGGGATTGGCTCGCCCTGGCCCCGGCCCGTGTGGCGGAAATGTCACGCTCGGACCTGGCAGCATTTTCACAGCGCTTGGCCGAGGCCTGCGGCGCCGAGGAGCGCAGCGGGGACGAAGCCGCACAACCTGAGGCTGAGGTCCTGCCGGGGCTCCCCATGGCGAGCGCCGAGATCATGCAGGCCCTCGTGGGCTTTGACGGCGAGCGCGCGGCGTCTGGACGCGATGTGGCGCCCCTGTTGCGGGTCGAGGGCCAACGGGTGCGCTCGCTCTCCCAGGCCGGGAGCGCTCTCAACTGGCGCTCGCAGACCTTGCTGCAGGTGGCGCCGCTGCAGCCCGGTGAGGCACACTACCAGGGCATCGTGATCTATGACCAGGCGTGGTCTGCCGAGGAGCTGCGCGCCGCCGTGGGCGCCGAGATGGGGGGCCTGGTGCAGATGGAGCCCGCCCTGCGCCGCTTCCTCGCGCTCAACCACTGTTGGGCCTGGCAGACCGCCTCGGTCGTGCTGGCGCCAGCGCCGCAAGCCCCCTTTGTCTTGGCCTACGTACCGGAACGAGAGACGCTCTATCTCAACCCCAACGTCCTCTTCCTCCTCGGCGAGGACGTGGACCTGGGCGCGGGAGCCGTGGGGCACGGCGGCGCACCGACGCCGCAGTTGGAGCTCCCCGACGCGATCCAGGACTGCGTGCAGCGTGAGCGCCAGCGCTGTGGGTCCTGCCTGGACGGTGCAGGCACCTGCCAGCCGCTCTTTGCCGGGGGCGTGGCCACAGAGGAGTGTGAAGCGCTGGCGCGCGACGGTGACGCCGGTTTTGCCTTGCTCTGTTATTCCTATTGGGTTGAGGACAACCTGGCCTGTTTCCTCGCGGGCGATCCCAACCGCATTTGCTCAGACGGCCGCACGGACTACACGGAGCTTGGACAGCTCTGGGAGCTGGCGTCGCTGCGTACCAACGTGAACTGTCTGAACTTGATCGTGGCGTGTGAAGCGCAACGTCAAGGCGAGGTGCGTCCCGAGCCCAAGCCATCGCATCAGGGCGAGGCCCTCAGTAGCGGAGGCCAGGATGGCTGCAACGAGCTGCTCGATTGTTTCTGTGTGGCCTCCGAGGGCTTGGCCTGTGGCAGTGAGGGCAGTGAGGGGGGCAGCAGCGGCCTGTGCGAGAGCGACAGCGGCGCGAGCGGCCTGTGCGAAGGAGACGCATGGGATGGCTTCTGCGTTCTTGGTCCCCGGCGCGTGGGTGGCCTCGGACATGGTGGCCCAGAGCTGAGTGCCTTGTGGCGGCGCGCCGAGGGTGGGGGGAGAGCCTTCCTCTTGCCGCTTGTCTTCTTGGCCTTCGCGGCTTGGCGCGATTGAGGCGTGACAGGTCTTGGCCTGGGGCAAAAAGGTGCTTAGCTCTCTTGGTCGATGTTGCTTCAGGTGGCTCTTCACCGCGGGCCATGCTACAATGCGCAAGTTTTGGTTTGCGCCAACAACAAAAATGGCGGAGCGGAATTGGATAGGCCGCAGGAGATGAACGAAGAGACGACAACGAACGGGCAGTGGAAAGTGGGGGACAAAGCTGTCTACCCGAGTCACGGCGTGGGCGAAATTACGGCGATCGAGGCGAATGAACTCTTTGGCCCCAAGGCAACGGTTTACGTCCTCGAGCTCCTGCATACATCGCGGCGCATCCTCATCCCGACGACCAAAGCGGAACAGGTTGGCTTGCGCGCTGTGATCAGCGCTGCCGAGGCCGACCGCGTCATGGCGACCCTCAGTGAGCCGCCTCCGCCGGCGAAGCCCATGCCCTGGACCAAGCGGCAACGGGCGCTGCTCGATAAGCTCAGCAGCGGCTCACTCTCTGACGTGGCAGAGGTCTTGCGCGAGCTCTTCCACCTGAAGTGCGTCAAGGACCTCTCTTTTGGTCAGCGCCGCCTCTTTGACACGGCCATCTCCCTCCTCGTGCAAGAGGTGGCCATCGCCAAGGACAAAGAGGCCGAGCTGATCGAGGAAGAGATCCGGGCGATCTTTGGCTGAGCAAAGCCCCCTCAGAGCCGCGTGATCAAAATGGCCTGAACCTGCACCTGAGAACGCGCCGTGTTCACCGTGCGCTTGTCTTCGTAGAAACCAGGCGCCTTGAAGACCAAGCTCAGGGAGCGACGACGCGGGAGCTCCACTGTGCAGGGCGTGCTCTCGCAGATGCGCCGACCCTCGAGATAGACCGCGGCAGCGACCGGCTCAGAGGAGAGCCGGGCGGTACAGGTCTGTGGTTCGGGCTTGCGCTCCGTGGCCTTCGTCTCACCGTGACCTGCGCCAGCGTCGGCGACGGCTTGGGGTACCGGGACGGGGGGCAGCCCGAGCGCACCCAGGCTCGCCGCGTCGCCGAGGCCCGCTGCGCAGAGCAGCGCCAAGGGGCGCACCGTCGCCGTGTCGTCTGGCGCGGGGGGAGCGGGCGCCTCGGTCGCCGGCCCGGGTGACGTAGCGGCTGCGCTCTGAGGGGTGTCGTCGGCGCTCGATGGGCTGCGGCCCAAGAACCACCACAGGGCAGTCGCCAAGACCATGAGCCCCAACAGCGCGGCGATGGCCATGACCAGCCTCTGCCGGGTGCGCCCCGATGGGGCAGATCGAGGACCCCCGCTGCGCTGGGACGCGAGGGCATGGGAGGGAGGAGCGTTGGGGATGAGGCCCGTACTCGCTCGCAGTGGGCTGGGAGCCGGGCTCAGGAGAGTGTCCTCTACCTCCAAGGCTTCGAGTTGGTCATAAAACGCCTGCGCCGTGGGAATGCGCTCCTGCCACTCCTTGGTCGTCGCCTGTCGGATCAGGGGACCCAGCACCGACTGCGAGAGGTGCGGCGGCATGGACAGGGGCTCAGAGATCTGGTTGGCCAAGATCTCGTAGGTGTTGTCGCCGCCAATGGCAGGCAGACCGAGCAGCAACTCATAGAGGAGCAGGCCTGCTGCATAGACATCGGAATGGGGCCCGATGTCGCGGTTGCGGATCTGTTCGGGTGCCATGTAGCGCGGCGTTCCATAACCGCCGTGGCCGGTCTGGGTCAGGTTCTGCGCGGCCATGGAGTCGGCGCCGTCGAGGGCCTTGCCGATGCCGAAGTCGAGGATCTTGACCCAGTCGGCCTGCGCGCCCATGCGGGTCAGCATGATGTTGGCGGGCTTGAGATCGCGATGGACGATGGATTGCTCGTGCGCGGCCACCAAGCCCGAGAGGATCTGTAGCATGATGCGCTTGGCGCGGGCTTGGGTCAGCTTGCCCTCGCGGCGCATGACCGCCGCCATGGGTTCGCCGCGCACCAGCTCCATGGCCATCCACAGAGCCCCCCCTTCGCTCTGCCCAAAATCATAGAGGTGAACGATGTTGGGATGCTCCAGGCGGCGCACGACATCGATCTCGCGCAGAAAACGCTGCACGATGTCCGGGATCTGCTCGTGTACGTGCCCCAGCATGACTTTGACCGCCACGTCCCGATCGAGGCGTTGCTGACGCGCGCGGTAGACGGCGCCAAAGCCACCCAGGCCTATACACTCGATGATCTGAAAATCGCCGATGGTGTCGCCTGGATTGAGAGGTTTGTTGTCCATCATGAAAAGCTTACATGTCCGCGGCTACAGCGAGAAGTGGTGAAGGAGATGGAGAGGGACGTGGGGTGCGTCGGCGCCCTGGACGCGCGCCGCCAGAAGGGAGAGATGCGGTCGAACCAGCAACGGCACCGCTGGCATCAGCGCGCCCAGGCGCAGCTCGGCCTCCTCGAAGTAGACATTGCGCAGCACCCGCGCTTGCACAGCGTTGGCCTGCGCCAGGGATTGGGCAAAGAGGAGATCCGTAAAACCCCAAGGGTGCTGATCCTTGTCCGCGGCCCATAAGGACAAAAAGGCCAGGGGGGAAGGAGAGCTCGCGCCATGGCTCAAATGCGCCAGCTCAAAGTCTCCAGCCGCCAGCCGCCCCATGAAGGCCAAGGGTTCTTCAGCCTCTAGGACCAGCGTGACGCCCAGATGCGCTTCGAGTTGCTCCTGCAGGGCCTGGGCGATGGCCAGGGCCGTGGCTTGGCCTCGGGGAAAAGTGTAGCGCAAGGCCGGGAGCGCGGCGCCATCGGCATAGCCGCCATCTTGAAGCATGCGCAGGGCCTGGGCCGGGTCGTAGGGAAAGTCGAGGCGGCTCCGGAAAGACGGCAGTGGTGGCGCAAAGGAGGTCCCTGGCTGCCCACCGACGCTCGCCGCGAGCTGTCCCTGATCGAGGGCCAGGGCGAAGGCATGACGCACCTCAGGGATGGCAAAGAGATCCTGCTTCAGGTTGAAAAGGAGATAGTCCACGACCGGGTACTGGGCGCGCCGGGCCTCGGTGAGCACCGGCGCCGACAGGGCCGTCGGCCCGGTCCAATCCAGCAGACCTTCAGTGAAGGCGGCGACCCGGGCGGCCTCATTCTCCATGACCACGAAGGCCAGACCCTCGATGCTCACGTCTGCTGATGCCCAATAGTGTGGGTTTTTCTTGAAGAAGAAGACGTTCTCCTCAATGTGATCCGGGCTAAAGGGGCCGCTACAGACCAGCTTGGAAAACGCTGACCAATCCTCTGGGTGAGCCGCCAGGTGATGGCGCGGTAGCGCAAAGAAGGACGGCTGCGCCGTGAGGGCGAGGAGCTCTGGTTGGGGCGCTTCGAGGTGAACGCGCAAGGTGCGCGCGTCCACCACTTCGATACCCACGGCGTCAGCGCTGAGCGTCCCCGCGCGATAGGCCTGCGCCCCCTTGATGTTGGCCCCGTAGCGCAGAAGCCACATCCCCGGCGATGCGGCGCCCTCAGCCATGGCGCGCAGCCAAGCCGCGCGGAAGTCGCTCGCCTCCAAGGCCACACCGTCTGACCAGCGCAGATCCGGGCGCAGGAAGAAGGTGTAGCTCAGCCCGGCGTCACCGACTTCAAAGCGCTCTGCCAAAGCCGGCCCGAGGTGGCCCTGCGCATCATGGGACATCAACCCTTCATAACACTGATAGAGCAAAGACGCGCTCTGGTCGTCGACGGCTTGCGCCGGGTCCAGCGTGCGCGGACGGTGGCTGAGGCCGACCCGCAGGGTCTTCTCAGCAGGCAAGCGCTCGAGCAAGGCGCGCTTGGCCAGCTCGGCTTGCGCGCGTTGATCACTGCTGCTGGGGCGCTGCTCGGCTGGCGCTTGCGGCGCTGGCGCTTCACTCTGACACGACAGGAGCATGAGCGACCCGAGGAACAGCAACGCCAAGGCCGGCCTTGTCAAAGACCTGCCGCGCTGCCGCGGCTGCTTCCCATGACTATACGCTGCTGACGCCGTCAACGACCACATCCCCATTGCTCCGTCACGACCCAAAGATTTGCCTGGACTTGCAGATGACGGAAGACAAAACCGTCTGTACTCTGCGACCACGTCACCAGAGACCAGCGCCCATCGCCTTCCAGATCCACCGCACCGAGAACGCGCGTGACCCGATCGCTCGGGTCGGTGAAGTCCCAGACGGTCATGGCCTCGCCTTCACTGATGCCAACGACCGTCGCGGCCGCATCACCGCCGAGCTCGAAGACGCTATCGGGCATCCCGTCGCCGTCGAGGTCAGCCGTCAGAACGAGCTGCGCCGCGGCGATGGATGCAGGGGGACGCTCCAACGCTAGCGCCAAGCGGCGGGTGACGAGCGTCCCTGTTTCGGGTTGGGCCAAAGGCAAACGCAGGGCGCGCTGCCCACTGCTGGAGTGGATGGCCACCGAAGCCGGCGCGTCCTCGGCCAGATCGAGGGCCTGCAAGGGCGGCGCGCACCACGGCGTGACCCATTCACTCAGCCCCATGACCGCCGCCTCTCCGTGGGTGCCGAAAGAGAGCGTTTCGCCATAGGGCACCTGGCTCCGGCACGTCTCACTACCCACACAGCGCAACAGGATGGCTTGGCGCTTGTTCGCGTCGGCGATCACGTAGAGGGCACCCGGTGACGCTTCGACCGCGGCGGCGCTCTCGGCGGCAACGGGCGTGGACGGCCGCGCTGGTGCGGCGCCGCACCCGTGGACTGTGGCCACTGCGAAGAGAGCACCGAGGAAGGCAGCGCTGTGACGGCTCAGGCCCATCATTCGTCCCCAAAAACCCGCGCCATGGTGTGCTGGAGCGGGTGAAGCAGTCTGGCGGGCACTTGCCGGCGCGCGTAAACGGCCGCGAGGGAGCGGAAGTACCAGCAGGTGCCGCTGCGCTGCCCCCTGAAGCTGGTCCATAGGTCCTCGCCAGTGCTGAGGTACTCGCCCTCGATGGAGCGGAGGTTGTGCAACTTGTCGGCGCAGGAGATGACCACGACCCCTTGGGGCGCCGCCTCCAGCGCGGCGATGTAGCGCTCTTTGCGCTCGCGCCACGGTGGCTTGGGCTGGGTCCATGTGTCGGAGCAGCCCAGCACCAACTCGGCCACCGACTCGCCGAAGCGCTCGCGGATCTCGGCCAGGGTGCTCAAGCCGCCCTGATCCTCGACGGCGTCGTGCAGCAAGGCCGCGATGATCCAGTCTTCCTCCTGGGTGCACTCGCCAACCAGGGCCGCGACGGCCATCAAGTGAGTGATATAGGGCGCGCCGTTGCCTTTGCGTACTTGGGCCCGGTGTAGGTGCGCTGCATAGGTGAACGCCGCTTCGAATCGCGGGGATAGAAGCATGCTATCTCTCTCGGCGAAAGTGGCCTTCACGAGCCCACTCGTAACATCTGACACTAGCACCGCTCAGAGCGCAGAGGCAAGAACCCGAGGCGCGACCGCGTGTCACGCTGCGCATCGGCCCTAGCGCCGGGAGGGGGCCATGATGTCTTCGAGGCCGAGGAGCTGTACGAAGGGCGTGAGGGCGGCCAGGTGGTGGCCGCGGAGCAGCAGATGGTGGTTGCCCAGAAGCGCGTCCAGGGGCTGGGCGCAGCGCACCAGCGCGTGGGTCCGGCAGCCGACAGGGGCCGCAGCTTCCTCGAGCTGCCCCTCCACCACCATGGCGCGGCGCAAGTCGGCAGAGAGACGAAAGACCGTGACGGGCTGGCCGGCTGGAAAGCGCCCGCTCACGGCGGCACTCGAGGCGCTCTCGGCATGGGGGCGGAGGACGATGTCCTGCACGAGACTGGGCGCCACCGTGCAGTGTGCCAGGCGCAAGGTGGCGCCGTCGTGGGCGACCGCGTTGGCCATCCACACGGGCTCCTCCAGGCCCAAGCGGCGCATCATGAGCATCCCCAAGGCAGCGAGTAGGTCGCCCTCGCAGGCGCTGGGGATGCCTTGCCCGTTGAGATCGGCCAGGGCCAAACAGCCGCTCACCTGGTGCGACTGCAGCAGGTCGAAGCAGGCGATGGCCAGCGCGTCGGGACGGCGGCGGCGCGCCCACATCAGGAGGTGATCGCGTAGCGCCTCGGCCGCTTCCAGAGCCGCGGCGCTGACGCCATCCCGCGGGTACTGAGACCAGGTGCTACCGGCGCTGGGCGCGCTGTCGTCGAGGTCGAAGTTCTCCCAAGGCGTCTCGTCGCAGCGCACGCCCCAGCGCTGAATCATCTCACGCCGATCCGGCTGGGAGGCGACGAGCCAAGGCGCAGTCTCGCCAATGAGGCTCACACAAGTGCCACGCAGCGCCCGCACGCCTTGGGCGGCCGCACAGGCGAGGTGGAAGCTGGGATGCGGCGCCAGCGCCTGCAACAGCGCCGGGCGCCCATGCAGCTTGGACCAGGCGACCACCTCGACGGCGGCGGCGAAGCCGTTGCGCCCGGGCACGGCGATGAGGAGAGGCGGGAGGCGGCGCGCTTCGGCCCCAGCGATGTAGGTGCCTTCGACGCCGCCCGTCGCGAAGAGGGCGATGTCGGCCTCTGAAGGGTCATCCTCCTGCGCTACCGTGCCAGGCCACAGCGCCCGCAGCGCTGCCAGCGCCTCGGAGCTCTCGTGGCGATCCAGGGGAGAGGCCAGCACCCAGACCTTCAGTTCAGCGCGCGTGTTCATGGTCATCCTCTTAGGCAGGCGTCGCGGGCCAGGGTGAGCACTTCGATCTGCAGCGCTCGGTCGCGCTCGGCGAAGCTCTGAGGCTGGCCCATGGGCAGGGTGGCTAAGTGCTGCAACAGGGAACGCAGCGGCCGAGCCTGGAGACCGGGCAGGCCCGCGCGCCCAGCGAGTAGGGGCACCAGCCCATCCATGGGGTCGTAGGCGGTGATGTCATCCCCGTAGGCCAAGAGGGCTTGCGCCGCGTTGGCCGATTGCGCTTCGCTGCCGTAGGCGCAGCGCTGGGCCAACAAGTCCAGGCTCTCGCCCGGCGCGCCCACGGCGCCGAGGGCCGCGATATAGGCCTGGCCCGCGCCGCTCGACTCTGCTGCGCGAATCAGCGCCAGCAGAGTATCGGCGACGGCGCCGAAATGCCGACCAAAGCACGCCGACACCAAGGCCGCCGGCGCGCCACGGCCCGCATCGCCGACGTAGCCCGCCAGGGGGAGGGTCGCTTGCACCAAGCGGTGGCGCGCCTGCCAGCGCGCTGGCGTCTCTTCGCTGTCGCCAGCGGCATAGCGCGCACCTTGGCCGGGGCACAGGGTCAAGAGGGTGGCCAGGGCTGTGCTCTGTAAGTCTTCACGACCAAGCAAGCGCGCCATCTCGTCGGCAAAGGCCAAGGGGGCGAGGCTCCACTGCCGCAGCAGCCCACTCGCAAAGACCTCGGCCGGCACCCCTGCCGCGACCAAGGGCATCACCTCTGCGAGGCGCTCCGGGTTGGGCGGGAGCAAGAGCAGGGCCGTCACCACATCGGCGCTCTTCTCGGCCACGGTCGTGCCTTTGGCGCGGCTCGCCAGGCGCACGGCCACGTCGTCTTCCATCCCCGGCGGCAGATGGGCCCATAGGGCCTGGGCGACACCGACGCGCATGGGCGCCGGGCAGCGCCCGAGCAAGCGCTGCATCAGCAGGTCGTGCACGGCCTCGGGTAGGTGCGGCCGCTCGGCGAGCATCACGCAGAGGGCGGCGTGGTCCTCATCCTCCTCCAGCCAAGCCCGGATCAACCCCATGACCTGTGGCGGGATCTCGGCCAAATAGACCAGGGGCAGCGCGGCCTCGGGCTCGCGGCGCTCTGCCGCCTGCGTCAACAACTCGACCACCAGAGCCTCGCGCTGCGCCTCATCCCGCGCCCCCAGGGCCACCCCCTCGGCCACCCACCGCAGCCCCATGGGATAGAGGGCGGCCAAGGTCTCCGCCGGGGCATCGGCTGCCAGCAGCCTCTGGCAGGCGATCCACAAGGTGTGGCGCAGGCAGGCCAGGGTGTCCTGGCGCACGCCGGCCTCATGGAAGGCCGCGAGCCGATCGGTCACGACCGTAGCGACGGTCTCGCTGCTGCGCGCATCCAGCGCGGCCTGGCACAGCAAGGCCGCACCGACGCGGGCAAAGCTTGACTCGGCCCCGGGGTTGGTCCACGCCACGGCGTTGGCGCAGAGCTGTTGCAAGAGCGCTTCCGAGGTGGTGGCTCCCAACGCGACGGCATGCGCCGCCTGGAGGGCGCCGAGCTGGAGCAAATCTTCAAAAGGCCCGCCCCTGTTGACCAATTCCTCGGTCAAGGCCTCGCCCTGGGGAGCGATGGCGACGGCCCACGCGACCACATCGAAGAGGCGGCCGCGCAGACGCTGCTGCAGGTCTTGCCTGGCGTCTTCTGTATCCACGAGGCGTTGGGCGCTCGCCGCCACGGCCAATTCAGGCGAGGCAAAGCGCAGCCTCCCCTCGTGCGCCACGAGGAGTCCGGCGCTGACCGCGTCGTCCAGGAGGCCCCAGGGGTGGCCTTCGCTGGTGAGGACCTCGCGCCACTGGGCGTAGGGGGCTTCCCAATGGCGCTGGGCTTCGCGGCAACGGTAGAGGGCGGCATCGCCCATGGCGGCGTCCAGTGGCTGGCGCGGCGGCAGGGTGGGCGCCTGAAGGGTGCGGCGCAGCAGCGCCTCTGCGGCTTCGCGCCGCCACGGCGTACAGAGGGGCCAAAGGGGAGCTTGCGGCATGGTTCACACCTCTAGGTCGCGACGCAGGACACCTCAGACCCGTCGGATCTAGCACGCGTGCACCGCTGCTGTCACCACGAGCGCTCCCGAGCCGCCGCCGCGCGCGGCAAGGGAGGCCCTAGGCTTGGCTGAAGCTCTCGTTGAAGGCGTCGATGGTGGCGGACTTCATGGCGTCGACCCCCTTGGCGTCCTCGACGATGGCGCGGCGCAGCTCGACGACCTCCTTGACGGCATCGGCACCACGCATGGACGAGAGGGCGGCGATGCGCGCACGGTAGCCAGCCAAGCGGGTGCGGCGCTCGGTCTCATTGGCCCCTTGCTGGGCCAAGACCGAGGAGATCACCTGCTGGGCATGGGCCGAGAGCTTCGCCTTCTCAGCCTCTGGGGCTTGGGCCAGGAAGGCGTCGGCGTGCGCCTTGGTGAGGGCTTTGAGTTCTTGCTCCGCCGATTGACTGTCTCCGCCGACGCTCTGTACCGCTTGGGCGAGGAGCCCCAGGGTCGAGGGTGGGAGGGGCTGCTGCGAGAGGTCTTGCTGGGCGGCAGGCTCTTCTTGAGCTTGCGGCGCGTCCTGCAGCTCCTCGCCTTCGGCCGGGCCCTTCTTCTCTTCGTTCTCCTGGTTGGCCTTCCAGTCGAAGTAGGGGCCGTATTGGGCTTTGAAGGCGTCGCGTTCGCCGCGGATCTGCGCTTCTCTGGCGGCGAGGGCGGCGTCATTTTGGTCGAGCTGGGCGATGAGGGCTTGGCCTTCGGCGGCGTTTTCATCGCAGCGGGCGATTTCAGCGGTGGCTTTCTCCTCGGCTTCTGAGGCTTTGCCCTTGGTTTCCTGTGCCTCGGCCTGGGCAGCGGCGGTTTCTTGTTGAGTTTCTTGGGCCTGGGCCTCCTTCATGGCGGCCAGGGTTTCGTTGATACGCCCTTCGGCTTTGCCGCCCATGATCTTGGCGACGATCTTGAGGACCACCTGGGTGATGAGCTCAGTAATGAAGCCCATGACCTTGGCCATGGCCTTCTTGACGGCCTCGATGGCGGGCTTGATGAGGGTCTTCCAGACGAAGTCGACGGCTTTCTTGAGGAAGTTGGCGAAGTTCATGACGGCTTTTTTGCCCTTCATCCAGGCCTTCTTGGCGAGGCTCGCTGATTTGTACTCAGCATCCCAGGCGGCCTGATCTTCGCGCGCTTTCTTCTCTTCTTCGGCTTTCTTCTTCCCTTCATCGGCGACGACATCTGTCCCGGCGCCTTGTTGCTGGACCCCAGCGGCTTCGCTCTGCGCGCCATCGGTCTGGCCTTGGCCTTCATCGAGCTTGGCGTCGGCGAGGGCTTGGTTCTCCTTGGCGCTGAGGATCTGAGCGAGATCCTTGTCGTTGGCCCCTTGCTGTTCTTGGGCGGTGGCGCTGTGCTCGGCGAGCTGTTGGCTGGCCTCTTGGGCTTTGGCCAGGGCCTTCTCGGCTTCGCCGCGGGCGGTGAGGGCGGCGGCGATGTCCTCCTCGATGCGCCCCTTGAGGCCGGGGATTTCAGCGCGGCTCTGGGCGATCATCCCCAACTCTTCCTCGCCGGGGATGGTGATCCCCTCGGGCGGCGCGGGCGGGGGCGGTTCAACTTTCTTGGCGGCCGCATTGCCAGCGGCGCCGAGGGTCACTGAGGCTTGGCCCCCCGTGCGCGCGATGAGATCGGCCTGAAGCTCGGCGATGTGGGCATCGAAGTCAGCAGGGATGCCAGCGAAGAAGCTCTCGACGCGCCCTGAGGCGTTGGCCGGTTGGAAGCGGGCCTTGACGAAGGATCGTTCTTTTTTGTCTTTGGTTTCGAGGGCTTGGGAGGCGAAGTCCTGGATGGAATTCTTCTGGCCTTTTTTGACCTCGGCAGCGCTTTGGCCGGACATGCCCTTGCTGATGGTGGCGCCAGCGCCCCCAGAGCCGGCGACGGCCGATTTGACCACGGAGGCGCCAGGGGTAAAGGCGGCCTCGGCGGCGCCCATGCCTGCGCCAGTGTAGTTGATGGCGCGCAGCTTCTGCGCCGAGTCGGTGGCTTGGAGCTTGACCTGGTGGCGCACCGTGTCGTCGCTGAAATGACTGAACTTGTCGAGATCGGCTTCGGGCCCGTGCATGGCGCGCAGCATCTCCGTGCGGTCGCCGCCGTCGAGGGCGGCCTGGAGATCGGCGGTCTTTTTGCGTTGCTTGGCCACGGGGTCCGTGACCTGCCCTGGGTTGTCTTTATCCCAGGCGGCACCGGTGACGCCCTGGACGTTGGCCATGTAGCCATTGACGTTGGCGTCGGTGAGGCTGGAGTAGACGGCCTTGGCCTTGCCGCCGATACCTTGGGCGGTGGCCACCGTGGGGAAGTTGACCGAGCCAACGGCCTTCCAGTACTGGGAGGAGAAGATGTTGGCGCCGCCCTGCCAAGACTGCCATGAGGCCTTGGCCACCTGGAAGGAGGCCAGGGAGTCCGTGATCGGGGCGACGAACTTGCCGTGCAAGCCGCTCTTGATGCCGTGCCCCAGGTTGGCCATGGTACCACCGAAACCGGCTTGGCGGATGGAGGCGATGCCACCCTTGAGGCTCTTGAGGGTCTGGCCCGGCATGTTTTTGAGGCCTTGCACGCCTTCGCGCATGGACGTGCCGAGGCTCTGTTTGAAGGTCCTGGCCCCGGCGGCGATGGCGCCCGTGACCTTGCCCATGCCGCTGCCTTGTTTCCAGGCGGTCTTCATCGCGTCCGATGCTCGGGAGGTCGCCGTCTTGCCGGCGTTCTTGGCGCCGCCACCCAGCTTGGACAGGACCACCGTGAGGCCAGCCCCGACGCCAGCGGAGATGTCCTGCCGCAGATGCTGGACGAGCTCTAGCCGCGCTTGGGGGTTGGGTTCCAAGCCGATTTTGACGGCCGTCAGGACGCTGCTGACGACGCTGATGATGAGGCGCACCGCCGAGAGCACCGTGGAGACGGCGTTGGCTACCCGACCGGCGGCGAGCAAGAAGGCGCCGACCGGCGGCGCGAGGAGGGTGAGGATGGCACCGCCGATGGTGGCCGCCATGCCGACCTTGCCGGCAATGGAGATGCCCATGTCGACGGCAGGGCCAATGTAATGCAGGACTGCGAGGATTTTGCCGACGACGTCTTTGGAGTCCTTGAAGGGGTTGGACTTCCAAGCGCGGATCATCTTGGAGATGTCACCACCGATGCCTGGGATGGCGTCGGCCCACAGCTCCTTGGGGATCTTTGCGCCCAAGGCATCGGCGTGGCGGCCGATGCGGTCGTTTTCACCGGTGAGGGCCAAGGTGGGCTCGGGATCGGCCTTGTGCTGTTCCATGAACTGGGCCATGAGCTCCGCACCCGAGCCACCAGCGCCCGCCGCGACGGGCTGAGGCGCCAGCGTCGGTCCGCCGAGTCCAGCACCGGCCGCTGCACTTCCGCTCTCTTTGGCGCCTTCGGCGCCCGCTTTGTCGCCGCCTTTCTTGGCGCCACCTTCTTTGGCGGGCGCTTCTTTCTCAGCAGGGGCGGCGTCGGCTTTTTCTGTCGCGGCCTTATCGCCACCCTCGCCAGCGGCGTCGGCCTGCTCTTCCTGGGCCCCCTCTTCCTGGGCCCCCTCTTCCTGGCCTTGCTCCTCCTCGCCCTGTAGCTCCTCCCCCTGGGCCGCTTCGCCGCCGCCTTCTTGCGCCTCGACCTGGGCGCCTTCCGGTGCGCCTTGCTGCCCTTGCTCTTGCTGCTCCGGCGCGCCCTCGCCTTGCTCCTCTTGGCCTTGAGCGGCCTGCGGCGCCTCGGCGGCCGCCTCTACTTTCTCGGCCTCGTCTTGCTGGGCGGCCTCTGGGGCAAGCGCTTCATCTTGGGTCGTTGCGGCCTCTTGGGCCTCGGGGGCCGGCGCCTTGCCCTCCTCGGGGCTCATTTCTTGTTCCTGCGGTGCAGGATCCGCGGCCTCAGAGGCGTCGAGCTCGGCTTGCGCCTCAGGGGCCGCCTCTTCTTTCTCCGCCTCTTCTTTCTCCGCCTCTTCTTTCTCGGCAGCGGGGTCCTGGGCTGGCGCCGCTTCAGGTGCTTGACTCACAAGCGGCCCGGCCTCGGGGGCGGCTTCGTGCTCGGCCTCGGCCGTGGTGGCCTCGTCGCCAGCTTCACCTTCTCGAGTCGCCGCGTTGGGATCGGTGCTGGGGCCCATCTCGTTGGCCTGCGCCGCCTTGCGCGCGCGCCGGCGGTCCATCCAGCTCATCTCGGGGGAGGCCGCCTCAGGGCCAGTCTGGTCGGCCTGGCTTTGGGCAACGGCAGGGTTGGAGGCCGGAGCGAAGTCCTCTTTGGGGGCGGGCAACGCGTCTTCTTTGGTCGCACGCTTCATCTCGACTGTGTAGGCTCTTGCGTCGGACATTTTCGTTCCCCTTTCGCCCAGGTGGCCAACCCACCGTATATTGTTTAGCTTTTGGCGATGACGCCGGTCGCAGTCGGGTGCGCTCGCGCCACCACCCGATCGCCAGAGGGCAAGTCAACCTACGAGGCGAAAGCAAATTCAACGCCAAATTGACTGCCGCTGCTCAGCAGGAGGTGGGCTTGGGCTTTCGTGGGATGAACGCAAGGGAACAGGGGATGACGTGGGTGGGCTCCGGGGACCAGGCGCGCGCGCCCTCGCGGCACATGCGCCACCATGACACAGTGCTCCCCGGGTCGACCGCCTCGTGGTCTGAGGTGCGGGGACGGATGTCACCATTATAGGAGTGGGCGATTTCTGGGCCCCAAATTCGACTCTGGAAATATCGGCAGCGCCCGTTAGACTTGAAGAGTGACGCGAAGCTGTGGTGCCTCTCCTCTCGCTCTACACTGCTGCTGGGGCGGCCCTCTTGGGGGCTCCAGGCCGACATTCAAGCGCGCGTGCAGACCGCTTCGACAGGCTTTCTCGACGAAGTCCAAACGAATAGGAGCCTCACCATGCTGCGCTTGCATTACCATCCCTTGAGCCCCTACTGTCGCAAGGCCTTGGTCGCCGTCTATCATCGCGGCGATGAGGTGGCCCATGAGCTGGTGGACATCTTTGGCGACGCCATCCACTCGCCGGCCTTTCGCGCCCTGAGCCCTTTCGGCAAAATGCCTTTCCTCGAGAGCCCTGATGGGGTGATCTACGAGTCGACCTCCATCATCGAGTACCTGGAGAGCCGCGGCCCGCGCCTCCTCATTCCCCTCGACCCCACTGAGGCCCGCCTCGCCCGACACCTCGACAGGATTGGCGATCTCTACATCATCAATGCTCAGAAAACCCTGTGGTGGTGCCCCAATGGCGGCGAGGCGCCCGATGCCCGTGACCTGGCCCTCAAGGCCTGGGACGTCTTGGCTCAACAACTCGCCGATGGCCGCCACTACTTGCTGGGAGACTGGTTCACCTTGGCCGATATCGGCGCCGCCATCGGCAGCGACTACCTCATGCGGGTCGGGATGAACCCGCCGAGCGCGCTGCTGCCCTGGTTGCAGCGCTGTTTTGCCGTCGAGGCCATGCATCGGGCCCTCAATGAGGCGCTGCCCTTTGCCAACTCCATCATCGAGGAGCGCA
>Ga0334884_1003777_pt1 | contig 16582 bp, 10 predicted proteins | sample GraSluR1_MG_7_FD_207215 | JGI IMG/M metagenome (GOLD analysis project Ga0334884, IMG submission 207215) | Sludge microbial communities from methane-producing bioreactor in Wageningen University, Netherlands - Granular Sludge_12_05 R1 | ecosystem: Engineered > Bioreactor > Anaerobic >...
CGGGGAGAAATTCCTCTGGAAAATCTGGAGATCCGGGAGTGGTTCGCGGATCTCGATGCGGCTTCGGCCATGCCCTCTTCCGAAACAACCTTCTCCCTCGGCTATCTTCCCCGAAACATTCTCCTGGAAAAGGGATCTCTCCTGCTCACCTCCCGGGATTACGAGCTTCTCCGCTTGGAGGGAGAGCTTTCGGGAAGCACGCAGATTCTTCTCCGGGAGCTTTCCGCTGAGCTCGGTTCTCCGGATGCCCTCCCCCTTTTCTTCCGGGGAACGCTACGATTGGAAGAGGAGAACCTTTCCCTTCTCCGGGGCGAACTCTTTCTGAAGACCACGCCGAGGGAGGGAGATCCTCACCTGCTTCTCTCGGGGGATATCCTTCCCCGGCAAAATCTGGAGTTTCTCTTTTCCGAATTCCCCCTGGAACAGCTCGGAAAGGCCTCCCTCCTGCAGGAGATTTCCCAAGTTCTGGAAACTCTCCGGGGATCCCTTTCGGGGCCTGCCCGAATTGAAGGATCGCTTCCCGAGAGCTGGAACGCCGAAACGGACCTTCACATTACCCGGGGAAGTCTCGGAGGGATCTACCTTTCCACTCTGGATCTTCAGGGATTTGGCGCCGCCCAGGGCCCTCTCGAACTTCTCTTCGAGGGACATGCCCTTTCCGGAGGCTCTCTGAAGGGTTCCCTTCTCTCTCCGGGATCCCTGGAGGAAAGTCTCTCCGTGCATTTTTCGGGAACCTCCCTGGATCTCTCCCTGGGAGAGGCGGTGCATTCCGAACTTGCGACGCTTTCCGGAGTTCTTCCATCTCTTCAAGGTTCCTACGTCCGGCAGGGAAAAGAGGCCTCGGGAAGCGTGAGTTTCTCGGATGTCCGGGGAGTCTACAAGGATTTTTCCTTCGAAAATTTTCGGGGAGAGGTTCTCCTCTCTTCGGACAAAATAGAGGCCTCCCTGGAGGGGCTTTTGGAGCATCTTCCCGTTACGGGAGAGGGAACGGTGCTCCTCGGAGAAGCATCTCCTCCCAAGCTGGACATGGTGTTCCGCTCCCCCGGCATGCCCCTGCACCGACTCAAGGGAATTCTTCCGGATCTGGAACCTCTCCGCCTGGAAGGAAACCTTGCCTGGGAAGTGGCTCTTCAGGGTTCCCCGAAAAACCCCACGGCTTCCGCAAAGCTCTATTCCCAGAGAATACGAATTCGAGGAGAACTTCTGGAAGCTCCCGAAGCCACGCTGCTCTATGAAAATGAGACTCTCTTTCTTGAAAAGGCCCGGATTTCCTGGAAGGATGTGCTTTTCGAGGGACAGGGAGAGATCCGTAATCTCCTCGGAACCCGGAATATGAAGATTCAGGCCTCGGCGCTTCCTCAGGGAAACCGCTGGGCCCGGGAGGCCCTTTCTCCGGAAATACGGAAATTCTTCGCCCCCCAGGGGGGAGGAAAATTATCCCTTCTTCTGGAGGGAACTCCGGAGAACCTCAAGGGATCCCTTTCGGGAATCCTCCCTCAGATAGAAACCCCTCTGGGAACTACCGGAAGAGGCTCGCTGGAAGCGGCCATAACCTCCCGGGGAGTGCAGATCTCGTCTCTTTCCATTCCTCTCCGGCAGGGAGAATTCAAATTCGGGGGATCCCTGGAGCGTACCCCCTCCGGAGGGCTGCAATCCTCCCTGGACGGGCATATCCGGAACATCTCCCTGGATCCCCTGGAAGCCTCGGGAATGCCCCTCAAGGGAACCCTGGAAGGACAGTTCCGGCTTCGGGGCTCCGAGAAAAATCCGGTGCTCTCCTTTTCCCTTACCTCCCCGGAACTGGCTTTTCAGGAGTACCGGGGAAACCGCATCTCCTGCCAGGGATCTCTCTCGACGGAAGCCCTGGAACTGGAGGAGCTTTCTCTCGCTTTCTGGGACGGCAGGGCACGCCTTCGGGGTACCCTGGGGCCCTTGGACAGAGATCCCCGGTGGAACCTTAACGGAGAATTCCACGAGATCGATCTCATGAACACCCAGGATCTGCTGGATGTGGCCCAGGTCTATCTCAAGGGCACCGGAAACGGGACGCTCTCCCTCGAGGGCCCCCTGGCATCTCCGGAAATTCTCGTGAACCTCTCCTCTCCCAGGCTGCTTCTCAACAGCCTCGCCTTCGAGGACGTTTCGGGAACTCTTCAGATCTCCCCTGAGGAGATTCGCCTGGATCCCCTGGTAGTTCATGCGGGAGGATCTCCCCTGGAGGTTTCAGTGGTGGTCCTTCCCGAAAAATCCTGGGATACCTCCTTCTCCGCCCGAGGAGAGGCTCTGGATTTGGGATCCCTTCTCACGAGCTGGGAGCTCTTTCCCGAGGATCATCCCTTCTTTCCCCGGGGCATCCTCAAACTCCGGCTCCAGGGCGATGTACGGAAAGGAGAGCTTCGGGGAAAAGGACACCTCTCCTCTCCGGAAATCTTCGGAGGCGATCTCCGGGGTACGAATCTGGATCTTCCCTTCGTCTTCGACAACCGGGCCTTTACCCTGGAGAAGGGTTCCCTCGCCCTCTACAACGGAATTCTTCACGGAGAAGGAGCCCTGGACTATTCCCAGAAACCCGCTCTCTGGAGAGCCCATCTCTGGGGAGAAGAAATTCAGGTGGCTCCGTTGCTCCGGGATCTCTACCCCATGAGCGGAGACATCTCAGGAACCGGCACCTTCGATCTCACTCTCAAGGGCCCTGCGAACTATATCTTCATGACCACCGGCGAGGGCAATCTCAACATTCGGGAGGGAGCCTTTTCGGGATTTCCCCAGCTGGCTCCGCTTCTGGCGAAATCCCAGAGACCCGGGCTGGACTTCGCCTCTCTCCAGGTTTACTTCTCCGTGGACGGGAGAACCCTCTACTTCGTTCCCGGAAGCCGCCTCACCGCTCCTCCGGGAAATCCCATCTACCGGTACTTCTCGGCGGACGGTTTTCTTCCCTTCACGGGGAGATCCATGAACATCAACTGCCTCACCGAGGTGAACGCCCCCGCCATCAACGCCTTTCTGGGAGCCTTTGCGGGTTTCCTCGAAACGGTCTTTCTCGCCGAGGATATCACCCAGCTGGGAAATATAACCCAGGCGGTGGAGGACGCTCTTTTGGGAGGAATCTTCGGAGGGCTCTCGAAGAGCGACTTTCGGGAAATTTCCTTTTCTCTGAAGGGAACCATGGAAGAACCCGAACTGGCGAACCTTTCCATCGCCACCAAACAGAAGGCCTTTTTGCTGAATCCTCAGGACAGGGAAAAGGGAGACAAGGGACCGGACTTCAAGTTCACCTTCTCCTTCCCCACCGGGGAGGGTAAAAAAACCAGCGATGACATTTCGGGACAGCTTACGGATCAAATCTTCGAGCAGGCCATCAAGCAGATACTCCCTTGATGAGATTACAACGAGCCTTCACTCGCGTTCCGCAAGGCTCCATTTTGCTCGGGCAAAGGGAACGCCAAAATAAAAAATCACTTGTTAAACGCTTCGGGATGCGTTATAGGTACCGTCGCTCTCAAAAGACCCCTGCCACTTTCCTAGGGTTCACATAAGTCAGTCTTTGGGAGATCTCCTTCAAAAAACTTTGTATTCTTGACAAAACTATGGAATAATAACGGAGTGTCTTACCAAGAAAGTAGCCCTCAAGCTCTTTTTCAGCTACAATACCTTCTCTCCCGGGAAAGAAACCATACTTCCCGCGAAGCCACGACGACCTCCACGAGGCAGAGGAAGTGAACGTTCATGCTACTTATCACCACGGCACACGTGAAGGAAAACATGGTGCTCGCCCATCCCATTCTCAATCCCAACGGAGCGATCCTTCTGGGAGAGGGGGCATTACTCACGGCCTCCCGAATCCGCCGCATTCGAGAACTGGGCATCGGGTTCATCTACGTGGAGGATGACCGTTTTCCCGACATCGCTTCGAACTGGGTAATCCGGGAAGAAACGTACCGAAAGGCCATGAACGATCTGGACACCCTTTTCCAGACCACCTCCAAAGCTGCGGACAGATATGTGCTTCTTGCGGATATGAGGGAGATCCACAGCGTGTTCCGGCAGATTCTGAACGATATCTTCTCCCTTTCGGGAAAGACCCTCATACACTTCATCAACTCCCGGAGCATGTTGAACAACCTCTTCGAACACTCGGTGAACGTGGCTTTTCTGAGCCTGGTGATGGGAAAACGCCTTGGCCTGGCCTACATGCAGATGTACAACCTCGGCCTTGGAGCTCTGCTCCACGACATCGGCAAGGCTGTGCTCCCCAAGGAAATCCTCGATCCTTCGCATCGGCTCGTTCCCGAAGAAGAGGAACTTTACCGCATGCACCCCCGAACAGGTTGGGAACTCCTCTCGGGACAGGAGTTCATCTGGCCCACCGCCCGCATCATCGCCCTCCAGCATCACGAATTCTGGAACGGATCGGGCTATCCTTCGGGGCTTTCGAAGCACGATATCCATCTTTTCTCGCACGTCGTCTGCATCGCCAACAGTTACGACACCATGATATATCCTTCCCGGGAATATCCGACCCCTCGCCTTCCCAGCGAAGCTTACGAACACATTCTCCGGAACCGGGGAGTTCTCTACGATCCCCAGGCGGTCTCCATCTTCTCGGAGAGCGTGGCAAAATATCCCGTAGGAACCTGGCTCCGTCTCTCCACGGGGCATTTAGGAATGGTCATTTCCATCGACACCTATACGGGACTTCCCAAGGTACGCTGTTTCTGGCATCTTAACTTCGGAACCATGAAAAGCCCCGTGGAAATCGACCTTCGGGAAACTCCCGTGGACGTGGTGGAAGTGTTTTTCGACGAACCTCAGCCGGAACTTCTCTTTGACAAGTCTCTTGATAACAATGAAAGCGAGTGAGTAGTTTTTTATGAAAAAAGTTATTTCCTGTGTGGCCTTCGATCTCGATGGTACTCTCCTCCGCTCCGACGGAACCGTTTCGAAACGAACGAAGGAGACGCTTCTTCTTCTCCAAGAGCGAGGATGTCTCTGCACCATCGCCACGGGACGCATGTTCCGTTCCGCCCAAGCCATAGCGAAGGATCTCTTCCTCTCGGATGTTCCCCTTATCACCTACAACGGCAGCCTCGTGAAGACTCCCGGCGAGAATATTCCCCTCTTCACCCGAGGCATTCCCGCCGAAGTGGCGGGAAAACTTCTTCGATTCTGCAAAGAGCGTGGCTGGTACGTCCAGAGCTATCTGGAGGATCGGCTCCTGGTGGAAAAAAAGAGCTACTGGACGGAATATTACGAAACCCTGGCGGAAGTGGAGGCCTTTCCCCTGGGAGAAGCCTTCTTCACCCCGTCCCGGGATCCCCTGAAAATCCTTCTCGCCGCCAACAGCGAGGAGGAACATGCCCTCATGATCCGCACTCTCACGGAACATTTCGGAAACCATCTCTTTCTTGCGGGATCCCATACTCCGAAAGCCCGGTTTCTCGAAGTGGTGGCCCGGGGAATAGATAAGGGCAAGGCCCTGGAAAGGCTCTGTGAAGCCCGGGGGATTTCCCCGAAAGAGACTCTGGTCTTCGGAGATTCCGAAAACGACGTGCCCCTCTTCGAAAGTGCCGGCGTGAGCGTGGCCATGGGAAATGCCACTTCCTCCATTCGCGAAAGAGCCGCCTTCGTCACGGAGAGCAACGACCGTGACGGAATTCCTCTCTTTATCGAAAAACGTTGGGAGGAGTTCTCTTTCGAAGCTTCCGGAATCTCCCGATCCGCCTGAAAAGTTCCCGCAAAATCTGGGAAATGATACTTTAGGGCCCTTGAGACGACCTCCTTTCTCAAAGGCGCAGGACATGTATTTTCTAAAAAATGCCGGAAGAACCTCGTGAGGTTTTTCCGGCATTTCGTATTCGAACCATACGTAAAGAATCCATCGTCCTTGCCGGCACTCCCGAGAATGATTTTGCATTTCCTCGAATCTCCCTGGCACTCTTCAGGGGCAACGAACCACTCCCAACACCGGAAAGGCTCGTGCAAGGACGAGCCATGCATTCCACGGAATCCACCTCTTTACCGAATATATAAACCCTATTGAGGAAGCGTTCCCTCCACCCCTTCCACAAACCAATTCATGGAAAGGATCTCTTCGTCCGAGGCGCTTCGCCCCTCGGGAACCGTAATCTCTCCCTCCTGATTTCTGATGGGCCCCGTGAAGACATCCCAGACTCCGGAAAGGATTCTCTCCTTCTCCGATGCCACCAGTTCCTTCACTGCATCCGGTACATCATCGCCGAAGGGGGCGAGATCCACCACACCTTCCTTGAGACCCCACCAGATATGCTCACTCTCCCAGGAACCTTCCACGATTCTGCTCACCGTATAAATGTAGATTCTGCTCCAATCCCAGATGGGAGCGGTAAGGTGTCTGGTGGGAGCGTAGAGGCTCATGTCGTTGTTATATCCCACCACGTACACTCCCGCCTCTTCCGCAATCTGCGGAACCGCTCCGGAATCCGCATGCATGGCAAGCACATCCGCTCCTTCGTCAATAAGGGCTCTGGCAGCCTCCTTCTCTCGCCCCGGGTCGAACCAGGAAAAAAGCCACACCACCTTGACGACTGCTTTTGGATTAACTCTCCGCACTCCCAGAGTAAAGCCGTTGATTTCCTGGATAACTTCGGGAATGGGATGAGCCGCCACGTAGCCTATCACGCCCTTCTCGGTCATGCTTCCCGCCACGAGCCCCGAAAGATATCGGGCCTGATACATGCGGCCGAAGTATGTGCCCACATTTTCTCCCTGTTTATACCCCGAACAGTGCATGAAACAGACGTCTTTATGGTGCTTGGCTACTTCCTGGACAAAATCCATGCATCCGAAAGAGGTGGCGAAGATAAGCCTCGATCCGTTCCGCACGAGGGTATTCATTACTCGAACAGAATCGGAACCTTCAGGAACTCCCTCTACCACGGCACTCTTCAATCCGGGGAAGGCTTTTTCCATTTCTCTGCGCCCCTTGTCGTGCATAAAGGTCCATCCTCCGTCTCCCACAGGGCCGAAGTACACGAATCCGGGCTTCAAATTCTCTACGGAAATTGCTTCCATTCCGAAAACACCGTTTCCGCAAAAACAGCACAGGCAAACCAGAAACAGCACCAGAAAACCTTTTTTCATTTCCCACGCCTCCTTCTCCATACTGCGTTTATGCCTCTTTCTCAGGCAGGAGTAAATCACGATTTCGAATTAACGTACATCCATACGAAGGGTATAGACAAGGAGATGGGGAAAGATTATGGAATATATCACTTTTCGTAATACCCGATCCGTCAATTCCTTTTTGGGAAGACTTCTCTCGAAGCATATCAAGGCATCCAGTGGCAAATTCCCTCCAAGGGGTGGGTTTCTCGCCACTTCAGAAAGGATTTTTTATCCCTTATTCCCCCGTCGAGCACCGCTCGATAGACTTCTATGCCTCTGACCTGTCCTTTCGGAAAAAGATCCCACTTCAATCTGAGAATGGCCTCCCGGGTTTCCGGAGTAAGTCTCCGAAGAAGGCGATCCGCCACGCTTTCAAAATATCCCGCATAGACGGAATCCTCCAGAATGTGAATCATATCAATCTGCCAGGCCTCTCCAATTTCGTCATGACAAAGAGCCTGCCAGGATATGCAGCGGTCCTCCTCCTCCAGCAGATTCACATAATGTATCGTATGAACCTTCGGATGTTCCGCGAGTAACCCCATGGCTCGAAAACTCTCGGAAAGCCGAAAGGGGGAGGTGTATATGTGAAAATCCACATCCCGATTCGCCGCAATCAATCCCATTCGAAGGGATCCCACCAGGTTGACGGTAGCTCCGACACTTTCCCAGATTTCCCGTATTCGAAGCTCTTGTACCATCTTCCACGCCCGTTCTTCCATTTTCTTCGTTGCATCCACGTACGAAACCACTCTTACAACGCCTCCATTCCGAGAAAAATAAGGACAAGGAAGAATTATAGCATCCCCGGAGATGGTTTACGGCTCCGTTAAATAAAATATTTATTAAAAAGCGTGAGATACATTCCTTTCCGAATTGGGTTCGGAAGGGTAGCTGCATTCTTGGATTCTTCCATCGAGAAGGGGCATCCGGGGCGAGGCGGATGTCCCTCCTTGATGGAAAGAAATGGAAATACGCTTGTTCCAATACGGTTTACTTTTATTCCCGGATACCGCTGTTTCTTCCGTGCCAGAGCATTCCCAGAAAAGCGGTAATAGGGACCGTAAGGAGAAGTCCCGCAGTTCCCGCAAGGCTTCGCACGAGCTCCTCCGCAATACTCGGATTGTTGAGAAAACCGATAAGGGAAATTCCCGATTCCGCCACGAGAAGCACGAAGGGAAGGGCGCTCCCCACATAGGCCAGTATCAAAGTATTGATCATACTTCCCAGCACTTCCCGCCCCGCGCCGATACCCGCCTTCCAAAGTCTGGAAGGCGGAATTCGGGGATCGTAGTTCACCAGCTCTCCCATGGTGGCGGTAACGGATATGCCCACATCGAGCACCGCTCCGATGGAGCCGATGATCACCGAAGCGAGAAGAATGCCCCGGAGGGAAAGATGCGGGAAAATACTCGAAAGAAGAGCTCCTCCCTCCCCCGCAAGTCCCGTAAGCTGCCAGAGCCAGACGAGAAACCATCCCAGAAAAAATGCCGCCAAAGCTCCTCCGGCAGAACCCAGAAAAGCCACGGGCCACCAGCTTTTTCTCCGCACCACCAGAACCACCGTAAGGGCGGAGATGAGCAGTACCGCCACCAGAGCGTAGGGTACGGGAGATATGCCGTGTTGCAAAAGGGGAACATACCAGTAAAGAAGCACTCCCAGAGAAAGAAGCAGCCCGAGAAGAGCCCGGAACCCCGCCATGCCCGCACTTGCCATGAGAGCTCCCAGGGCGGCAAAAATCAGCATCACCACCCAGGGGGCTCGAAAGGAATCGCTGATATAGTATTGATACTCCCCATCGGGAAAAAGATCCGCCAGAAGCACGTAGGCCCTTCCTTCCCTCAAGGGTACCCCTCCATCACGAAGCTGTTCCAGAGTGATGGAAAGATACCTCCCCCGCTCCTTTCCCGAGAGAATTTTAAGCACCACCTCCAGCCGATCCACCTCCCACCCCTCGGAAGAAGGTTCCTCTTCCCGGAGAGATCCCATCTCGGGCGGTTCTTCGGAATCTTCGAAACTCTCGGGCTCTTTCTCCTCTTCCCCGGAATACTTCAACGATTCGAGACGCACCAGATTACTCTCCTCGGGCCATCGAGAAAGCATGATAAGGTACGTGAAACCTCCTCCGGCAAGAGAAAACAGAAGAACCAGCAACAGCCGCAAAAGATATCGCTTCGCCACGCCCCAGCTCTCCCCTCTCAAGATTCCATGCTCTTCCGCAGGAGATCACCCAGATTAAGCCTGGGTGTCTGCTGCTGATCCGCCGCCCGAATTCCTCCCACCAGGGTATCTCGAATCTCCATCTCTCGATAGGAAGAGGGATAGTACAGTGCCGCGGCATCCTCGTGCCCTCCTCCGCGGATTTTCTTACCGTCCTTGAGAAGTCCCACGAGCTTTCCCGCCAGACCATTCCGGCTGCGCAGGGAAATTGCCCAGTCACCCCGCATTTTTTTGTTCGCCACCGCCACGATCCGGGGGGGAGCATCTCCGTGATCGAGAAGGAGGCCGCAGAAATCCGAAACGTCTCCGAATTCAAGAAGGTCAGGGCCTACCCACACAAGATCCTTTCCCGAAAGAAGCACCTTTTCCCTGGCCCGGGAAAATCGCTCTTCCTGGTTCTTCACGAAAAGGCTCGCCACTCCATGCTCCCAGGAGGTAAGCTTTCCCGAGGGATCCCCCACAAGACGGGAGAAAACGCTCCAGGGGCCCGAAAGAGTTACCAGGGCCTGCCAGAGTCGGGCCTCTTCCCGCTCTCCGAGCCAGAGATCCCTATCGTTGGCGATATCCACAAAATCCTCCAGAAGCCGTACCCGTCCTATTCTGTCCTTCTCCCAGGGTTGCTGCAAAATCCAGTTGTAGTACACCCGGGCGGCGCAGCAGGAGGTATCTACTCTATTCCAGGGACGGTTGCCGAAACGCTCCAGAGTAGTCTGATGATGATCGAAGAGAAAGGGTTCTTCTCCCCGATAGGTCTGGTCGATGAGGTCCGCGGTTCTCTCCTTCTGGCAAATGAGATCCAATACCAAAAGGTTCCATTTATCCTGAAATTGCAATCCCTCGGCAATACATTCGTCCACTTCGTGATATCCCGTAAGTATCACCCGAGGAATACCTCCCCAAGGTGTATGAGCATACCAGGCCACCGCTGCAGAGGCCACGCCGTCAAGATCGGTATGACTCACAATAAAAGGTACTCGTTCTTCCATATCGAACCTCTCCTATCACGTTGTCCACAATTGTGGAAAAGATGTGGATAAGTTTTTCCATGCTCTTATCATGGTTTGTCACGAAAAATCAGTTTTCTTTATCACTTTACCGCAATTACTTAAAAAGCATCTTTCAACCGTCTATACACTATCCACACCCCTTTTTTTTGGCCTCTTCCTGTGGATAACTCTACTATCTTCCCTCCGAGTATGATACTATAGCTTTCCGCATTCCCAAGACGAGGTGACTTTTGTGGATAAAAACATTAAGGATTTGTGGATAACTCTCCACACCCACGCACGGAACGAGATGCAGAATCAGAACGCTTCGGTGTGGCTCGATACGTGCGAACCCATATCTCTGGAGAAGAACGTGCTCGTTCTCGATACGGGCAACCTTTTCGTGAAGGAACAGATTCAGAAAAATCTTCTTCCGGAGTTGGAGGATTTGGCCCGTTCCCTGGGAATAGCCGAAAAAATATCCCTTCAGGTAACCATGAGCGTTCGAAGCACCGAGGAACAGACCCGGGCGGAACAGCTTACCCGTCCCTCCTACTCCATGAAGACAGGACTCAATCAGAGCTATGAATTCGAAGCCTTCGTGGTGGGGAAATCCAACCGCCTCGCCCATGCATCGAGTCTTGCGGTAGCCCAGAATCCGGGATCCGCCTATAATCCTCTTTTCATTTGGGGAGGAGTGGGGCTCGGAAAGACCCATCTCATGCATGCCATCGGTCATTACGTTCTCGAAAACGCTCCCCAGGCCAAGGTCTCCTACGTGAGCTCCGAAAAGTTCACCAACGAGCTTATCAGCGCCATCCAGAACAACCGAACCCAGGATTTCAAGAACCGCTACCGCACCATGGACCTGCTTCTCATCGACGACATTCAGTTTCTCGCCAACAAGGAGAGCACCCAGGAGGAGTTTTTCCATACCTTCAACAGCCTCTACGACGCGAAAAAGCAGATCGTCATCAGTTCGGACAGGCCCCCGAAGGAAATTCAGAGCATCGAGGAACGCCTGGTAAGCCGCTTCGAATGGGGACTCGTGATGGATATCCAGCCTCCGGATCTGGAGACCCGAATCGCCATCCTCAAGAAAAAAGCGGAATTTAGAAATTTCGTGGTTCCCGACGAGGTGGTGTACTTCCTTGCCCAAAACATCCCCAGCAACATCCGGGAGCTGGAGGGAGCCCTCAACCGTACCATGGCCTGTGCCCAACTCAGCTCCGAACCCATCACCACGGAGAACGTGGCAAACTGGCTCAAGGACACCCTCCGGACCATTTCGAAGGATCCCGTTACCATCGAACGAATTCAGGAGCTGGTGAGCGAAGCCTTTAACGTAAAGCTTGACGACCTGGCGGGAAACAAGCGTACCGCAGATATCGCCCTGGCCCGGCAGGCAGCCATGTATCTCGCCAGGGAGATGACCGACGCCAGTCTTCAGCAGATCGGAAGAGCCTTCAAGAAAAAGGATCACACCACGGTACTCCACGCCTGCCGGCGAATCGAAGAGCTCACCAAGAGCGATCTTCATGTGCATAAGCTGGTGGATGCGGTCCGGAATAAGCTGTAGAAAGTATGTGTTTTCTTTTGTGGATATGTAGGGGCTTTTCCGATTTCCCCAAAAATATGTGTATAGAGTGTACAACTTCTCATGTATTTCCACAAAGATATGCACGGCGGAACTTCTTTCAGCCCTAGAAGAAAACTCTTTATACACCGTATCCACACCACCTGCTACTATTACTTCTTATTTTCAATATCTAGATATACTGTGAAAGGACGGAGATCCTCTTGAAATTGACCATCCATAAACCGGACTTTATCAAGCGATGGAACATGGCGGAACGCATCACCAGTTCCTCCAACGCTATTCCCAGCCTCGGAGGGATCCTCTGTACCCTTCATGAAGGAAACGTTTTTCTTCACGCCACGGACTTGAAAACCTCCTTTACCTGTTTGGCGGAAGGAGTTTCTCTCGAGAATTCGGAGGAGGGCCGAGTTATCTTTCCCACCAAGGTAGTGGGAGATCTTTTCAAAAAAGCTCCTTCCGAAACCTTTACGGTATCTGTGGAAAACGAAAAGGCCCTTATGAAATCGGGGAAAAATGTCTATCGCTTTACCACCTATCCCGTGGAGGATTTTCCCAAAATTCCTTCGGCAGAACAGGCCCGGCCTCTTTGTAAAATTTTATTAAAGGATCTTGCACGTCTCATCGAGGAGGGATCCTTTGCGGGGTCCGTGGGAGAAGAATATCCTCAGTACCTCAGCGGGGTTTCTCTGCGAATTCGGGATCATCGGATAACCTTGGCGAGTACGGATATTCGAAGAATTACCCTTTCCCGGGCTTTTCTCGAGGACGTATACGAAGAGGACGTGGATGTGGTGCTTCCCGTAAAGGGACTCCGGGAACTCCAGAGGGTGGTGGCCATGATGGATGATCAGGAGAGCGTGGTGGAGCTCCTCATGGACGATACCCAGGTTTTTTGCCGGGTGGAGAATGTGGTGCTTTCGCTTTTGCGCATGGATGTGCGTTTTCCCCCTTATGAAAATCTTTTGGAACGGGCACGAACTACCTGGATGGTGACGGAGCGTACTCTTCTGCTGAATGCCATGGAACGTTTGGATGTTCTCGTTCGGGACGGTACCCGGATGGTGATTTTTCAGTTTTCCCCCGCCGGAGAGTGCACCATGGCGGCATTTTCTCCGAATGTGGGGGCTGCGGTGGAGCACGTGGCGGGAGAGATCGACGGAGAACCTCTGCAGCTTGCGTTCAACTCCCGTTTCTTGCTGGACGGCCTCAAGGCCCTTCACGGAGAGATGGTGCAGTTTTCCCTTAATGGATCCACGGGGCAGCTCACCATGTTTCGCCCCGATGATGAAAACTATCGGTATGTGGTGATGCCCATCGATTTGCAGCAGCAGGATCACGAACGCTTCCGCCGGGATATGCTTTCCGTTCAGGAGGAAAAGGATGGTTATTTCGAAGAAGTTTCCGAAGAGTGATTTCTTCGCCTGACCGATGTATCTCAGTTCTCTCGAATTACGACGGTTCAGAAATCTTCATGACGGAAGGTACGCCTTTTCTCCGGGGCTTACCCTCATACGGGGAGAGAACGGGGCGGGAAAGACCAATCTTCTGGAGGCGCTTTCCCTTCTTACCGGATGGGGCACCTTTCCGGGACGAAAGGTAGGGGATGTTCCCCGGTGGAATTCTTCCGAGAAAGCCTTTTTGGGAGCTCGGTTCGAGGAGGAATATTTCCTGGAAGTGAAGAGCGAGGTGGGAAGACAGAATCTTCTTCGGTGTGGCTCCCGGCGCTGTACCGCCGGAGATGTTCGCTCCCGGATCTCGGCACTTTTTTTTCTTCCCTCGGATATGGAGCTGGTGGAAGGATCTTCTTCGGTGCGCCGCCGTTTTTGCAATCGCCTTTGTGCCCTTCTTCACCCCCATTACGCGGAAAAACTTTACGAGTATAAAAGGCTGCATCGGCAGAAAACGTCTCTTCTTCGGCAGGGTCGGAGCACTTCCGGAGTGGACCGCCTTCTCATTCCTTCCGGAGCATGGCTTTGGGAGATTCGAGAAAAGGCATTGAAGCTTTTCGTGAATAGAGGACTTTCTTCGGTGGGATCCATGCTTTCTTCTCCAGTGCGGGTAACCCTTCTTCGAGGGGGTGGAGGATTGCACGAGAATCCTCGGGAGGATTTCGCCCAAAGCCTGGAGCGTCACGCTCGGGAAGAGCGCCGAAGGGGCCGGGTTCTCCTGGGGCCTTCCGGGGATGATCTGCTTCTGGAGGTCGGGGAGCGCCCCGCTTCGGTGGTGCTGAGCCGGGGACAGCGACGCCGGCTTGCCCTGGCTCTTATGCTCGGCATGGGATATCTCGTGGAGGCTTCGTGCCGCCGGAAACCCCTCTTTGTACTGGACGAAGTAACGGCGGAACTCGATATACCCGGACGATCCCTTCTTTTCGAAGCCCTCGAGGCTCCGCAGTGGCAGGTTCTGGCAGCTACTGCGGAACCCTTTTGGAAGGACTGGCCCGGAAGAGTCCGCTCGCTTCGGGAAGGGGTTCTTTCCGAGGAAGAGTAAAAGCCTTGCCGGAAACATCTTCGGAAGAGGGGTCGACAGCATCCCCGGGGTGCTCTACGGCATAATTTATTTTTTAATGAAATATATAAAGGAAGATGACTATTCCATGCCCCAAGAATACGATGTAATCGTTGTAGGAGGAGGCCATGCGGGATGTGAAGCCGCCCTGAGCGCTGCCCGAATGGGATGTGCCACCCTCATGATCAATCTTTCCCTGGATAATGCGGCTCTCATGGCGTGTAATCCCTCCATCGGAGGCCCCGCCAAGGGACATCTTACCCGGGAAATCGATGCCCTGGGAGGAGAGCAGGCCCGGGCCACGGATGCTTCCACCCTGCATATCCGGTGGCTCAATACCTCCAAGGGGCCTGCGGTGCGCTGTCTTCGTTCTCAGTGCGACATGCGGCGCTATACGGGATATTTCATGGCGCTTCTCGAACGGGAGCCGAACCTCTCGGTCTTTCAGGCCCTGGTGACGGATCTTCTCGTGGAAAATGGCACCGTTCGGGGAGTACGAACCCGGATGGGAATTTCCTTTTCGGCCCCTCGGGTGATTCTCACCACCGGAACCTACCTGGGAGGAAAGGTGCACATCGGGCTTTCGAGCTTCGATTCAGGCCCTCTGGGAGAGATGCCCGCCTTGGGACTTACCGCTTCTCTCCGACGGGAGGGTTTCGAGATGGTGCGCATGAAAACCGGCACTCCTCCCCGCATAGCGGCGCATACCGTGGATTGGAAATCCCTGGATGCCCAGGAGAGCGCCGAGGAGCCTCTCTGCTTCTCCCACTGGAACGAAGGAAAACGCTACTCCGGCGTTGCATGCTATCTTACCCGGAGTACCCCGGAGACGCACGAAATTATCCGGGAGAATCTGGATCGCTCTCCCCTCTATACAGGGGTTATCGAGGGAGTGGGGCCCCGGTACTGTCCCTCCATCGAAGACCGGGTGGTGCGCTTTCCCGACCGGGAGGGACATCAGGTTTTTCTGGAGCCCGTGGCGAAGGATAGCGTGGAGATCTACATGCAGAACTTTTCCAGCAGCCTTCCCTTCGATGCCCAGGAGAAGATGGTCCATTCCCTCCGGGGATGCGAAAAGGCGTGGATTCTGCGTCCCGCCTATGCCATCGAATACGATATGATGCCCCCCACCCAGCTTACGGGATGGCTGGAAACCAAGAAAATCCGAGGGCTCTTCTGCGCGGGGCAGATCAACGGTACCTCGGGATACGAGGAGGCTGCCGCCCAGGGGCTTTTGGCGGGGATCAACGCGGTGCTCACGCTTCGGGGAGAGGAGCCTCTGCTTATCGAACGTTCCCGGGGATACATGGGGGTTCTCGTGGACGATCTCGTTACCCGGGGAACCAAAGAACCCTATCGTATGCTTACGAGCCGCTGCGAATACCGTCTTCTTCTGCGGCATGACAATGCGGATACCCGGCTTGCTCCTCTGGGACGAAAACTGGGATTGATCGGGGATGATCAATGGAAGGTGCTTCAGGAACGATGGAAGTGCCTCGAAGAGGAGCGGGAGCGGCTCCGGAAAACCCGAATTTCTCCTACCCCCGGGGTAAATCAGGTGCTTGTCCGGGAGGGAAGCATTCCCCTGGATGAACCCTGTACTGCGGAGGAACTTCTTCGGCGCCCCGAGATTTCCTACGATGCGGTGGCTCAGCTGGCTCCTCCGGCGGAACCCCTCTCCGAAGAGATCCGCCGTCGGGCGGAGGTGGAGATCAAGTACGAGGGATATATCGCCAAGCAGCTTCGTCAGGTGGAGCGTATGGAAAAGATGGAGCATTTCCGCATTCCCCGGGAGTTCGACTACACTTCCGTAAAAGGGCTTCTTTCGGAGAGCCGTCAGAAGCTGCAAGAGCTTTGTCCCGCCACTCTGGGGCAGGCGAAGCGCATTTCCGGAGTGACTCCCGCGGACGTACAGCTTTTGTGGATTGCCCTGGAAGCTCATCGTCGAGGAAATCGTGGCTAAAAATCCCCGATTTTTCGGAGCCACCCCCCTGCACCAGCTTCTTTGGAAGACCCTTCCTCCCGAGGTTCGGGGAGAGCTTTTTCTGCGGGATATCCGGGAGGCCTGGGAACGGCTTGTGGAAGGCCCCCTGGGAAAGTGTACCGCCCCTCTCAAAATTCGGGA
>Ga0334884_1003782_pt1 | contig 16577 bp, 15 predicted proteins | sample GraSluR1_MG_7_FD_207215 | JGI IMG/M metagenome (GOLD analysis project Ga0334884, IMG submission 207215) | Sludge microbial communities from methane-producing bioreactor in Wageningen University, Netherlands - Granular Sludge_12_05 R1 | ecosystem: Engineered > Bioreactor > Anaerobic >...
GATTTTATCGGGAGTATTTATGGTGTTCGTGTTTCATAAAGAAAGAAGGACAGGGGGTGACATTTTCCCTGTCCCATTTTCCAGCCTTTAGGGGTGACATTTTCCCTGTCTCTTGACAGATGTACGGTGAAAAAAATTTTAAGGAAGGCCTGCAATTTGGACATCCCGGGAACCGTCGCATACAATGAAAATATAAAAAACGGAAAGGGGAAATGGAGAATGGAGCGTGTTCATACGCATATAGATGACAATTTTGAAGAGTACCTGACAGCAATCGGGGGGATCATCCGCCAACGGTCCATAAGCGCCACCGGGGAAGGGATACGTGAATGTGCAGCGCTCCTGGCGGAAATGATGGCCTCTGCCGGGATCAAAACGGAAATTCGGGAAACAGACGGCAATCCTGTGGTTTACGGTGAGCTTTTTTCAGAAAGGCAAGATGCAAAAACCGTTCTTTTCTACGGGCATTACGATGTTCAGCCCCCGGAGCCCCTGGAGCTCTGGGATTCCGAACCTTTTGAACCCTCCATCCGGAACGGGAGGCTGTATGCCCGCGGAATTGCGGACAACAAGGGACAGCTCATGGCCCATATCCTGGCAATCAGGGCCTTCCGGGAGTCAGGTGCGGAAATTCCGTGCAATGCGAAGTTCGTCTTTGAGGGAGAAGAAGAGTCAGGCAGCACTAATCTCGCCGCCTTCGTTGAACGGAACAGGGAACTCCTTGACTGTGATATCGCCCTTGCGGTGGATGGACCCATGCTTTCCGGTGATGTGCTTAACGTGTGCCTGGGGTGCAGGGGGGTAGTGAATTTCGAGATAGAGCTGGAGACCGCACAGTTCGACTGCCATTCCGGCCGGGGAGGAGATATTATCCCCAACGCCGGGTGGGAACTACTGCGCCTGCTTCGCACCATGAAGGACGAACAGGGGAACATCTTGATAGAAGGGTTCATGGACGGGGTGCGGAGCCCGACCGAAAAAGACATGGAGGTGATCGATGGGCTGCCTTTTGACCGGGAGAACCTGAAGAGCCTCTATGGGGTACCCTCCTTTGCTCTGGACAAGAGACAGTATTATACGAAACTCAACCTTTTGCCTACGCTCACCATCAACGGGATCACGTGCGGCTACCAGGGGAAAGGATCCAAGACCATCAATCCGGCGAAGGCCTCTGTGAAGATGGACGCCAGGCTCGTGGTGGACCAGGATCCTCTTGAAATTGCTGAAAAAATCAAGAAACACGTTGCTCTTCATGCCCCCGGTGCGAGAGTGACGGTACACGGTTTTATGCACCCCTCGAAGACGGACGGAGATCTTCCGGTGTGCAGAACTGTCGTTGCGGCACTCGAAAAAGTGTACGTCGATAACGTTGTCCTCTCCCTCGGCCTGGGAGGAAGTCTTCCGAGCTATGTATGGACCGATATCCTTGGTGTTCCCGCCCTGGGCATTCCCTACGCCAACCAGGACAGCGGAGGCCATGCCCCGAATGAAAACTTTCGGGTGGATCTTCTGCAAAAAGCGGTCCATGCATCGGCGCAGATACTATTCGATATGAAATAAGAATTACCCTGTTGCAGCAGGCAGCGGGGTAATCTCTACCCGGGGAGGTGGGAGCCCTCCCGAAGCTTTACGTAAAATAGTACAGCTGGGGCGGGATGAGACCGCAGGCGAACTTTTCCGCGGCTGCCCTGACATGGCTTCCGCCGTTCTCTAGGCAGAACACTCCGTGCCCCGGAAACAGTGCGTCTACTTCGAATTCGGCGAGCTTCTTCATGGCCTGGGCGTATGGGAAAAGACTCACGTCGGGGAGCGATTGGATGAGCACCTGCCCGCAGGCGAAAACTGCATCGCCCGTGAAGAGGCATTTCTTTCCGTCCACCGTGCCGTACACCACCATGTCGCACAGGCTGTGTCCCGGCACCATGTGGACGGACAGGGCCACATTTCCCGCGGTCACGGTGTCTCCCTCATTCAGGCCGATGACTCCCGGACACTTTGGATAGCTGAAATCCGCCGGGTACAGTCCGCCCTTGGCCAGGGATATGCTTGTGGCGTCCTCGTCACCCGATGCGATGGCCTCAGCCTCGGGAGCCGGTGCGTATACCGCGCACCCCGATGCCTCCATCATCCTGGCTGCCCCACAGGCGTGGTCTCCGTGGTAGTGGGTCAACACCACGGCCTTGATGTCCTGGGGGGAATAGCCGTGGGATTTCATGACTGTGTCCATCCTGCCGGTATCCAGCCCAACGCCTGAATCGATCAGGATGCAGCCGTCTCCTCCGTCCACAAGGTAGACGTTGCAGTCCAGTTCGTGGGTCATGCCGAACCCCCACTTGCCGCTGGCCACGATATAAATGCTGTCGGTTATCTTCATGGTCCATCCTCCTTGAAAAGTCAGGTTCCGGCCCCGCAGGTCCGTCTTCTTTGCCCGTCTGCCATTATAACTCCCGGATAAATGAACAGAAGTTCATCGTCATTATGCCGGAAAGATGTACAATAGAATGGCCTGGTTTCGGAAAGGTATCCTATTGAGCGCGGAGGTCCCTCTTAATGAATGTTTCAATGAAGAAACTGGCGTGGCTGTTCTGCGCCCTGCTGATCCTGCTTTCGACTGCCTTCCCGTCCTCTGCCGAACCCGGAGAGCATCTGCAGTCCGTTTTGTTCGAGGGCATTGAGGTGAGCTACCTGGATGAAGGAGGAAAGGATGCCCTGCCGGTGGTCTTTATCCATGGCTGGGCCTGCAGCGGGGATTTCTGGCGATTCCAGGTTTCCGCACTGCGGGAGCGGTACAGGGTGATCGCCATAGACCTTCCCGGGTTCGGCGAGAGCGGGAAACCCCATGACAGGCCGTACACCCTGCAGTTCTTCGCCCGTGCCGTGAAGGCCGTATTGGACCATGCCGGCATAAAGCGGCCGGTGCTTGCGGGGCACAGCATGGGATACGGGATCGCCGTTCAGTTCCTCGCCGACTATCCCGGCGAGGCCCGAGGCGTCTGCAACGTGGACGGTGCATTTTTCTGGCTTCCCGACGATCCCGGGGCAGTCCCGCCCTGGGAGGCGGAGATGAAGGGTCTCGTGGAGGGTTTGTCAGGTCCGGATCGTGAGAACCTCGTCCTCTGGTTCATCAACGCAACCTTCTACGGCAGGACCCCCGAAAACCTGAGGGAAGAAATTATCCGCGTCATGACATTGGCGGACGAATACGCGGCGAACAGTTCCATGGCCGAGTTCATCCGGAGGGAGAACTGGGTGAGCCGGCGCTTTGACATACCCTCACCGGCGGTGTACTCCAAAATCCCCGAGCTCCCGGCGGAGACGCAGCAGAAACTTCGGGAGACATTCTCGGACCTGACCTACGTGGAGTGGATCGACACGGGGCATTTCCTTATGATGGAACAGCCCGGCCGGTTCAACGAACTGCTGGTGACATTCCTCGAAAGGTTCGGGAAATGAGCGGCAGGGAACGGCTATGCCGGCCGTGGAAAGCATCCGGGAAAAATATCGTCTTTCTCGGGCCCTCCGGAAGCGGCAAGTCCGAGATCGCCCTCAACCTCGCCATCAGGGCCTCCGGTGAAGGGAAAAGGCCTGTCCACTTCTTCGACATGGACCAGACAAAGCCCCTCTTCCGCTCAAGGTGGGCACGGGATGCCGTGGAGCGGAGCGGGGCGGTCTTCCATTCAGGCTTTGAGTTTCTTGATTCTCCTGTTCTGCCGGACGGCGTTGCCGAATGCCTCCGGAACGAAACTATCCGCTGCGTACTTGACATGGGGGGCAGCGCCGCAGGAGCGCGATCCCTCGGGCAGTGCGTTTCCGGCGAAGATAGGAATACCCGGGCACTGTACGTGGTCAACGTGTACCGCCCCTTCTCCGACGAAGAAAACTTCCTCGGGGACTTCTCCTCCATTACGGCTGCTGCGCGCCTTCCATTTCCCTGTATCGTCAGCAATCCCAACCTGGGAGAAAATACGTCCATTGCCGACGTAAAGGAGGGGCACGCCCGTTTGCTGGAGGTCCTTGAGCGAAACGGGCTTCCCCTTGCTTTTCTCGCTGTCCGGGCTCCTCTCCTGGAGGCGGCATTGGAGTGGGCGGACTGTCCTGTGGAGGCACTTGATCTCCGCCTGGGGCCGGGAGGGGAGCCGCTGAAATGAAAATTTTCCTGGACCCGGAAAAGTGCAGGGGATGCGGGCTGTGCATGGATGTCTGCAAAAGGGGAGTAATGGAGTTCAGAGAGGATAAGGACTCCTGCGGCTGCTGCCGGACGGTGGCTGTTGTTCATCCCGAGAAGTGTGTTTTGTGCGGACTTTGTGTTGCTGTGTGCCCTGTACACGGCATAACCATAAAGAATGACGGAAAGCGCGTAGTCCGTACCTGATCCCGCGGGAAAGGAAGGGGAGCATGGAGCGAAAATTTCTGAAAGGAAACGAAGCTGTTGCAGAAGCTGCAATCCTGGCGGGATGCCGGTTTTTTGCCGGATATCCCATAACACCCCAGAACGAGATTCCGGAGTATATGTCCCGGCGGATGCCCAAAGTCGGAGGTGTATTCCTGCAGGGGGAGAGCGAGACGGCCTCGGTCTGCATGGTCTACGGGGCCGCGGCAATGGGGACTCTTGCCATGACGTCTTCCTCTGGTCCCGGGATCAGCCTGAAGGCCGAGGGGATATCCACCCTTGCCGGAGCCTGTCTTCCGGCGGTGATCGTCAACGTTATGAGGGGAGGTCCGGGGCTCGGCGCCATCCAGGCCGCCCAGTCGGACTATCTCCACGCCACGAAGGCCCTGGGCCACGGAGGCTTCCGGGTGATCGTCCTGGCTCCTTCCACTGTGCAGGAGGCCATCGACCTCACCTATAAAGCCTTCGATCTTGCAGTCCGGTACCGGAACCCCGTGATGGTGCTCATGGACGGCTGGATCGGCTCCATGATGGAGCCGGTGACCCTTCCGGAGGCGAAGGAGCCGGTGACGTTCTCTTATACCGGGTGGGGGGCGAAATACTTCAATCCCTCGGGTGTCGGCGTGAACGTGGTGACCTCCTGTCTTTTGGAGCCGGAGTACCAGGAACTTCTGAATATCCGGGCCGGGGAAATGTACGAAGAGTGGAAGGAAAAGGAAGTCCTCGCAGAGGAATACCTCCTGGATGACGCCGAATACGTGATCGTGGCCTATGGCACCGCCGCCCGGGCTGCCCGGACGGCCATCGGTGAGCTCCGCGGGAAAGGCATCCGGGCGGGCATGATCCGCCCTGTTTCCCTCTACCCCTTCCTCGTGGAATCACTTAAAAGTCTTGACAGGAACAGGGTGAAGTTCCTGGTGGACACAGAGATGACCCTGCCCGTCCAGATGATGGACGACATCCGCCTGGCCGTGGCGGATGCTTTCCCGGTTTACTCATGCGGCCGGTCCGGAGGGGTCATCCTCACCAACGAGGAGATCGTCGAAGCAGTGGAAAAGGCCATTGCGAAGGAGGTGCGCTGATCATGAAGAAAATTTACGAGCGGCCGAAGTCCCTCACCGACCGGGGGCTGGCCTTCTGCCCCGGGTGCCTCCATGGTGTGGCTACCCGCCTCATCGCGGAACTGCTGGACGAAATGGACCAGCGGACGAACGCCGTGGCCGTACTGGCCGTTGGGTGCGGCACCCTCGGCATGTTCCACTTCAACACCGACGTGGTCGTTTCTCCCCACGGACGGACTCCTGCAGTTGCAACGGGAGCGAAGCGTGCAGCACCCGGAAAACTTGTGTTTTCCTACCAGGGCGACGGTGACCTGGCCGCCATCGGTATGGCGGAGATAATGCATGCCGCCAACAGGGGTGAGAACTTCACCGTCGTGTTCATCAACAACAGCACCTATGGCATGACGGGAGGCCAGATGGCTCCCACGACCCTCGTGGGGCAGAAGTCCACAACAGCCCCCGAGGGGAGGAACCCTGCCGAGGCGGGGTACCCCATGAAGATGTGCGAGATCCTCTCACAGCTCGAGGCGCCGAAGTACATCGCCCGGTTCTCCCTCGACTGCCCCGCCAATATTCTGAAGGCGAAGAAGGGGATCCGGAAAGCCTTCGAGATGCAGATGGCCGGGAAAGGATTCACTTTCGTGGAGCTGCTCTCGAACTGCCCGACGAACTGGGGGATGCCTGCGCTGGAGTGTCTTGACTGGATGCGGGAGAACACCATGAAGGTATTTCCCCTGGGCGTGTTCCGGGATGGGGAGGTATGATGATGGAGAAGAAAATCACCGTGGCGGGTTTCGGCGGACAGGGCGTCATGGTCATCGGGCAGATGCTCGGATACGCCTCATGCAAGGCGGGACGAAACGCCCTGTTTCTTCCCAAGTACGGCCCGGAACAGAGGGGAGGAACTGCAAACTGCTCGGTCACCATATCCGACGGTGAGATCGGCGCTCCCGTGTCGAAGTATGTGGACACCCTCATCGCCATGAACCAGCCCTCCCTTGAAAAGTTCCTCGGCTCCGTACGGCCCGGGGGGATCATTCTGCTCAACAGCTCCCTCTGCCGGTGGGAGGGGAAGCGGACGGATGTCCGGGTTGCGGAGATACCGGCGGACGCCATTGCTCTGGAGATCGGCTCGCCCAAGGTGGCCAATATCGTCGTCATCGGTGCTTATATCAAACTGAGCGGAGCCTTGTCGGAACAGGAAATGCTGGATGCCATCGAGGAGAAACTGGGCAAAAGACCGGAACTGCTCGAGATGAACAGGAAGGCTCTCCGGACGGGAATGGAGCGGGTGACCCTGGGAGAGTAAGCCCGGAAGTCTGAGCCTGAGCATTTGCGGCCCTTCGGGGCCGCTTTTTTACGGGACGAGGAAGGGGGAACCGGGGTCGTGCCGGGCGCGGTTCGCCTCCGCTGTCCGGAGGTTCCGGACGGCGTAGCAGTAGATGCACCCCGCCGTGCAGGTATCGTAGGCGCCTATATCGGTGCTTTCGCAGCATCCGCAAAGTGGACGCTGGTTTTTGTCCTTCGCGACCTGCAGTGGGCGTCCTGCGAGCCGTTCCGCCAGGGATTTGTCGATGCACGCGCCCCTGGGGGCCCCCTCCCGGGTGAAATCTTCAGCCTCGCAACAAGTCCGGAGGGGAATACCCTTTCCGGCGGCGCTTTCGGCAAAGGAGCGGACCAGGCCGTGCATGATCTCAGGCGGCGCTTCCCGGAAGCCTCTGCCCCGGTTCTTTCTGTAGATGTCCACGAAGCTCAGGACGCACTGCTCTGTGCTTCCTTGCAGAAAGCGGCACATTCGGGCAAACTCCTCTCTATGCTGTTCCTCCGGATATTCCTCCGAGACGATCACAGGATCGTACCGCCAGATGACCCGGGAAGGGCCGATCCTTTCGGCCAGGGTCCGGAAAGCTGAAAGGATCTCTTCCTTCGGGGCGATTCCCGGCTCCATGTCCCGGCCGTAAGGAGTAACGGTCCACTGGAAATAGTACGGATATCCTGCCTCGTCAAGCCTGTCGAGAAGTCCGAACAGGGGACGGGCGTCCTTCGTCCAGAAGACGAAACAGTCCACGTCAGAGGGTATGAGGGATATCCTTCTCACATGTGCCGGGTTCCTGGGATTCCGGACGAGAGCGAAACCGTCTCTCAGTCGCCGCTCGAACCAGGGGGCGTAAAATGCGGGTATGTCGGTCCTCCTGCTGACACTGATGATCATTGCCGATGTGCGGATTTCACCGGCCTCGGGATGACTCTTCGGAGGTGTGAGCTGCTTCAAGTTCCAGGAGCCATGTCTTCAGTTCCAGTCCTCCGCCGTAGCCCACGAGCTTCCCGTTCGCCCCGATGATCCGATGGCAGGGAATGAAGATGGCGATGGGATTCCGTGCATTGGCCATTCCCACGGCCCGGACCGCCTTCGGGTTTCCCGAGGCGATGGCGAGGTCCTTGTAGCTCGCAGTCTTCCCGTAGGGAACCTCCACGAGCTTTTCCCACACTTGCTTCATGAAAGGAGTTCCCTCGGCCTTCAGGGGAAGGTCGAACTTCTTCAGTTTTCCGGCCAGGTAGAGTTCGAGCTGCCGGAAGGCCTCCTTCACTACGGGAGGCTCCTTTTTTTCGAAACCGCCCAGTTCCGCCGTGTTTTTCGGCAGGTAGAGGTGAGTGATGGATTTCCCGTCGCTTCCTATTGCCATGGGTCCGACGATCGTCTTCCGCACGTACAGCATGATTTTTCTCCTCCTGTCGTTTTCCTTTTTTTGCACTGCCGGTCTATTGTGGCGCAAAGGCCGGAAAAAATCATCCCCGGTTTTTCCTGAATCCGCCAGGTCCTTTTGTTTTGTACAGGAAGCGGTATGGACAGGGAGGCGTCCCTGGTGTACAAAAGAACAAAATGACCGGAAAGGATCCGGACGATTATCGAAAAAATTCTCAAGGAGAATACATGAAACCTCTTTTTGATCTGCACACCCACACTATTGCCAGCGGTCATGCGTTCAGCACGCTGAAGGAGAATATCGAGGCGGCGGTCGGGCGGGGACTTTTAGCCCTCGGAATATCAGACCATTCTCCCGGAATGCCGGGGTCCGCCCACTCATTTTATTTCGGAAACTACAAGATCCTTCGAAAGACCCTTCTCGGTATCCGGATCATAAAGGGGATCGAGGCGAACATCACCGATTTTGCCGGAACCATCGATGTGGATGCGGAGATGGCGGGAAAGGTGGAATATGTTATTGCCAGCCTCCATCCGCCGTGCATTCCCTTCGGGACAAGGAGCGAGAATACTGCGGCACTGGCGGGGGCCATGGCGAATCCTTTCGTGAAGATCATCGGGCACCCTGACGACGACCGTTATCCGCTGGACTACGAAGAGCTCGTGATAGCGGCGAAGCGGGAGAATGTGGCCCTCGAGGTCAACAACTCCAGCTTCTGCCCCGGGTCGGGAAGGCAAAACGGTGTGAAAAACGCCCGGACCATGCTGCATTACTGCCGTCAGTTCGAAGTCCCCGTCATGCTGGGCAGCGATGCCCACATCTGGTACGACGTGGGAGAGATGGGCCGCTGCAGGGCCCTCCTCCGGGAGACGGATTTTCCCCCGGAACTGGTGCTCAACTACCGGATGGACGGGCTTGATTACGTTCTGAACAGGAAAGAGAAATCTGTAAACACCGGTGCAGGGAGTGTCCGGTAAGAGCAGCCCTGGGGATCAGTTCTGAAGGTACGGAGGTCACTTTGTTTCCTTGAGCTCCTGCAGGACGGCGCACACAGTAAAAAAGAAGACATACTGGAAATTATGCTGCCTCAGGAATCGTGAGGTCTACTGCTGCGTCCTGCCGAAATAGGCGACAATACGGATAAGCCTCAGTGTTCTCAGCGCCCGGGCCGCGAAGGCCGTTAACCTGAAGGCCGATTTTTGAGAATGGCGGAAAAATGTGGAAAAATTATGAATCAAGTAGTGGAAAAGTCTTCACGAAAAATATATAAATACAAATAAGGATTGCTTTTATTTCTATTCTGAAGGGGTTGCCGGGATGAAAAAGTTATCATTTCTCTGCCTGTTTGCTGCGGTACTGCTCTTTTTCGTTTCTCCTTCAGGGGCTGAGCCCGTGGCGGAGAAAATGCGCCATCTTCTCAAGGACCTTCCGGGCTGGGAAGGCATGGAGCTTGTCCCCATCGTGACGCCCGATTCCGGGCAGGGAAGGGCCGCTGTTTTCACGAGGGAGTACCACCAGGGCAGGACCCTTGTTGTGCAGGCCCTCAAAAAACCGGGGAACCCCGGCGGAAATGACGATTTTGAGGAGACGGTAGTTGATATTTCATCCGAGCGGATGCGGCAGGGGAACATAGACGGAATGCGGTATGCGGAAATTGTTTACAGGGTTTCCCCCGAAAGATCAGTACCGGAAGCCACGCTCTACGTTTTTTTGCCTCCCTATGGTCTTTCCAACAGTGCTCCGGAAATGATCACCTTCACCCTGAATTCGATTTCGGGTGACGATGAACTCTTCCACCTTGCCCGCAGCTTCGACTGGAAGGCTATCCTTGGAATGCTGGCAGAACTCTAAAAGGCTGCACAACCGGAAAAAAGAACAAGTTGTTCTCCCTGAAATGGGAAAGGATTTTTCTTCTCTCTTCTTTTGTAACGATACAAAAACTGCGGGCGTACTTCCCGCAGTTTTTTAAATTCCAGTCCTCCCAACTGTCCCCGGACGGTGATACGCTTCCGCATCCACACATTCTTCAACTTTAGGCTGTTTCTATTAAACAATTAACCTTAAATTTTCAAGTTGCTATGTTTATTTGTTCGGTGTATCATTCCCAGGGGAAACTTGTCTGATATAGTGCAGAATGTTTTTTCCGCAAGGCCGTCCATTCCTGGCGGCCCATTTTTTCTTCAGGGGAGGCTTTATTTTGGGAACATCAGTTATGGAAAGACTGCTGCGGTACTGGAAAGTGTACGCGGGTGCGCTCGTTCTTGCCGTTCTCAGCGACATGATCGGCATTGTGAAGTTTGACATCGGTATCGGAACGCTGACCCTTTTTCCCATGGTCTTCGCGACAATTATCGGCGGGCTGTTCGGCCCGGATCTTTTGAAGCTGTTCACCATGGAGGAATCTGGTGCTGCCGGAGCCATGGTACTCGTCTGCCTCGCCCCGTTCATGGCGAAGATGGGTGTGGGGGCGGGAGCGAACCTTTCCAAACTGGTAGAGGTTGGCCCGGCGCTTCTGCTCCAGGAATTCGGCAACCTGGGGACGATACTCATCTCCCTTCCCGTGGCACTGCTGCTCGGCCTGAAGAAGGAGGCCATCGGGGCCTGCTATTCCATCAACAGGGATTCAAACCTCGGGCTCACCACTGACATTTACGGCCCTGATGCCCCCGAGACCAAGGGAACCTTTGCGGTCTATATAGTGGGATCGGTTATCGGAACGGTATTCATGAGCCTCCTTGCCGGCATCGTCGCCTCGTGGAACATTTTCCACCCCCTGGCGCTTGGCATGGCCTCGGGCGTGGGCAGCGGAAGCATGATGACCGCTGCAGCAGGCACTCTGTCGACGATCTATCCGGATTACGCCGATGTCATACCCGTTCTCGGAGGAGCCAGCGACATGCTCACCGGAATTACCGGGATCTACATGGGAACTTTCATCGGACTTCCCCTTACCACGTGGCTTTACAACAGGCTCGAGCCGAAGATAGGAAAGATATTCGCACGGAATACGATGGATAGAGAAGTAGGAGGAGAAGCAGAATGAAAGCGAAAGTGGAGATTCGTTTCTTCGAGCAGATGGGACTCTTGATCCTTGCCGGGACGATCATGGTCCTTACCAACATGATCGGCTACAAATACACGCTGATCCAGTCTCTTCAGGGGTACGCTGTTCTCGGGAGCATCGCCCTGGCAGGAGTGACCGCAAGCCGATTCATGAGCCGTTTTATAAAGCTGCCCACTATGATGTACGTATCTTTGGCCGGCCTTCTTCTGGCATCTCCGGTCTCTCCGGTCAAGGAACATGTGATCTCCTGGGCGAACAACTTCGCCTTTCTTGCTCCGGCAACAGCCCTCGGAGCCTTCGCTGGTATCTCCCTGGGAAAAGACATGAAAAATTTCGGCAGGATGGGTGTCAAGCTGATCGCCATCACCGTGCTGGTTATAACGGGAACGTTCATCATGTCGGCTTTTGTGGCTGATGCTGTCCTGAAGTACATGGGGTCCATATAAGATGAAACAGCATATGCACTGTGATATCCTGATTCGAAACTGTTACCTGCTCACACCGGAATTTGAAGTCAGGGAGTCGGTATCGGTGGCCATAGACGACAGCTTCATCGTATCCATCGGCAATGCCGGGGAAGTGGAACGGAAGTATGAACCCGGGGAAACGATCGACGGACGGGGGAAACTGCTCATGCCCGGCTTCGTGGATGCTCACACTCACACCTGCCAGCAGCTGCTGAGGGGGCGCATTGCCGACGAATACCCCATGATCTGGACGCGGTTCCTTGTGCCTTTCGAGAGCACCCTGACCCCTGACGACGTGTACTGGAGCGCGAAACTGGCCTGCCTTGAGATGATCAAATCTGGAACGACTTCCTTTGCCGACTCCGGCGGAGTCCATATGCACCGGGCTGCGGACGCGGTGGTCGAATCGGGTATGCGGGCCGCCATCGCCAGGTCCACCATGGACATGGGCGGGGAAATCTGCAGTGCCATGAAGGAATCGGCTGAGGACGCCATTGCGCGGACAGAGGAGCTCTACAGGGGCTGTCACGGCAAAGGAGACGGAAGGGTAGAGATATGGTTTGCGCTCCGGCAGGTCATGACTTGCTCCCCGGAGCTGGTCCGGATGGCGGCGGAAAAGGCCGCCGAATACAATACGGGCATTCACGCCCACCTCTGTGAGCACAGGGACGAGGTCCGCTTCTGCCTTGAGCGCTACCGGAAACGCCCCGCGGAATTTCTCGACGAGATGGGCGCTCTCGGTCCGAACCTCCTGACCGCACACAACGTGGTGCTTTCGGAGCATGACATCACCCTCATGGCGGAGCGGCAGGTGAAGGCAGTCCACTGCCCCCGGGCAAATATCACGAACCACGGCTTCCCGAAGACCCCCCGGATGCTCGAGGCGGGAGTGAGCATAGGTCTGGGATGCGACGGAAGTGCGAACACGAACTCGAACCTTTTCGATGAGATGAAGACACTCCGCAGCGCGACCATAGCCTGCTGGGGCCTGCCCGTGTTTGATCCGGTTGTTCTCAGGTGCTCCGAACTCCTCAAAATGGCGACCATGGGAGGAAGCGCGGCCCTGGGGCACAGTGATCTTACAGGGACTGTTGAAATGGGCAAAAAAGCCGACGTGATCCTTCTGAACATGGAACAGCCTCACTTTCTGCCGACGCAGAACATCGTCAACACCATTGTGGAGAGCGCCGACGGTCATGATGTCACCGATTCCATCATCGACGGCAAAATCGTCATGAAGAACCGGGAAGTGCTCACCATGGACGAAAAGGAGACTCTGGCGGAATGCGCCCGCCGAATGAAGGAGATCGTCTCCCGGGCCGGGTACGACAGCAGAGGATAGAGCAGCTTCTTTCCCCTGATCAGCATAGGAACGAAAAAAGGCCCCCTGCCGTAAAGCGGAAAGGGGGCCTTTTTTCGTTCCTGTGGAAGGGTCAGTGTTTTCTCAGCAGTACCAGGGGCAGCAGGATCAGCACTGCTGCAGGGGAGAAGCCTGCCGACGAACACCCGCTGCCGCCGTTGTCATTGAGGGTCCTGGCGGCGCTTCGCCCGTCAGGATCACTGTCATTCGCGGCAGGAAAGAGATCGGAAGTTACGATCATGCGAAGCGGTATGGGACCCCCGCTTTCCGGTGCCCTGTAGAACATCCGGATGATCCGCTCTCCCCCCTTCTCCAGGAGCGGGACGATCCGGTGGCTCACAATTCCCGTGTGATCCCTGAGATAGACCGATACGTGGAGAAGTCCGCTTTCTTCATCACCCTCAGGGGCGTCGTAGCGTATTTTCCCCGTGACCACGGCCGTCTCTCCGGGATCAAGGGTGTACGTGTCTTCTCCGATCTCTCCGCCGGCCGTGATGGGGTACACCGAAAGGGAACCCGGCTCGATGAAAAGGCTTTTTCCTTTCGATACTCCCATGGCCCGTGGACCGGAGGCCCTTACGGCCGGGATCTTCTCGGGGTCGTAAATCCCCACGAGAATATGTCCCCTGTCGTTGTCGGCGTGGAGATTGCCGCCATCTGTTGCGAGAGATATGTGAAGGTATCCGAGGGCCTGTTCGCCGGGTGTTCTCATGGAAATACGCATGTCCTGCCAGTTGTCCGATGATATTCCCTGATCACGGCCGGGAATGAAGTCGATGTTCCTCGAGACAAGCACTCTCGCCCTGCTGATGTCCGGTTCTTCGTGAACTGAAGTGAGCGGCTGGAACGCCAGGGAGACTGTCACCCGTCCCGTGGGGACGAAGCTGTAGTTGTAGATCCTCAGAACAGCTGAGACATCTGTATTCACCGGCATGACCTGTCCTGTAGTTCCTCCGGGGGATGCTGCGGATGCACCCTCGAAAAGAATGCCGCGAATTCTTCTGGCATCCCCTTCAAAGGGGTTCCGGACCCATTTGCCGCTGCTGATGACCCACTGCCGCGGAAGGTTCAGTGCCGGGTCGGGGGTCTCGGTGTATGGAGATCCGGTGCCCCAGATCCGGGAGTAGGTTTTCGCAAGCCTTGAGACCGCATAGGCGAAGGAAAGAGTTCCTCCGTCGCTGGTGTAAATCGCTGCGTCAACGGTGAACTGCTGTTCCGACGGTGTCATTCCCGAAGGACTGGCGTATTTCGCGCACCCCGGCCAGGAGACGGTAACTCCTCCGAGCCTGCTCTTGTCGGACGTGGTGGCCGAATCGGTTCCCCACGTGAAGTCCCCGTTGAGGTTCCAGCTCAACGTCTTGGATGTCATCAATCCCCATGACGGCATGTTGAGGTTCCCGTAGGCCGCGAACGTGTTCTTCAGCGAGGAGAGGTGTTCCTGGTGCTCCCTCACCTCCATGGTGAAGCTTGCCTCAGTTGAGTCAACGTTTCCCATGATCTGTCCCGTGCTTCTCGCCAGCACAGCCCCGTTGATGTCCTTCCAGAAGTCGGTGTCCGCCTTGGTTTCCTTTCCTAGGGGGAAATCCCGGGTCTGCTCGAGCCTTCTCGGGTATGAGAACAGGTTCAGGCTGTTGTGCAGCGGCTGGTACCAGTCCACTTCTTTTCCCGCCGTGGAAGCGAAAGTGGATTCGATTTTCCGGGGCACCACGAACTGGATAAATCTCCTGTAGCTGCCCCCGTTATCGGTTACAAACGCCTGGGATACCGGTGCCAGAACCGGGTAGCGCCATACGTCATGAGTGTTGGCCCGGAAGTAGACCTGGTCGTCGTACTGTGCTACTGCCCTTAGGCTTGAGGTTATAGTCGTGGTTTTTGAAGAGGTGTTTTTCGCTGCTGCCTCACCTGCATATTTAACACCCGCATCGAATATTTTCGCGTTGTCCTTGAAGAAATTCTTCTTCGACATGGTGAAGGCAGCGGATGCACCCCAATGACCGCTGGTAGTCCTGGTGGTGCTCACGGCCTGGGAGTCTGAAGCCTTTCCGTTCATGGTCGTGGAGTAGCCGTCCAGGAGAGAAAAGGCATCGAGGGTCCTGCTTTCTCCGTTTCCGGTGATTTGGTCCCAGTGTCTTGGAGGGGACTGGATGATGAAGACCGGCTCAATGTTGTCGTACACCGTAAACCCTTCAGGTTTGCCAAGGATCATGCTGTCCCTGTCAAGATCCGCAGCGGCCACAAGAGGAACCACGTTGCATTCCCTCATGCCGTAGGGCTTATGACCGATTCCCGCAGCCGTAAGTCCGGAGGCTGCATTCCAACGGAAAACTCCCCACCGGAGCCCCAGTTTTCCCGATCCGCCCGGGGTTGTGGAGGCGATGGCGATCTCCTTCGTGAGGTTCTCAGTTTCAGGGTAGATGAAGCGCCCTGCAGCGAGGGAGTACCTGTTGAATCCACTGTCGAGGGTCCAGCCGGACACAGCGTCGTTCAGACGATAGCTGTATTTTGTCCCCGGTCCTGAAATATTTACCGCCCCTGTGCTTCCAGCCCATTTGTGGACGACGATCCACAATCTGTCCCCATGGTCAGAGTCGGTACCTGTCCAGACCAGCTCGCCCGTACCGTCTCCGTCCAGATCGGCGATGGCGGCCTCCACGGAGGGAGTGGAATGGGCTGCCATTCTTGACGTGGTTCCCACCCTCTCTCCGGTCACCAGTTTTTTGATGGAGCCGTTGATATTTTTGTACACGTCCAGGTACAGAGGAGACGGTTTGTTCGAGATATCCGCGTTCCCGTGAAGAACCGCCAGCTCGTCCTTACCGTCGCCGTTGATGTCTCCCATGGTCACGGCGGCGCTGTCATACTGGACGTGCCATCTGCCCACGTCAGACCCTTTTTCGTAGACCCATTCCCAGGAAGGATCGGAACTGCCGTTATAGTGGATGTTCAGGATCTTCAGATGGTTGTTGTGGGTTATCCCGGAAGTGCCCTGCACCTTGGTGTAGTACAGGACCACTTCAGGAACACCGTCCCCGTCCATATCACCGATGGCCGTGCGGACGCTGTTTGGCGGTTTCCTTGTTGTCAGTCCTCCTATCACGTCTCCTCCAGTGGTGTACTCCACCGAGGTGTTCTCCCAGAACCTGGCCGTCCCGGTTCCCGTACATGCCTTGTAGAGGGAGTGCCCGTCCACGAAGAGGAACCCCACCTTCATGTTTTTGTGGTCGTCCTTTTTGGAAGGATTGGTGATGTAGCTCACCAGCCAGTCGGTCCACCCGTCGCCGTTCCAGTCCCATGAGACCATTTCGTGGGCCCTGTTCATATCCAGCGGAGGGGCATAGGTATGGATCAAATCGGCGTTGAACTTGTACTTGTAGTAGGGCCTTGAGATTCCGTCGATCTTTATCCTGCCGATCCGCCTGACGGAGCCGGTTGCCGCCGATTTTTCCGAGAGCTCCATCCAGAGGGCGGTCCTGCTGCCCTCACTGTCGGCCATGGTCAGGTAGGAGGAACAGATAATGCCCGAGGGGACC
>Ga0334884_1003784_pt1 | contig 16576 bp, 8 predicted proteins | sample GraSluR1_MG_7_FD_207215 | JGI IMG/M metagenome (GOLD analysis project Ga0334884, IMG submission 207215) | Sludge microbial communities from methane-producing bioreactor in Wageningen University, Netherlands - Granular Sludge_12_05 R1 | ecosystem: Engineered > Bioreactor > Anaerobic > Unclassified...
CCACCAAGCCCTGCATGATTATGTGAACCTCCGCCTCCCCAAGTTTCAGGCATGGTCGTGCGCCCCTTGGTCATGACGCCCCAGCTGATACCCTCTTCCAAGGTAAGTAAATAAAATCCGATATCTGCCCGATCAATCTTGGTGAGTGTATCCATGACATACTTGGTGCCAATAAATCCACCGGACAGATGCCCCCTGTTTTCAATGTCTCGAATCAAGTTAACAGCGACGCGATTACGCGCTCTGTCAGGAACGATGCCAAGATATAAGGACATGGCATTTTCAAGTTGCGAGTTTTCACCATAGGGATAACCTCTGCGTGCGCTGTCTCTCATGAAAACTTTATTGAATGCGGCAGCAATATCATCAACCATTTGGTGATAATATTGTGCTTCTTCTGTTTTATCCAATGTGGTAGCGATATCGGCCAGAATTTGCGTGCTGAAAAGATAGAATGCTGTACTGAGCAGTAACGGTCCTCCACGTACTTGCACCACCGTTGACATCCAATCACCGCTGTCATCACGTGGCTGGATATGATAATGCGATTGCCCTTCCAGATAATTAATATACAACTTCAAGTTCTCAAAATGTTCTGCCAACAATTGTTTATCACCATAATGAAGATACATTTGCCATATTATAATAGGATATGCTGAACTCCAGCATGGATAGCCATCCTCCAAACCATGCCATGGTGTTATATGGGGAAGTTCTCCAGTTTCTGTAGATTGCTGCACCTGCCAATCTCGCAGCCACTTGGCATAAAATTGGTGTACATCAAAGGCATACATGGAAGATTCTGCCTGGACATGTCCATCTGCACCCCACCCTAATCTTTCATCGCGTTGCGGACAATCTACAGGTAAACCTTGCATGATGCTGCGTTGTGACCAGAAAGCACAATGGTAGATATGGTTTACCAAATCATTGTCCGTAGTGAAATGCCCAGTGATTGCACAATCGCTATGTACCACCCTTCCTATTACATCTTCCAGGGTGGGTGTGCCCGGGTACCCTGATACCTCGACATAACGATAACCATGATTGGTGAAATAGGGCTCATAGTCCTCAACGCTACCGTTACCACTTAAAATGAAACGATTTGTATTGAGTGCTTTTCGCAAAGTACCCGTATTTAAAGTGCCATCATCGTTAATATTTTCAGCGTGCCGTAATAGTATTTCAGTTCCTTCCGGGCCTTCCGCTCTGATTTTTGACCAACCTGAAAAGTTTTGTCCCATGTCGAAAACAAAGACACCTTCATCAACTTCTTGGACGTTTTTGGGTTGTATACTCTCGGTAATGGTAATCGGTGGCCCGAGATGTGAAACCAGTTTTCCTTGGGGCGTTTGTATCAGATTAACATCATCCCAATCTGCGTCGTTAAAACCAGGTGTATTCCAACCGGGCTGCTCCAGCCTGGCATCATAAACTTCACCATCAAACAGACAACTGCTGGTTATAGGTCCTGTGGTTGTTTTCCAGGAGGCATCAGAAATAAAAACTTCCTCGGTTTCGTCCTGATACCGTACGTGTAGCTGCATTATCGCTTTGGGATACCCCGACCACTGCATACGCCAATCCCGGAATCGCGGTGCGGTGTTGTACCAGCCATTGCCCAGCATGATCCCAATTGCGTTGGTACCCTGATTTATATTTTCTGTGATGTCATAAGTGCTGTACAAGACCTGTTCTGAATATAGAGTTTTCAGCGGTAGCATGTCGCGATGGTTACCCGTTTTTTCTCCGTTTATGTACAAATGATACAATCCAAGACCGCATATGTGTGCAACAGCTGAGCTTATCGGCTTTTCGACTACAAATTCATTACGAAGTAAAGTTGATTGCAGGTCTTCGAAATCAGGACCGTCTTCTGTTGAAGGTTCTTCAACTGGCCCCCTCCCAATCCAGACAGCCTTCCACCCCTCCGGTTCTATCACCCCCGTAACAAACCTTGCCTTATCGGTGTACTCACTTGCTTGATCATTTTTATCCCATACGCTAACCTGCCAATGATATATTGCGCTGCTCATCAGCGGTGTTCCGGCATATTTGATATGTGATGATTCTGATGATGTGACCTTGCCACTGTCCCAGACAAGATTATCGTTGTTATCGTATACCAAAATTTGGTACGCGGTCTGATGTTGACCACGCTCTACAGAGTCTAGTACCCAACCGAAATTGGGAGATTGGTGATCAATCCCCTGAGGAGTGTCCATGTAAGCACAATGTAAATCCGAGATACGAATTGAACTTGGACTATCTGCATTTACTGAAAGTGATAGCAAAAAAGTTATTAGAAGTAGCAGGACAAATGATAAACAAGTATTTATAGAGGTATAGAAAATTGGATATTGATCTTTGACTATCTTCATTGATGTTCCTTTGCTAAGCCGTTAAGTATAGAGAAACTATATTATAGCTTATATGAAAACTATTGCCAGCAGGTTAGTGCTGGCAATAGTCTACAAATATGGTGGATTATCTTTGTAGAAGAAGAATCCGGTGTACCAGGTCGCCGGGGATTTCCAATTCTAACATGGCATTATCTGTTGACACTTCACTTTGCGCCAAGTCCTGACCAGTGGCAGGATCTACCCATAGTATTTTCCAAGCACCCGAGCCGACATCAATCAGCATGGTGTTACCCGCGCCACCTCCCAGCAACTGTATGACTACAGGCCCATCGGGTGCTGCAAGTACATTGGCATTTGTGCCTTCGGGAAGACGGGTCAGCATTTCCGGTGCTGGCGCCATATTCCAGAATGGCACCTTTGCTATGAAGCGGCCCAGACGCTCCATTGCTTCATGCTGGTATTGAACGACTGTTTCTGCTTCTTCACCCCAGGGACGATGAAATCGTGATGTGGAAGCACCGCCAACAAAGCGGCTCCAAAAAACAATGTCCCCATCTAATCCATAATTAGTGTAGTCTTTGGAAATAACCAGGGGACGACGGGTATCAGCACTTTCCATTGCTGCACGATACATCCGGATGCGCTCTGCACCTCCGATTGCCTGTTTTACTGCAGCGCCAAATTCATGGCGCGATACCCCTTGGGCGATATCTACATAATCATACAATGGGTCTGTACTCAAGGTTAAAGGATTCAACTCGGGATCACATTCACCATGACCATCTCTGCGGTTAGTGGATGGCATGTCACCGATCATGAGTCCCGGAGCCGCATGCTCGCGGATATAAGTTGCCCAATATTGACTCCACTCCAGAGTCGCACGACTTTCATTAGAAATATTGATCATTACGTTGGGATGATCAGAAGCAAATTCCAGCAAACGGTTCACGTAAAGTTTTTGCAGATCAAGCACGATCGGATTGTCATCTTGTGAGGGAATGGTTCGGTAGAAAGGTGGATTGCAACGTTCTGCATTTGCAGGAAGTACAGTTTCGTCGTAATTGATATTGTTTTTGGGATTAAAAGGATGAATATTCCAAACTAATCCCGGACCGGGATCACGTGCACCACCGGGACCGCGTGTCAATGACCAGTCATCCCAGATTTCCAATGAAATCACAATACGGTTTTCTAACGCAATTGACAAATAATGTTGCAACCTTTTTTCCCATTCGGGTGAAAATTGCGTGAGATCATACCGGCCATCATCCAGAAGCAACCAAGGTTGCAATGCTTCGCCGCTGTAATCTCCCTTAGCAACTGGCGAATACGCCAGGCAACGCGTAATTCCACAGACATGGGGATTGTCAATGGATTTGACTACTACAGCCAGCCTTTCCAACTGATCCTGATAGGTGACACCATCAAACCCACTGAGTGGGTACCAACTGTGAATTCCGGCTCCTCCAATGGGAAAGACAGGAGTCTCGCCCCAAGCCAGATAAAAAGGGTTCTCAGGATAGGGTTGTAGCTGATTGTTACTTTGCTCAGCGTTGCTATCAGGTAACAGGACTAGCAAGCTAAATACCATAGACATTACAATTTTTACAATACATCTGTTCATCATATGCATTCTTTCTGTTTGTTGATATAACACATTTTTACAATTGAAGTTCAGGTAAATAGCAGATAACACAAGAGTAACAATTTCTGAATATCTGCAATATCACCTTGCCGATGTTTTATACCAGAAAGAACGCCAATAGTTCCGATCTAGATCATAATAATTTACTGGTGTATCGTCATGAAAATCGTCCGGCAATATACCATAGCGACGCATTTCCCGAATATAAGGCATTGGAGGTTGGTAACCAGGCATGTCAAAGCGTTTTATCTTTTCCAGGTATTCACGACCAGCCTCAATCATGGCCTGTAGTGTTTTATAATCAGGGTCTTCTCTGGATGTAAAAATACCTACTACGCTACCATCGTCATCGTGGCACAGAGATAATCCGCCATCATCAAGATGAAGGGGAGCCATCAGTAAAAGGGACTTCTCAGGTCGGCTAAGGTTAAACACAATATGCCGACTGAGGGGCATACGAGGATCAGTGATTTCAAACCGCCAGAACGATATTTCCCGTTCGTCGGCCAAGGCCATCGGTAACACCCTGTGGCCCGTATGACAGGACAGGCACCGGCGTTCCATCACTTCAGCGCCTGCTCTTGTTGTTGGCCAATCGAAGTCTACATTGTTTTTTGTGTTCTGGAAATACCCACCGATGGAACCTCCCCCCAGCGCCGCATAGGTACCGGGATAAGGGGCGCCGTGGTCAATCCAGTGCCGCATTATGGCTCTTTCGGTCGCCTCCAAGACAACATCATAATGTGCCCCGTCTGTATATTCGAATATACTACTCACACTGGAACCAATCGTTCGAGGCGGCAGGTTACTTATTGGTTGATTGCGGTTATCTTTAAAGAGTTCTTGCACAGTCATAGTAAAATAACTGTGTGAAAACATAGGCCCGTGATCTCCGGTAAGCAAAATACCGCCTGCATAGGGTCCACCCAATGCGGTTTGTTCATAATCATGGCAGCCAATACAATTTCTATCCAGAATCGGTTGAATGTCTCTGGGGAAATCCGGTACATCAGGCAAATAGTCAGGTAGTGGTTCAATACGGCTGGGCGGCCCCTGAAAGGCTCTGGGTATGGGATAGGCAGCCAAGTCCGGTGTTTCAAGCCGGTCTTCATGACAGCCAACGCAACTCATGACTTCTCCAGGCTGGACAGTTGTAAAGCTGTTCATTTTCTTGACTGACATATCATTCTCATCCAGAGCAAGGAAAAACACAGGACGTTTAGCGGGCAACTCGAAGTAAGCCGAGCCATCCGGGTGTACTGGTACCGTACCCAATGCACGCTCCAAGGTGAAGGAACCACCATAAGTCAGTGGGTCCATGCCGCCGGTATAGTTAATGGGTTTAGGTAGTGATTCAATAACCATCAGCTTTTTGATCTCACCCGGCTTCACCCCCTCCATGTTGCGGCCATGATAAACATCCACCAGAAGCATGGAACCAGTTTCTTTTTCAGGTTGGACACGGTCCGCAATAATTCGTTCTTCAGGTCGAGACGCAATCGGTCTAGGCTCATGTAGTTCAAGCTTTGCCTGGATATCTGTTTCTGGTAAACTGTGAAGAATAACTTCTTGCCCTTTATCGTCGAATAACATAAGATGGTGACCCTGCACTGCCATAAAAGAGTTCTCATTAAATGCCCAGGGGTCGCGGTAAACAGGTGCATTTCGACTCACAGGTCGGGCAGCACGCATCTCATCGGGTCCAAGTCGCGGGTCTACCAACATAATAACGCCATCATGCTCGTTTATACCATGCCCCGGTGAGAAAGAGGCCACGACCAATGGAGAATCAGGCACCGGCTTGGCATCAATCATCAATATCCCGGGATGCATGTTGCCATAAAATACCATTTGGTTTGTGCCATCAGGATTGGTCGTCCACAAGTGATGATAATCTACCTGCGAGCGGTTAATATATTCCCAGCGAGTATACATAATACGCCCATCGGGCAAAAGCCATGGCGTATTGTCATGTTCTACATTGGGCGAAATCATCTCAATGTTGGATCCGTCCGCATTGCAACGATACAAAACAGCTACCTGGGTTAGCCAGCAATTTACCCACCGGTTCGCCCGGCTGGATACGAACATGATGCGACCATCGGGCATATAGGTTGGTTCAATATCATCATAGGGGCCATCAGTGATTTGACGTAATTCTGAACCGTTCTTGTTGATGGTATAAAGATGGTAATATGCGGTGCCTCCCGGTCGATATGAGAAGAGAATGGTCTCCCCATCGTAATGTACTTGCGGATCACGTACCCCACCAGAAGGATCATTAATCAAAGAACGTAAAGCACCGGTGTGCACATTCAATATATCCAGTCTTCCGCCATTACCATAGGTCAACCGGTCTGAACTGTCTGCGAAATACCCAAAATTGGCATACCAGTGTGAATCTTTTCCACGCTGGCGTACCGCAAAGACAATCTCGTCAATGTTGTTCAAAGGACCATTGAGAAATGCTTCAAGGAGGTCTTCATCGCTGGGCAAGGCGTGCGCTGGCGGTGCCTCCTGCTTCGCGAGTGCTACATAGTCATAGACAAGCCAACTCTCATCTTCAAGACGGATGGTAATTGTGTTCACACCATGTTTCAAAAGGCCAGCGGATATAGGAAATGTCAAAGTGCTTGGTGTACCGAACATACTTGGATGGTGTGCCAATTGAGTGCGACCGCCAGGTGCCCGTTGTTCTGGAAGGTCTTCACCATTGACACCAACAATAACCCGCGAACGCTCGGATGCATGGGCATCAAGAATGCCAACATGAAGATACCACATTTCTGTCTGGGCTTCTGGGTTGTCAAATATAATGCTGTGCGTGTGCACACCACCACCAGCCCAAGCATCGCGGGGGGCTGGATGGATAAAGGGCCACTCCGTTAAGGCACTCACACCAACTCGGAATTGTATCGGTTCGGGAAAGCGTTCTGCATACGGTGCATAGCTTTCATTGCCCAAGCCAAAATCAGTGGTAAGGCCATTCGGTGCACCAATACAAAAAAGAACCTCTTCAGCAAGCAGTGGTTTACAACCGATGACCAATATTGAAATAACCACTCCAAACGCAACCCATCGTTCGCTACGCATAAGCCCAATCCTTTTCCCGTAATGGGATTTGGCCCTATTTAAAGAAAGATCATTTTAAACCCCACTTTGCATAATACAGCAACAGTAGCCCACGGTCAATTCCCATGTTCAAACTGACGACAGAAATGATTTTTAAAACAAATTATTGCTTTAATCAAACCTGAATCACAAGTAGGTAATCTTGACCTGTGATGCAATCTTTTCGACTTCATCAGGAGCAAAGTGGCCAATATCCCAACACATCGCATTGGCGGTACCAGCAGCTATGCCACGGCGGGTCATAGTTTCAATATCATCACCCAGATGCAATCCAATTGCGAAACCTGCCACCAGTGCATCTCCCGAACCAACAGCGTTGATCTCCTTGATCTTTGGTGGACACGCCTGCAAGCAAACCCCGTTTTGCGAAACAAGCGCACCTTCCGGGCCAAGCGACATTACGACCAAAGGAATCCCAAAATTATGGTATCGGTCTATAGCATTCAAGCAGTCTTTTACCGTTGTCAATTCAAAACCAGCCCACTCCCCCGCTTCATGTTTGTTTGGCTTGACCATGTAAGGTTTCGCATTAATACCGAGAGCAAACTCGGTACCATGCGAGTCCAAAATAGTTACCGCACCGCACTCTTTAGCAATTGGTATGAGCACAGCATACAAATCACCCAGGCTACTATCAGGTACCGTGCCATTGAATGTAACAACAGAAGCATGTGACACATGATCCTGAAACTGTGCGATGAGCAGTTGCTTTTCTGATTCTGTGACTGATGGCCCAGGCTCAAACAAGGGTGTCTGACGATGTATGGCAGTTTCAAGAATCGTGGTTATTGTGCGTGTCATACCGGCAACCCAAACAGGATGACAAATGACGCCATCGTCTTCTTCAATCATCTGCACTACATGCTTGCCAGGAGCTCCACCTACAACAACCATAGCAGCAGTATCAAATCCCAAAGATTTTACAGCACGAGAAACATTGCTGCCCTTTCCACCTGGAACACAACCATATTTTTCTGCCACATGCTTGCTGCCCAGTTCGACAGATGGAATAAAAAGTGTTTTGTCAACACAAGGATTCGGAGTCAGGGTTAAAATCACTGCAAATTCCAGTTACGTTGTTATATATATATATATAGCGCTTTAAAAACAGCAATAATCAATAGGGCCCACCACGGTCTGCCACAGCTTCTTCCCCACTTTCAAAGCGAGACAATGCACAACCCGCAGCACCTATGACACCGGAGTCACTGCCAAGTCCGGCAGGAACGATTTCGCAACGTTTTGCCGGAACGGAAAAAGCATTTGCTTTGGCAATACGAATTACGGGCTCAAACAACACATCACCGGCGTCAATCATACCACCACACAGTACAATCCGTTCCGGATTTTGTAAATTGATCAGACTGGCAATACCCAGGCCAAGCCAGGTCGCGGTTTCTTCAAAAACCCATTTGGCAAATGCATCACCTTTTTTGGCCGCATCTGAAATTGCTTTACCCGTCAATTCATCCAGCTTATCATTGTACTTTTTGTATAGCGATGAATCTGGATAATCTCCAATCGCATCTACCGCAGTACGAATCATACCACTGACAGAAGCATAGGCTTCCAGACATCCCTTGCATCCACATCCGCACATACGTCCGTCACGTTGCACCTTAATATGACCAAGCTCCGCAGCAGTACCATCGATACCTCGCATTAATTGCCCGAATACTACCATTCCCCCTCCCACTCCAGTACCCAGTGTTAATACCGACATACTTTCCGTGCCTTGTCCCGCTCCAAGCCAATATTCTCCGTAACAAGCGACATTAGCGTCATTATCAACATAACATGGAATGTTCAATCGCTGGTGCATTAACTGTGCCAATGGCACATTTTCCCATCCAAGCAGATTAGGCGGACTGTATACCACACCGGTCTGCCAATTCATCGGTCCTGGAGCACCAATACCACAAGCAATAACATTGGAGCGACTAACTTTGGACTCCTGGAGTAAATCGGTCACAGCACTTTCCATGGCATCCATGACGCCTTCCGGACCTTTTTCCGCATTGGAAGGGCGACTGTCTTTAGCTATCACTTTTTTCTCTGTAGAAACTAGTGCGGTCTTGATATTGGTTCCGCCCAGATCCATGCCGATAACAACCTTGCTCATTGCCAGTATCCTTTCAACTCAAAATTCATTTAAGAGTCAGCGTATTATCATGACACGCCTGACGATATATATAAAACAACAGAAGGTATTGTTGAGGGTACTTATTCCATAGAAATTCCAGCACCTTGCTCAACATAATTCAATGCATTTTTTAATCGCAATAAACACGACTCTTTGCCAAGCAGTTCTGCCAGTTCAAACAGCCCCGGACCAACGGATTTGCCTGTAAATGCGAGTCGGGCTGGGTGAATATAGGCACCCAGTTTTTCACCCTGCTGTTCTGCAAGAGACTCAAAAGCAGCCTTGATGCAATCTGTTGTCCAGGTTGGCAATGGAGTTAGAAGGTTAATTAACTGTTGCAAGCGTTGCCCTGCATCCTCTTTATGCCATTGTTTACGAACTGCCTTTTCTTCATATTCCTGAATATCCATGAAAAAGAAATCGGCATACTCCAGGATGTTGTTGATCGTTCCGATTTTTTCCTGGCAAATTTGAGTCATCTTTAAAAGCCAGTCTACCGACATTTCACGGGGTTTATATCCCGCATTTTCCAGAACCGGAATAATACGCTGCATGAGCTCCTGCGAATCCATGCGCCGGATATGTTGACCATTCAACCAATCCAGCTTTTTCCTGTCAAAACGGGCTGCTGATTTTCCCCAACGTTTAATGGTAAATGCTTCCAGCAATTCATTAATTGAGAACAGTTCCCGGTTTGGTTCTTCCGGTGTCCAACCTAATAATGCGACATAATTAATCAATGCTTCTGGCAAATACCCGTCATCACGCCAATCCAGCACATTCGCACCGTGCAGCCGCTTACTGTATTTTTTCCCAGTTTCATCCAGCACCATCGGGAGATGTGCAAACTTGGGCGTTGTATACCCCAACGCTTCAAACAACATGACATGACGTGTTGCATTTGTGAGGTGATCATCACCTCGTACTACATGGGTAATCTTCATCAGCCCATCATCAACAACAACAGCCAGATGGAAAATAGGATCGCCATTGGGCTTCAAGATGACAAAATCATCAAATTCCTTGTTGTCTGTGTGTACCAATCCCTGCACCAAGTCGTTAACTTCTGTCATCCCCTCTTGAACTTTGAAACGAACTACAAAAGGACGGTCTCCCATTGCAGCCACTTCATCTGGAGTCAAATTACGGCATTTCTGATTGTATCTCGGTGGCCGTTTCTCCAGTTGGGCTTTCTCACGTTCGGCATCTAACTCCTCACGAGTACAAAAGCATTTATACGCTTTTCCTTCATCCAACAAGCGCTGTGCTTCACGTTGGTAAATAGCAGTTCGTTCTGATTGGCGATATGGCCCACAATCACCTTTTTGCGGCTCATCACCAAAAGGAGGACCTTCATCCCAGTCAATCCCAAGCCACTTGAATCCCTCACACATGGCTTGCACATACGTTTCTTCGGTACGCTCCGCATCGGTATCTTCCAACCGCAGCAGAAATGTTCCACCATGTTTTCTGGCAAACAACCAGTTAAATAATGCAATTTTTGCCGTTCCAATATGTAAAAATCCAGAGGGTGACGGCGCTATACGACAACGAATCTGATCCATATATTTTCCCCATTAAGGCAGTTAAAGTACTGCTATACAGAATAGCATGATATTGCATTGCCATACATCTTTCATGTGATTATTTTGAATGACCTTGCCATAAAACATCTTAAGAGCTTGACATTCCGGATGGTAGGAAATACAATATGGTAAGCAATGGCAAAAAACCTCGCAATTGAAGCTGTTTTTTAATGCTAAAAATGTGCTTATACCTACACAATAGACCAAAATTATCTTGTTAAAGACTTTATTTGCTATGAACATCACTGAAAATGAGACCAACTAATGACTGCAATAAGTGCAAAAGTACGAAGTGAGATATCAGAACTACAATTATTGCTCGATTTGAGCCAAATACTGGATCGTAGTATTGATCTTCGCGATGAACTCGGGCCGGTATTAAAATCCATCGCCAAGCATACTGGAATGGTACGGGGTACCATAACTATGGTCAACCGTGAAAATGGCGAATTATATATTGAGGCAGCACATGGTTTGTCAGGCGATGAATTGGACCGTGGACGATATAAGCCAGGAGAAGGTGTGGTTGGTCAAGTGGTTCAAATTGGTAAGCCCATGCTGGTGCCAAAAATCGCCCAGGAACCGCTGTTCTTGAACCGCACACAATCACGGAACATGCACAATCGAGAAGATATCTCCTTCATTTGTGTCCCGATCAAAATGGAAAATACAGTCATTGGCGCACTAAGTGCAGACAGAATTTTTGCTGATGATGTAATGCTTGAAGAAGATTTGCGGTTAATGACAATCATAGCCTCAATGATTGCCCAAGCGGTTCGATTACGTCAGGAAGCACAAGACGAGCGTGATAAATTATTGTCTGAAAATACCCGGTTGCAGAGTGAGCTGCAAGAAAAGTTTCGACCCGCCAATATAATTGGTAAGTCGAGTGCTATGCAGTCTGTGTTTGATCTGATTGCGCAGGTTGCTAAAAGTGATGCAACTGTATTGATACGGGGTGAAAGTGGCGTAGGTAAAGAATTGGTGGCTCACGCCATACATTACAACAGTCAACGTGCGGCAAAGCCATTTATCCGGGTCAATTGTGCTGCTCTCCCGGAGACAGTGATTGAAAGCGAGTTGTTTGGTCACGAAAAGGGCGCTTTTACCGGTGCAACACAACAACGACAAGGGCGCTTCGAGCTAGCCAACAGCGGTACTATTTTTCTGGATGAAATTGGTGACCTGTCACCCCACACGCAGGTGCGTTTATTGCGCGTACTGCAGGAAAAGGAATTTGAACGGGTTGGCGGTAACGAAACAGTGAAAGTTGATGTGCGAATTATCACAGCAACCAACCGCGATTTGGAAATTATGATAACGGATGGCAGTTTTCGTCAGGATTTATATTATCGGCTGAATGTATTTCCTATACACATACCACCACTTCGTGAGCGACGCACCGATATTCTGGAACTGGCTAACTTTTTTATTGAAAAATATAGCAAAGCAAATCACAAATATGTCCGACGAATTTCAACGCCAGCAATTGACATGTTAATGAGCTATCATTGGCCAGGGAATGTACGTGAGTTGGAAAATTGCGTTGAACGCGCGGTATTACTTACCAATGACGATGTTGTACATGGTCACCATCTGCCTCCAACACTGCAAACGGCTGAAGCATCCAATACCCCAATGCAGGGTAAATGGGAAGATACATTACACCGGGTTGAACGCGAATTATTAATAGAAGCTTTAAAGAATTCCAAAGGGAACAAGGCGGAGGCAGCGCGAGAACTCGGACTAACCGAACGACTTATGGGACTCCGGGTAAAAAAACGCGGTATCACCCCGAAACAATATCGTGGTTGATCGCAAAGTTTAGCGAAAATATTTCATATCGAAATCTTCAATGCCCAACAGTTATCAAGTTTTGTATTGCTTCAAATCGTTTTTCACCAATCCCGGACACTTGGGTAATATCCTGGATGCTTTGAAAGGGCACATTATTTCGATAGTCAATAATATTTCCTGCCATTACCGGACCAATACCAGGCAATTGTTGCAGCTCTTCTGTTGTGGCAGTGTTAATGTTAATCAGGCTGCTTTGTTGATGGTCATTGATCGATTGAGATTGCGCAACACCATGCATTGTATTGGAATTACCTGTATCTACCGATAAATACTTTTTATGGTATTCGGGGTGCCAGTAGATGCGCCAGCCTCGCCGTGTGTATTGCGCTGGATTCATGGCAGTGGCATTTCTCGATCCACGTAAAATAAACGCGTTGCCATCCTGTTGTGATCTAACCTTTTCGGGGATGTATAGTACGGCACCATCCAGAACCCAAGCTGCCAGGTTTATATCACTTAGATCGGCATCTTCTTGCAGACCACCTGCGAGATCGATCAAGTGTTGTACCCGCGCACCAGGTGCTATGTTGTAATATCCTGGCGACTTGACAGCACCTTGTATTCCAGAAAACATCGTCCCATCAGATGAGCGAGCTTGTTCATCAGGATTGTGTCTACCTCGTGATGGCACGTCCTGAAATGCTTCCACAGCAGTAGCTTTATCATCTGTTAATTCATCAATTGCTTCCGCTGCAATGCTGTCAGACGCCCTGTCAACTGATGATCGAAAACCTGAGTCGGGATTATTATTAAAATGACTGGGCTGCTTGGTGTGTGATTGATTGCTGATGAAAAAATGAATGCTGAATAACAACATAATAAAACTTACAGTACCAGAAATTCCGTAAATGATCCATTTCATTTTATAATTATCAAAATTAATCAATATGAGCAATAATCCATTTACATAGCACACAAAATAAAAAGTTATTTATATTACAGTATAGACATAAATGGGTTACTTTTACAATTTTCCTAAATAATACAGCATAAATTGAAGTGTTGCTATTTTGGCTTTATATTAGAGCCTTTTTTCACTCCGGAATCCAGTAATGTCCGTATGGCCTGAGCGAGCTCTTTTGCAATTAATGGCTTCATAACTACCATATCAATCATTAAATCCTCGTTTTCATCTTCAACATTCTGCCTGCTGAATCCTGTAAACAGAATAACAGGAATATCTGGTTTTACTTCCTTTACAGCACGAGCCAGGTCTGTACCTAGCATTTTTGGCATCATTTGGTCTGTTATAATCAGATCGATGCTTTTGTGATGCTGGTAATAATATTGAATGGCGATATCTGGCTGACTAAAACTTTTAACTGAATAGCCAAGCCGTTCCAAAGCGACCTCACCAAAACGCAAAATAGTTTCTTCATCATCAACCAACAGAATCCGCTCTGTACCACTTGGTATGACTGTCGACTCAAGTTTATTAGTAGCTTTAGCAGCATCAATTCCAGGGAAATACGTGAAAAACACAGTACCCTTTCCAGGAATACTCTTTACATCAACAGCTCCACCATGATCTGAAACGATGCCATGCACGACAGCCAATCCCATCCCTGTGCCTTCACCTGGGCCTTTGGTGCTGAAAAACGGATCAAAAATTCTTTCGAGAAGTTTCGATTCCATTCCATGGCCAGTATCCGAAATTGACAATTTTACGTATTTTCCTGGTTGTAATCGGGGCATACTGTCCAATATGGTTTCAGTAACGATAACATCCTCCAGTCGAACTTCGAGACGACCACCTTTCTTCCGCATGGCATGCGCCGCATTAGTACAGTAATTCATAACAACCTGATGAATTTGTGTTGAATTGGCAAGTATTGCCGAGGTATGAACATTTATAGAATCTATTATTTCTATGTTGGCTGGTAATGAGGCTCGCAGCAACTGAAGTGCTTCTCTGACGACAACATGTAGAAATACTGGTGACCGTTCTTCTCCGCTTTGTCTGCTAAAAGCAAGGATTTGCTTGACCAGTTCTTTGGCGCGGTGTGCTGCTTGTAAAACCTCTTTCAGATCATCACGGGTTATATTGCCTTCAGGGAGGTCTTGAACTGCCATGTCAGTAAGACCGATAATTGCAGCTAAAATGTTATTAAAGTCATGCGCAATGCCACCTGCCAACACCCCAAGACTCTCCAGGCGTTGTGCATTATGCTTGTTTTGTTCCAGATGTTTTTCTTCTAACTCAGCCAACATGAGCGATGTCACATCTTTTATGGTGCCCAACAACCGGTATGCCTCTCCCCTGTCATTCGGTAATACAACACCAATGTCCTCGACATTTCGGTAGTCACCAGATTTATTGCGCAGTCGATACCTAATTTGATATTTACCAATGGATTCCAAGCTACGCTTTAACGTGTTGTAAGTATGGCGCCGGTCTTCGGGGTGAATATGCAACATCCAATCACGAAAGTGAACTTTTATGATTTCATTCGTTTTATAACCAGTAACCTGGGTTATGGAACCTGCCAAATTAACCTCTGAAGTTAAAAGTGAATAATCGTATATCATTTGTCCGGTATGGTTGACTAATTGACGAGAAGCTGGCGTGTTTTCCAATGCCATCTGTTTTTCCAGTGATGTACCCCGCATATCTTTCATCACCGTTATTACGATCAGACGATCTGTTTCACCTTTATTCACATGAGCATGCACTGCTACTGGGACAGGTTGCAAAAATTTGTCTTGCAAAATCGTTTCAAAATACAATTGTCGATGCGTAAGTATACTGTCTATGCGTGTTGTGAGAGCTGTACGCCGATTTTCCGGTAGCAAATCAAAAATACTGATCTGCATAATATCGTCACGATCATAATGTAACATCCGACATGCCGTATCGTTTACTTCCAAGAGACGTATATCTGTTCCATTGGTGTTTACGAACCATAAAAAGACTGCATCCCGGGATGTTTCAAGCAAATAGGAATACCTGTCATTGAGTTCACGTAATTCTCGAATCCCCTTTTCAGCCAATATTGACAAGCGTGAATTTGCTTGCTGTAACTTTTCAATCAATCGTTTTCTTTTAACCAACATTTTAAGTTTGGCAACTACTGAAAATTGGTTGTAAGGTCTGGTTAAAATATCATCAGCACCTGCTTCATATATAGCTTCATAATGAGCTGAGGCTAACCCTGGTGTTTCCAGCAGAATTACTATGAAATGTTCGTTTTTTACAATAGACTTCAACTGTTGACAACAATTTAAAGCATTTTCAATACCAGTAGCCAGATCGATAATGGCACAATCTATTGGGTGGAGACGGATATCATTGATGGCAGAGATCGTATTATCTGCATAAAAAAGTTGAACATCTGCCACCTGCTGAACAAGTTTTTCAGAGAACAGGTCATGACAGTCCGGAGCAGCACCTACAAGCATGAGGTTATAATAAAAATTATCAGCAGTCGACATTTATTTTTTATAGCTTTTTGTCAATGATTTCACGAAGCTGTTTGGAATAAAGGTATACTATCCACAAGAATAGTAAATAAACAAAATGAAAAGAAACATTGTATGAAACATTATCGTGCCACTGCACATTTCTACTTCCATGTTCATTTTAAAAAAATAATTTTTCTTGCATCTTCCCTTGTTGTGGCTGGCCAGTTTCAAAACACTACAGCTTCGGAACAAAATTTGTTTCCAAAAGAAATATATGGTGTAGATTACCGAATGGATGTCAAAGATGTAATGGAAGAAGACATTCTGGAGATGGCAGTTGCTGTAGGTGGTATCGTCTTTTCTGATCAATTGACACGCATGAGTAATGGTGACTATCTTCTGGATTTGGAAGATATATCAATTTCAAACTCAAATGGAAATGCGTATC
>Ga0334884_1003785_pt1 | contig 16570 bp, 10 predicted proteins | sample GraSluR1_MG_7_FD_207215 | JGI IMG/M metagenome (GOLD analysis project Ga0334884, IMG submission 207215) | Sludge microbial communities from methane-producing bioreactor in Wageningen University, Netherlands - Granular Sludge_12_05 R1 | ecosystem: Engineered > Bioreactor > Anaerobic >...
TATGCGCTATCGTGACCTGGTGCAGTTCGAACCGGTCGAAAGCATCATCCAGCTGCTTACCGCAACCCGCAAGGACAAAGCGCGCGAGCACGTACGGACCTATGTGATTTCCGACCGGATGGCCGACCATCTCACCGACCTAGTCATCCCGCACCTGCAGTTCCTGGCGCCGCAGGACAATCGCGGCGTGCTCATCGTCGGGAACTATGGCACCGGCAAGTCCCACCTGATGTCGTTGCTGGCTGCGGTGGCCGAGCACGCCGACCTAGCGAACGATGTGACCCACCCCGAGGTACGCGAAGCCATGGGGGCCATCGCTGGGCGGTTCAAGGTGCTACGTACCGAGATCGGCAGCGTGACCGGTACCCTGCGCAATATGCTACTGGACGAGATCCAGGACGCCTTGGCTGAGTGGGGTGTCCCCATCTCCTTCCCACCGGCCGACCACGTGACCAACAACAAGGACCTCATTATCCAGGCGGTGGCTGCCCTGCAGGAACGCTACCCCGAGCAAGGCCTGTTGCTGGTGGTGGACGAGCTACTCGACCATCTCCGTTCGCGCAACGAGCAGCAGCTCATCCTGGACCTGGGCTTCCTCCGCGAGCTGGGCGAAGTGGCGGCGGTGACGCCCTTCCGGTTCGTGGGTGGGCTGCAGGAGACGCTGTTCGACAACCCCCGCTTTGCCTTTGTGGCCGACCAGCTACGCCGCGTTCGCGACCGCTTCGAGCAGGTTCGCATCGTGCGGGAGGATGTGGCCTACGTGGTCTCGCATCGGCTGCTGGCCAAGAGCGACGAGCAGACCGCCCGCATCGTCGAGCACCTACGCCCTTTTACTGCGCTCTACAAGAGCGTGGCCGAACGGCTGCACGAGTTCGCAGCGCTCTTTCCCGTGCATCCGGCCTATCTGGAGACGTTCGAGCGGGTCTATGTGGCGGAAAAGCGCGAAGTGCTCAAGACCCTTACCGGCGCCATGCGCGAGCTGCTGGACCAGGAAGTGCCGACGGACCGGCCTGGCCTTATCGCCTACGACCAGTATTGGGATGTGCTGCGAAACAACGCCAGCATGCGCGCCGTTCCAGAAGTGGCTGCCGTAATCGACAAGAGCAACGTGCTCGAGAACCGCGTGCAGCACGCCTACACGCGACCCCACCTGAAGGACGTGGCCCTGCGCATCGTGCATGCGCTGAGCGTGCAGCGGCTCACCACCGACGACATCAACGCGCCCCTGGGCGTCACCGCAGAGGAGCTGCGAGATGGATTGTGCCTCTACGTGCCCACGCCCGAACGCACGGCCGAGTTCGTGCTGGATCAGGTTCAGGTGGCGCTGCGCGAGATCAAGCGCACGGTCAGTGGCCAGTATATCTCCTATGAAGAGTCTAACGGCCAGTACTATCTGGACCTGAAGAAGGATATCGACTTTGACGCCAAGGTTGGCGAGCGCGGCGAGGCGCTGAGCGAGGACGCCCTCAACCGCTACTACTATGACGCCTTGCGGCAATCCTTCAGTTTGAGCGACACGACCTATGTCACCGGCGCCCGCATCTGGTTTTACGAGCTGCCCTGGGGCGACCGAGGTGTGACCCGGCCGGGCTATCTCTTTCTCGGTGCGCCCGATGAGCGTAGCACCGCCCAGCCGCCGCGCGACTTTTACGTCTATGTCATTTCGCCCTTTATCGACCGTGAATGGCGCGACGAGGAGCGCGCCGACGAGGTGATCTTTACCGTGCCCGGTACCGACGCCGAGTTCACCGGTATCGTGCGCACCTACGCCGGCGCCCGCGCGCTCTCGGAGCAATCCGCCACCCACCGCGACGTCTATGCCAGCAAGGCCGACGCCCAACTGCGCCGGCTGCGGCAATGGTTCGCCGAGCACCTGCCGGCGCTCCTGCAGGTGACCTACCAGGGCGTGACCGAGCCCGTACGTGAAGTGCTGGCCAGCTTGCGCAGCAGCGCCAGCGCCAACATCGAGGACCTGGTGCGCATCGTGGCGGCCCACAAGCTGGAGCCTCACTTTGCCGAGGCCTATCCCGAATACCCCGCCTTCCACGGCCTGCGCGAGCCCATCAGCCAAAGCGGCCGGCCCGTCAACGCCATGGATGCTGTCCGCGCCCTGGCCGGTCGGCAGCGCACCGCGCTGGCCACGGCCGTGTTGGATGGGTTGGAGCTGCTGGACGAGCAGGGCAACGTGCGGCCGATGCTCTCGCGGTATGCCCGCCACGTGCTGGATCGACTCCAGGACAAAGGCGAAGGGCAGGTGCTGAACCGCGAAGAGCTGATGCAGCGGGTGGCGGCCGAGCTCGCGCCCATCGACCGCGACCTACAGTTCTCCCTGGAGGGCGAGTGGATGGCCGTGGTGCTGGTAGCGCTAGTCTATCACGGCGATATCGAGCTGGAGCTGCAGAGCGGCGTCACGCTGGACGCCGGCAACGTCGAGCGGGCGGGCTCGATGAGCATCGAGGACCTGGCCGCCTTCCGCCTCATCAAGCAGCCGCGCGGCGTTCCGGTGAGCCTCTGGGGCGAGATCTTTGAGGGCCTGGGCCTTGTGCCGGGGCAAGTGAAGAATCCTGGAGAACGTGAAGCGGCCGTGCAATCGCTCCAGCGCCTAGTCGGGCAGGAGCAAGAGCGCGTCGCCAAGCTGGAGGAGCGCCTCACCCGCGGCGCTCAGCTCTGGAACGAGCCCGTGTTTACCAGCGTCGTCCTGCAGATGGAGGGCGGCCAGGTGGTGGGCAGCCAACGCCCCACCGTGTCCCTTTCCAAGGTGGACCTGCTGCCCCACGTGCGTCAGTACAAGCAGTTCCTCCAAAAGCTGCAGCCCATCAACACCGTGGGGAAGCTGCGGAACCTGAGCCTGAATGCCAGCGACATCCACGATGCTCTGGAGGCCAAGGACGTGGCGGCCCGGTCTCAATCGCTGCTCGACCTGGTGGACCAGCTTCAGCCGCTGACCAGCTACCTGAGCGAGGGCAAGGCCAACTTGCCCGAGGGCGATGCCTGGTCGCAGCGCGCGGCAGCGGTGCATGCCGAGTTGATGGACGAGGTGCGCCGCCACGGCCGCGGCGAGGGCCAACGCACGCCGCAGGCCCTGCGGCAAGAGCTGGAGGCGCTCAAGACCGAGTACGTGGCGGCGTACGCCCAGGAACATCGGCGGCTGGCGCTGGGGCCCGAGGCAGACGCTCGCCGGGAACGCCTCTACCAGGACCCGCGCCTGGAGGCCCTCAGCACCCTCAGCGACGTCAGCGTGCTCAACGAGCAAGAGCTGACGGCCTGGAAGAACGAGATCCGCAACATCCATACCTGCCGCGCGTTCCACGAGGGGCTCATCGCCGAGACGCCCACCTGTCCTCACTGCCACCTGCGACCGGCCCAGCGCGCGGGCGCCGCCAATGCCGAGACGGCCCTGAACTCCTTGGACGACCGCCTGGACCGCATGCTGGCCAACTGGCGTCGCGCCTTGCGCGACAGCCTGGGCACCAACCACTGTCAGCGTAGCATAGCAGCGATGGCCCCCGACGAGCGCCGCCCCATCGAGCTTTTCCTGGCGCAGGATGACACCGCCACCGACGTGCCCGACGGGTTTGTGGAAGCCGCCAACCAGGCGCTGCGTGGCGTGGAGGTGGTGACCCTCTCGCTGGAGGAGCTGGTAGCGCACCTGCGCACGGGCGGCCTGCCCTGTGACGAAGAGGAGCTGCAGAACCGCTTCGCCGAGTTCCTCCGCCAGGCGTTGCGCGGCTATGACGCTGCCAGCACCCGACTGAATCTGAACGGCTGATAGACAGGTGGACGAGAGAGACAGATGAAGACCATTCCTGGCAATAACGGCTTGCTCGACTTGGTGCAGAAAGCGCGCAAGGGCACCCTGGTGCTGCCCCAGTTCCAGCGCAACTTTGTCTGGAGCCGCGATGACATCACCGGCCTGCTGGAGTCAATTCTTGATGGCCACTTCATCGGGAGCTTCCTACTGCTCCGAACCGACGCCGACAGCGTGCCTTTTGGCCTTCGCCCCATCGAGGGCGTCGACCTGGCAGTCTCGCAACTGAGGCCAGACGCCATGATTCTGGACGGGCAGCAACGCATCACGTCGCTCCACTATGCCTTTTCGGCACCGCCTATCCCGCTGCGCTGGACCAAGTATCCCTACCGCTTTTTCCTCGACCTGCGCAAGCTCACTGAGGGGGACCTGGAGAACGCCATCTTTAGCGACCGGGCCGACTCGGTAGTCGGGCTGCTCAAGGAGCAAGCTCAGTTCGAGCGGCTCGCTATCCCCTTGACGGTGACAGAACACTGGGGCGAGTGGCTGAACCGCTACGAGAGATGGCTCGTCGATAGGGACAGGGATGCGTACTTCAGTCAGTACTTTGAGAAAGACAAGCCCGCTTGGGACGCCATCATGGGGCGGGTCCGGGGGTTCGAGGTGCCCACCATCGAGATACCAAGGATTGACCCCGACGACCCCGACCGCCTGGGCGAGGTGTGCGCTATCTTTGAGAAGATGAACAGCACCGGCGTGCGCCTCTCGGCATATGACCTGGTGACCGCGCGCATGTACCGGTTTCGGCAGGATGGCGGCAAGCCCATCGACGTCCACGCGCTGTGGGAAGACGCCGTGGCCGAGCACACGCACTTGGCCGAGTTCTCCGATGGGGAGCCGGACCAGTTCGGTGTGTACCTGCTGCGCACCATCGCCCTCTTGCGAGGCTTCGACGCCAAGAGCAAAACGCTCATCACGTTGAAACCCGATAGCTTTGTCGAGCATTGGAGGTCGGCCGCAGCGGCCACCGAGGTGGCGCTAAAGCGCATGGCATCCACCAACGATGACGGCTTTGGCGTCTTTGACCCCAAGTGGCTGCCCTACGGCACCATGGTCTCGCCATTGGCAGCGCTTTTGCACAACATGCAGGCCAAGCATGTAGGCCACCACGCGTATGACCTGCTGAAGCGCTGGTACTGGTCCTCGGTGTTCTTGGAGCGGTACGCGGGCGCCGTTGAGAGCACCATCTACCGTGACTACCAGGACCTGAGAGTGGCGTTCGAGGCTCCCGACGCACGCCCGGCGGCGTTGGTGGAGGCCCAAGCCCGGATTGTTGAGAATGAAGCCTACACCCTGCGGGACGTCTCTCGGCTGAACGCCACCTATCGAGGCGTCATGTGCCTCGTCGCTATCCGGGGTGCGCAGGACTTTGGCGCCGGCGACGCCATCGAGTTCCACGAGCTGGACGACCACCACATCTTTCCGCAGGCATACCTGCGACGGCTGCCCAAAGAACGGCGGCCCAAGGACCAGGAGATCAACTGCATCGTCAACCGCACCCTCATCTCGTCCAGCACCAACCGGCGCATCAGCCGCAGCCGACCCGGCGAGTACATTAGCAAGCTGGTGCCGCAAGACCGCGAGGAGGCCATCCTGGCCAGCCACTTGATGGATGCGGCCGCCCTCGACGCTCTGCGACGAGACGACTTTTATGGATTTGTGGCGGCCCGGGAGCGCGTGCTCCTGGCCGAGATTGGGCGGCGCATCGCCGGGTAAGAGCCCTTTCCGCTACCATTTCCGGCGTGGGCAAGCACACCCGAAAGCGAACGAACATACCGCTGGACCGGAGGTCCCCTATGACCCCAAAAACCGACGGCGGCACCCGCCCCCTCTTTCGTGACCCGACGGGGCAAAAGCGCATGTTCGAGAAATCGTACCAAGAGGAGCTGGAAGAGCAGGCGGACAAGCCGGTAGAGTGCCTGGGCCAGACCTTTGCCAATGACCAAGAGCGCCGCGCCTACTTTACCGAACGCTTGCGCGAACTCCTGCAGGACCCCGCCTTTCGCCAGATCGAGGGCTTTCCCATCGGCGAGGACGAGGATATCCTGGCCCTCTCGGATCCGCCCTACTATACCGCCTGCCCCAACCCGTTCCTGCCCGAGATTCTGGCCCACTGGCAGGCCCAGCGGGCCCAGATACGCCAGGAGCTGGGGCTGCCCGACGACAGCCACGACAACGGCAACGGCGAGGAGGGCGCCCGACCGGGCCGCCCCATCTACCACCGCGAGCCCTACGCCGCCGACGTATCGGAGGGGAAAAGGCATGCAATCTATGGTGCCCACTCGTACCACACCAAGGTGCCCCACAAGGCGGTGATGCGCTACATCCTGCACTATACCGAGCCCGGCGACATCGTGTTCGATGGCTTTTGCGGGACGGGCATGACCGGCGTGGCCGCCCAACTCTGCGGCGACCGCGAGGCCGTGGATGAGCTGGGCTACTATGTGGACGAGGAGGGCCGCATCTATGAATCGGCGGCGGGCTACAACGAGCGCGGCGCTGAGGCCGCCTTTTCCCGGCTGGGCGCCCGCAAGGCCGCGTTGGTAGACCTCTCGCCGGCCGCCACGTTCATCGCCTACAACTATAACACGCCGGTGGACGTGCGCACCTTTGAACGGGAGGCCAAGCGCATCCTGCGCGAGGTGGAGCGCGAGTGCGGCTGGATGTACGAGACCTGGCACCCCCATTACGACGCGCCCGACCGGGTCAAGGGGCGCATCAACTATACCGTCTGGTCCGATGTGTTCCTCTGCCCCGAGTGCGGGCACGAGATGGTCTTCTGGGATGTGGCCGTGGACGCAAAGGGCAAGATACAAAAGTACTGGCCCTGCCCCGGCTGCGGCGCCCGCGTGGGCAAGAGCCCCAGCAAGGCCTCCGGCGTCGCAAAGCTGGAGCGCGCCATGGAGACGGTTTACGATCGCGCCTTGGGCCGGAGCATTGAGCGGGCGCGGCAGACGCCAGTGCTCATTAACTACTCTGTCGGGAAGTCTCGCTACGAGAAGCGTCCAGACAATGAGGACCTGGCCCTCATCGCGCATATTGAGGAATCTGACATTCCATACTGGTTCCCCACCAGCGAGATCCCAGACGGATACAACACTCGTCAGCCGCGGGAAAGCCACGGGGTTGCTTACGCCCACCAGTTCTATACAAGACGGAGTCTGTGGACACTGGCCGCTCTCTATAACCACCTAGAGGATCGCCAACCGTTCATGAAGCATGCGTTCACTGCAGTCCTGCAAGGACTCAGCAAGCTGCAGCGTTACAGTCCAGGTTCAACTTTCCCCAACATGATTCTGACCGGCACGCTGTACATTGGCTCACTGGTGCGAGAGTGGAACGTTCCGAAATGGTTCGCCGGGAAGATACGGGCGTTGAGGAGGTCGGTTGATGCGCGGACAGGGATGTCTCCATCAGCGATGGGAATCTCAACGCAGTCTGCCTCTTCGCAGGTTGGTTCGGTACCTGAGGTCTGCCAGTACATCTTTGTCGATCCTCCCTTTGGCGGCAACCTGATGTACTCCGAGCTTAACTTCCTCTGGGAGGCCTGGCTGGGCACGTTCACTGACAACGCCTCGGAAGCCATTGAGAACGACGTCCAAGACAAGGGCCTACCCGAATACCAGCGTCTCATGGAAGCCTGCTTTGTGCAGTTCTACCGTGCGCTCAAGCCTGGGCGCTGGATGACGGTCGAGTTCCACAACTCGCAGAACCGAGTCTGGAACGCCATCCAGGAAGCCCTGCTGCGGGCCGGTTTCGTCGTAGCTGACGTCCGCACGCTGGACAAGAAGCAGGGATCGTTCAAGCAGATTACGACCACCAGCGCCGTCAAGCAGGACCTCATCATCTCGGCCTACAAGCCACGCTCCGGTTTCGAGCGTCGCTTTCTGGAGGCGGGCGGCACGCCCCAGGGCGCCTGGTCGTTCCTGCGTCAGCACCTGGCGCAACTACCCACGGTGGTGGAGGCCGACGGCGCCCTGGAGCCCGTGGCCGAGCGCCAGGCCCACCTGCTCTATGACCGCATGGTGGCCTTTCACGTCCAGCGCGGCGTGGCGGTGCCGCTATCGGCCGCCGAGTGCTATGCCGGCCTGCGGGAGCGCTTTGTGGAACGCGACGGCATGTTCTTTTTGCCGGACCAGGTGCCGGCCTATGACCGCGCCAAGCTGGAGGCCGAGCGGGTGGGTCAGCTCAACCTGTTCGTCACCGACGAAAAGAGCGCCATCCGCTGGCTGCGCCAGCAGCTCGACCCGGCCCTGGGCGGCCATCCCCAGACCTACCAGGAGATTCAGCCCACCTTCCTGCAGCAGTATCACCAGGCCAAGCACGAGGTGATGCCCGAGCTGCGCGACGTGCTGGCCGACAACTTTTTGCAGGACGAGCAGGGCCGCTACTATGCCCCCGACCCCAACAAGGCCACCGACCTCGAAAAGCTGCGGCGGCGCTCGCTGCTGCGCGAGTTTCGGCAGTACCTGGAGGGACGCGGGCGCCTGCGGCAGTTCCGCAGCGAAGCGGTTCGGGCCGGGTTCGCCGATGCCTGGAGCCGCAATGACTATGCCACCATCGTGAGCGTGGCCGAGCGGCTGCCGGAGCGGGTGCTGCAGGAGGACCAGGAGCTGCTGATGTACTATGACAACGCCAGCCTGCGGGCGGGCTAGTGGGCCCGCCGTGAATGGCGCCGGCGCGCCCGGCCTGGTGGAGGCGGTGCTGGCCCAGTTTCCGGCCAGTGCCTACCATCTGGTCTTGGCCAGCGACCCCGACGACCTGCTGGCCGAGGAGGAGCTGCTGGCGGCGTTGCAGGCTAGGGGCTTTCGGCTGGTGCGCGAGCCCGACCCTGTGCGGCTGCGCCACCGCGTGGAGCAGCTTCGGCCGTCCACCATCGAGGAGCCGGTGCTGGTCATCACGTCGGGCCCGCTGAACGAGCTGCCCTATGATCTATGGCAACAGGGGCATCACGTGAAGCTGGCCCTGCACACCTTCTTTCCGCGGCTAGCCTATCCCGTGGTGCGCCAGCTCAGCCCCAGCCAGCGGGTGGCTGCCAGCCGCGCCGCGCAGCCCGAGCGCACGTTGGGAGTGCAGGGCACCATCGCCTACCTGCTGCGGGTCGTGTTCGCCTGCGAGCCCTCCCGCCTGGCCGAGCCGGCCGCGCTTGTCACCTGGCTCAACGCTTACCACCAGCGCCCCGCGCCCATGCCGGCCGTCCTGGCCGAGGCGCTTCTGGCGGCACTGATGGAGTTCCCCGCCTATGCCGGGTGGCCGCTGGAGCGACTCCTGGCCGAGCGCGAGGCCTTTGTGGCCTTCGTGGCCGAGCAGTGGGGGGCTTTCCTGGCAGCCGAGACCGGCCAGCCCCTGCGCGAGCGCGAGATGCCCTACTTGTTGCCCTTTGGTCAAGACGCGGCGCTGCAAGACGCGCTGCCGGCCTTGGTCCGCAGCGGGGCCTTGGCGCCATCGAAGGTGCCCGACGCCGAGCGATTGCCGGCCTGGGCACGCCGGGCTGTGGAAGCGGGCGACGGTCGCGCGCTGGTGCGGCAAGCCGAGCAGCTACTGACCGCCCTCGACGACGAGCTGGCCGCACCGAAGGAGCTGCGGTGGGATGGTTGGCAGCAGGTGGCGCGCCACTGGGCCGCGCTGGACGTGCTATTTGCTACCGCGTCAAGCGGGACAGAGGAGCTGGACGAGCGTCGCCGGCAGCTCCAGGCCCAGCTGGACGCGGCCTTCCTGCCCTGGTTGCAGGCGCGCTATGCGCCCTTGGGCGTACGCCGCCTCCCGCAGCCGCACCACGTGCACCACGTCCCCGACTATATGGCCTATCGGCGGCGGAACGACGGGTCCCGGCGAGTAGCGTTACTGGTGCTGGATGGGCTGTCTCTGGCCGACTGGCTGCTGGTAGGCGGGGCGTGGCGGTCACGCCATTCCGATTGGCGGCTCAGCGAGCAGCTCCTCTTGGCGCAGGTACCCACGGTGACGGCCATCTCGCGGCAGGCGTTGATCGCCGGGCGTCGTCCCGCCGATTTTGCCGAAACCCTCTACCACAACCGAGCGGAGCCGCAGCTCTGGGAGGCGTTCTGGGCCGGGCACGGGCTCGGCAGGAGTTCGGTGGCCTATGCGCGGTTGGCGCTGGACCGCCAGGAAGCGCCGACGGAGGTGAGCGACGGTCGCATCGAGGCCCTCTGCCTGGTCGACCACAGCGTGGACGAGCTGCTCCACGGCGAGAGCCTGGGAGCCGCGGGCGTGCGGGCCACGCTGCGGGTGTGGCTGGAGGACTATGCGCCGCGACTGGAGGCGGTCATCGAGCAACTGCTCCGCGACGGGTATGCGGTGTTCCTGGCCAGCGACCATGGCCACGTGGAAGCGCGGGGCATGGGCCAGCCGTCGGAGGGGCTCACCGTGGAGAGCCGGTCCATGCGGGCGCGCCTCTACACCAATCGCCACGCGGCCCAGCGGGTGCAGCACGCCTTTCCCGAGACGCTGCTCTGGGCCGACGACGGCCTGCTGCCTCCCGATGTGCAGGCGCTGATGCCGATTGGGCGTGGCGCCTTTGCCCTGTACAATGACGTGGTGGTCACCCACGGCGGCGTGACCCTGGAAGAGGTCGTGGTTCCGCTGGTAGTTATCACACAAGGTTGAGGTATGGATAAGGGGATTGGATTCAACCGAAACATCTTCCTGCACTGGTTGGATGCGACCGCATCCTTCCGTCAGCAGACCGCCGATGCCGATGCCATGCGAGACCGTTTGGAGCCGGTGGTGGGGCAGCGCATCAGCAGCGCCGAGAACCAACGCAAGGCCATTGACATCCTGAACAATATCTGGATCCATAGCCGCGATGTGGCGCCGATGCTGCACGATGAAGCCGTCAGCCGCTTTGGTGCGGCCGAGGAGGCAGAGACGCGGCTCTGGCTACACTATGGCATGGTGCTGCTGGCATATCCGTTCTTCCGAGAGGCGGCAGCCGTGGTTGGGCAGTTGGGGCGCAGAGGCAGCCTGATCTCGTCGGGTGAAGTCAAGCGGCGGCTGACAGCCACGCGCGGCCAGCTTGGATCTCTCAACAAGGCAGTGGAGCGGGTGGTCTTTTCGCTACGAGAGTGGGACATGCTTGAGGAGGCCAACAGGCGTCACCACTACACCCTGCGCGAGCGCTGCTTGGAGACCGACGACGCTAGCTTGCAGGCATGGCTTGTAGCCTGCGCGTTGACAGCCCACCCGGCCGAGGAACTCCCTTACCTGGACCTGGTGCGCCTGCCGGAGCTGTTCGCCTTTCGCATCTCGTTGGGGCTGGACGCTCTGCGAACCAGCGGCCACTTTGCGGTCAGTCGGCAAGGTGGGGGATGGGAGGCGGTGCGGCTGGCGAGGTGAGGATGAAGGACCTGGTTGGTGCCGTGTAGGGAGATTCCGCAGCTATGATGAAAAGAGACGTGGGCGACCCCGCCTTCCCCATTTGGCTCCTGGGCGACTCCAACCCACCTCAGTGGGAAGGTGTGCTTACTACCCCGCTAGACCCGCGCCATCCGGCGCGGCATAGCATCTGGACTCCCGTTCTCGACCAGATTCAGGACCGTGTCTATCGCCTCTGCGGCGACCGGATGGACACTTCGTCGCTCTACATCCGGAATGCTGTCGCCTCCGCAACCGACAAACCAGCCGGAAAGACCAAGGAATGGGTGCTCGCATCGCGCGAAGCGGCTGCGTTTCGAGAGCTGCTGGACGAACATCGGCCCGTTCTGCTGATTAGCTTTGGTGCCTTCTCCTTCGAGTTCGCCCGGCGTGTGTTGGCGGAGGAGCCTCAGCGACCCTATGCCCATTGGGGCGCTCGGGGCCTCGGAGAGCAGTTCCGCGAGCGAGTGTGCTCTTTCGACCTCAGTCGTACCAACCTGCTACCCTTGCTTCACGTCAGTATCGCTCGGGGCAAGTTCATCCAGAGCCATGAGTACTTTTGTGGCCGAGAGAACGCCAACTACTTTTGCTACGTCGGCGATACTATCGGCGAGATTCTGGTCCGTCACAGGCATGCCCTGCCTGTGTGGATAGCCCGGGCAGGAGAGGCGTCACTCCCGTCATGTTGAGTTGCCTAGAGAGCCGCTGTAGGAGTCCCGTGGCGTTGGAGGGTGGTTGTTGAGGCGCAAGGGCAGATGGTGTTGCGGCTTGCATGGGAGAGTCGCCGTCTGGCGGGCGGCGTGTGACGGAGGTCGTCCCCCTGCAGCGGCATGTGGCGCATCTGCAGGGGGCTCTGCTTGTCACTTTTTCGCAGCGATGGTCACCATCAGTCGTTGAGGCGGTGGGTCTCCCAGCGCCCACTTCTGCACGTAGAGCGTGCCGATTCGTGGCGGCTGGCCGGACTCTGCCACCTCGGCGAAGCGCACGGTGTTCTTGGTCTCGCGCTCGATCTCGAAATGCAGCGTCACGCTCTCCATGTTGCCTACTCCTTCGCCTATGTCTCCCTATTCACTCTGGCCGCCCATGCTGATACCCGATACCAGCGGTCGAGCTGCTCCTCAGTCAGCGTCTCCGCCAGTCGTCGCCACTCGGTCACGGTCCCCTCGTTCCACCAGCCCTCGGCCTGGCCGATCCGCACCACGGCCTCGATCAGCCAGGCGCGTCGGTCGACGCCCGGCTCGTACGCGGCGCCGCAGGTGGCGCATCGCACCACCTCGAAGTCGGACTTCAGCCAGGCCAGCTGCTCGAGGCGCCGCTCGCCACAGGACGGACAGGCGAAACCCGAGATAACCAACTCGAACCCGTCCGCGTCCACCGAGCCGCTGCCGTCCATACTGCCCCCCCACCTTTATGTCAACTTCGATGGCATCCTAGCACGCGGGGTGCGGGGGAGACATAGGCCACTTGAGACCGTCGGCAAGGCTGCTGGTAGGTCACGAGCGGCCGAGCTCTAGGCCTTGATGGCTGTCGCCAGGCAGACTTGGATCGCTGCGGCACTGTCTGCACTGTCATACTGTCATACCGTCAACTGTCACAACCATCTCTTGGGGCGTGACAACGGGATTCCAGAGCAGATCATCTGGCGGCGGCGATCCGACCCGCTAGGCGCCCGACCTTGGCCGCCTGGTCGATCATGGTCCAGTCGGGTCTTTCGATGCTTGCACGGCCCTGGCTTTCACGGCCGTCGTCCCGCCACAGGGGGGGACGTGTCTGCTTGGGGTAGCCATTGCCGCGCGCCCCAGAACTATCGCTCCGGCGCAGGGTGTGCCTGTTGCAGACTCTTCACTGCTTCCTACCAAGACGGCGCGTTCCGACAGCGTCGGTCTGACCATCTCGACGGCGGGCCCGACCCTAGCACTGAGCGTGCTAGCGAACGTGGCGCACGGACGTCGCCTGCTTCCCGCCACGTGCTTGGTCCTCTTGGCAACGGTGCTGACCTGCCTCATGGTCAGCCGCATCCGTTATCCGGCCTTGGCGTCGCTTCTCCGGTTGCGCGGCCTGAGCGGGGCCATCTTGGGCACAGCGGCCTTGCTGGTGGTGCGGCTCCCGGCGGCGTTGGTTGGTCTGGCGCTGACGGGAGGCTACTTATCGTTTGGTCTCCTTCGCGCCGTCTACGAGATGATCTAGCATGCTCTTGCACGCCAGACTGCGCGAGCGCGTCCAGGGTTGGGGCCTAAGCACCTATGCGCGATGGGTAGGGCGCACGGCGCGCCTGCAGATCGAGGGGGCCGAGCATATGGCTCAGGCCCGCGCTACCGGTCGGTCGGTGATCTTGGCGGCCTGGCATGGCATGACGATGATGCTCTCGATTTACATCCGCACCCACGACGACCCTTCCCAGTATACGGTCATCGTTCCGAACGATACCCGAGGCGCGACCCTCAGCGTGTGGATCAAGAAGCTGGGAGGGGTGGCCTTCCCCGTCTCGATGGATGATGTCACCATCGCATCGGGCCGACGCCTGCTGCAACTGATTCGCGAGATGCGCAGAGGCAAGTATCTCTATCTTAACCCCGATGGGCCTGATGGCCCCACCCACCAGCCCAAGATGGGCGTGGTGTTTGTGGCGCACAAGGTTGGGGCGCTGTTAGTGCCGGCCGCGGCCTATACCAAGACATGCTATCGCGTTCGCCGCTGGGATCGCTACACCGTTCCTCTGCCTTTCAGCCGCATCGTGTTCTATCTGGGGCTGCCAATGGAGGTAGAAGGCAATGCTGAGACGGCGCGCTGCACGATTCGGGCGCGGCTGAACGAGGCCGAGCGTACCGCGCAGTCGCTCTACGAGGCCAGTTGAGGACGTATACCGGACTGATCCCGCATTCGGAACCGTCGCAGCGCTGCGCCGCGATGAGTACGCTCATCGTACAGTTGCGGATGTACCGAGGCAGCCGCATCGAGGCGTTCCAGGAGGCATGCGATTCGGCCCCACACGCAACTTATGTGGCGATCTCCTCTCGTTATCGACCGCGGTCAGCAACCGTCGGCATGTGCGATCGCCAGCGTGTCGTGCCGGACACCCCCCGCCCGACGATCGGTTGCACGAGTCGGCGGCCCTCGGTGCGCGGCGGGGTAGGCTGTGACAGTTGACAGTAAGACAGTAATGACAGAAGGCGTGGTCACGATCGGTGCACACTGCCCTGTTCGGACGATCTCGCGCCACGGGTAGCGGTCACCCCGGGTGACAGCAGATAGTGGTGGCAGTGGCCGTGGTCACGCGCATAGACGATATTCCATGCTGGGCGGCCCCTTTCGGTCGGTGGCTCGACTCTCGATCTCGCCAGAGTTGACCAGATCTTCCACGGTCGGCTGAAGGTCGCTCCAGGTGGCGTTCAGAGAGCGCAGAAGATTCCGACGGGAGACCCACTCCGTCTCGGCGCTGGCCAGGGCCTGGAGGATGCGCGCGCGGTCGGGGTTCTCGGCCACCTGCGCCGTCTCCATCACCTGGTGCAGGCTCGCCCGCCACTCCTCCACGATCGTCTGGGCGCGGTACATGTGGCGCCCCTCCACCTGCACCGGCAGTTGCTCGGCATCGAATGCCGCCAAGATCATGGCAACCTTGACCGTCATCGTCCCCAGGCGGCCGTAGGAGGCGAATAGCCGTTTCGAGAGGATGGCAGACTCGTCGCGGAGCATGTCGAAGCTGACCGCTCGGGCGTAGCGCTCCCACTGCGCCCAGGCCCACTCGGACATCTGCACCCGGTGGCTGACCAGCGGCTCCTCCATGACCACCAGCTTGACCGGCTGCGCATCCTTGCCCGACTTGGCGATGTCCACCTCCGTTAACGCGGCTTTCGGCATGGGCAGCAGCTCGGTAGCTAGAGTGCGAAGCCCCTGCACCAGCGGCTCGGGGTAGGGAAGCGGCTCGGGCCAGAACTGCCAATCCCGCACCTCGTCGCTGCAGACCAACGCGAAGCGCGCCCACAAGCCGTTGCGCCAGTGCAGCGGATTGCGCAGATGGGTCGCCATGGCTCCATGCGTGGTAGCGCCGAAGATGGTGAGGTAAGCGTTCCGAATCTCCTCGCGACCCCGCGTCATCGTGTTGCTGCGCGGCCCCTCGGCCGGGCAATCGTACAGGTCCAGAACCAGCGGCAATAGCCCGCGAGAGTAGTCGCGCTTGAACGAGTCCAGCAGATGACTGGCCTCCTCCAGCAGCCAGCCGCGTTGGGCGGCGATGGCGCGCTCCTCGAGCCATACCTCTCGCCTTTCTTCCGACCAGCTGTCAAAGCTTTGGGGCACCTCCTGAGTGAGTTCCATGGTGAAGGCCTCGGGGGTCTGACGCTCCACTAGGAGGAAGCGCTGCATGCCCGCTTCCTTCAGCAGGCCGCGCAGGACCCTCAGTGCCGTGGTCTTGCGCGGCAGCGTGCTGGGGCCCACAAAGAGGATGTACACGTTCGGGTAGATGAAGTTGGTCGCGGTGCTGACGGGCAGATATAGCCGTCGTGCGATGGCCAGCGAGCCGGTGGCAAGTCCCGCCGCGACGTGAAACGCGAGGGGCGTCATCGGGCTGGCCTGCGCTGCGAAGGCCACGTACTCGTCCAGCCACGCGCCGGCGTCGCCCGCCTCCGCCACCTGTTCCGGCGTCAGTTGCGCATACTCGGGCAGCGGCGGGCAGAACCAGCCGGCGGAGGTCGGTACATGGCCGGGTTCATACCGCGCGATCGACTGGGCGACCTTGCGGACCTCGGCCTCGGCTAGAGGTGGATCGCATCGACCCACGTTCTCCACCAGTAGGGCGGCCTCGATGGCCTCCTGCGACATGCCTCGGTGTCGCATGGTCCCCGCAAGGCTGGCAAGCGTGCTGTTGCGCCCTCCCTGCGCGATACGGTCGCCGACCGGCGCGGCGGGAGCGCGCCTGGCCTTAGCCAGGCGCTCCGCTAGAGAGGCGGGTAGCGGTACGATCTCGATCTCGTCGGGCGCGCAGTCCATGGCCCAGACGTACTCACCGCCATCGGGGTGCACGCTGGGCGGGGCCAAGACGTAGCCGCCCTCGGCCCGCACATCCAGCCCCTCGCCCAGCGTCCCGACGCTGCAGCGGATGTCGCGCTCGTCGGCGTCCTCATAGTAGACGTGGAGACCTCCGGTGGGCGTCTCGCACGTGACGGTCTCGTCGTTCAGGCCCAGCTCGGCGCGCAGGTCGGCCCAGCTCTCGAGACCCGACTGGTCGTTCTTGGCGTCGACATCGACGACGACGAGCTTGGAGGGACCGCAGGCGATGCCGATGTTGGCATCGGGCCAACGCTGCCACCAACCCGCGATGATGTCAGCATGGTTGCTGGCGTTCTTGAAACCGCGGTTCGTAAGGGGTCCCTTTTTGCCTGGCTTGCAGGGAAA
>Ga0334884_1003787_pt1 | contig 16568 bp, 21 predicted proteins | sample GraSluR1_MG_7_FD_207215 | JGI IMG/M metagenome (GOLD analysis project Ga0334884, IMG submission 207215) | Sludge microbial communities from methane-producing bioreactor in Wageningen University, Netherlands - Granular Sludge_12_05 R1 | ecosystem: Engineered > Bioreactor > Anaerobic >...
TGGGTTTTGCTAAGGCCTTGTGGTTTAAGGGTTTAGGGGTGTTAAGGGGGTGTTAAGATTGGCTTTGTTTTGCAGAACGGGGGGGTATATGCGCGGGGGTTGGGTAGGCCGTGGGGGTGGGGGAAATGGGGGTTGGCTGCGATTTTGGGGGATTAGAGGGGGTTCTCTGGGGGTTGGGGGGCTGGTTGGGGTTTTTGGCGGTTTTGTTCATTTTTTGCTTTTCCTTGCTTAGTTGTTTTGTTCTCTGTTATATTATAGCACGAGTTTTATGAAAGTCAAATATTTTTGGGAGTCTTTTTGCGGATTTGTGAGAGTTCCTGCGCGCGGGGGAGCGATTGACCTTATTGACCTTGTTGACCTTATTGACTCATTGGATGTGATGGGAGATATGGGAAGTATGGGAGTTATGGCCGGTGAGGGGTGCGGAGTGTGGCGGCAGCGGGGTGGGGGCAGCATGTCAGTGGTGTGAAAATGGTCGCTTTTATTAAGAGGGGACGCCTGCCCATAATTGTGATTTGACAGATTAACGGATGTTGAGTATCTTAGTGGTCAGTTGGAAGTGGAAGGGTTCGTCATGGATAACCTCGGCAACCGGCCGGGCCATCAGGTGCTGCGAATCGCGAAAGAAGTGAACTGCACAACGCTAAAAGGTAGCACATACCTTAAATTACCTAAATTACCTTAATTGACCTTAATTATACTATAGCATGTGTTTTGTATATGTCAAATTGTTTGTGCTGATTTCCTAAGTGTGTTTTGGTTTCTTCTACTACCACGAAGGGCGCGGAGGGGCATTGCCACCCAAGTTTCCACACCAGAACCGTGGCACGGGAGCAGACAGGGATGGGGGCACGGGAAAATATTTCACCTCACTCAACAATCCGCTTTTTTTGATCGCTATGACTAATGGATGCCCTAGAGTAAAACCATACTGTGCGCCGCAAATACATTGAGAAGCTAGTTTTGAAAGGGTATGTCATGCAAAGGCTGTGTCGGACGTTATGTGCGATTTGTGTCGTGTCAATATCGGGCGTGGTGCTTGGCACGGAGACCATCACCTACATACCTGGCGGAGAGTTCCCGCCCAATCCCGAGGACTACGTTATATGTCCATGCGAGATGTGTCATTTAGATCCCCCTTCTGAACAAGTTGGGTACAAAAAGCGGATCATAACCGAGATTGACATAACCCCGGTCCAGACTGTGGGCGATACCATCAACTGTGCTGAGGACCTTCGGTGTCAGGCGAACGATGTGGACAAAGTTACAACTGTTGTTATTGAAGCAGGTTCAGAGTACACCTACTCGGTGGCCCACTGGTGGGAAGTAAACGCAGAAATAGATGTGGTTGACGATTTGATTGGCTTCACATTGGGGTGTGGTGGCGAGAACTCGGAGGCATGGACGTGTACGACTTGCGTAGGTACGCAAACGCCTGTCGACGTCCATGTGGAGGCTGGCACTTGGGACGATCCAAAGATGAAGTGGACCGTCTATCAAGTGGATTACGCAGTAGACGACTACTTCTACAGCGGTCCATTCTTTGAGGATTGGACTGCTCACGCATCTTGGAGCGAGACGGGGTACAAGAAACAGCGCAGCTTGATGGGAAGTGCTGCGAATAACGTACTGAGCACATCCTGCGAACACGGCGTTGAGTGTTGGATTGATTGCCCTCCCTGTGGTACAATAGGCTCAGTATCTGGCCCATGCACGGGGCACGATTGTCCCAATATGCTGTGTAGTCACCACTATTGACATTCTTGGCAGGCTGTCTTGTTGTAGCCCTGAGTAAGACGGTGTTCATGGTTCCATCAAAACGGGGAATGAAGCATGAAAATGCGACTTCTTGTTTGCAGTATAGTGATTTGTTTGTCAGTTGTGGCTGTATGCTTGCTGGTCTCCCTTTCAGGCCGCGAGTATCCAAGCGACGTGAGACGTTTGTCGGCAAGAAAGGAGAGTGGACAATCAGGGCTCGTGCCGGCGGACGACAACCAGGCACGCGATGCTGAGACGAACGCTACAGATGGAGTTGGCCGGGCGCTATACGTTCTCTCTGATGAAATCTATCAGGAAGCTCACGTTATGCTTTCGCAGGTCGCGCAACAGGCCAAGGCAGAATCGTTGCAGGCGAAGGCTGATAGAGCGACTGAGGAACGCTACCAAGACCTTGTTCGACAATCACAGGTCATCCGCGGTACGCTGAAGTTACCCCAACCGGGCGGCAATGGACTACCGTTTCAAATGTCCATAAGATCAGTAAAAACCACGATCCCGGTTGTAGTATCCCACGGGAATTTCGCCTCGCCCAAGCTGGCGCCGGACGTGTACAAGCTTGTGCTGTATGAAACTGAGAAAACGCCGGGAATGAGATTTGAGAACATCGAGGTAGAACTGAATATGCCGCTCGAGCCACTTGTGATTGAACCGCAGAACAGTTCGATAAAGCTTTGGGTTGTTGATCCGCACGGACAGCCGGTGGGCGGCGCTTATACGACAGTGTGCAAGGCAGCCGGTACCGGGGTTGATCACAACCTTGTGACTTTTAAGACGGGGCATAGTAATCGTGACGGCCTATTTCTTGCTTCGGGACTGGCTGACGGGACTTACGTTGTATCTGCCAAGAAGGATGACAGACAAGTTCGCAGACCGATAATGTTGAGGCGAGAACACGCTCTGGAGTATGAATTGAAGCTGGCAGTCGCAGAGGCCAAAGTGGCGGGCGGTCCTTGAAATCGGGAAGGGGCTGAAGTTTTGCAGCGACGGTGGGCATTTGCAAAGATGTACCATGTACCCTGGCGCGTGTTGGGTGTGCTGGTGGGTCAGCCCCCAGTTTCGCTTGGGAGTTATATACAGCGGAAGCGCCTTCGGCGAAACTATAATCATGGGTGCGTGGGCGTGGTATGTGACGTGGTGTCGTGGGAATAGGGATTCAGGGGGCGGTGTGTTGCGGCGGTTGCGGTGAGGGCTGATTTAGCTTTGTGGGCGCGACCAGGCCGTTAGAGATCGACGGTGCAGTTTGCGGCCGGCCGCCAGCTACCCGGGCGTGCCCGAATCGTCATCCATATCCCATTCATCGGGCGTAAACGCCAAAAGCGTGCCCACGCGCTGAACGGACTGGGTCCAGTCCCGGTCCTTTTAATTGTTGGTTTCGGGTGTAACGATTCGGGGGCGCGGGCGTCTATAATGGCGGGGGTTGGGAGCGAGTTTGTGGGGGAATTTGTTGCGTGGGGGAAAATAATTGGTGGTGGGGGTGGCGTTTTTGTGGGTAGGGTGTATGATATGCCTTGATTGTTTCGCCTGCGCGAGGATTGTTGGGAGTTTCGTTTGACGTTGGTATGTAGTCGGGGCATAATGTAACGGGATAGTAAGGGTCGGCAGTGGCGAGGGCCGAAAGAGTTTTAGTGCAAGGAGGTCTGATGGCTGAGTGGTGGACTGATGGTCAGAAGTTGGTGCAGGGGCGCGAGGCTCGCAATTGAAGCAGTACGAGGCGGTTATTCAGGTCATGGAGGAAAATGGGGGATACGCCACGCTGAGTTTCCTCTATCAGACTGCGTTGGACGTCGAGGGTTGCGAATGGCAGACGAGAACTCCCTTTGCGAGTATCCGACGAATTGTGCAGGACGAGAGATTCTTCTTTAAGATCAAGCCAGGACTTTGGGCTCTTAAGAGCTACAAGGCCAAGCTGCCAGCCTACATGGTAAAGCAAGGTGACGGCAGATCAAAAGAGGTTCAGCAATTCAACCACACGTACTATCAGGGGATGATTATTGAACTGGGGAGACTCAGGGATTTCAAAACGTACGTGCCGGCACAGGACAAAGGGAAGAAGTTCCTGGGGCGGGAGAGGCTTGGTGATATGGCGCATATGACGGCAATGCCTGCTTTCACGTACAAGCGTATCATCGACAGGACAAAAAGCATAGACGCCGTATGGTTCAACGGGCGGGGCTTGCCGGATACGGTGTTCGAAGTAGAACATTCGACGGATATCAGGAATTCCCTTTCGAAATTTGTGGAATTGCAGGATTTCCGGACAGCTATGCTAATTGTTGCGGACGAGAGAAGACACCGAGAATTTGAACGGCTTCTGCAGTACCATGTGTTCGAGCCGATTTGGGGCAGGGTGGGCTTCCTGAACTATGAAACATTAACCAAGCAACATAGCCTGACAACCGAAGCAAGGATTCAGTGGGCGTGGCCTGAGAGCAACAAACGAGTCATCACTGGGAAGGAAGGCTCATGATTTGGAGTCTGGGAGGCAAAGTGGGGATGTCGCTGCCGCATGCGGCAGACATTCTGGCTGTTCTGCGCCATTCGCAGTATCATGGACGAAGCGATCGGCTGGGGGACACAAGTGGCTTCGTGCAACTGCTGACTGCAAGCGGCTTGCTTGATCTTTCAGATTATGAGGAGATGGCTGCGGCCGAGGTAGGCCGGGATATCCTGAATACATTCGTGCGATTAGGTTTTGTTACGCCGCACTTGTCAGAAGATGTGGACAAGGGGCGTGATGCGGAATTGGTCAGATATATAAAGGGAGTTGAGGGGCTTACAGGCTGTGCCTACGAGGTGACCAGAAATGGCATGGTTTTCATGGAAGCGGACTCATACCAGAAGAAAGAAGAGACGGTCCTGCGAGCCCTGTTAAACTACTGTTTGCCTTCTGTGCTGCAACCTGACTTTTCCGGACCTCGCATTTACCCGGTGCGATTGGTCATCGACGTATTGCTGAGGTTGGAAGAAATTGGCGAGCACCCTTGTTTGTCCGTTGAGGAAATCGCAGCGGTTTTGCCAAGACACGTCCGAACTGCCGAAATCGTGGCAGAGATCGGGGAGTTGCGCGCACGCAGCACATACGATCAAAAGGCCAAGCACAAAACGGCGGTGGCTGAGCATTTTGCAGATGATAACCAACCGTACAATACGATTAGATGGCTGAAAGCGACAGGGCTATTTCGCGGCCAAGATGGCGGGTTAGTCATCTCACCCACCAAAAGGAAGTTGGTTGAGTTCATAGTGAAAAATGCACCTCCGCAGTATGAAGATGGAGCATACCTGCGCGGCTTGTGGCATGGGGCGCACCTCCCATCGGACAACAAAGCGGTGACGTTAGCAATAATCCAGGACCTTCTGTCGCAGTTGGTGGAGCGGTGTCCTCCGCGAACAGGAACTGCTGTCGAGGCCGTTTGATGCTGCGCACGGAAGCTTCGGTAGCACATCACTCGGAGAGCAGTGAGAACGATAATGCCAAAACCGGTTAAGTATCACTACGGTCAATTTCCGCCAACGCACGTTAATTGGGTCAAACTGATTCCGCTTCTGGGGCCCGCCAGTGCGGCTCTTGCCAGATATGACGGTACCCTCACAGCAATCCCGAACCCGGCAGTCCTGCTTTCGCCTTTAACCACACAGGAAGCGGTCCTTTCCTCAAGGATAGAAGGTACTCAGACCACCATAGAAGAAGTTCTTGAGTTTGAAGCCGAGGAGAATAGCGAGAACCTGAGTCAGGAGAAAAAGGCGGACATTGGCGAGGTTCTGAATTATCGCAAAGCCATACGCACGGCTACAGATCTTCTTGGTGAGTTGCCCCTCTGCAACCGTGTAGTCCGAGAGGCGCACAAAGTCCTTATGGAGAATGTGCGCGGGCACAACAAGGCACCGGGCGAGTACCGCAGAACGCAGAATTGGATAGGAGTGCCGGGGGCAGGTGTTGAAGATGCACGGTTCGTTCCGATCTCGCCGGAGGAATTGCAGGATGGAATGAGTGAATGGGAGAGGTACATTCATGCCGAAGCACCGGACACCCTTGTGCAACTTGCTGTTCTTCATGCTGAATTTGAGGCGTTGCACCCGTTCAATGACGGCAACGGACGAATCGGGCGCATGTTTGTGCCGCTGTTCCTGCAGGAAGCGGGCTTGATACAGAGCCCCATGTTTTACATAAGCGCTCACTTCGAAGCGAACCGCGAAGAGTACTACGACAGATTGCTTGCTGTCTCAAGAGACGGTAATTGGACGGATTGGTGCGTGTTCTTTCTGAAGGCTGTTGAGATTCAGGCCAAGGAGAATCAGGCGAAGGCTACGGCTATTCTGAATCTTTATGGGGATAAGAAGGTACAGATTGCCTCGTTGGCGAGGTCGAAGCATGCCATTCACATCCTGGACTTCCTGTTTTCGCGTCCGATATTTCGGGCAACGGAGCTGACCAAGGCCGGTAATATGCCCTTGTCTTCGGCAAAGAGGCTCTTACTCGAACTGAAGGCAGAGGGTCTGATAGTAACGCTGCGCCCGTCGAGCGGACGCAGATCTGCCGTTTTCGCCTTTAGAGAACTGCTTAACATAGCAGAAGGCAAGGTGCTTTTTTGAGGCTCATGAAATGGCCACAAACTCATTTGTGGCTCAAAGAATGGCTTTTGCTGGCCACAAAGGTCAACGTACCGGGGGATTGGCGGCATTAGCTGCAATTCTTGGCGTAGTGCTTAAGACGAGTGGCAGTGATAAAGGCCAAGTGTGTTACGGTCTGGCTAGTGTGGCCATAGGATTTCTTATTCTCTGTTGGCTTGCGGTCTGGGCCTTAGATATAAGGTATTATAACAGATTACTTGAGGGTTCAGTAAATGCCATTCTGCTGCTTGAGAAGGACGCGCGGAAGCGGTTCGGGGCAAGAGGCATGATACTGAGCGGCGACATAGAACGTGCATTCAGAGAAACATTCGAGCACGAAGTAGGGGAAAAGTGGCAAGGGCACACGGCAGTCGAAAAACGGAAGCGGTGTGTCTTAGATGGGCGGAAGTGGTTTTATTGGCTCGTGCTTGTTGGTCTGCTGTTTCTTCTGTGCAGTAGCCTGTTCATGATGTGTTGTGAGAAAGTGGAACGCATAAAGCAAACAAGAAATGGTGCGCCGATTGCAGTGCAAGTTTACAGAGGTGATGGGGTAGATAAGGCGAATCGCTGATGAAGGCGCTTTATCGTCATAAGAAGAGTGGTGATGTATTTGGGATAGAGACGGATGGGGCCGGTCGGGTGCATGGACTGGATGGACGAGATGGACGTAATGGACGAGATGGACGTAATGGACGGGATGGACGCTTTGGAGTTCGGGGTGCGGGGGCGGTATGTAATGCTGGTGGGGTGGTGGCGGGGGGCCTCGCTGCGCGAGGTTAAATATGGTGGAAGCGCCTTCGGCGAGGCTTTTTTTTGCAGGTCCTTCGCTGCGCTCAGGATGACGGTGGGGGTGGGGTTGAGATTGCTTCGTCGCTTCGCTCCTCGCAATGACAGGCGCTTGGCTGCTGGCAATGACGGCGGGTGGGGTTGCGGCGGCAAGCGGGTTGGAGTCAGGGGTTGTAGCGATAGTTGAAGCGTCGGTTTGGTGCGCTGTCTCCGCTGATTGCGAACTGGATTATGTCGTCGTTTTTCTGGATGTTGTCGGCCCAGTGGAAATCTATGGCTGGTGGTGATTTGAGGTTGAGGGTTTTGAGGGGGATTTTGAGTTCGAGGCGGCGGTCTTTTTTGCTGTAGGGGACGACGGCGACGGGGGTCCAGTTCCAGCCGGATTTTGTGTGCTTGACGGTGGTTTTGGCGGCGTCGATGACGCTGAAGTTTACGAGGTAGTCGTAACCGTGCCAGCCTGTTTGGGTATTCTGGTCGGCGTCGATGAAGAGGAGCATCCAGTTGGGGTCGGTGTGGGGGGTGAGGGGGTCGGCGGTTTCGACGTAGAAGGAGATGTATTGGGGGTCGTGTGCGACCTTGCAGAGTACGATATCGTTTCGGCCGGTGGTGTTGCGGTAGAAGGTTTGGCCGTAGCCTCTGTGGGCTCGGTGGGCGGTGTCGCCGATGGTGTCGCGGTATTCGGGAATGACGGCGGTCCAGTCGGAGAAGTCGCCGTCGATTGAGATTGGGCCGGGTGCGAAGGGTTTGGGCGGATCGCTGAGGCCTTTGTAGCGGCGGATACAGCTTATCATCTGGTAGTAGTAAGTGTCGGTGTGGCCGGCCTTCATCGGCTCGATGTCGCGGCTGTATTCGTGGTCGTACTGGTCGACGAAGAGTGCGTCGGGGTAGCAGCTGTCTTTTCCGGTGTACTTGTACCACTGGGTGAATCGGCCGGCGACCCATTCGTTCCAGCCGGTGATGAAGATGAATTGGGGGTCGAGTTCGAGGGCGCGCCGCCACTGCTCGGCGAAGTTATAGCCCACGTGGACGGCGTTGGGGGAGGGATCTTTTGCGCCGTTGTGCCAGCTTCGGCCGTGGGCGCCGTCTTTGTGGCTCATTGCGGCGAGTTCGCCTTTCACGGCGTTTTGGGCGATGCCGACGGTGACCTGTTCGACTCGGCCGTCGGCGGTGCGGAAGGCGTGCTGGGGGTAGACTTCGAGCCAGCCCCATTCGTTTGGGGCGGCGGGGCCCGTAAAGTAGGAGGGGACGGGCTTGCGGTACGTGAAGAAGGACTTGATTGCGGGGTCTTTGATTTTTGCGGGGTCGGCCATGATGAGGGGGCGATTGTCCCAGTGGAACCACAGCTCCTTGTAGTCGCCTTTGCTGTAGAATTCGTCATAGAGGGTTTGGACGACGCCGGAGGGGTCGCCGAAGGGGGTGAGGAAGGCGATCTGGGGGGTTCGATTGCCCTGGCTGCGGATGGCGCGGTATTCGGCGCAGAGGGCCATGTAGGATTCGCGGAAGGTGAAGGGTGGATTGGTGGTGTCGAATATGATGACGTCGATGCCGGCGTCGGCGAGCATTGAGGCGTGTTTTCTGATGACCCAGGGATCGGTGGAGATGTAGTAGTCGAGTTCGGGTTCGCCCCAGTGGTGGGGTGCGGCGACGGGGCCCCATTGGGGGTTGTCGGGGTTTTCGGCGAGAATTTTGGTGACGTCGTATGGTCCGCGGGCGGCGTTGTGTGTGTGCCACGTCCAGTAGAAAATTCCGACGAAGCGGTCGCTGCGCAGCGGGCCGCATTCGGGGCGGGCGGGGAGATGTCGGCCGAGGGCGTCGGCGGCGACCCATGTGTCGCTGCGGAGGTCCCAATCGGGCGCCGCAGCGGTGTCGGCGGCGGCGGTCATTGCGCAGAGGGGGGCGAGGATGCATATTGTTATGGTGTGTGCGTTCATGAGATTCTCCGGTTGAGATCGTGCAAGGGGCGACGCCGATGCGTCGTCGGGCCTGATATGAGTATACCGGCGGGCGGGTGTGGGCACAAGCGGGTGCCGGGCTGCGGGCGAGGCGGTACCGGCGTGGGGGAATGATTGGGTGGCGAGGTTGATTTTTTCGGGGTAAACGGGTATAGTGGCGGTGCGGTTCGGGGGGCGTTTTTTTCCTTGGGAGTTTTTTATGGCGGGCTTTGTTTGCTTTCTGGTTGTGTGCTTTGGGGCGTGTGCGGGTTTTGGTGAGATATTTCTGCCTGGTATGCAGCCTGGTGAGGGCGGGATTGAGTTTGCCAAGGTGGAGCAGTGTCGGATGTGTCATTCGAATACGAAGAACGGGGAGGCGGATCCGTTTTTTTCGTGGGGGGGCGGTATGATGGCTCAGGCGATGCGGGATCCGATTTTCCTTGCTACTCTTGCGATCGCGAATCAGGACGTGGCGGGTTCTGGTGAGTTTTGCTTGCGGTGTCATGCGCCTCGCGGGTGGCTGGAGGGTCGGTCGACTCCGGCGGATGCTCGTGCGCTGAACAAGGAGGACATGCAGGGTGTCAGCTGCGATATTTGTCACCGTTTGGTGGACCCGGTTGGGGCGGAGGCGGCGGGGCTTGTTAAGCATGTTCCGCCGAGTCGGGGTAATGCGATGATGGTGGCGGATCCGGCGAACCGGGTTCGCGGGCCTTACGGGGACGGGACGGGGGCGATGCCGCACGGGGTGATGAAGTCGGAGTTTCATGCGTCGGGGCATTTGTGCGGGACGTGTCATGATATTTCGAACCCGCTTTATTCGAAGGACGTGAATACGGAGCCTGTTCATGCGTTCGGGCATATCGAGCGGACTTACAGCGAGTGGCTGCTGAGCGACTTTGCGGGACGCGGGACGGAGGGGTCCTGCCAGGCTTGTCATTATCCGAAGGTGGAGGGCGGCGGGCAGGCTTCGCGGTTCGGGAACCTGCACCGGGATCATTTTGTGATGCATGGGCCGGTCGGTGGGTCGACGTGGGTGCAGGATGCGGTGGCGGATATGTATCCGGGGGAGGTGGACAGGAAGGCGCTTGCTGCGGGGAAGAGGCGTTCGGAGGAACTTCTGAAGACGGCGGCGAAGCTGGATGTGGAGGTTGGGGACGGAGGGAAGGCGAGGGTGCGAGTGACGAATCTTACGGGGCACAAGCTGCCGAGCGGGTATCCGGAGGGGAGACGGATGTGGCTGAATGTGCGGTTTCTGGGCGCGGGGGGGAAGCTGGTTGGGGAGATCGGGGCTTATGGCGAGAAGGATGACAGGATCATGGGTCGTGCGGTGAAGGCGCCGACGCTGCTCGATGGGGCGGGGACGGTGGTTTATGAGGTGCTGCCGGGTCTGAGCGAGGCGGCGGCGAAGAAGCACGGCAAGCGTGCGGGGCATTCGTTTCATTTTGTGCTGAACGACGTGATCGTTAAGGACAATCGGATACCGCCGGAGGGGTTCGATAACGCGAAGTTCAAGGAGCATCTTTGCGAGCCGATCGGCAAGGAGTATGCGGACGGGCAGTTCTGGGACGACGTTGAGTTTGACGTGCCGGCGGGTGCGAAGCGTGTGGCGGTGCGGCTGATGTATCAGTCGATGTCGTGGGAGTACCTGAAGTTTCTTGTTGAGGAGAACAGGACGGACGACAGCGGGCGGAAGCTGTACGAGGTTTGGGGTCGGACGGGTAAATGCCCGCCGAGCGTGATTGCCGAGGGAGAGTGGTCGCTGTAGCCGGTCAGTTTCTTATGAGCTTCCAGAGGGCGTGGAGTGATTCGGCGGTTTTTCGGACGGCGTCTTCGGGTTCCATCTGGCGGAGTTGGCTGTCGAAGGGCTCGCATTCGACTGGGCCGTCGTAGCCGATTTTGACGAGGGCGTTTACGAATCCGGCGAGGTCTATGACTCCGGTGGCTGTGGGGAGGCATCGGCGGCTGTCGATCTGCTTGTCGACTTCGATGTCGGCGGGTGCGTCGTTTACGTGGACGTGGACGACGTCTGCATTGGTGAGCTGGAGGAGTTCGTCTACGGTTCCGTGGGAGGTGTACCAGTGCCAGCTATCGAGGAGGAGGCCGACGTTGGGGCGGTCGATGGCGCGGACAAGTTCGATCATGTCTTTTTGTGCACAGGCAAAGGGGAATCGGAATCTTGCTCGCGAGGTGCGGGGGCCTACGAATTCGAGTCCGAGGCGGATGCCGTTGTCGTCGAGGACTTTGGCGATTTCGGCGAAGCGGCGGCGGTGGCGGTCGAAGTTTTCCATGTATGTGAGTTCGTTGTGGCCGGGGATGATCCAGGTGGCGACGCGGTCGACGCCGAGCTGTTTCATGAGGGCGGCCTGGGCGGGTAGACGGGTCATGTCGGCGCGGAAGCGTTCTTCGTCCTGGCGGAATTCGACGGGCAGGCCGGCGGCGCCGTAGCGGATGCCGGCGGCTTTCATGGCGTCGAGCCAGTCGCGGATCTCGGCGGCGGATTTACCGGCGAACTCGCCGGCGTTGGGGGCGATGCCCTGGAAGCCGTGCTGGACGGCGCAGGCGAGGGCCTGTCGCTGATTAGCTCGGACCCCGATGTGGCCGGGGGCGAAGTTTTTGAAGAAGCGGACGGGGGCGGCGGAGGCGGAGGCTGGGGCAACGGGGCAGCAGAGGGCGGCCATGCCGGCGGAGGCGAAGCGGCAGAATGCACGTCTGGTGAGTTTGCGGGGGCTATGCGGTATCATATCGTTCTCCAATGTAAAGCAGTTGTCGGCGATTGCGGCGGCCGCTGAGGTTTTCGGTTTGCGGTCGCTTTGTTAAGTATAGCGGCGGAGCGGGGCGGAGTCAAATGTGGGGAGCGCGGGAGGTTGAGCTGCGGGGGGTTTGCTGGTATGATGCTGGAAGGGGGAACCGGGCGGCTGCTGTTTTTTTGCGGATTTGCGGAGGTACGAAATGAGCGGTTTTGCGGGTATGTGGAAGTCGGTTCTTTTGGGTGCGGTCGGGGTCTTTGCGGCTGGGGCTCAGTGCTTTGGATTGAGCATTTCGGCGGGGCCTTATCTTCAGAATCCGTGTGAGGATTCGATGACGGTGATGTGGATTACGGACGTCAGGTGCTTGAGCTGGGTGGAGTACGGGACGGGGGAGAGTCTGGACCAGAAGGCGTATCATGTGGAGCACGGGCTGATCGATGCGGATCGGACGATTCACCGGATCGCGATCGAAGGTCTGGAGGCCGGCAGGGAGTACAGGTATCGAGTATGCTCGCGGGAGATACTGAAGTTCGAGCCGTATAAGGTTACTTACGGGGAGACGATGGAGGGGGAGGTGCACAGTTTTCGCACGCTGTCGCGTGAGAAGGAGAGTATCTCTTTTGTCGTGCTGAATGACATTCACCAGCGGGACGATATTCTGCGGACGCTGATGGAGAAGCGGGCGGGGCATGGGTATGAGCTTGTATTTCTGAATGGGGATATACTGGGGCACATCGAGGATGAGGCGCAGGTTGTGAGGCACGTGCTGCGGCCTTGTTCGGAGGTGTTCGCCAGGAACGTGCCGTTTGTTTATGTGCGCGGGAATCATGAGGCGCGTGGTAAGTTTGCGCGGATGCTTGGTGAGTATCTTGGGCTGCCGGGCGGGAAGTATTATTATTCGTTCGATCATGGGCCGGTGCATTTTGTGGTGATGGACGGAGGCGAGGACAAGAACGACGGCAGTCCGGAGTACAGCGGGCTTGCGGCGTTCGACGGGTATCGGGAGGCGCAGAGGGTTTGGCTTGAGAAGGAGATACGGACGGAGGCGTTCAGGAAGGCGGCGTTTCGTGTGGTGATCGTGCATATGCCGCCGGGTGAGTCGGCGAGATGGCATGGGCCTACGGATATGTATAACAAGTGGCGACCGCTGTTCAACGCGGGCGGGGTGGACCTGATGCTATCGGGGCACCTGCACAGGTTTATGATCATGGATCCGGAGGCGGGTGTTCGCGAGTATCCGATGATAATCGGCGGCGCGCCGAGTGAGGGGCAGGCGACGGTTATTCGGGTGGATGCGACGAGCGACAGGCTTGAGGTTACGGCGACACTGGACAACGGGAAGACGGCAGGGACGTATCGTGTACAGCGGCGGGGCGCGGCGAAATAGGCGGTTTTGGAATCTGAGGGAGGCGGAATTATGGATCGACGGGCTTTTTTGAGGACATCGGCGGGGTTTTCGGCGGTGTGGGCCGGGGGAGGGTGTTGGGCGGTGCAGCGTCGGGAAGGGGCGAAGCGGCGGTACTCGTTTCGTCGGTATCGGCGTGGGGAGACGGTGGGCGAGGTGATGTGCGTTACACCGGATGACGGGTTTTACTTGCAGACTTTCTATGATGTGTGTCCGTTCAGTCCGTCGGGACGATTGCTGGCGGTTACTCGTTTTCCGTTTCAGGATCGGCAGCCGGAGGTGGGGGAGACGGCGGATGTTTGCGTAATCGACCTTGAGGCGGAGACGATTGAGACGGTTTATTCGACGAAGGGGTGGGGGTTTCAGTTGGGGGCGAATCTGAACTGGGGTCGGACGGACCGGCATCTTTATACGAACGATATTGTGGGGGGGCAGGCGGTTTGCGTTCGGTTGGACCTCGAGACGGGTGAGGCTAAGGCGTTTTGCGGGCCGATGTATCATCTGGCGCCGGACGAGTCGGCGGCGGTGGGGTTTCCGCTGGACCTGATCAACGCCACCCAGCAGGGTTACGGCGTTCCGGTGGACTGGCGGAATCTTTCTGCCCTGGCCGAAACAGTCTCGGGTGATGAGGGCATCTGGAAGACGGACCTGAAGAAGAATCGCAAGCGCCTGCTGGTGAGTATCGCCGAGTTGTACGATCGGGCCGAGGATAAGGACCTCATCGGCGACGCACGCTTTTTTATGTTCCACACGAAGTACAATCCTCAGGGGACGCGGATATCTCAGGTGTTTCGTGGCTGGGCGGCCGCGGAGAAAAAATACAAGCCCATGCTGTACACGTTCAATCCCGAGGGCGGCGATATCCGGCTTGCATTGCCGCATCGCGTCTGGGCCCCGGGCGGGCACCATCCGAACTGGCACCCGGACGGCGAGCACATCATCATGAATCTCAAGCCAGACGGCGGGACGATGCGATTCTGCCGGTTTCGTTATGACGGGGGCGATTTTACCGTCATCAGCGACAAGCACCTCGGCAGCGGACACCCGAGCGTTACGCCCGACGGCAGGTATCTTGTCACCGACGCTTATCCGGGCGAGAAGGTCGTGCCGGAGAACCGCGAAGTGCCGATACGGCTTTTGGATACGGTTAGCGATGAGGTGGCGGTGATCTGTGATATCTATACTTTGGGGCGCAAGGAGGACATCGGCAAGGGGACTCTGCGGCTGGATCCTCATCCGGCATGGAGCCGCGATTACAGGAAGGTGTGCTTCAACGGTGCGCCGGAGGGCAGGCGTCAGGTTTTCACGGCGGATCTGTCGGGGGTTCTTTAGCGGCGGCAGTTTCAGAGGGGCAGGCCGGTCTCTTCGAGGATGAATTTGACGACGCTGTCATCGGTGTTTGGACCGATGACTCGGTGGGCGTGCCGTTTTATTTCGTCGGTGGCGTTTGCGACGGCTACGGCGCGAGCGGCGGTTTTGAACATTTTGACGTCGTTGAGGTTGTCGCCGAATACGGTTACGTTGTCGAGGCGGAAGCCTGTGATGGCGGCGAGTTCTCTTACGGCGATGGACTTGCAGGCGGTTCTGTCGTGTATGGTGAGCCACCACCAGCCGGGTGAGTACGGGTTTTCGAAGAAGAAGTTTTCGAGTTTGCCGTGGAAATCGTTTTGTAGCGTTTGGGCGAGACCGTGGACGTCATCATGGCGGCCCATTACGTTCATGGAGATGACTTTTTCGGCGAAGGCCTGCGTTATGTCGGGGATTTGGCGGAGGCGTCGGTCGGAGTTCAACATGCGGTCGTCGTAGTACCATTGCATTGCGCCGTTGATGATTTCCTGGAAGTAGAGGCAGGCGTGCGGGCCGTTGGTGGTTGAGACGAACGGCAGGAGATTGTGGTCGGCGATGCATCGGAAGACGTCGGAGGCGGTTTCGCGGGGTATGCTGTTTACGACGAGGTGGGCGCCGGTATTGTAGTCGGTGATGAAGGCTCCGTTGATTGCGATGACTGGCAGGCGCAAGGGCAGGTCGCCGAGGATGGGGCGGAGCGAATTGATGCTTCGGGCGCTGGCGATGGTGAAGTTGACTCCGTCATTGATGAGTCTTGCGAGGGCGCGGCGGGCGTAGGGCGAGAGAGCGGCGTCATCGCGCAGCAGCGTGCCGTCGAGGTCGGAGATGTAGAGCCGCGTGTGGTTGGTACGGTTCACCGCCGATATTACTCCTGGGGCAGGCGGGCGAGGTCGACTTCGGAGCCGGCGATCATGAGGATGTCGCCTGCATTTATTTCGGTGTTGGGCATTGGGACATTGATGATGTTTTCACCGGTTTTTGCGGCGGTCTCAGCGCGGCGGATTGAGATGAGGTTTACGTTGTATTTTTGTCGGAGCTGGAGGTCCATAACGGTTTTACCATCGAAGGAGGCTGGTGCGGTGATGCGTGCGAGGCTGTATCCGGGTGCGAAGTCGATTTTTTCGTGTACATGGGGTGCGATAAGCTTAAACGCCCACCTTTGGGCGGTTTCGACTTCGGGGTAGACGATGTCCGTTGCGCCGACGGCGGAGAATACCTCGCCGGCGGTGAGGCTTGGTGCACGTGCGACGATCTGGCGGACTCCGAGCGTTTTGAGGTGGACGACGGTTAGGATTGCGCTTTCGAAGGCTTCGCTTCCTTCGCCCATTCCTATGATTGCCGCGTCGACGCGTTCGACGCCCTGGATGCGCATGGCGTCGAGGTCGCGGCTGTCGAGGCGGACTGCGTGGCTTACCTGATCGCGCATTTCGTCGACGACCTGACGGTCGCGATCGATGGCGATGACCTCGGCACCGCTCATGGACAGCGCGACGGCGAGTTTTCGTCCGAACCGGCCCAATCCAATGACAGCAAATCGTCTCATTTCAGAATTCCTTTTTTGTCGTCATACCGCAAGTGCTCGCCCTTCGGGGCAAGACGCAGCAGAAGTCAAGCATCTATCCTACGATAACCGGTTCGCTGGGGTACTCGTAAACTCCCGGTTTAAGATTGAATGTAATTGCGGCCAAGAGGGTGAGCGGGCCCAACCTTCCAATCAGCATGGCCGCGATAATAATGAGTTTGCCGGCGGTTGTCAAAGAGCCGGTGACGCCGGTGCTGAGTCCGACGGTTCCCAGGGCGGAGGAGGCCTCAAACATGATATCGACCAGACCGAAACCACTGTTTCGTTCGGTCATATAGAGCAGGAGGGTGGAGCCGAGCAGGACGGCGACGAACAGCATCGTTACGGTGATTGCTCGTCCGGCGACGGCGGGGCTTAGCCTGCGTCTGAAGACCTCAACCTGG
>Ga0334884_1003801_pt1 | contig 16500 bp, 8 predicted proteins | sample GraSluR1_MG_7_FD_207215 | JGI IMG/M metagenome (GOLD analysis project Ga0334884, IMG submission 207215) | Sludge microbial communities from methane-producing bioreactor in Wageningen University, Netherlands - Granular Sludge_12_05 R1 | ecosystem: Engineered > Bioreactor > Anaerobic > Unclassified...
TTCATCATGTGGATGGCACGCAACCGTATGAATTACTGGTGCGTTGAACAAAGCAACCACCCCTACCTGCGCAAATTGGGCATAAAACTGGTCTGGGGTGAACATACCATCGGTTTTAGTTATCTTCAACCCAATGCGCCTTATCCGTATGCCCATGCCCAATTTCCCACTGAAAAAGACTTGCCGCCAGACCCTTACCCTGTCAGCCCTGACTTTATGGGTGATGCTGACGGTAATGGAGTGCTGTCATATCGTGAAGCACACCCAGAGTGGTATGCCATGAACCCAGAGGGAGAACGTGTGACCTCACTCGGCAATACGGACTATAACTACTGCACATCAAACCCACATGCCACAGCAGAGTTGATGAAGAATGCAGTACAGGAACTCATAGATGGTGCAGGACAAAATGCAGAATTTGTAAACTGCTGGACTGTCGATGACGGTAAGTGGTGCCATTGTGATGCCTGTCAGGCGCTGGGTTCACCGACTGATCGTAACATCCTGTTCGTGCATGCATTTGACAAGGCTGTCAAAGCGGCACAGCAAGCAGGTTTAATCAAACGCCCTATCACTTTGTTGTTTTTGGTCTATTTAGATGTACTCGATCCACCAACACGTCCATTACCGGAAGATTTTGATTACGAAACCTGTATCGCGACCTACTTTCCGATTGTACGCAGTTATGCACATACGATTGACGATCCCAATTCACCGACAAACAGCAACTATATGCAACATTTATATGGCTGGGCAGATGATCCGGACCGTATGTATCGTGGCAGTATATGTATCGGTGAATATTACAATGTATCCGGGTACAAGAACCTGCCAATTGTCTTTAAAACTACCATGCAAAATGACATTCCATGGTATTACAAAACCAAAAATGCCCGATATTTTCACTACATGCATGTGACAACAAAACATTGGGGTAACAAAGCTTTAACCAATTATCAAATGGCACGCCAGATATGGTGTCATAATACGGACTGCCCGGCACTCTGGCAGGATTACTTTTCCAATCGCTATGGTGATTCTGCCGGAGATATGCATGAATTTTATAACAACCTGGAAATTATGCTGGCCAATTGCACTGACTTAAAATATGGGTTGGCCAGTCGGTTGTCACGGGGAGATGAGGAGCTTTTCCCCTACCCGACTCTTCAATATGCGCCAAACCATAATGATCCCGGTCATGGACCCAGCATGGTAGAAATTTTAAACGCAGCGAAACAATGCCGCAACATCATTGACAATGTGCTTGCCCAAGGAAATATGCCCAGTCGCATTCGAGCCCGAATTGAAGAAGACGAACATATGTTCACCTATGGTGAGCAGACCATATTGTTTTATGATGCGCTGGTTCAAGCTTATTTTGCATATCGAAATAATGATCTCAAAGCTGCTCGGGTAGCATATGACAAGGCAATAAAAATCGGAGATGTGCTCCGTGAAGAAACCGAAGCAACCTCGTATTCATCTTCACATGCCAATGCTTCCAATGCCTTTCTGGCATCACTTGCGGGCAGTGCCACAGCTACGCTGATGATGCTGATCGGACCGGCTGACATCCTTGATCTTCCAAAATTCAATCTGGAAATAGAAAGTGCCGTGTTTATGGGCAACGACTTTCAAGGTGGTGGTGCGATGTTGCACGGGTATGGCTTGAGTGCTTTTCCGGGACGCATCCATCTGACCGACAACGGGAACTACGTCTATTCTTCAACGGCAACCCATAACCAGATGGCTATGTTCTTTACATTAGAAACCTTGCCCCAGGTTGATATAGATGCCGAAATGGTCGGTATGATTTGTCCGGCACCTCCTGGTGGCAGTATCTCCGGTGAGATTTTGGTGAACGATACAACCGTCTTTGGAGGCAACATGCCCTTCGCGGAAGACCGTTTAACAAATGGCAAATTCACCATCCCCCCCAACGCATTCATTGAGGGCATGAACAGACTTACCGTGAAAAACACCACGCCGGGGGGCCACACTGGAGGCAGGCCCTGGTTTGGTATTCACAAGATAGAATTGTTACAAATTGACGAGAAATCATTATGAGGTGCAGACAACGGCATCAAGTACTGTCTTCATCGGCTTTCTCTACACAACCCCCTTTACCATGGGGACGCAAATGTGCCTTGAAAATGTCTTCAGTACCTTTCCATGCATAGGGGTCGCTTCCGCAAACCATGACAATGTCGCGAACATCAAGTTGGGCCATCGGTGTGTCTTCACCTGAAGGAAACCAGGGCAACAACGATTCTGCACTCATGTAGTGGTTGACAAGCACCCTGCGGTATCCTTCCTTACGGGTGTTCGGAAGCGAGCGATGCAGCAGATACCCATTAAAAATAAGTACACTACCAGCATCGACCTCGACTGGAATCTCGTCTTTGTCTGTGTAGGGGAAACCATAGCTCTCAGCGGCACAATCAAATCGTACATCCTGTTGTTGCTTCTGTGGCCACAATATCCCATGCTTGTGCGATCCGGGGATCACCCACAAACAGCCATTGTCGATCCGGGCATCATCCAACGCAATCCAGGCGCCAGTCAGTGAACGGTCGCGTGTCGGAATATATATTTCATCCTGATGCCAGGCTTGCCCAGGCATACTCGATGCTTTGATGAACAACATTGACTGCATACATTTTACATTTGCTCCAATAACATGTTGCAGGGCATTCCGAATTGCATCATGGAGTAATGTTTCATACATCAAGCTGGAGAGCTTGTGGGGGAAATGAATACACAAATGTCGTGCCAGCAAATCGGCATCACTTTCTTCTGAAAGTGGTGGGGTATCATTGTTTATTGGCCCATACTCCCAACGGCAAAGCTTCAATGCATCTTCACGCAACGCTTCAATCTCAACAGTGTTGAGGGCGTTTTCAAGAATCGTAAACCCATATTCAAAATATTGAGCCACTTGGTCTTCTGACATGGTTAACAAATCTTTGTTGTTTCCTTGTATAGACTTCAGGGTGCTTGCCATAATTACAATCATACCTCCAAGCAAAAGATTTGAAATATATAGAAATTAACGCTTGTATAAAATAAAAATATGAGCAGTAATTTATTTATACACAATACCATTGAAAACAATGATACTGTAAACATGATTCCCATTCATTAATCTGTCAAAAACGTATTGGATCAAAGTTATTGATGATATCCGAACCTGTTCCATCGCTACCGCTGCAGCACGTGTTCTTTGGTGAAGCACGATACATGCCAGATGGTCAGTGGGGTCCACGCATCCAGCAAGATTACCAGTTGGTGCTTCTACATGAAGGAAGTGTTACCATTTCCATTGATGGTACGCAACAAGGGTTACATGAGAATGAGGTATGTTTGTTGTATCCCGGCCATGAAGAACATTTTCAATTTACAGACAAGTCACCTTCAGTCCATACCTGGTGTGCACTGACTTGCGGCGAACTCAATGAGACCTATACTTCCCTACTTGTCGATTTACCATTTAAAACAACCATTTCTTCCCGCATGAAACAACTCATACGGTTGGGAATCGATATGGGGTATGTGGTTGATCCGGTATTAAATTTGATGAGATGCCGGTTGGCGGAAAGCTTGCTGCTGGACTTTATTTTATGTGCACATGGAATCATTGACCTGACTTTACCCAAGGCACAACCTGTACTCCGAGTCCAACGCTATATTGAATTGCATTTTTCAGAAAACATTGATATGCGAACCCTTGGCGAGGTAGCGCGGTTATCTCCAGCACATATGTCACGGCTCTTTCGCAAACAAACCGGTGTAACACCAATACAATATCTCTGGGAAATTCGATTACGGAGGGCACTGCAAATGCTAATCGATACGGGTATTCCCGTTGCAGAAGTCTCCTGGCGTACTGGGTTTAAAACGCCGGCTCATTTCAGCCGGGCAATCAAAGAGCGATGTGGTGTAACACCCAGAGCATTGCGTCTACGAGCCTGGCAAGGACTTGCCCCGCACAAGAAAAACACCGACGAAATACGAGATGAGATATAATTCTATATCGTAAACGATGCTAATGTTTTTACAACATGCAATTATCTAGTTTTTAGCAAAAGCCCCTGCCTGTTCTCAAACTTAACCAGGCAGGGGTTTCTTCTACATTCAATTGGTATATAATTCAGCGTGTTGTTTACACCTGTTGACGACGCACCAACACCATGCCACCAAAAACAGCAACCGTTGATAGGAAAATCATCCATGGCAAACTTGTCAGAGGCAATGTTTCTACAACAGTCAGTACAAAACTCACTTCCGCGATATTTTCTTCTTCATCTATAACCTGTACGGAATAGGTACCAGCATCTTCTTCTACGACATCACTCAGCAACAGTGTGCTGAAGATTTCACCTGGTAACTCTTGTCCGTCTTTGTACCATACATAGCTTACATCACCAACAGCATGTGTAACTTGGGCAGTCAATGCTACTTCACTACCCACTACGACCAAAGATTTCCCACTGATATGTACCGACAAGGAAAGATCGATTTCTTCACCGAGGGTCAATACATTCCAGTCTGCCGGTGAACCAATGGCACCACCACCTGTCCACCAGAGATCAACTTGGGCACCAGGTCCGTCAAAATCCATCATCAACAGCATATAACCCATTTGCATGCCTATCTCTGGAGTAGGGGCGTCTGGTGTGAAGTCACTCCAGGGAAGCATCAGCTCAACTTCATAACCTTCAGCGGTAGTACGCCCAGCCCATTCAGCATTGGGAAATGTATCCGGAGGATTCCCATTCCAATGTTGCCAATATGCCGCGGTATCATTGTCATCGGCTTGGCCTGGCACAACATCGTGGATGTGAATTCCTGGTGTATCCATACCTCCTGATTGCAGCAATTGATGATCGGTACACAACTGAACCCCGTCCGTATTGTTCAATGCGCCACCCTGATTCGAGTTGTACACCACATTTGCATCTCTGACACGTGCGGCCATGTACAAGGCATCATTGTCCCATGATAACCAATACAATGCTTCATTGGCTGAATCACCAGAACTCATACTCCCTCCCAGGCTATTCAATGTGTCTGGATTCACCAGGATTGCTTCACCCAGGTACTCTCCTTCATCAATTACGCCATCAATCGTTGGCGGAGTTGCAGTATAGGGTGCAGTATAGTCAAAACCGGTCTGTGCCAGGGCCATACTACACACCATAAAAGACAACATTACGGACCAAAACATTCGTGGTACTTCGTTAAACATGAATCTCTCCTTGCTGAAGCGGTTCCCCTATGGATACGCTATGCATGACTTACTGTCCCCCATAATGAAAAACAGGATATACCTTCACCCATTTCCCACATGAAAGCATATCACAAAAATAACATATAATAGCTCAGATGTCAATAACATAAAACAGCTTAATGTTTATAAAATATTAAAACTCATACAATTGTGATTGTTTCGAAAGGCATATGGGACAATTTTGATTACGTGCTCGAAGCAGACCGTTAAGGCATGTACCCTTGGCATTCCCTGTAATTTGTTTTTGCTTGTTTTTTAAAATTAGCATTAACAAAGACTGTGTGCCTGCACAACCAATATTACAAAATTATATTTCAAGGTGGTAACTATGAACTGTATACAGATACTTTACTTAATGGCCTGTTTAGGCTCAATGGACATCGATTTCGATTTGGATGATATACGCATGGCGGTGAGCACTAATTTCTCCCATATAAAAACATTGAGAATTGAATCCGATATGACATATGCATTACACCTGCCAAGTGAGATGCTTAAGATCAACTTTTATATACATGACTTCGAAAACAATACGATCAGACTCGATAGTATGACTTATCATCCAAGTGAAGACCGATACAGTTTCAAGCAATCCCATGCTTACAATGGAAAGGAGGGCAGAGCTTTGACTTGGGATGATCCAGTTTCTGATCTGCCGAGTAGGGGTACGATATTGTCTGATGATGAAATAAAATCCAGACTGATGATTGATCCTTCGGCTAGTGTTGGCGCTTTACGTGGATTTGGATACAATATAAATGGTCGTTCTATTCAAGAGTGGCTATTACATAAAAACGCAGTATTATTGGGTGTGGAAATGGTTGACAATGAGCAATGTATTGTGGTTTCTTCAGGTGATGAACATCAGTGTAAATTCTATTTTTCTATCGACAAAAACTTTACTCTCAAGCAATATGAATCATTCAGGGATGGTGCGTTGTCATTTACATTAAAGAATCTTGATTTTCACAAGGCAGGAGAGGTATTTTTTCCGATAAAAGGGCTGATTACAGCATATGATCGAGGAGAGAACGTGTATAATGTTAATAGTATAGTGATAAACGAGCCTATACTGTTGGAGGAATTTGATTTCACGTTTACGGAAGGCATGATGGTATTTGATGAGCGGGCTAAATTAGTACTAACGTGGGGTGATGAGTCCGCAACCAAGACTTTTGAAGAGCATTTTGCTTCATTTTTTATAGAAGATGATTTAAGTGAAGCTGTTGAGCATGATAGCAGGTATGCTATTTCAGGTTTTATTCTGGTGTTCAGTGCTATTGTCTTGTTGTTGATGTTTTATCTTATGTTTTGCAAACGGAAATCTGCCTCGTCAGAATAATTTTAAGCGACAAAAAACAGATTTAACAATACCAAGGTTGACATCATGCGCAAAGCGACCTATCTTGTATTTGCACTCGTACTCATTCTGGTAGTCTGGATGTTGTGGCCAGTTGACAACCCACAGGAAGAACCAGCCCCCGGTCTGCCGGCTGAGGATATCGTACCTGTAGCGGTTCTCCCTACAATCGAACCAATAGGTGATGATTTGGAAGACCATGAAGCATTGGGCTTCCACGGCCAATTGCATGGCTTGACGGATTCGGTCAATGTCGCGGGCTTGGACTTGCGTATGGAGTCCATGAGCAACCCCGCAATATTGAGCGAGACCACAACAAACGATACAGGACGCTTTCAATTTGAAACCATGCCTGGGGATGACTACCAGATTACCTTGCTGACAGCCGGGTATGCCTTGGTGGACGGGGTTACAACTGTATCTGCAATGGACTTGAATGATCCTTTATTCCTGGTGGTAACGCAAGGCGGAGGAATTGTCGGGTGGGTACGTAACGCTGCGACGGGAGAAGGGCTAACCGATGTTTCCGTGTTGGCAATGGCACCAGGTGGCCGCATCATGCAACGCACAACAGCGCTACGCACGCTTACCGATGCCGAAGGGTACTACGCGATTCATGGTTTACCTGCCGGTGTGTATAGCATGGATTATGATGCGCCATTTCGTTGGAACCGTGCATTCGAGCCAGAGACCATGCGATTTGTTACGGTACGCGCAGGGGAAATGGCCGAGTTGAATTTTGAGGTAGACCCGGGCATTGCCTTTTCTGGAATGACCGTTGACGCGAACGGCAATCCACTTGGACACATCAATGTAACGTTAAACAGCAGGTTGGGTACTTTCAATACCGTCAGTGATACGGCTGGCGCGTTTCATTTTCAGGGCATGATTGAAGGTTTGGGATATCTGGTGGATGCCAGTGGGAACGGATACATGGCATTGCCCATGGAACCGATACACTTCCGCGCCCCAAGTATAACAGATTATGAGATCGTGCTTGTACCTGTTGCCCGGGTTTCCGGGCAGGTTGTTGATGCTGCGGGCAATATGCTTCCAGCTATGCAGGTGTATTGGCAACCGGATGCTGATGAGAACTTGAGCCCCCCCTTCTCCAATGTCTTATGTAACGAATCCGGTCATTTTTCGATTGAATCCCTCGTTCCAGGAAATTATGTATTCATGCCCTATTCTAAAGTCCCGCGTGAGGCTATTGACTTCACGGATGATGTAGTTCAGGTGACGCTGGCCGCTGGTGAGCAAGTTGAAGACCTGATGTTGGTGTATACCGAAGCAAGAGAAAATTTTATACACGGCTATGTGTACGACACCATGGAAAACCCCGTTGAAGGCGCACAGCTTCTGGCAATATTTAATGAAACCCCGGTAAGGGCAACTACGACCAACGAAGCAGGGAACTTTGTGTTGAATAATTTACCTGCGGGCATGATCGTAATTGAGGCAACGCATGAAGTATATGGACAGGCACGTTTGTCAGACATTGAAACGGAGTCCACAGCAGAGGCGCCACCACTGGGAGTCACACTTGAGCCTGCCGGACACGTTGCGGTGCAGGTGCTTGCGGCAGCAGACAACCAGCCCGTTCCCTACTTCATGTATCAATATTTTACACCTGCGACGAGCACAGGCGAATTTTATCTGGAGTATGAGTTACGCAGTTCCATTGCCGGATATACCGCGGTACAACATCCTGAAGGGCGATTTATCCTGGATAATATTACTCGCCCAGGATATCTGGTCATACGTGCGGACGGCTACACACCCGGAATCGAATCGATTTCTGAACTACCCACAATCAACACCGTTCCAGAGATAACGATTCGACTGACGGAAGGCGGTACTGTAGCAGGTCGGGTGCTGAACACACGTCGACAACCTGTGCAAGGGGCATGGATATACCTGGACATCAGTCACGGTTGGCGCTCACAAGATATCGTTGCTGCATACAGTGACGTGGACGGCAACTTCTCGATTGTGGGCTTACCGGAGGTACCTATAACCCTTACAGCGATGCATGCGGATTATGGATATGCCCAGGTAGAGATATCGGTCCCAGCCAAAAATGTAGAATTGCTTTTACCGATAGGCGCGATACTGGAGGGATATGTGACCATCAACTCGGAACCGGCAGCCGGTGCTGTCTTGAACTATTTTACCAGCTCGGAAACCGGGATGACTCGCGATACCATGCTCAATATGGCCTTCACACCGACAGTAGTTACAGACGCGGAAGGCTTTTACCAGTTTCGCGGTTTGGATACAGGCGCAGGCATGGTGGATTGCAGGTATGATGGGCGACGGCGGGGTTCATCTGTGTTGTTGGAGGCTGGTGCGGTAACTGTGGAGAATTTCCGTTTTGAACAAACAGGCATATCTGGAATTTATGGGATAGTTCGTGTTGAGGGTATGCCGCCCACAGAGGGCAGTGTGTTTGTACGAGTCTTCAGTGGCAGCGAGCAGGAACAGAAGCATGCAGAGGTGAATGCCGATGGGTCATACGAGATACGTGATTTACCGTATGGGCAAGTACAGGCCACCGTTCGGGCATCTCTCGGCGAGACCATAACGAACCTGGTACAGGAAGACTACTTTACCTTGGCGCCCAATGAGAATCGCCGTCGGGATTTTGATCTCAGTGCCGGAGTTGAGGTACATGTTCAGCACGCCCTGGATGCAAGTATGTATCTTTTTAGTACCTACATTTTTTTTGGAGAGGTGTACTTCGGTGAGAACGAGCCAGACCCTTTGAGCTATCTAATTCAGACCCGGCATATTGTGGCTAATATGGGCGGCGACACAACATTGCACTTGCAACCTGGAGTATATACCGCAATCAGTTTGCTGTATCCACAGGACGTTCCTTCAAGTGCCGATATGATGGAGCATGCAGTATTACACAGAACATCAATCACAGTGGACGCGGGTTTGGAAGAATACGATTGGATACTCAGTTATTAGGTCGAATCAAAATCAATAAGCGGACTGTTGACTGAGAATTGCGCTAACACCATATATTTTTATAGAATCTCTCCTGGTTCTCAATATATTTCATGTGGTGCGATGCGTTGGTCTGTCGACACGCCAGGCACAAGGCTGGCCTTTTACCTGCCAGGAACCAACAGAAAAAAAGGCCCTGAAAAACCAGTTCTCAGGACCAGGGCTATCAATTTTGTTTATGGGACGATATAAGGTCTATTCATCCTTATCAAACTTATCCCAGGCATCAGTATTCTTTGGTGTAAAATGCTCAAGTTCAAAGGAACGCCCAACAACTTCGCGCATCGAATCGAGTGAATCAATGGCACCGACCGCCATTGCTTGAACGCCAATATTCCCGAGCACTGTGGCTTCTACTGGCCCCGCCACTACAGGGATATTGCAGGCATCTGCTGTCATCTGGGTAAGGAGTTTATTCTGTGTTCCACCACCAATGATGTGCAATACTTCCGTTGTACGTCCAAGCACTTTATCCATTCGCCGAAGCGTTTGACGATATTTTAAGGCCAGACTTTCCAGGCCACATCGAACTATTTCGCCACGGGTTTGCGGTACAGGTTGATCCGATTCTTGACACAAGGTCTGGATCAACTCGGGCATGTTATCCGGTGCCAGAAGGCGGGGATCATCCAGACCAATAATAGCTTTAAACGGTTGGGCAGCTTGGGCTTCGGCTGTTATTGTTTCATAATCCAGCGCGACTCCTTCACGTTCCCAGGCACGGCGACATTCCTGAATGATCCAGAGACCGAAGATATTTTTCAAGAAACGAATTTTGCCGCCAACACCACCTTCGTTGGTAAAGTCCCCAGCCAGGCTTGCATCCGAAACACAGGGTTCGTCCAGCTCTACTCCTTGCAACGACCAGGTACCACTGGAGAGATATGCCCAGGGCGCACTTCCCTTGGCAACGGGAACCGCCGCTACCGCCGATGCAGTATCATGGGTGCCCGGTGCAATTACAGGCACATCGGGAGAAATGCCCGTACGCTTCACCAGTTCTTTCAAGACCGGCCCCAACACAGTACCCGGCAACACGGGGTCAAGCAACAAATGTTTCGGTATATTCAAACGATCAAGCAAGTCTTCATTCCAGGTTCTCTTCCAGGGATCCAGCATTTGGGTTGTTGAAGCATTGGTATATTCACAAGCCATAGTCCCACTCAAAAGATACCCCAATAAGTCGCCCATCAACATCAATGACTTTGCAGGAGGAAGAAGCGGCGAGTTATTTTTTACCATGCTCAAAAGTTGATAAATGGTGTTAAATGGAAGGAATTGAATACCGGTCGATTTGTACACTTCTTCACGAGGCACCATTTCAAATGCATGGTCTTGCATACCTTCTGTACGCTTGTCTCGATAGTGTATGGGGTTGGCAAGCACGGTACCATCTGAAGCGACAAGGCCAAAATCAACACCCCAGGTATCAACACCTATACCGTCCAAATCTCCCCCATGTTTATTAACGCATAACACCATACCTTCAATCATTTCTTCGTAAATTCGTGCCAGGTCCCATTGCCGCGTTCCAAGCATGATGAGTCCTTCGGTACGAAACCGATGGATGATATCCAGTTCTATTTTGCCGTCTTTCAAAATCCCAACTACGGCACGACCACTTTCTGCTCCAAGATCATAAGCAAGAAATTTGTACGTATCTTTCATAATCCCCTATCGTTCTCCCTTGGTTTTACCACTTTCTTATGGTTTGTCTGCCTTTAAAAATCAGATATGAAATCGTCAGGTTATCCTATCCAGCAAATAAAGTGCACAGCCAACACTTCTCCCCCACGCTATAAAGCGCCAGTGTACCAGATTCTCAATATCTCCGACGTTGACAACACCTGTGTAAAATAAGCATTAAATAGATTTTATCATATCAACTATTGTCCAATGTACCCTGTTAACAAGTGCCGTGTAGTGTATGCTCAGTTCGGGCATGGTAATAGAAATTTTCCCTTAAATATTTTGATCTGAGATTCCAAGGCAATCCTTATCATTGCTGGAAGATTTCATTGCTGGAAGATATTGATCATATCTACCGATATCATACAACATATTAAAGCAGTAACGCTTTTTTCAGGGCAGATATATGATAAGGTGCAGGTGCCAGGCTTGCAAAAACTTCAGTGGAGTTTTATACCAATGCGTGATTTATGCTTTATGAAACTGTGTTTGATTTTATGTGTTGTCTGGAACGCTCAAGGCTCAACAGACTGGGAGCCAGCAGAAGTATATGATCATGTTTTGGAAAACAAGGTTTTGCGCGTTGGCTTTCATACAGATTCACATACTTATTATGTACAGGACCATCGAACCAAACGCTTATGGGAGCTTGCGACTGAAAATGGAATATATCCTGTGCGTGCCGCTACGCTGACAGACGCACACCTGCAAGTCGAATTTGAGGACACAAGTTCGGGTCGCAACTATATGGCAAAGGTCAGTATTTCTGACAGTGGAATGCTCAACTTTCAGATTAATGCAATAGACGATGCGCCAGAATTCCGTGGCTTGGCTTATCCTCCGGCACCAAAGTCACCTCTGGAGCGTGGTATGGTATTGTTCAACGATCGTGCCCAGGGAAATTACGTGCCACAAAATGACGAATTTTATGGTGGACGTGTGTTGACATGTTACGCAAATACTTCCGCGCTCGATATGCCCTGGCTTGGTATGGTTGATGTGGCACGCGGCGACGGTATTATGCTGTTGTTCAACACACCCCATGAAGGATCGGTGTACCTGCGGCAAGATGAAGATGGACTCATGTGGCCGCAGCCGCACTGGTTCGCGTCAATGAGCAAATTTTCTTATCCACGTGAAATCAGCTATGTGTTCACACATGAAGGGGGTTATACAGCCCAGGCTAAATGGTTCCGTGCCTGGATTCAAGAGAAAGGATTATTTAAAAAACTGGCCGACAAAAAGTCGGAGCGACCCCGGGTTGACTGGTTGGCAGGTGCTGTAACGGTCTGGGGTGCCCCAAGTGCTGAGTTCGTCGCAGAAGCACGTATCGCCGGTATCCATCGCATGATGCTCAATGGGCGATTTACTCCAGAAGACATGCAACAAATGAAGGACTGGCAATACCTGGTTGGCGAATATGACAACTACAGTGATATTGCCGCAGGACGAGAAGGTATGGACGATTCGGACATTGAAGCTGAGGCATACCGAAACCCGGAAGGTGAATTGTTGACGGGATGGGTAACCCTCGATGGCTTCACCTACTTCATGCGTGCAGCGAGTAAAGCACGTGCTGCAGCAGAACGCAAGATTCCTCCCCTGCTCGAAACCTACCCCTATACAGCCCGATTCCTGGATGTGCATTCCGCACTACATTTTTTTGAAGACTGGCACCCGGAGCGTATGCATACACGAAGAGATGATATGCGTTTCAGACAGGAATTGTATGCCTATATCAACGAATTGGGGCTGGTGACAGGAGGCGAACATGGAAAATCTTGGGCAGTCCCCTATCTGGACTATGTTGAGGGCATGATGAGCGGGCCTTTCTGGTGGGACACCAATGTTGGTCATCTGGTAGCATTGGAGTCACGTGATGAAATTACCCCCGAGTATACACGCTACGGTATTTCACCCAAGTACCGCATTCCGCTTTGGGAGCTGGTATATCATGATGCGCTGGTCAGCACCTGGTATTGGGGAGACTCGAATGGCTTCCTATACAATGTAGCCCCGGAAATCAGTGATCGCAAAGACCTTATGAATGTTTTGTATGCCACACCGCCTCTTGTTTGGACGAATCATCTCGGATTCGGCTGGCACCGCAATCGAGAACGGCTGCTGGAGACTTGCTATGTAACCACACGGCTGCACGAACGATTGATGTACAAAGAAATGTTGGAACATGAATTTATCAGCGACGATCGAATGCTCCAACGCACCCGCTTTGACGGCAATATCTACATTACAGCCAACTTTGATGAAAAACCGCGTCAGGTAACACTGGCAAAAAGTGACGATAAACCGATTTCAGTGCTTCTTGCACCCAATGGATTTTATGTTGAAGCTGACGATATTGTGGCACATCGTATTTGGCAGGATGGAGGGGCGTTAACGATTATAGATGTACCTGAATTCTATTACATAGACAACCGAACCGATATCACGCAATCGTATGGGCCGTTCCTTGAAATAACCGGGCGGCTTGCCGCTTATATTCCAAATTCAGATTCCCGTTGGACAGTTCGACTTTCGCCCGAAAGTAGCACACAACTTGACATGGCTGCGCTGTGCCCTCTCGAAGACGCTGCGGTATACCGACCTGTACAACTTGATGAAAGTGGTCGAATGCGGGAGGAACTGTACCCTTCCACGCATAAAATCCATCTGGCAAGCACAAAAGCCCCTGTACTCTTCAGTGTACTTAACGATCTTTCGGAATCAACACCACTCTTCCTGCCTTCCTCTGGCCCAATCAGACCAGATGAAGAAATCAGAATTTCTGTGCCCAATGATATGGTAGAAATTTATATTAATTATGGAGAGGATCTATCAATCACGGCAGCCATAAAATACGATTCGCCCATTACGCTGGAAGCCGGCCAGGTGCTTACTGCGGTTTCATACTTAAACGATACAATACAAAGCAATCCGCAAAGCGCATCCTATCAGGTTGGCTACGAAGCCTTCCGCAGTGAAGTTAAACGCGGTGCTGAACCTGCAACCCCTGTTCGCTTTTCAATAGCCAACATGGACCAACTGTCCATTCTCATAACCGATGCAGATGATGGGCTGGATTATGACAATGCGGCACTGGGCAATGCACGCCTCGTTACTGCTGACGGAACAGTTACATTCCTCGACATAGTCCCGTTACTAACCTCGAACATGCCTTTTTATCATCGCTATACCGACGAGAACGCAACCATGTTTATCGCTGGCGAAGAATTTGAACGTGGGGTTATCACCCACTCCATTGCCGAATTCACCATAGCGTTGAATCGTGCGTATCAATATTTTGAGGCTGATATTGGGGTACCGGACCAATCACAGGATGGTGCAGCTCCGGATCAAAAGCGAGGTTCCGTAGAATTTGTATTTACTGTAAAGTCTGTACCTTGATGTAGCAGGTCGTCTATATTTTTAGAATAAACATATTAAATATTTTACTATTATTCATATATTCTATTTCTTGACCTCAATCAACCTGTCTGATAACATGATCGCAAAATAACAGCAATGCATGCACAGCTATCTCTTTGACAAGACCAATAGTCCGCATCATTTTTTAATTTTTTACATACGCCATCACCATTTTAATTACAGTTCTAAATGATAACACTGACCTGCATCGATTATTGTCATATCGATCTTGCAGGAAACACAATTAATAAAGGCATTTGCAATTATTTACGAGGAGACCCCATGGATATAGCAAAAACAGGCGACACAGTACGGGTTCATTACACAGGATGGCTGGAAGACGGTACCCAAATCGATACTTCGATTGGTGGAGAACCACTGGAATTCACGCTTGGAACGGGACAACTTATTCCAGGGTTCGAGGCCATCGTTGTGGGAATGGAACCTGGACAAACACGCAAAGGCAACATTGAACCAGAAGAAGCATATGGTCCATTTGATGAGGAAAAGATTCAACGAATTGACAGGGACCAATTCCCTGAAGATGCCCCAATAGAAGCTGGCCAGCAATTTCAGGCAACGCGCCAGGATGGTGAGTCTGTTGTTTTTAGTATCATGGAAGTTGAGACGGACAGTGTAATTGTTGATGCCAACCACCCTCTCGCTGGTCAAACATTGACATTTGAAATCGAGTTATTGGAAATTGCTGCCTAAAAAATAGTGCTTTTTTGTTTTATTATATTGTAATCTCGCATGAGTTCTGCTGACACATGCTGATTATTGAGGAAGCAACTGAAAGGGTACGATTGTCGAAATAAAAGACTTGGGAGAATTTGGCCTGATTCATCATGTGACACACTCCCTGTTGCAAGACTCCACTGTAAAAACCGGAGTTGGTGACGATTGTGCAGTAGTAGATATCGCTGGGGAAACCTGGTATTTTTCAACTGATGCGGCCATTGAATCTGTGCATTTCTCACGTGATATCGCAACACTGTACGATATCGGATGGAAATCTGCAGCAGCAGCTCTGAGTGATATTGCCGCTATGGGTGGTATCCCCCGGTTTGTGTTGGTGTCAATGGCAATTCCTGATGACATGAAACTACCTGATGTCGAGCTTTTATATTCTGGAATTACCGATATTGTACAACTCATGCAAGCTGTTATTATTGGTGGTGATACAACCCGCTCGCCAAATGGCTTGTTTCTGGACTTCTCTGTCATCGGCACCAATGGCCAGGGCCGTTCCCTGTTGCGCTCTGGGTGTCAACCTGGCGACTTGATTGCTGTTACCGGATATCCGGGTGATTCTGCCGGTGGTTTACTTGCTTTACAGAACAACATTACCGCACCAGAATTATGCCAGGCACACCTCCACCCGATGCCAAGATGTGCGGAAAGCCAATGGTTGTCACAGCAGCGGGGTGTTCATGCCATGATTGACCTGAGTGATGGTTTGCTTCAAGACTGTGGACACCTTTCTCAAGCCTCCAACCTGGGATTTCACATTGAGGCTTCTGTGTTACCGGTGTCGACCTATTTAAAGAACTATGCTGATGAGCTCAAAATCGAACCCATAGACTTGGTTATGACTGGTGGCGAAGCTTATGAACTAATTTTTACCATATCACCTGGAAGTGCTGGAAAAATACAACGCCAATTTGAAGCACTGTTCAATTTGCCTCTTACAATATTCGGAAAAACTACAAAAAGCTGG
>Ga0334884_1003803_pt1 | contig 16496 bp, 12 predicted proteins | sample GraSluR1_MG_7_FD_207215 | JGI IMG/M metagenome (GOLD analysis project Ga0334884, IMG submission 207215) | Sludge microbial communities from methane-producing bioreactor in Wageningen University, Netherlands - Granular Sludge_12_05 R1 | ecosystem: Engineered > Bioreactor > Anaerobic >...
AGATTACATCGAGAGGTCGATAGACCTGGACTGCGGCGGGGGTCGGGCTTCGATCAGTTTGAGGGCGCATCAGAGCCCCGTCCCGGCGGGGGACGGGGTCGTCAGGGCCCTCAGCAAAAAGACCCCCTGGGGGATCGGGGTCGTGGGGGTGGAGACCGAGGCGAGGCTCGTCGACCGGCACACCGGATATCTGACGACCTTCTCTTTGGCGAGGGGGGGTGAGGTCTATCAGGCCGCCTACTGGCTAGATCGGCACCTGGCCCCCGGGGACTTCATGGGATCGACCTATTGCGTCATCTCCTCCAGCCTTCCCTGGACGGCGACCAAGGAGCTCCTCGACTCGATCCACCTCGAGGTGAAGGAGGAGGCGGCGAGGGCCTCGACGGTGGAGACGGTGGCGGTCGGTCCCTATCTGGTCTACTTCGACCTCGGGGGTCTCAGCTACACCGTCTTTACGGAGGGACCCCATGCCGGCGATCCTGAGCCGGGGGCGGAGAGGTACAGGGCCATCCTCGCAAGTGGGCAGCGGAGGGCGACGATCGAGATCGACGGCTACGACGACTACAGGATGGTGAACCTGGAGACGGAGCGGCTCCTCGCCGAGGCCCACCTCCAGGCGAAGGGGTACACCAGGAACAACGGGTCGGTGTGGACGGTCGGGGGAGAGGCCGGCATCCTCGGCGTGGGGGAGGACGAGGACCACCAGATCCTCTTCGTCGCCATCTTCTGGCCAGGCCAGGTCGAGGCCGGGGAGGGAGTGCTCCTGGCGAGGACCAGGTGCGAGGTCGAGTCGAGCTTCTTGTGGAACGCGACGGAGATCCTCCTCGACACGATCAGGGTGGAGAGGATCGGGGAGGTTTGATCGTTCTCGGACCTCGGGATTGGGGCGGGGCCGGCTTCCTGGCGGCTTTTCTCCTCCTTCTCCTCTCTTCTGCCGCGGCCTTCCAGGCTGAACCCTCGCCCCCGACCGTCGCCATCGCCAGGGTCGAGACTAACCCCCCCGGCTCCGACGGGGGCCGGGAGTGGGCGGAGCTCTTCAACGACGGCGCGTTAGACGCCGAGGTCGGGGGGTGGAGGATTTTGACCCGGACGGGGGAGGGGGTGACGATCCCCCCGGGGACGATCGTCCCTTCCCGGGCCCGCCTGAGGGTAGCCTTCGATGGGGGCGAGGGCCCCTCCCTATCTGATGAGGGGGAGTCGATCTCCCTCCTCAATGAGTCCGCCAGGGCTGTCGACGAAACCCCACCCCTGAACGATTCGGAGAACTCCCACGGCGTATGGACGCGGCTCTCGGAGGAGGGGGATGCTCTAGTTGGAGGCTGGCGGTTTGAGCCCCTCTTTTCGCGGATCGACGACCACGCCCTCCGGGCCCCCCCGGAGGCGGAGGTCTCCCTCGAAGATCTCGCCCGATACCTGGAGGCCCCGGCTAAAAACGACGAAGAGCGGGCCCGGGCGATCTACCGGTGGGTCACCGACAGGATCGAATACGACGTCGAAGCCGCCATGATGGGAGGCGGCAGGGGCCGGACTCCCCAGGTGGTTTTAGAGGATCGTAGAGGGGTCTGCAGCGAGTACAGCGCCCTCTTCGAGAGGCTCTGCCAGCTATCCGGCCTGGAGGCGGAGGTGATCCGGGGGTATGGGAAGGGTTACGGCTACGCCGTCGGCTCTGGGATACCCCGCATCAGCAACCACGCCTGGAACGCCGTCAGGATCGACGGGACCTGGCGGCTCCTCGACTCCACCTGGGGGGCTGGCCACCTCGAACCCGGAGAGGGGTTCGTCGAGAGCTTCGAGGAGTTCTACTTCCTCACCCCCCCCGAGGATCTGGTCTGGACCCACCTCCCCGATGATTCCGCATGGCAGCTTCTGGAGACGCCGATATCGAGGGAGGAGTTCGAGGCCCTCCCCTACGCGAAGCCCGCCCTCTTCAGGGACGATATCCAGATAGATAGTCCCCCCGGCGGAACGATCGAGGTCGAGGAGATCCCGACCGTCACTTTGTCGGCCCCCCCTGGGGTCTCTATCATCGCCGGGCTTCGGGACGGTTCGGGGACGGAGCTACCCGGCCGGTTCGTCCAGGTCCAGAGGTCCGGGGAAAAGATCCTGGTGAGGGCTGCCGCCCCCGGCCCCGGAGACTACACCCTCCGGATCTACTCGAGGAGGGGCGGCGGCGAGGGTGGGGATCAGAAAGTCTACGACTGGGCCCTAGACTATCGTATCGAGGCCGGGCCGGATGCTCCCGTTGAGACGGGGTTTCCCGTCGTCTGGGATCTCTTCTGGGATCTGGGCCTCGACTTCAAGAGCCATCCCCAGGGGCTGATCGAGGCGGGCTCGGAGTTCTCGGTAATCATCTCGGCCCCCGGGGACGTCCGCCTCCTGGCGAGGCTCCTGGACGGGGAGGGCCGGGAGCTCCCCGAGGAGAGGACGATCGCCCAGAGGGTGGTGGAAGAGGAGGGCGGATACGGGGTGACGGCATCCTTCCCGAAGGCGGGGAACTACACCCTTCGAATCTACGCGAAGCGGGGCGGCGAAGCCGGCGGCGAGTACGCCTCCGTCGCCGAGTACTCGGTGGTGGCCTCCTCCGGGAGGGTGGAGGCCGTCTATCCCAGGACCACCGGATCCTTCGCCGAAGTCGGAGCTCTTCTCATCCGCCCCCTGGAGGGGAGGCTCGCCGCCGGGGAGGCGGTCGATTTCGAGGTCATCGTCCCCGGCGCCGAGGATGTGGCGGTGATCTGCGGGGGGGAGGCGACCCGCCTCGCCCGGGACGGGGAGATCTTCCGGGGATCGGCCTCTCCGGCGGGGGAGGTCCAGGTGGCGGCCCGGTTCGGAGGCGGGGCAGCCTATCAGGTCCTCCTCGTCTACGCCGTCGTCTGAGGCGGGGTTCGGTACAGGTCTTCATCCGGAGGATGGATCAAGGGAGGATGCGAGAGATCGGAGGAGAAGGGGTGCTGAGGAATGAGAAGAGTGGTTGGGGATGATGCTGGAGGTTCGGAGGTCGGGAGGGAGCGGGATCGGGGCGGCGGTCCCGGAGCCGGCAGGTTGAAGGAGCCGGAGGCTGAAGGTAGGGTGGTGGCAACGGACTCCATCGCCTCTGACCCCGTGGCGCGGGTCGCCCTCCTCTCCCTCCTCGTGAACCTCTCCCTGGTCGGGATCAAGCTCCTCCTCTCGGAGATATCCGGAAGCCTCGCCCTCCGGGCCGACGCCGTCCACTCCGTCGTCGACGTCTTCGGATCGACGGCCCTGATCCTCGGGGTCGTCATCTCCGGGAGGAGGAGCAAGAGCTTCCCCTACGGCCTCTACAAGGTGGAGAACCTCGTCGCCGTCGTCATCTCCCTCCTCCTCTTCCTCACCGCCTACGAGATCGGCCGGGAGGCGATGATGGGGACCGCCGCGGAGGCAGCCCCCGGCGGCTGGGTCCTCCTGGCGGTGGCGGCCCTCGTCCCCGTACCCCTCCTCTTCGGGAGCTACGAGGTGCGGGTCGGAAAAAAGCACGGCTCTCCAAGCCTCGTCGCCGACGGCCGCCAGTTCCGGGCCGACGTTCTCACCGAGCTCGTCGTCTTCGCCGCCCTGGCGGGGCAGCTAGTCGGCCTGCCTCTCGATAGAGTGGCCGCAGCGATCATCGCCGTCCTCATCATCAGGGCCGGCTGGGAGATCCTCGTCTCGGGGATGAGGGTCCTTCTGGACGCCTCCATCGACTCGGCGACCTTGAGGAGGATCGAGGCGACCATCGAGGCCCACCCCGAGGTCTCAATCGTGGAGGAGGTCCTGGGGAGAAACTCGGGGCGCTATCTATTCGTCGAGGCGAAGGTGGCCTTCCGGGTCACCGACCTCGCCCGGGCCCATCAGGCGAGCCAGCGGATCGAGCAGGATATTAGGGAGGCGGTCCCCAACGTCGACCGGGTCCTGATCCACTACGAGCCTAAGCCAAAGGATCATATCCGTTACGCCGTCGCTCTGGAGGACCTGGGAGGAAAGTTGAGCCGCCACTTCGGGGAGTCCCCCTACTTCGCCCTCGTCGACTTCGACCTCAAAGGGCGGCGGGTGGAGGGGCAGACGATCGTATCAAACCCCTACCGAGAGCTGGAGAAGGGGAAGGGGCTGAAGGTGGCAGCCCTCCTCCTCGCCAAGAAGCCCGACGTCGTCGTCGCCGGCGAGAGCCTGGCGGGGAAGGGTCCCGGCTATGCCCTCGCCGAGGCGGGGGTTGAGACGGTGATGACGGAGGCGGCTGACCTGCAAGAGGTGGTGGCGGGGATGGGCGGAGCGTGAGAGTCGGTAACTGAAGGGTCAAAATGGAGGGTCAAAACCGGTGGCGTCTCCGGCAAAAGAGGCCTTGGGGGCGTGCGATAAATGAAAAGAGGCGGGGATTGAAGCGCCCCCGGCCCCAGCATCCTTCTAAAAGTTCCCCGGTTCGATGATCGACCACGTCCTCCTCCAGCCATCGCTGGCCTTCAAGAGCGCGATGTTGCCGCCGCCGTCGGTGCTGTAAAACTCTCCCTGGCCTGCGGCCGGATCGTAGAATAGGAGGTCGGTGAATCCGTCTCCGTTGAAATCTCCGGGGACGATCGTCGACCAGGTCCTCCGCCAGCCGCTGCTGGCCTTCAACAGGCGTATGTTCCCGCTCCCGTCGGTGGCGTAGAACTCCCCCTGGCCGGCGGCGGGGTCGTAGAAGAGGAGGTCGGTGAATCCGTCGCCGTTGAACTCTCCGGGGACGATCGATGACCACGTCCTCCTCCATCCGCTGTGAGATTTCAGGAGTCTGATGTTCCCGCTCCCATCGGAGGCGTAGAACTCGCCCTGGCCTGCGGAGGGGTCGTAGAATAGGAGGTCGGTGAATCCGTCTCCGTTGAACTCTCCGGGGACGATCGATGACCATGTCCTCCGCCACCCGCTGTGAGATTGGAGGTGCCTGATGTTCCCGGTCCCGTCGGTGGCGTAGAACTCGCCCTGGCCGGCGGCGGGGTCGTAGAATAGGAGGTCTGTGAATCCGTCGCCGTTGAACTCTCCGGGGACGATGATAGACCATGTCCTCCTCCATCCGCTGTGAGATTGGAGGTGCCTGATGTTCCCGGCCCCGTCGGTGGCGTAGAACTCGCCCTGGCCTGCGGAGGGGTCGTAGAATAGGAGGTCGGTGAATCCGTCGCCGTTGAAATCTCCGGGGACGATGATAGACCATGTCCTCCGCCAGCCAGAGCTGCTCTTCAACAGCTGGATGTTACCGCTACCGTCCGTCGAATAGAACTCACCCTGGCCGGCGGCCGGATCGTAGAATAGAAGGTCTGCATAGCCGCCGCCCGTAGGCCCAGGGAAGCCGTCGCTTTCATCATGCTCCGGCCCCGGGGAGCCGTCAGCGCCGCCGCTGAACACTCCGGGGACGATGATCGACCATGTCCTCCTCCATCCGCTGTGAGACTGCAGGAGCCTGATGTTACCGCTCCCATCGGTGGCGTAAAACTCGCCCTGGCCGGCGGCGGGATCGTAGAATAGGAGGTCGGTGTATCCGTCGCTGTTGAAGTCTCCGGGCATGATCATCGACCATGTCCTCCTCCATCCGCTATGAGATTGGAGGAGCCTGATGTTCCCGGTCCCGTCGGTGGCGTAGAACTCCCCCTGGCCTGCGGCCGGGTCGTAGAATAGGAGATCGGTGTACTCGTCACCGTTGAAGTCTCCGGGGACGATCGATGACCATGTCCTCCTCCATCCGTCGCTCGCCTTCAAAAGCCTGATGTTCCCGCTCCCATCGGTGGCGTAGAACTCCCCCTGGCCTGCGGCCGGATCGTAGAATAGGAGGTCGGTGAATCCGTCACCATTGAAGTCTCCGGGGACGATGATCGACCATGTCCTCCGCCACCCGCTGTGAGATTGGAGGAGCCTGATGTTCCCGGTCCCGTCGGTGGCGTAGAACTCGCCCTGGCCTGCGGCCGGATCGTAGAATAGGAGGTCGGTGAATCCGTCACCGTTGAAGTCTCCGGGGACGATCGATGACCATGTCCTCCGCCATCCGCTGTGAGATTTCAGGAGCCTGATGTCGCCCCTTCCGTCGGTGCTGTAGAACTCGCCCTCGCCTGCGGCCGGATCGTAGAATAGGAGGTCGGTGAATCCGTCACCATTGAAGTCTCCGGGAACGATCATCGACCACGTCGTCCTCCAATTTCGATAATTTTTTAAGAGATCTGCGTTTCCGGCCCCGTCCGTCGAATAGAACTCACCCTGGCCAGTGGTGGGATCGTAGAAAAGAAGATCCGACTCACCGAAAGCTCCGTCCAGGCAGAACGCCGAGATCATCAAGACCATCGCCAGTCCCTTCCAGCTCATCTCTTATCACCTCAGATCCTCTCGATTATTCATATCAATAGAAATAAAATACGATGGCCAGATATAAATAGCTTCGTCTCCGGTCGATTTTTCGAATGAGTGAAGGGGCTCCACCCCCTCGTCGACGACGGCCCCGTCTCCAGCCTCTCCGGTTTTGCTCCTCCGACCAATAGGTCCCATCTCGGGCTTGTATCCGCCTCCCAAGTTCCGCCACCTTTTAGTAGAAATAACTAACTAATTAATCGATATAATCTGCAAGCTCTCGATTAAGATATCAGGAGAACGAAATATTATGAAAACCTACATCAAATCTGCCGGCAAAGGGGTCCGGGGAAGGTCTCTGGCCCTCCTCCCGACCCTTCCCCTTCTTCTGACGGTCATCCTAATAGGAACCGCTTTTGCCCTTCCCTTCTCGGTAGGGCCGAATGATAAAGACGAGTACCATTTCCTCGTCGGCGCCCCCGGCGAGATCCGGGTTCAGGCCTCCTGGACGGGAACCGCCAATAACCTCGCCCTGATCCTCAACGGCCCCGGCCAGGTGAACGCCTACGCCCGACAGGACGGCCCAAGCCCCCTGGAGATCCGGTATCTCGTCACCAGCGCCGACGTCGCCAAAGGCGAAACCTGGACGATGGGGATCTGGAACTTCGGCGGAGGGACGGCGGAGGGGGACCTGATCCTCACCTCCCCGGGCGCCCCCTTCTCCGTCGGCTCCGGATCGGCGGAAGTACTTGAGATCCGCTTCCCGGTGAGGTCTCCGGGGCTGATCAGCGCCCAGGCCATCTGGGCGGGATCCAGAGAGCTCGACCTCGCCCTCAACGGCCCTGGAAATTTCGGGACTCATGCCCTGGGCCAGAGCCCCCTGGGGAAGGGGTACATGGTCACCAACGACGACCTCCTGAAGGGGCAGACCTGGCTCCTCACCCTCGAGAGCCACGAGCTTGACCCGTCCCAGACCGCCACCGGGACGATCCATCTCTCTTATCCCGGCGAGTGCTCCTGGACCGGGACCTGGGAGACGAACTTCGGCGATATGGAGCTGGTCCAGGAGGGGTCCACGGTCACCGGGAGCTACACCCACGACCAGGGGCGGATTAGCGGGACGGTCTCCGGCAACACCTTCACAGGGACCTGGTCGGAGGCCCCCTCCTACAGTCCATCGAACGATGCCGGAGGGGTTCAGCTGGTAATGGCGGAGGGCTGCACCTCCTTCAGGGGCTCCTGGAGGTACGGCCACGATAAGACGAGCTGGGACGGGGACTGGACCGGCACCAGGGCGCGAGGGGGTCTCGACCTCCGCCCCAAGGGCTTCGGGATCTTCGGATAGGGGTTTTGGGGCGCCTCAGCCCCCCCACCTCCGCCAGCGCCTCCGGAGTCCTTTCAGGCTCCAAAGCCTTAACTCACCCTCTCCCATACCCCAGGCCAGGAATGACTGAAGACCCTTCCCAGAAGATGGCGGCCCTGGCAGCGGCGGCCGGCAGCTCCTTTCTCACCCCCTTCATGGGCTCCTCGGTGAACATCGCCCTCCCGGCGATCGGCGAGGAGTTCTCCTTGGACGCTGTCACCTTGAGCTGGGTGGCGACATCGGCGGTCCTGGCGGCGGCGATCTTCCTCGTCCCCTTCGGCCGCCTCGCCGACATCCACGGCCGAAAAAGGGTCTTCACCTGGGGCGTCGTCACCTATACGGGCTCGGCCCTCCTCTGCGCCCTCGCGACCTCGGCCCCGATGCTGATAGCCTTTCGGTTCACCCAAGGGATGGGAGGGGCGATGATCTTCGGGACCGGCACCGCCATCCTCACCTCCGCCTTCCCCGCCCGGGAGCGAGGGAAGGCCCTGGGGGTGAGCGTCGCCGCCGTATACCTCGGCCTCACCCTGGGGCCGTCCCTGGGGGGGCTCCTCACCTTCACCTTCGGCTGGAGGGCGGTCTTCCTCTCTAACCTCCCCGTCGGCCTCCTGCTGCTCTTCTTGATCGCCTGGCGGCTCCGAGGGGAGGTGGCCGAGGCCCGGGGCGAGAGCTTCGACCTCCTAGGCTCTGCCCTCTACTGCCTCGGCCTTCTCGCCACGATCTACGGCTTCTCCAGGCTGCCGGAGCCCGTCGGCGGAGGTCTCCTCCTCCTCGGCCTCGCCGGGCTTGCCGCCTTCGGCCTCTGGGAGGCGAGGTCGGAGAGCCCCCTCCTGGAGACGAGCCTCTTTCGGGAGAACAGGCCCTTCGCCCTCTCAAACCTCGCCGCCCTGATCAACTACACCGCCACTTTCGGGGTGGCTTTCCTCCTCAGCCTCCACCTCCAGTATGTTCTAGGGCTCACCGCCCAGGAGGCGGGGCTGGTCCTGATAGCCCAGCCGATGCTGATGATCTTCGTCGCCCTCCTCGCGGGCTGGCTCAGCGACAGGATGAGCCCCGGGATCCTGGCGGGGCTAGGGATGGGGCTGACGACCGCAAGCCTCCTCACCCTCCTCGACCTCGGCCGGGAGACCTCCTTATGGTCGGTGATCGGAAGCCTGATGATCCTCGGCCTCGGCGTCGGCCTCTTCTCCTCCCCCAACACCAACGCCGTCATGAGCTCCGTCCCGGCGCGGCTCTACGGCGTCGCCTCCTCGACCCTGGGGACGATGAGGCTCTCTGGCCACATGCTCAGCATGGGGATAGTGATGCTAGCCCTCTCCCTTTACATGGGTCGGGTTCCGATCGCCCCCGAGAGCATAGACCTCTTCATATTGAGCGGTCAGGCAGCCATCTTCGCCTTCGCTGCCCTCTCCTTTTTTGGGATCTTCGCGAGCATGGCCGGCTTGCGGCGACCGGAGCCTCCCGGCCGGGGTAGATGAAGGGCAAAACGGGTGGATGGGGATCGAAATTCCCTCCCCGGCTTCGAGGATCGACCTCATCATTTATGTAAATCTATACCGGCTATTTTTCTACAAAATCCGCGCAACCTTGAAATAGATGGTGGCATATATCCGGGGTACAGGAGTTATAACAATACCATCTGCGATTTCTGTTGAGATCGCAGCAGGTCGCCGAATGTGATGAGAATATCAGAAAGTATCTATGAGGAAGTATTGATATGAAAATTTGTGTTACAGCCACCGGCCCAGGCCTCGAAGCCCCCGCCGACCCGAGGTTTGGAAGGTGCGCCTACTTCGTGATCGTGGACGTTGATACGATGGTGGCGGAATCGATCTCCAACTCCAGCGCCAGCGCCGCCAGCGGCGCCGGAATCCAGGCGGCCCAGACGATCGCCAACGCAGGTGCTTCGGCTCTTATAACCGGCAACATCGGCCCCAACGCCGCTGAGACGCTGAAGGCGGCAGGGGTGAAGGTCTACCTCGCCTCGGGCGGGACAGTTCGAGAGGCTGTGGAGAGGTTCAAGAAAGGAGAGCTCACCGAGACCTCCTCCGCCTCGGTCCAGCCCCACTCGGGGATGGGCCGCGGCGGAGGCCGGGGCGGCGGTCGTGGCGGCGGAAGGGGACAGGGCGGTCAGAACCGGTGATCTGGTATGAAAGTTGCAGTTCCAACCATGGGGGATAAAGGGCTCGAGGAGCTGATCTGCGCTCACTTCGGGCGGGCCGAGACCTTCACGATAGTCGACATCGATTCCGGGGACGTCGAGGTTTTGAAGAATACAAGCGAGCACATGGGAGGGACCGGCCTTCCTCCGGAGCTGATCTCCGCCAGGGGAGCCCACGTCATGCTGGCGGGGGGGCTCGGCCCCAAGGCGGTGAAGATGTTCGAGGGTTTCGGGATCGAGGTCTTCATCGGGGCTACCGGTACCGTCCGGGACGCCATAGCCGACTGGAAGGAGGGGTACCTGGAGGAGGCCACCGACGAGAACGCCTGCCGGGAGCACCGCCACTGATTCCCCGGACGAATCCGGAAAGGGGGGGATGAATGGCCCCCTCCTTGGGCGATCCTCTCTTTTGTAATGCCGACGATCATCTCGGCCTCCAATGGCAATCCTCAAATCATATCTCGTTCTCACCGACTTCTTAGGCAAAGGTGATTGAGATTGGATTTTGAGGAAAGCGGCCAGGACATGATAGAGATTGACGAGCTGACGGAGGCGCTCTACTCGTGCATCTCCTTTCGGAAGGGGGAGCGGCCCGATCTCCATCGGCTGAAAGGCCTCTTCATCGATGAAGGGATGCTGATAAACAACAACGACGACCCCCTGATCTTTTCCATCCATCAGTTCGTGGATGCCATCGATTGTCAGATCTCCGCCGGGAGCCTCACCTCCTTCAGCGAGCGCGAGGTGGCGGAGAGGACCGAGATCTTCGGAAAGATCGCCCATCGGTTCAGCACCTACGAGGCGAGGTTCGACCCCGAGGATGCGGATCCCATCTCCATCGGGATCAACAGCATCCAGCTCGTGAAGGTGGAGGGGTCCTGGCGGGTGAGCTGTCTCGTCTGGAACGACGAGAGGGAGGGCCAGCGGATTCCTGAAAAGTATATTTTGGCGAATAAATAGTCAAATTGGCTGAGCGGCTTCCTTGATAACATTTGGTGCGGGAGAACAGATCCCCCGCACCCTAATAACGTTTCACTGGCTCATAGAGCAGATCTCGTCGCAGGTTGTCTCTTCGGAGTAGCCGACGTACTCGAAGTCCCAGTTCGGAGGCCGCCACGTCGAGCCGATCCGCTCTTTATCCACCTGTTCGATGTCGATAACGGCGGTTGCATATACTGGGTGCTCTGGAAGCCCGTCGAGAGACTTGGGGTCTACTCTGACAACGTTCACAAACCTTCCTGCGTGGAGCGCCTCTACACTGTAAGTTATGGTCTCCGTATCGAACGGCTCGATATCCTCCAAGTTCCATGTGATGGTACCGTTATCCTCCGATGAAGCTGGGAATGTGGGGTCCAGAAGCTTCATGCCTTCTGGCAACTGGTCGGTCACCGTGGCAGCTCTGTCGCTATTGGCATCGTTGTTGACGTATATTTTGTACCAGACGATGCTACCATTCTGGGGATCTAACTGGGCCGTCTTAACAACCGACACGCCGTTGGATCCGCAGATCCATTCGCTGCCGTTGTAACCGCCGCAGGCTTCCACTCTGTTCACCAGCTCTGCTGGATGATGGGTCAAGGACTCCACGTGAAGAGCTTTCGTCACCTCCAGGCTGAATATTATGGTGGCGACATCCCCTATACCAAGATGCGTCAGCGTCCAGTTGGCATACTTATCATTCAGCTCTGTGGGCCTTACCGAGGCGGGATGGATGAAAACAGATCCCGGCGGGAAGATGTCCCTCACGTAGACTGGTGCAAGCGCCCTGTCCCCGTCGTTCTCGATACTGATGGTGTAGGTGGCGATCGTTTCGTTTACCCCGATCGTCTCCTCGTCGATCCATTCTAAGGTCGTGGTGACGTTCAAATGGGGCAGGTTGTATTTTGGAGCCGACACGTATAGGTTTATTCTCCTCTCGATCAAGTGGTTGCCCTCGTAGAGCTCGTCAAAGTCTAGGCTGTCCCTCAGAATCGCCCTGTACCTGGCTCGGCCCGAGAAGTTGGCGATGGTTTCGGTATTGTTTAGTCCTGCCGCCACCGCGGATTTATAGAGATAATCGGCACTGGTGTACTCCTCGCCGATGTAGCTTCCGCCTGGGCTTCTGGAGTACATGCCCTCCTTCCACCTCATCGAAGACTCAATCGAGACGTCATCAGTGAGGCTCTGGCTCATCGGCGCGTGTACAAGGCTTATGTCTTTTGAGATGTAGTTTGTGTAGGTTCTTATCATCTCCTCAGAGTCGTAGGTTCCAGTGCCAGATTCGTAGCTGCTCTGATTGGAACCGATGCCCTTGTTGACGGCGACGCGGCCCGTTCCTGAGACGTACTTGTCGGAGGTGACGCTAGATCCGTACTCGTCGACGATCTGCAGTATCCTAAAGCTCCCGAAGTAGTCCTCGCGGGACTCGAAGAGCGGCAGCGCCTGAGGCGTTGGAGGTGGTGAGGGAGCAGGTCCGTTGGAAGAGGTTGAAGTATCGAAAGGCATCTTCAAAAATCCGATGTGACCGGTCCCGTTGAACACCGATTCTATATTCATCACCGACTCGTTCTCGTCGAGAAACATCCTAGACTTGCGGTCTATCGATGTCGCGTACCTGTACGATTCGCTCATTGAGGCCCCGGTCGCCCAGTTTTCGGCGCTGGCAATCTGGGTCCATTTCGAAGAGTAGTTCACCGTCCTGTTGTTGTAGAGGTGGATAGAAGTCGATTTGTATCCTGAAGACCCGTCCTTTTCCATCGATATCGACGTGTTCTCCGTCCTGAGCTTTAGCTTCTCATCGCTTTCGTAAGTGCCGCTGCCGTGCTCCATGATATCGAGCTTTGTATTGCTGATGGCAACTGAAACTGAGGCGTTAACGGGAGCCGTCTGATCAGAGTCGATCGTTGCCACGTTTTTCAGGTTATGGCCTACAGGGCTCGTGGATAGGCTATCCCTGACGCTCACAAACCCCTCACCGACGACCCGCCCCTCTTCGGAGAATTCGAGATCCTGAATATCGTGAACCATAACCCCTATCCCGATAACTCCCCCTTCGCCTGGGGAGAGATCTCCTATCTCCCACACATTCACCGTTCCCGGCTTCGGATCGATCGATGCCTGGACGAACTCGGTCCCGGGGGGATAACTCTCGGTTATATCGACTCCGGTAAGATCAGTATCCCCGTCATTTTCGTAAAATATGGCGTAATACAGGGGCTCTCCTGGAGATACGCTGGTGGCGGATGCGATCTTCATAATAGAGACGCTCGCCTCGCCCTGGGCTGAGGTGGCCGAGATGAAGAAAATTGATGCGAGCAATAGCATGAACAAAATTAGTTTCAGTTCTCGTTTGATGTTGCTCCTGGCGTGGTAGAAGATCGAGATCGAGAAGGTATATTTCAATTCAATCATTCTGATACCCGAACTTTCTTGGACCATTATAAATCAATGCGTTCTCTTGATGGTTAAGTTCAAACTATAGCATTTCTGAGCCAACACCCATCTGAGGACGTTTTGTATCTAATCGCCTACCTTCTATCTCCAATCCCAATGCCCACAGCAGCCATTGCAGCCATCGATAAAGAGCGCGGCGGGGCCGAAGGTCTCCGGCAGGGCCTGGTCAGCTTGCTCGTTGAACGTGGCGTAGCTGAGTTCCGGCTCTTCGAGGATGCTCACGTTGTATTGAAGAGTTTGGCTGCCAGCGTCGTAGACAGGATCGAATAGCTCGACCACTGCTACATCCTCATCCTCATCTGCATCCAGGATCTCGATGGCGGCGTTTGGCGGATTCTCAGCCGAGAAGGCCAAGCTGTCGAGGAACTGCTGCATCTCCGCCTGGATGACGATCCGTTCCGGCCGGTCCGAGAAGGCGATCGTCTGGGGAGCGACGCCCATGAGGGTCAGGGTGTAGAGGTTATCCACGCCCTCTACAGGGATCAGGATTCCGGACTGGGCGGTCTGGACGAACATGAAGGTTACGTTCTTCTCACGTTGGAGTTCTTCGGTCTCTTCGGCCAGCACTCCATAGCTCACCGTGAAAAGGGCCATCGCCAGAAGGGCGATGGCCGCAAAAGTCTTTGTAATCACTCTATCCACCTTCCGTGCTCTCATACGGGTGTTCGATATGGGTATTCACTATTATCCGGGGAAATATAGCATTTCTTGCAACATCCACCATCATAATTACAGAGAAGCTGCCACCAACTCCAGGAAGTCGAGTAACAATTCGAATCGCAACCTTCCATTGCGATATTCCAAAGACAAGGGCAATCGTCGATGAAGAGAGCAGTGGGGCCGAAGGTCTCCGGCAGGGCCTTGTCGTGGCGTTCGTTGAAGACTGCATAGCTGTGGTCCGGCTCTTCAAGGATGCTGATGTTGTACTGCAGGGTTTGACTGGCAGAGTCGTAGATTGGATCGAAGAGCGCGACCACTGCTACATCCTCGTCCTCATCCGCCTCCAGGATCTCAATGGCGGCATTCGGCGGGTTCTCAACCGAGAAGCCCAGGCCGTCGAGGAACTGCTGCATCGGTGCCTGGACTACGATCCTCTCCGGCCGGTCCGAGAAGGCGATCGTCTGAGGAGCGACGCCCATGAGGGTCAGGGTGTAGAGGTTCTCCTGGCCTTCGATAGGTACGAGGGTCCCGGAATGGGCGGTCTGGACGAACATGAAGGTGACGTTCTTCTCAGCTTCAATCTCTTCAACATCCTCAACTTCTGGCTCTTCGGCCAGCACCCCACAGCTCGCTGCGAGGATCGCCATCACCAGAAGGGAGATGGCCGCAATGGCTTTTTTGTACATTTTAATTCGCCCCCTATGACATATATATCCTTGGATAGTGTCGAGGCCAGTATCAGGGCAGTCTGACATTTTGTTCACAGTCTGAGTTGGGCGGCAACAGAAGCTACCGCGAAGAATCGCGGTATCAACACTCAGACTAATATCATGAGGCGTATCGCTACCTTCTGACTCCGGAACGGGATTCATGGCAAATATGTGCATGATTGAGTCAGCTTATCGCTATCCTGAAGTTACCCACACGGAATAGCGAAGAGCCTCAAACCTGGAGAGGGGCACTAAAAAATAATAACCTGCACCACTTTGGTGGTGCAAGTCATTATCTTTTTACTATCCATGGCCCCATAGTGAGCCTTCGTTGGCTTATTGCTACTTAATTACCACAGTCGTACTCGCACTGAGAACCGTAGGAATCGGTACAGCCATGCCCGTGGTCATACGAACACCATTCACAACGCGCATGCGCCCAGTTATAGCACCTGCCTACTTTGATCTTCCCACAAAATGTCCCATCCAAAGTACAGCATCTCCACCAGCCGTCAGAACAATCGTCTATGAACAGGGTGGCGGGACCAAAGGTCTCCGGCAGGGCCTGGTCAGCACGCTCGTTGAAGACGGCATAGCTGTGGTCCGGCATCTCCAGTATGCTCACGTTGTACTGGAGGGTCTGGCTCTCATTGTCATAGACTGGATCGAATAGCTCGACGACGGCTACATCCTCCTCTTCATCGGCGTCCAGGATCTCTAGGGCGGCGTTCGGCGGATTCTCAGCCTCGAAACACATGCCGTCGAGGAACTGCTGCATCTCCGCCTGGGCCACGATCCGCTCCGGACGGTCCGAGAAGGCGATGGTCTGAGGAGCGACTCCCATGAGGGTCAGGGTGAAGAGGTTCTCCTGGCCTTCGACAGGGACTAGGGTTCCGGACTGGGCGGTCTGGACGAACATGAAGGTGACGTTCTTCTCGGATTGCAGCTCTTCGAGATCTTCAACTTCTACCTCGGTTCCTTCAGCCTCTTCCGCCATCACTCCACCGCTAACGGTGAGGAGCGCCATCGCCAGAACGGCCATGACAGCACGCGCTTTCTTGCTCATATTTATCTACCTCTTATGATGATTTTGCACAGTCTACAGGCATGTTTGCTTCCCTTAAGCCGGGCATATACCAGAGGAACCTAAATAAAAACCAGGTGGTGAAAACCTTTTCCTTCGCTGAACTCTCTGGTACATGTCAAGCATAATAGGGCAGCCATTCATCCACCTTATTTCAGGTTATTGGATTTTTTAAGTTTTTAAGCTTTTCTAAATATACACTCATCCGCTTTTCAGTTTGAAGCGTCTTAATATGATAAAAAACAACTCTCCAGCCATTGTTTTAATTCTTATATACTCTTCCTTCATGAGGTCAGAATATTTGCGATTGGCCGAATCCAAATTATAATGAATCAGTCCCCATAATGCAAATTATAATAGTCTGTACGATCATTTTTTGATTTTTTTTCCGTCATTAGAGTGAATCTGTATCCTGATTAGCGTATCCGCGAATGCCATAATGGTCGCGACGGAGATGAATGGGTCGCGTACTCGCTCTACTGAAAATCGCCACTCGAATCGAATTCAAGGGATCTATTTTTCCGCTAAACAGCAATTACGTCACCCGTTAGCGCTATTCAGTAATCTGGGTACGCGACCGATGAATGGAATGCCAAAGGAATAAAAAAAGCGGAATTGGATCCCAAAATCAAATGTCCATCGGGTCCCCGTTCCCGCTCACCTGACAGACGGGGCAGGCGTCCTTCTCCTCGTTCAGCTCCCTCGTGGCCATGGCGAGGACGGTGGCGTTGGCGATGTTCCCGGCTATGAGGAGGGCGGCTCCGATCTCGTCGTCGGTGATCCCCATCCTCT
>Ga0334884_1003806_pt1 | contig 16484 bp, 12 predicted proteins | sample GraSluR1_MG_7_FD_207215 | JGI IMG/M metagenome (GOLD analysis project Ga0334884, IMG submission 207215) | Sludge microbial communities from methane-producing bioreactor in Wageningen University, Netherlands - Granular Sludge_12_05 R1 | ecosystem: Engineered > Bioreactor > Anaerobic >...
CTTCTGGAAGTGGAATTACTGTTACAGAGAAACTTGCATTCTTTGTTGTATCTCCTACTAATGTTGCTGTGATTTGTACAGCTCCACCTGCAACACCTGTTACCCATCCAGCACTATCTACTGTTGCAACAGCTTCATTACTTGATGAATAAGTAAAAGTAGCAGGCTCTGTTGAAGGAGTATAACTAACCATTAATTTTATTTTATTCCCGGCTAATACTTCATTCGCCCCTGTAATTGAAATTGATGTAATAGGGCTAGCTGAAGTTTCAGCTTCTTTTACTAATAAAGTAAATGTCCCAAACACTTCTAAATTGTTAGCTAAGACTGCTGTGATAGTAACAACACCAGCTGATACTCCAGTTACTATTCCAAAATTGTTAACTGTAGCTTTTGATTCATCACTACTATCCCAAACAAGTCCTGTAATAACACCTTGATCTGGAGTTGCAGTTAATACAACAGAATTATTTACATTTACAAAATTACTGCCGTTAATTACTAATGATGTTGGATTAGCAACAACCACATCCGGATTTCTAACTGTAATTGTAATAATAGTTGAAAGATTTCCATACAAAGCTATAATAGAAGCATTGCCGGCTGCATTGGCAGTTAAATTTCCATATGAATTAACTGATGCTACACCTTCATTACTTGACATCCAAGAAATAGTTCCCGTTACAATAACCCCACCTAATAAAGCTTGTAAGTTAACAACATCTCCTACAACTAAATTTTGATTCCCGTTTGATATAAGAAAAACTTCATTATTTGGATCTACAATTGGTTCTTCATCGATTGGTTCTTCATCGATCGGATCTTCTTCTACTGCAGTAACTGTTACACTTATAGTGATAAAAACTTGAGTGTTTAACACTCCAACTGTTAAGGTACCACTACCAGCGCTAATTCCACTAATAAATCCATTTGAAACAGTAAAGATATTTTCGTCAGAAGAGGTATAATAAAGAGGATTTGTTGATCCTACTACAGTAGGAGAAATAAAGAGGATATCTCCTTCTTCAACCTCAACTAAATAACTATCAACTGAAATTGAAACAGTTACGTCAGTTCCTAAATTATTACAACCAACTAACATTATAGATACAAATAAAATTACTCCTAAAATAACTTTTTTCATACTAAATACCTCTTATTCAATTTGTTAACAATATTATATCACATCTTAACATTTTTTTCTAAAACAACTTTTAAAAAAAACATCAACAATAACAAAAAAGCGCTAAAAGCGCTCTTTTGTTATTGTTCTTCAGGTGTATCTTCTGCTACTTGCCTAGAAATAGTAGGATGACCTAGATCAAATTGTTTTATCTCTTTTCTTTTTGCAAAACATATTGTTCCAATATTTTCTTTTTTAGAAACAATAATTCCTTCTCCAAAAAACTTATGAACTATTTTATCTCCCACTTCATACACTGAACTATCTTTCTTTTCTCCGTTAAGTGCCTTTATGCTTTGTTTAATCTTTTGTTTTTCTGATGCTTTACCTTGAGCAAATTCTAATAAAAATCTAGATTGCTTACTATTAACATAAGAACCATAAATCATTCTTCTTCTTGCAGTCATTAAATACAATCTCTTTTTAGCTCTTGTACAAGCAACGTATGCTACACGTCTTTCTTCTTCAATCTCATCAAAACTTTCTTGTTTATAAGCATTCGGGAAAATTCCTTCTTCTAAACCAATTAAAAAAACATAAGTAAACTCTAAACCTTTGATTGAATGAATTGTAGAACAAGTAACTCCTTCATAAGTTTCATTTTGGTTTCTTAATTTATCATCAGCTAAAATTGCTTCATCAAAGGCTTCTTGAAGTTTATTAGCTTTTGTATCTATTACACCATTATCATCAATGGTTACTAAGATACTTTTAAACTCCATAATATTTTCTTCTTTATCCTGACTTTCGTCTTCATTTTGAATCATTTCTAAATAGCCAGTTTTAAATAAGATTTCATCATATAAGTCAACTAAAGGTGTAGTTTCTAATCTTGAAGAAAAATCTTTAATCATATCAATAAATTTAATAATTTCTTCATATTTCTTACCAGTTATAACGCCTTCTAATTCTTTAATAGTTTCAAATAAGCTTTTATTTGATCTTTCAAAAAACTCTTCAATATGGCTAATCGTTGCTTTGCCTATTTTTCTTGAAGGTTCATTAATAACTCTTTTAAAACTATATAAATCATCTGGATTAACAATTAATCTAAAGAATGCAATGACATCTTTAATTTCTTTTCTTCTTAGATAAGAAAATCCACCATATACTTTATAAGCAATATTTTCAGCTACTAAAGAAATTTCTATATTTCTTAATAAAACACTATTTCTATAAAGTACTGCTATTTCTTTAGGCCTAACCCCTTTTTTGATTAATCCACTTATAACATTAGCTATATAGTTAGCTTCATCTCTTTCATCAGCTGCTTGGTATACTACTATGTCTTCATCAAAACCTTTGATTTGTGAGAATAGTTCTTTCTTTTCTCTATTTAGATTATATGAAATCAATCTATTACATCCATCTAATATCTTTTGACTTGAACGATAATTTTCTTCTAATTTAAAAGTTTTTACATCTTTAAAATCTTTTTTAAACAAACTAACATTTTCGTAATTAGTTCCTCTAAAACTATAAATACTTTGATCATCATCTCCAACTACAAAAATATTTCCTCTTTTTTGAGCTAACATCTTAATGATTTCATATTGAACTATTGAAGTATCTTGAAATTCATCAACTAATATATAGTGATATATATCTTGGTATTTTTCTAAAACTTCTTTATTAGTTTCAAATAATTTTTTCACTTTTAAAAGTAAATCTTCAAAATCAAGTAAATTGTTTGATTTTAATTCTTCCTCATAAATCAATCTTAAACGTTCTTCTTTTGGTTCATTCATTTTAGCTAATGTACATTTAGCATAATTAAGACGTTTTTGAAAAGCTCTAGGATTATTTAGCCTTTTTTCTACATCAGCATTATCTAATACTTCTTTAATTATTTTTTGTTGCTCATCTTCATCAATAATTTGAAAACTTTTTTTATAGCCTAAATGATGTATTTCACGCCTTAAAATTCTAGCACACCAAGAATGAAATGTTGAGATAGTCAAACGAGGAGCTTCAATTGGAGCTAAATCGTTTAAGCGCTCTAACATTTCTTTTGTTGCTTTATTAGTAAAAGTAATCGCTAAAATGTTTTCTGGAGCAATGTTCTTTTCAACTAACATATAAGCAATTCTATAAGTTAGCGTTCTAGTTTTACCACTACCTGCTCCTGCAAAAACTATTACAGCCCCTTCAGTTTCTATTGCAGCTTTCTTTTGTTCTTCGTTTAATTTATCTAACACAATAATTTTTCTTCCTCACATTTTATTTAAAAGATGATTTTAAAGAAACTATTTTATTTAAAACTACTTCCTCATCAGTTGATGTTTTATCAACTGTATAATAACCATCTCTTATTAATTGAAATTTTTCTTCAATCTCATATTTTTTATCTTCAATAAAACCATTATATACTTTCCAAGAATCTTTATTAAATCTTGATATTATATCTAAGTTTTCTTCTTCAGTAGCAGCTTCATTTAATAAAGAATCAAATTCATTAAATTTAGCTTTCTTTGAAGTTGTTGCTTCGCAAAAATGAATTGTTCCATTAGGCTTTCTTTCATCAAATCCACTATTAGATTTTGTAAGCGGATCATATGTACAAAGAAGCTCTACAATTTCACCTGATTTATTATAAACAACATCATTACATTTTATGAAATATGCTCCAAATAATCTAACTTCAAGATTTAAAGCTAATCTCTTAAAATGTTTATTTGGTTTTTCTAATAGAAAATCTTCTTTTTCAATATATAAATGCTTTGAAAAAGCAATCTTTCTACTTCCTAATTCTAAAGCTTCAGAGTTGTTATTTATTTCTAGATATTCAACTTTATCATCTGCATAATTAGTAAGTGTTACTTTCAATGGTTCTTTAATTCCCATTATACGATTAGTTTTTAATTTTAAATCTTCTCTTAAGAAATGATCTAACATATCACGTTCAACTGTAGCGTTAGTTCTTGATAAACCAGTTTCAATGATAAAATTAATAATAGCATCTTTAGTATAGCCTCTTCTTCTTAAACCAACTAAAGTAGGCATTCTAGGATCATCATATCCAGTTACCAATTTACTTTCAACTAATTGCTTTAAATATCTTTTACTCATAATTGTATTAGTAATACTTAATCTTCCGAATTCTATTTGTTTTGGAGTATGTTTGGTTTCACAATTAGCCACAACCCAATCATATAAAGGACGATGATTATCATATTCTAAACTACATAGTGAATGTGTAATACCTTCAAAAGCATCTTGTAAAGGATGAGCAAAATCATACATTGGATAGATTACCCATTCATTGCTTGTTTTATGGTGCGGAATATCTAAAATTCTATAAAGCACAGGATCTCTCATATTAATATTAGAACTTGCCATATCAATTTTAGCTCTTAAAACTCTTTCACCTGGTTTATAAAGTCCTTTTCGCATATTCATAAACAACTCTAAATTTTCTTCAACACTTCTATCTCTATAAGGAGAATTAATTCCAGGAGTACTCAAAGTGCCCCTATATTTTGAAGTTTCTTCAGCATTTAAGTCACAAACATAAGCTAAAGATTTTCTAATTAAAAGAAGCGCTTTTTCAAATGTTTCTTCAAAATAATCTGATCCATAAAAAACATTATCTGGTTTAAACCCTAACCATTCAATATCTTTAATAATTGCATCTACAAAAGAAGCATCTTCTTTAGCAGGGTTTGTATCATCAAATCTTAAATTAGTTTTTCCGTTAAAAGTTTCTGCTAATGCAAAGTTAGTAACCATCGCTCTTGCATGTCCAATATGTAAATATGCATTGGGCTCTGGCGGAAATCGCGTAACTATCTCTTTGACTTTTCCTTCTTTTAAATCACTTTCCATTATAGCTTTTATAAAGTTGTTCATTTCTATCTTCATATGCTTTCCTTAATTACCTCTACTGTTTCAATACTTGAAACATTTATATGTTTTTTAAACATTTCTTTTGTTTTTAAAATTATTTCTTCTTTATCACATTTATCAAAACAAATTATCATTAATAATAATTTTTTTGTATCAGCTGTAATTGCTGTTCTTAAGGTATCGCTAGTTGGTGATCCAAATGCACCTTCACTATCACAGTATAGTGGGATATTACTGACATTAATAATTCCCCTACCAATACCTTCATAAATATCAGATTCTAATCCTCGTCTAATATAAACATCACCTTTGATTTTATCAAAGTCTAATAAGGCTGTTGATCTTTTTAATTCAATTGATAAAAGATTCCCTAAATCAACAACATCAGAAATTCTATATAATTTATTTTTTTTAACTAACCTTCTAAGTAAAGATTCACAAGCAAGACGATACCTACTTGGATCTTTTCCTAAAGCTTTATAAGAATTTCTTGCTGCTTTAATTTCTTTAATCTCTAATACTTCTTCTAAAGTATAACTTTTTTCTATTAATTCTTCGTAATAATTAATTAAAGCCTCAAGATGGCTACTATCATTAACACTAATAGCCATCTTAAAGGCAATTACATCAAAATCTAGAAGGACATCGCTTATACTTTTAGTAATCTTTATTATCATAAATATTTTTTGTTTTCGTCTTTATACCAACTCAAGTATTTTTCTTTAGCTTTTCTTTGATCAACAATAGTTCTGATTTTTTCTTTATACTCTTTTAGTAATTCATTCATCTTAGCTCTATCTTTTAAACTGCGTTTATAAATCTTAACATCCTCATAACGATCAAAATCTTTAACGATGTTTTCGATATAATCTTTTTTAGAAGCCAAAGCTTTTTCTTCTTTTAAAGAATCTTCAATATTAGCTCTTAATTTTAATGCTTTCATTCCTAGTGGTTCTGAAACATTTTCTAAATCTCTTTGATATTTTAAAGTTTTTACTTTTTGATTTTCTACTAAAAGAATTAATTTATTTAAGTTAAATAAATAACTTTGGAATTCTTTCATGGCTTCACTTGAATCTTTTAATTCATTTTCAAAACTCTTTTGTTTTTTCAATTCCTCTTCAAGTTCTAAAATCTTTTCATTAGTTAAAGTGAAATCAACACTTAAAAGTCTAATATCATTTTCAATCTTTTGAATATCATCTTTAACAACAACGGCTTTATCAGTAAATAGTTGTTTGTTTTCATCTTTAGCAATAGGTTCTTCTTTAGATGTAGATTTTTCAACTATAACTGGCTTAGTTTCTTTTTTAACTATATCTTGTGCTTGCCATTTACAGAAAGATTCTTTATCTACCATTTCAAGTTCTGCAAGTAATGCTTCGTATTTTACTTCGTATTCTGCTCTTTCACTTTTAGAAACTTTTATTTCATATAGAATTTCATCTTTCATGATTCCATATTCAGAATCAGAGATTAATTTTTGTTCCTTACGAGACTGAATGTTAATTAACTTTTCTTTATATTCAGCTTCAGTTTCTAAATAATCTCTTATAATTTTAGCATTTTTTGAAATCTCAGCATTTAACACATCTTTTTGTGATACTGTTTTTTCGACTGCTTCAATTTTACTAGGATTCTTAAGCAATTCTAATTGCTTAATCAAAGCATCTATTTGACTTTGAACTCCTAATGATAATTTCTCTAAGGCTTCATATTTAGCTTCAAGTTTAACATACTTTGTTTCAAGCGTTAAATTTTTTTCTGAAACTTCTTTATTAGCATTTTCTAATTCATTTACTTTAGTTTCAAAGTCTTTATTTATTGTATCTAATTTTTTAATCTTAACTTCTAAATCTTGACTGCCTAATTCTAATAATTCAAGTTTTTCTGATAATTCTTTATTAACAGTTTCTAATTCTTCTATCTTTTCAGTAAATTCCGAATTGTCAACTTCCATAATTTCTTTACTACATTCATCGTCTGATTCTAAAGCCAACCCTAAATCAAAACCATCAATCTTGATTGGTTCAATCTTAGTCATTTTAGGAGTTTCAGTTTGTTTAGCACGCAAAAATTCTTGAGCTGCCATACGGCGTTTTCTTAGATCTTCTAAATCGCCTTCGCCAGCCTTTTTCTTAGCTTCTTCTAAAATACTTGCTTCATCATCAACATTATCACTTAATGATACTTCTTTTTTAATTTCAACTGGTTTTTTGAATTCTTTTTCAGTTGAAGTTGGGAAAGGTTTAGAAGAAGTAATAGGTTTAATATCAATCTGAGGAGTTGCTTCTTTTTCTTCTTCTACTAAAGCTTCTACTAATTCTACCTTTTCTTCTGTTTGTTTCTTAGGTTTAGAAATAAAAGTGAATTCAGTTGATTTAGCTACAACTGGTTCTACTTCTTGAGTTAATCTAGGAGTTGCTTCTTCTACTTCAACTATATTTTCTGCTTTAATTTCTTGAGCTACTTTCTTTTGAAGTTCTTCACGTGCTTTAGCACTCTTTGCTCTTGCATTAACTGAAGGAACTCTTTTCTTAGAAGTTGATACAGCTGAAGCAGCTTTAGGTTTAGCACTAGTCTTAGCCTTTGAAGTTGAAGAAGTTTTTGGTTTAGCAGCAGCAACTTTGCCAGAAGCTTTGTCTTTTTCAAACTTAGCTCTTAGCTTTTCTTGCTCTTTTTCTTTCTTAGCTTTTTCTTTCGCTTTGATTTTTTCTCTTTCAAGGCGTTTCTTTTCAGCTATTTTTTCTTTTTCTCTTTCTTTTTGGCGTTTTATTTTTTCTTTTTCTCTTTCTTTAGCTTTTTGTTCTCTTAAGGCTTGGCGTTCTTTTTCACGCTCAGCTAATTTCAAAGCTTTCTCACGCTCTTTTTCTATTTCTTCTTTAAATTTCATAGCCTCAGCTAATTCTTTTTGTAGTTGTTTCTCTAACTCTTCTTCTTTTCTTTTTAATTTTTCACTATTCATGAACTACTCCTCCTATTAAAAAACTACCTTTCTTAATATTTCTATTATAACACATAATATCACTATAATTGAACCTAAATATGAAGATAAGATTAAAAACCACTTAGACATTACTAGCAAAGGTTTAAGACTTTTAACTCTTGCAATACTTTCTGTATATAGACTATTAATTTTATTCATCATCTCTAAATCATTTTCTTCAACACCAATATAACTCATATCTAAAAGTTTAGTATAACTTTCATTTTTAGCTCTTTTAAAACAATGCCTTCTTGCTTTTCTATATTTTGATGAAAAGTTTTTTTCTAAATGATTTTTCTTTTCTCTAAAAGCATGTTTAGCACTAGCACAATATTTTCTATAATCTCTAATTATAAATCTTAACAAAAATGAAAAAGCAAATAAAGCAACTATTAGATACACTGTAGCATTTGTTAGAATTCTAGCCCAAAGAGTTGTTTCAAAGAAATTATTCAAAGCTACTTGCGTTTTATAAAAGAAATTGTTGTTATTTAAACTATCCCATAGATTACCTTGAGCAAACCCAAAAATTAATATAATTGTTAAAAATATAGTTAAGGTAATCCTATGTTTTAACTTAACCTTCTTACAAACCACATCGCCTGTAATATCTTGAGTATTTTTAGTAACTTTTACTACTTCTTTTTTCTTTTGTTTGTATTCCTTTTTCCATGCTCTAAAAGTCTTTTTTAAATACTTTATTTTTCTCTCTTCAGAATAAGACTCGTTTTTAATTAATTCATCAACACTTAAATCCTTATTTTTAACTCTTATCAAAAAGTTATCTAAATAAAGAATTCCAAAATTGTTTTTTTGGTTATCATGAAAAAACGGATTTGATTTTAAATATTGTCTTAAAAAACTATTACTAGTAGCATCTGTATTAGCATTTTGATAATACTTATTTTCTGGTGTTTTAAATGGGTTATAACCATATTGATTAGGAGATATTGGTTGGTTAGCATTGTTAACACTATTTAAATTAGGTCTTTGATAGCCTACATATCCTGTTTGGTTAGTTTGAGGTTGATTACTTGGTTGATTCAAATTTGGTCTTTGATAGCCTGCATATCCACCTTGGTTATATTGACCTTGATTATCTCTAGCATATTGATTATTACTAGGATTAGCATATTGGCCTTGATTATCTCTAGCGTATTGGTTATTACTAGGATTAGCATATTGATTATTATTTTGATTAGCATATTGGCCTTGATTATCTCTAACATATTGACTATTGTTTTGATTGTTATACGGGTTTTGGTTATTAAAATTATTGTTCATTTTAACTACCTCCCGCAAAATATGCATCAACTCTATCAGAAGTATAAGGAGATGCTTTAAATTCGTTTAAAGCTGTACTATCTAAATCATCTAAATAACCATCATAAGTAATACCATCTAATACAATTATTGCTGTTTCTTGTAGTAAAATTTTATCAGCAATCAAATTCTCTATACTTAAAAATAAGAACGAAACATCAGTTGAATTAACTACTTTTGTATTAGTATCAAGCAAATGATTAAAATAAATATAGTCGGTTAAAAACTGAGCATGAATATTATCAGATATAATCGCATCTTGAACATACCCGAATATCAAAGCATTATTTTTCCAACGATTACTGAAATTTAAATAATATGGATTTTCAGTCAAAAAGATATTACTTGAAATTGAAACATTACTATTTAAGGTAGCATCTACACTACTAACCTCAAGCCTACTAATAGCTTTTACTATTCGTGTTTCGCTTAAATAATTATCTTTTAAAAATGTTATAAAATTCGCTTTCAGTGATGCATCATAAAATAATTGATTAAAATAACTTTGATATAATTTTAAATTTTCATATGATATCCCTGCACTGATGTCAACATCAACATCTGGTATCACCGTTTCAAAATAATTATAGATATTAGGATAAATATCTTTATAAATTCTAAAATCATCAACAATTTCTAACATTTTATCTAATTGTTTTAAACTTGAAAGTTTTTCATTAAATAAGGTATTAGATAAACTCATCTCAGTAGTAATAATCTCTAAAGACGAGTTTTCAGGAATCGTTCTGTCAAAAATAAAAATAACCCAGCCTTCTAAAGCAAACAACTCTTTATAAAAAGATTTAATCGCTCTAATATTAGCATTGTTTTTTTCTTTACTAATTAAAATATCATAAACATATTTTTTACCATCTTTTGCAAGTAATGACCTTGCATATCCAGCATTAGCTGATGGCAAATAACTATCTAATAATGTTTTCGATTCAGTTGATAAATATCCATATATTGTTTCTGTAAATCTTCTGTCAATTTCAGAAATCAATTCTTGAGCAATCTTAAATTCTTGAAAATTTCTTTTGATTTTAGCTCCATCAATTATATCAACATCTGTATTAATATTATTGTATTTCTTCAAATCAACTTGAAGTCTAGCAATCTCAGTAACCTCATATTGAGGATTAGCAGTATTCAACAATGATTTTGTTAATACAAAAGAGTCAGAAAATGGTAAAACGATATAAAGCAAACTCATCAAAATAAAAATTAATACATATGCTTCAATTAACCCGAATGTTAAAGAAGCAAATCTTAAACCCAAAACTTTTCTTTTAGTAACATTTTCTAACTTATTGAATCTTGTAATAGTAAACAAAAACCAAACTGCTAAGAAAATAAAACCAAATAAAATCATTCCAGAAAAAATAGTATATATGGTATATCCATATTTAAAAGCATAAAAAAACATAAAGATAGGATCTAAAATCCCTGAATCTATTACAGCTTTATTTATCATTAAAGTTAATCCTAAAGGTAGAACAACATATAAAAAACTTCTCAAACTTTTATAAAAGCCTTGATAAAAACATACTATTAAAATAGTAATAGTAATTATTATGATTATGATATCAAAATTAAAATTTGTCCACATAAGAATCTCCTATTCTATTTTTTTACTCTATACAAATTATAACATTTTATACTAACATAATCAAATAAGTTTTAAAGTTTACCAAACTTATATTACTTATTTAACTTATATTTAAAATATCCACTTACAGCAATCATTGCAGCATTATCAGTACAATACTTCATGCTTGGATAATTAACTTCTAAATCAATTGCTTTAGCTGCTTCTTTTAAGCTATTTCTTAAATGAGAATTAGCCGCAACACCACCTGCTATCACTATTTTTTTAACTTTAAATTCTTTAGCTGCATTAATTGTCTTATCAACTAATACTTTAACCGCAACACTTTGAAAAGACGCCGCAAGAGATGCTTTATCTATTACTTCTTTTTTCATATTAGCTTTATTTATAATATTTAAAACCGCTGATTTCAAACCTGAAAAACTAAAGTTATAAGGTTGATTGTCTAAATAGACCAAAGGTAATTCATAAGTTGGAGTTACTCCTTGAGAGATTTTATCAACATAAACTCCGCCCGGATAAGGAAGTCCTAAAACTCTTCCCACCTTATCATAAGCTTCACCTATAGCGTCATCTAATGTTTCACCTAGTTTTTCAAAAGAATAATGTTCTTTCATTAACACAAGTTCAGTATGTCCCCCTGATACGACTAACGCAAGTAGCGGAAAATCAAATGTGTGCTCAATATAATTAGCATAAATATGTCCAGTTATATGATCTATCTTTATGCAAGGAATATTAAAGGCTAAAGCAAAAGCTTCAGCTGCATTAATTCCAACTAACAAAGAACCCACTAAACCAGGCTTACCAGTAACTGCAACTACATCTATATCACTTGGTAAAACATTAGCTTTCTTGAAAGCTTCTTCAAAAACAATTGTAATTTTTTTAATATGATGACGGCTAGCAACCTCAGGCACAACGCCTCCAAATTCTTTATGAATATCTATTTGAGAATAAATAATATTTGAAAGAATTTCTTTTCCATCTCTTACAACCGCTACAGAAGTTTCATCGCAACTACTCTCAACACCTAATACTAACATTGTTTCTCCTTAATTTTTTTAAGCATAACATATGCATCTTCGCCATCTTTATAATAATTCTTTCTAGTATGACTAATTCTAAATCCTCTTTTTTCATATAAAGCTATTGCTTTTTGATTACTAACTCTAACTTCTAATGTTAATAAATCAACATTAGACATCTCACATAATTCAACTACAAAGTCTAAAAGCATATTACCAAAGCCTAAATTTTGGTATGCTTCTAAAACATAAAAATTAATAAACGAAGCAGTTTCGCCCTCAATCCAAAAACCAATATATCCTGCTACTAATTTATCAATCTCTAAAACCAAATAATGAGCATAAGGATTTAATTTAAGCTCAGAATAAAACATATCATAACCTAAAGTTTCTTTAAAGATTTCTTCTTCTCCCTTTATAACCTCAGGAATATCTTCTATTGTCATTTCTCTAATTAAGTATTTCATATACTTTTCCTTAAATAATTTGGTTCAAGCAAATGAATATTAGCAACTTCTTCTAACTTTAACTTATTAGCAATTACTAAAGCATCAAAGCTAATGTTATCTTCACTAAAAACTATAAATTCTTTGTTTTCAATTTCTTTTAAAAATTCTTCTTTTAATAAGAACTTATCTTCTTTTATTTTAGAAATTATTAAATCCTTTACTTCAATAATATTAGCATAAACATAATCTTTTTTAGCTTTGATCATCAAAGCATAAATCCCGTCACTTTTAAAATGCCCACTAAAAGCCATATCTAAACTACTGACAATTTTTAAAACTATATTATGAGTAAAAGCAAACATCTTAGCAACTACTAAAGAAACCCTAGCTCCAGTATAAGAACCAGGTCCTATCCCTACAATAATTTCATCTAAATCTTTAACCACTAAATTATTAGTTTCTAAAGCTTCACTAATAATTTTAATTAAATTTTCAGAATGATTATTCTTACCTGCTAAATTTTTTTCATAAATTACTTTTTCTTCACTAACCAATCCTACAAATAAAATATCCGTTGCTGTATCCAAAATTAATTTTTTCATAAATTATTTATCACTTCAAAATATTCTTCATTCAAAGAATGAATTAATATTTCCCTTTTCTCTTGATCTATTATGGTAATATCAATATTTAAAACCTCACCAATCATATCTTTAATATTATTAGCCCATTCAATAACAGTTAATCCTAACATTTCAAAATATTCAAGTAAATCTTCGTCTTCTGTTTCTTGATTGATTCTATAAACATCCATATGAAATAAAGGTAATCTACCATAATAAATTTTCATAATAGTAAAAGTCGGGCTATTAACAATGCCCTCAATTTCTAACCCTTGAGCAATTCCTTTAGTAAGAGTTGTTTTTCCTGCTCCTAAGTCACCATTAAGAGCATAAACCATATTAGGTTTTGCTAACTCACCTAAACGTTTACCTAATTCAATTATTTCATTAACACTATTTATGATTATTCTTTTTTCCATAGTGTTATTATTATATCATTTTATCTTATAATTTTCAATTGAAGAATACTAAAAGAATTATGCAATTTATTAATAAATAAAACCTTCAAGAAATCAAATTATCTTGAAGGTTTTGTTTTTTAAAGCATCAATGGTTCTGCTATTACTTTATTTTTACCATTCTTTTTAGCAAAATATAAATTGTTATCTACTTTATTTAAAAACTCAGTTAAATTTTCATTATCATATTCTTTCAAACCACAACTCAAAGTTGTTTTGATTTGAGAACTCTGGTATTTTTCTTCAACCGCTTTTAAAATCCTTGAACAAACTCCATATGCTTCTTGCTCATTTAAACCATCAAAAATGATTAAAAATTCCTCACCACCATATCTACCTACTATATCTTTTTTCCTAACGTTTTTAACTAACAAACCTGCAACATCAGCCAAAACTTTATCCCCATAAACATGTCCTAAAGTATCATTTACTTTTTTAAAATCATCAATGTCAAAAAGCGCAACGCTAAAAACAGAGTTTTTTGTTTCAAGTTTAGTTTTTAAAGTCTCAAACAAAACTCTCCTATTATTTAATTTAGTAAGTTCATCAGTTTTTGAAATACTATCAAGCATAATATTTTCTTTAACTAAAGCTTCTTCTTGAAGTTTTTTATCCGTGATATCAAAAACAATTCCTGCTAAAAAAATTGCTTTTCCATCTTTATTTCTTTTAGTTATTTTTCCTCTATCATAATACCATTTATAACTACCATCTTTACATTTAATTCTATATTCCACTTCATAAACAGACTTTTTACCATACAAATGATCCATCATTGCTTGCATAGCTTTTTTATGGTCTTCTTTGTGAAGTTTTTCAGTAAAATATTGATAACTTATGTTTTTAGGAATTTCTTCAATCGAATACCCTAAAGTAGTTACTTTTAAAGGATTAAAGGTAACTTTATTAGAAATGATATCCCAATACCAATGCCCTAGATTTCCACTCCAAGAAAATTTAAGCATAGTTTCTTCTTGTTTTTCTTTTAATAGTTGTTCATTTAAAGTTTCTAATTCTCTAATCTTTTCTAGTAAATCTTCTTTTGAAAAATTTGAATAATCCATACACTTCTCCTTTTTTAAAAAAAGATAAGTTCTACTTATCTTTTATTTATTCAAGTAATAAAGAAAACATATCATAATAAATATTATAAACTTCTTCTCTTTGTGAAACACTTAAATTTCTAATATATTGGTTTTCTTCATTTTTTAATAGTGCTATATGATGAGCCAAAATCTTACCATCCTTTATAACATAAACATCAGGAACAATAATCTTGGTATTTTCTATCAATTCAAGACTTATATCATCTATTACGTTTGGATTACCTACATTAGATAAATAATTGTAAAGCAATTGATATTGATAAGAATTGTTTGTTCTATCATTATAAATATCAACATAACTAATTGTATCAATTTCTAAAGCTATAGCCACTTCGTTCATAATTGGTAAAGCTTCATCACAATAAGGACAATCTCTAATATTAGGATTAAAAGCAAAAACCAAAATTCCACTACCAGTAACTAACTTTTCTATGGCTTTATCGATTTCTTCTTTTTCAAAAACGTGCTCCGTTTCTTTAAAAGAAACATAGTCATTCTCAAACAATTCTTTTTTTGTTAAAGCATCACTCTTACATGCACTTAATCCTAATACAAGCAATAAAAGAATTACTATTTTTTTCACTTTTTATTGATTCTTTCTACTAACTTGTTCTTCAAATCTTCATACCCTTTTTTGCCAAGTAAAGCTAACATATTCTTTTTATAATCTTCAACACCTTCTTGATTAAAAGGATTAACATCAAGTAAATATCCACTTACCCCGCAACTAAACATAAAGAAATATACTAAATATCCAAAACTATATGGAGTTATTTTTTCTAATTCAAGAATGATATTAGGAACTCCACCATCGACATGAGCTAAAACAGTTCCTTCTAAAGAATTTCTTCTTACAAAAGAAATATCTTTTCCTGCTAAGAAATTCAGACCATCTAAATCAGTTTCTTCTTTTTCTAAAATCTTATCACTTTTAGCGTTCATTACATCTATTACAGTTTCAAACAAAATTCTTTGGCCATCTTGGACATATTGGCCCATTGAGTGTAAGTCAGTTGAATAAATCAAACTACTAGGAAAAATACCTTTAGTTTCTTTACCTTCAGATTCACCAAAAAGTTGTTTCCACCATTCACTTAAAAAATAAAGTTTGGGTTCATATGAAACTAACAATTCAATAACTTTACCTTTTTTATATAAGACATTTCTAATTGATGCATATAATAGAGCATCATTTTCTTTTAATGGTTTATTAACAAAATAATTATATGCATCAAGAGATCCTTTTAAGATTTCATCAATATCAAAACCAGCACAAGCAATTGGTAATAAACCAACTGCAGTTAATACAGAATACCTTCCACCAACATCACTCGGAATTGAAAAAGTTTGATAACCTTCTTCTACTGACATTTTAATTAATGCACCTTTTTCTTTATCGGTTGTTGCAAAAATTCTATTATTAGCCTTTTTGCCATATTTTTTAATAGCTAATTTTCTAAAAATTCTAAAAGCTAAGGCTGGTTCTATAGTTCCTCCTGATTTTGAAATTACATTAATTGAAAAATCTTTATTCTTTAAATAAACTTCTAATTCACTAACATATTCAGGTGAAACATTATTTCCAACAAAAATTATTTCTAAATCTTTTTCACTACTAAAATATTTACCCAACATTTTTAAAGCTGCTTGAGCACCTAGATAGGATCCACCAATACCTATTACTACTAAAACATCACTATCTTTTCTAATCTTTAAAGCTACTTCTTTAATTCTACTTAATTCAGTCTTATCGTATTCAAGTGGATAATTAACCCAACCTACATAATCATTTCCTTTACCAGTTTTATTTAACAAAGCATTTCTTGCATTATCTAATTCTTTTTCTAAAGCAAAAATTTCTGCTTCACTTATA
>Ga0334884_1003807_pt1 | contig 16480 bp, 14 predicted proteins | sample GraSluR1_MG_7_FD_207215 | JGI IMG/M metagenome (GOLD analysis project Ga0334884, IMG submission 207215) | Sludge microbial communities from methane-producing bioreactor in Wageningen University, Netherlands - Granular Sludge_12_05 R1 | ecosystem: Engineered > Bioreactor > Anaerobic >...
TCGAGGTCCGAAATCGCCGACCGCTGTCAGGCGACTGCTACCCGCCGATGGTCAAACACCTGACCGTTCCTTCGACCGGAGCCGATCCGAAAATCTTGGCTGTTAGGCGCTTGACAAGCGCACGTAGCCCACTTGACATACGAAGTCGGCGACGAGGGATACTTCTACCACATGGCCACCTCGCGCCCGATGGAGTCGTTTGTCGGAAGTCCGGGAAACTCACGGTCGGTTTTTGGGGTTACGCTGACCTGGGATCAGGCCACCGACATCGACCTGCACATCTTCTCGCCCGGCGGTGAACATTCGTACTTTGGCAATAAGGCCATCTCCATGGGGTCCCTGGACTTCGACGACCGCGACGGGTTCGGGCCCGAGCACTTCTCCACCAATGCCCTGGTGCCGGGAGTCTATCGCTTGGCGGTCGATTACTTCGGCGGTCAGACTCCAACCAAGTGCTACGTCACGGTGACGACCGATGAGGACAGTTTGCAGTTCTCGCGCACGCTCACCCGGGCTGACGGCAACGGCGGCGCCATCCCGTCGGGGGACACCGAGTCATCGTGGTGGGTGGCAGACCTGCACGTGGCCGAGGATGGCTCGGTCACGATCACTCCCCCCGATCTGACAACGCTGCGTTCGGGGTTGGACCGGGGAACGAGCTGTAAGGAGTAGCTCGGAGGCAGGGTGGACGCCGGGGTCGGCTGGTTGTTCACCCTGCCTGGAGACGCGCTCCAGGCTTGCAGGGGGCTGGCCTGCGGGTCGGCCCCCTGCAATGTTCTTTCTGGCGCGTTCCTGCTGTAGGTGCCGACATCGGCGAGATGCCACCTCCGTGGCTCCCGGGGGGGGGCGGCAGGGGGCTTTGGGCGTATTTCGAAGCCTGGGGCGACACGGGGTCAGGGTTGGAGGAGAAGGCGATGTTCAATCCCGAGGGGTTGGTGGGCAAGGTGCTGGACGGGAAGTACCGGTTGGCGGAATTCCTGGGAGAAGGCACCTTTGGTTGGGTGTACTCCGCTGACATGCATGTGGGGGGGCGGGCTCGCAGCCAGTGCGCCATCAAGGTCATGCGTCCCAAGACCCCTGATCTGCGCGAGGCCGTCTGGAGAGAGCTGGAGGCCATGGGTCAACTGTCTCACCAGGGCCTGGTGCAGTTTCGCAGTGCCTTCGACGTATCCGATGGCGAGCTGGCCGGGGTGGTCTGTCTGGTCATGGAGTTGTGCGAGGGGACGCTCTCCAAGCGCCTGCAGGCCGGTCGTCGGCTGGCGGTGGACGAGGCGCGGGGCGTGGCGCGGGATTTGTCCGAGGTGCTGGCCTGGTTGCACGGGCAGGGGGTGGTGCACCGGGACCTCAAGCCAGACAACGTGTTTTGCGCGGGGAACCGTTGGAAGCTGGGGGACCTGGGGCTGGTGCGGGCGGTGGAGGGGAGCCTGGTGAGCGCGTCGGGCTTCAAGGGCTCGCCGCAGTATATGTCTCCGGAGGCCCTGGCCGGGAAGGTCTCGACGGCTTCCGACGTGTGGTCCCTGGGGGCCTTGTTGCAGGAGGCCCTGACGGGGACCCCGGTCTATTCGGGTGCGACCGTACCCGAGCTGATCCTGGCCTCGGCGTCCCAGGAGCCGACGATCGCGCCGGACCTGCCCTCGCCTTTCGACGCGGTGGTGCGGGGCTGCCTGGTGAAGGACCCGCGGTTGCGCTGGACGGCACAGCAGGTGCTGGAGGCGTTGGATGGCTCGTCGCCTGCGGTGGTTCGGTCCTCGGTGGTGAGGCGGCCGCGGTCCGCGGTGGCAGCCATGGACGCGCCGACGGTGGATTCGCCGGTGGCGGCAACCTTGAGCACTGCCCAGGCCCGTCGGCCGGATTCTGGGGCCGCCTCGTCACCGTCTTCGCGCAGATCTGCCTGGCTGGCGGTGACGTTGGTTGGGCTGGTGCTCGGAGTTGTCCTTTGGATGGCCGCCTTTGGCGGGCCGAAGCCAGACCCGGGTTCAGACTCGCCGCCGCCGTCTGTGGTGCAGCCCGGCTCTTCCCTTCGTGGCCTGGTGGCGCTGGGTCGCAACGCGCAGGGGCGGGAACGCTTCCAGGTGGAGGGAGGCGGCCCGGTGCTGGTGAGCCTGCCTGCGGGGCGCTTCCGGATGGGGAGCCCGGCGGGCGAGGAGGGGCGCGATAGCGATGAGACCCATCACGAGGTGGTGCTGAGCCGTGGCTTCCTGATTGGGGAGACGGAGGTGACCCAGGCCGAGTATGCGGCGGTGGTGGGAGCCAACCCATCCGGATTCCAGGACCTGGACCGGCCCGTGGAGCAGGTGTCGTGGTTCGATGCGGTGTCGTTCTGCAACGCGCTGTCCCGGAGGGTGGGCTTGGAGAAGGCCTACGTGGTGAACGGGACGCAGGTGACGTGGAAGGGCCTGTCGTGTCCTGGCTTCCGTTTGCCGACGGAGGCGGAGTGGGAGTACGCGTGCCGGGCGGGGACGACGGGTGCCCGCTATGGGGACCTGGACGACGTGGCTTGGTACGATGGGAACTCCAGGAGCACGACCCACCCGGTGCGTCGCAAGCAGCCCAACGCCTGGGGTTTGTATGACACGCTGGGGAACGTGTGGGAGTGGTGCTGGGACTGGTATGCCAGCTACCCGTCGGGTGTGGTGACGGACCCGGTGGGCCCTGCTTCGGGCTCGGGCCGGGTGGACCGCGGCGGGTCGTGGGGCTACGGTGCGCAGTACGCGCGGGCGGCGAGCCGCATCATCTACGACCCCGACTACCGCGGCGACTATCTGGGCTTCCGCCTTGCCAGGTCGCTGCCGTAGGCAGCGGGCCCGAACCCTCGGCTCTTGAACCCTCGAACCCTCGACATGTCATCAATCAGCGGAGTCGCCGGGCCCTGGGCCGTCGCGAAGCCGGCCCTGGGCCGGGCGACGGAGCGTCCGCGTGGGGTTGGTTGCTGGGGTGCCCTCTGAGGGCGCCCCAGCAACCCGCGGTGGATTTTGGATGCGGGGAGGCCATCCGTGAAGGCCGAGGTCTTCAACCTGCCCTGGATCTCTGGTGGGGCTGGATTCGAGGCCGGGGCGACGCAGGAGTTCCTCTCTGCGGCTGTCAAGCACCTGCCGCCCGAAAATCTGCGGACAGTGTCGAGGGGCGACGAGGCTTCCGGGCTCGAACCGGGGCGGTTCGTGGAACAACGAGGCACAGGAGGCTCGCGCGGTCTGCCGCAACAACTGGCCCCCCGACAACCGCAACGACGATCTCGGCTTCCACCTGGCCAGCCCAGGGGCCGGACGGTTCCAGCCGTCTCGGGCCAGACCGGTGGGATCACGGTCCTTCCGGCCGCGCCATGCCCCTGACCTTCGTCTCCGAGCCCGGTCTCGGGGCCTTCCTGCGGGGCCGAAGACAACCCCGGCCTTCCCGGACATGCGGACACGCGTCACGCCCCGGGGAAGCCCTTCCCCATCGCGCAGGTTGCGGGCCTGCCCGGACCCCCGTCTCGTCCTCCCGTTCCGCTTCCTCCTCGCCCGTTTCGGGCTGGTTGGAACTGCCGGGCTCCGCATTTTCGCCCCAGCGCAGGGCGACGACGGTCACGTTGTCGTGGCCGCCTGCGTCCAGGGCTGCCTGGATGCACTCTTTGACCAGGGCCTGTGGGTTCTGGCCGTGGGTGCCTGCCAGTCGGTCCAGGTCCTCGGCAGGAGCCTCGCCACACAGGCCGTCGCTGCACAGCAACACGACGTCCCCGGGCTGCAGGGCCAGGTACGCGGCTTGCTCGGGTCCTTCCCGGTTCCAGGTCGGTTCGATCACCAGGTCGCCCGCGTTGCCGCCGCCCAGACCTTCAGCAGGAAGCGGTCCTCGTTGCCCGAGTGCACCTTCCCCCGGTGGGGGGCCGCGGCTGCCTTCAGCCACTCGGGGAACTCCTGGAACAGCGGAGCCTCCGGAGGCGTGTCCGGATGAGGGGGCCCCAGGTTCGCCTCGGCGGCCTGGTCGGTTGGCACCGGTGCGGTTTCAGGTCTGTAATGCCTGTCGCCCGGGCGGGTCTACATGGTGTGGTGCCCCCGATTCTCGGGGCCGCGCGGCAAGAGGGCAGGGGCCCACCGGCGCGTTGCGAAGCCTGGGGGGCCAGGGGGCATTGGAGGGTTCAGGCTTTGTTCAATCCCGAGGGTCTGGTGGGTGAGGTGTTGGACCGGCGCTACCGGTTGGTGGAATTCCTGGGCGAGGGGTCCTTTGGCTGGGTGTATCGAGCCGAGGAACTGGTAGCGGGCGAGGCGATCTGGAACTGTGCCGTCAAGCTGTTGCGCCCGAAGACCCCGGACCAGGGGCGCCTGTTCATCAATGAGTTTTCGGCAGCGGCCCGGCTTTCGCATCCGGGGTTGGTGCAGTTTCGCGGGGCCTTCGATGTTCCGGATGGGGGCCTGGCGGGCGCGCTGTGCCTGGCCATGGAGTTGTGTGAGGGGACGCTTCTTGATCGCCTGAAGCCTCCCGAACGCCTGACGACGAAGGAGGTCCTGGCGGTGGCGCGGGACCTGGCCGAGGTGCTGGCGTGGTTGCACGGGCAGAACGCGGTGCATCGGGATGTGAAGCCGGCCAACGTGTTTCGCGCGGGGAACCGCTGGAAGTTGGGGGACCTGGGGCTGGTGCGGGGGGTGGAGGGAAGCCTGGTCAAGGCCAGCGAGGGGCGTGGGACTCCGCTGTACATGGCGCCGGAGACCCTGGACGAGATGGTGGGCTCGTCGGTGGACGTGTGGGCCTTGGGTGTAATGCTGCAGGAGTGCCTGACGGGGGTGCTGGCTTACGATGCCTCCAACGAGGTGGCGCTGGTCAAGGCCGTGCTGGCCCGGGACCCGACGATCGCCCCGAACCTGCCCCCGCCCTTCGACGCGGTGGTGCGCGGCTGCCTGGTGAAGGACCCGCGGAAGCGCTGGACGGCGCAGCAGGTGCTGGAGGCGTTGGAGGGATCGTCGCCCGCGGAGGTCCGGGCGTCGGTGGTGAGGCGGCCGCGTTCGGAGGTGGTGTCCTCGGCACCCCGGGGCCTGGTGGCGCTGGGTCGCAACGCGCAGGGGCGGGAGCGCTTCCAGGTGGAGGGGGACGGCCCGGTGCTGGTGGGCCTGCCGGCAGGGCGCTTTCGGATGGGGAGCCCGGCGGGCGAGGAAGGTCGTGATGGCGATGAGACCCAACACGAGGTGGTGCTGAGCCGGGGCTTCCTGTTGGGGGAGGCGCCCGTGACGCAGGCCGAGTACGCGGCGGTGGTGGGCTCCAACCCATCCCACTTCAGCGGCAACCCGGACCATCCGGTGGAGTGTGTGTCGTGGTTCATGGCGGTCTCCTTCTGCAACGCGCTGTCGCGGCGGGTGGGCTTGGAGAAGGCCTACGTGGTGAACGGGACGGACGTGACGTGGAAGGGCCTGTCGTGTCCTGGCTTCCGTCTGCCGACGGAGGCGGAGTGGGAGTCCGCGTGTCGGGCGGGGACGACGGGTGCCCGCTACGGGGCCCTGGACGACGTGGCTTGGTATAGCAGCAACTCCGGGAGCACGACCCACTCGGTGCGTCGCAAGCAACCCAACGCCTGGGGTTTGTATGACACGCTGGGGAACGTGTGGGAGTGGTGTTGGGATTGGGAGGGCACCTATCCGTCGGGTGTGGTGACGGACCCTGTGGGTCCTGGTTCAGGCTCGCGCCGGGTTTACCGCGGCGGGTCGTGGGACCGCGATGCGCGGTTCGCGCGGGCGGCGTACCGCATCACCCGCGGCCCCGGCCTCCGCTACGGCGATCTGGGCTTCCGCCTTGCCAGGTCGCTGCCGTAGGCAGCGGGCCCGGACCCTCGACTCTTGAACCATTGAACCCTCGACATGCCATCAACCAGCGGAGTCGCCGGGCCCCGGGCCGTCGCGAAGCCGGCCCTGGGCCAGGCGACGGAGCGTCCGCGTGGGGGTGGTTGCTGGGGTGCCCTCTGAGGGCGCCCCAGCAACCCGCGGTGACCCCGGGCTTGCCGGGCTCTGGGGGCGTACGACTGTGTCCTGGTGTGTCCGAGGGGAGCGCGAGGGGCGGCCTGCTGAGTCATGCTTTGGGGTGTGGCTCGCCTGACTGCGGGTGAGGTCTGTGCGGCTGGACGCGTTTGGAAGGAGGGACGGGCGATGGTGGATCCGGATGGCCTGGTGGGCGCAGTGGTGGGTGGCAGTTATCGGCTGGCGCGCTTCTGCGGGAACGGGGCCTTCGGCTGGGTCTTCGAGGCCGAGGAACTGGTGGGCGACGACGATCTTCCGGGCGACGAGGTGGTGGGGCGCTGCGCCCTGAAGCTGTTGCAGCCTCGGGACTCGGATGCGCGCGCGTCGGTCCTGCGGGAGATGCGCGCGGGCGCGGCCTTGACACGCGGCCATCAGGGCCTGCTGAGCCACCTGGCCTTTGGCAAGGTGGCGGAATCGGGGCCCTTGCACGGGTATCTCTACCTGACGATGGAACTGGCCGAGGGGTCGCTGGGGGAACGCCTGCGCCAGCCCAACGGCCGCCTGAGCGTCGCCGAGATCGAGCTGATGGCGCGACACGTGGCCGAGGCGCTGGTCTGGCTGCACGGCCGTGGCGCGGTGCATCGGGACCTCAAGCCGGACAACGTCCTCTACGCCGACGGGCATTGGAAGTTGGGGGACCTGGGGCTGGTGCGCCCGGTGGATGGAAGCCTGGTGCAGACGGTCACCCGGCAGGGGACCCCCCTGTACGTGGCGCCGGAGGCCCTGGAAGGTCAGGTCGGGACTGTCTCCGACGTCTGGTCCCTGGGCGTGATGCTGCAGGAGTGCCTGACGGGGGTGCTGGCCTACACCGCGACCAGCGAGTTGGCATTGTACGGTGCCCTGGCCAACCGGGAGCCGACCATCGCCCCGAACCTGCCCCCGCCCTTCGACGCGGTGGTGCGCGGCTGCCTGGTGAAGGACCCGCGGAAGCGCTGGACGGCGCAGCAGGTGCTGGAGGCGCTTTCCGGCGGCGGGGTGGCACCGGCCGGCGCTCCAGCGCCACAATCAGCGTCTGCGTCTGCGCCAGGCGCGGCCTCGGTGCCTGCGGTGGTTTCAACTCGGCATCGACGAAAACCGCGGCGACTCCTTGGCGGTCAGCCTGGAGGTGCCTCAGCGCCTGCCGTCGTTTCAGCCCCTCCGCGCGCGCCCCGACGGACCGCGCGTGAGATGGTCCTGGCGTTGTTCGACCACCCGACCCCTTGGGTCGTGTTGGCGTGGTTGCTGGCCAGCCTGGATATCTGTCGGCGGTATATGAACTCCTATGACCTGCAGGTCAGCAACGGTTTCGGCAGCATCGCACTCATCTTCCTCGGAACGACCCTGGCGGTCACCCTGCCGATACCGTTGCTGCGAAAGCTCGTGTCTGCTGCGGAGAGGATATTGGAGAAGTGGGCGTGGGATTTTGTGTGGAAGATATCGGTTGTCGCCTTCTTCATTGGCATCTTCTTTATGCTGTCACTCGTTGATTTTAAAAATGATGGTAAACATCTTCAAGACTATTTATATATTCCGTTTGTCGTTCCGTTTGTGGTTTGCGCTTATGCTGGGCTCCGATATCTCTCGTCCCGCCTGCTCCTATGGCTTCGCGACGTCGCCAGGAATCCGGTCCCCTGGTTCCTGCCGGCATGGCTGGTGAGCGGCACGGTTGCCAGCAGTTTCTATATCTACAGCGGTCAGGCATTTCGGCACGAAAGCAACGAAGGCCTCGCCAGGTTCGTCCTGCTGGTGCTAGCCGTGGCCGCCTTCGCGACGTTCAGCGCCTTGCAGTGGCTCCGTCTGGCCCTGCATCAGCAGGACTGAATTTGGACGAAGGGGCGCATACCCGCCTTGTAAGTGGGTGATCTACCCCACTTTGAACGCGGGTATGCGCAGGCCTCGTCCTATTCCTTGCCCCAGCGCAGGGCGATGACCGTCACGTTGTCGCGGCCTCCTGCGTCCAGGGCAGCCTGGATGCACCTCTCGACCAGGACGCTGGGGTCCTTCCCGTGCTCGGCTACCAGCATGTCCAGGTCCTCGGTGGGAATCTCGCCGCACAGGCCGTCGCTGCATAGCAGCACCACGTCCCCCGGCTGCAGGTCCAGGCGGGCGGGTTGCCCGGTGTCTTGCGAGCTCCAGACGGGCTCGACCACCGCGTGTCCTGGTTCGCCCCCGCCGCCCAGGCACGTCGTCAACTGGGACCTCATCGAGTGGGTGGCGACCTCTTCGGGCTTGATCTTCCCGCAATCCAGCAGGACCTGGATGATGCTGTGGTCCTTGGTCCGGTAGAGGACCTGGCCGTCGCGGTAGTGGTACAGCCGCGAGTCGCCGCAGTACAGGTGCAGCCCCCCGTCGGGAGTGAGCATGGCCACCGCTGCGGTGGTGCCCATGCCGCCGCGTCCGAGTTCCCTGCTTCCCCGCCAGCGGATGGCCCGGTCGGCCTCGTCCAGGGCCCGCAACAGCACCTTGTAGCGGGCCGCGTCGCCGTCCGGGTAAGGATGGCGATGCAGGTTGTCCAGCACGGTGTGGCAGGCGATCTGGGCCGCCAGGTCGCCTCCCCCGTGCCCTCCCATGCCGTCGAAGACGGCGGCGACCACGGCTGGGGAGGTGTCGCCCCAGGTCTCCAGCAGGAAGCGGTCCTCGTTGCCCGAGCGCACCTTCCCGGGGTTGGTGGCCGCGGCGGCCTGCAACCAGCCCGCCTGGTTCAGGCACAGGGGAGGCTCGTCAGGAGTCGCTCGGCGAGGTGGTTCCAGGTCGGCCAGGGCAGCCTGGTTGGGTGCCTCTTCCTCCCACGCCGAGCGCGGACCGGCTTTGGGCACCTCTTCCGCCGCTGGTCTCCGGCCTACCGGCTGCAGAAGGGAGGAACTGCCGTCGGGGATGGGGTCGTTGCCGAAGGTCATCACTTCCCCCCCTGGTTGCGCAGGTTCTGGGACATGCGCATGCTGGAGTTGGGATCGATCTGGCCGCTGGCCTTCAACTGGTCCAGTTGGCTCTGGGCCGTCTGCGCGATCTGGGCGTTCCCTGCCTGCTGGGCCGTCTTTTGCAGGCCCTGCAGGAGTTCGCTGGTCTCCTGCAGGTTCTTGGAGTGGACGATGGCCCCCTGGTAGTTGTTCATTTCCCACAGAAGTCGGGCGTCGTGGACCTCTTTGTTGAGTTGCTGCTCTTCAGTCAGCGAGGAGACGTTCTCGATGGAGGTCTCGACCTGGGCCTGGCCAATCGGGTCCGGGGCCTGCACGGCCACGTTCAGCACCCTCCGGGAGCCGCCCCTTTCGGCGAAACCCGGGACCGGCAGGTGGAAGTGGAACAGCATGTCCGTGTCCACGTCTCCGCGCACGTTGTTCACCCGAATCCGCCACGAACCATCGCGCAGCTCGGGGCGGTCCGTCGGCAGGAAGGCCGGGGCGATCTGGCAGGCGGCGCGCAGCTCAAGCCCGGGCATCTCGGGGGTCAGGGTCAGGTGCACGTACTCCGCACCCACCGCCTGGGCCTGCTGGAAGTGGTCGCGCAGCATGTCGGTCAGCTCGCCGTCCGAATCGGCCTGCATCAGCGTGCCCCGACCCTGGTTCACGAAATCGTTGAGCAGGGCGACGTTGAAGTTCCTCGCGTCCCCCAGGCCGATGGCGGACAGGCTGATACCGCCTTGGCCCAGGCGCTGGGCCAGCTCGGTCAGGCCGTCAAGTCGCTCCAGGTTGTGCCCTGTGTGGTCGGTGGGATAGCCGTCGGTGGCCAGGATGGCGAATCGTGGTCCCTGTTGCGGGCACAGGGTCTGGCCCAACCAGTTCAGGGCCTGGTCAGTCCGGGTCACGCCCTCCGCCTGGAGAGCATACATTCTTCGGGTCAGATCCAGCATGTCGACCGACTCCATCGGCTGGTTCTTGAGGATTTCCCGGACGCGGGTGGAGAAGGCGATGACCGACAGGCGGTCCTGCGGGCGCAGCAGGGTCGCGGCTGCCAGGCAGCCCTTGCGGGCTTCCTCCAGTAGGTCCCCGTTCATCGAGCCGCTGACGTCCAGGGCCAGGGCCACATGGGCTGCCAGGCCGTTCCCGGTCAGACGGGGACGCAGGCGCACCCTGAGGTATTTCTCGGATCCGATGGGGGAGAATTTGTTGCGGCAAGGGCGGTCCCAGGCCGTGGTGAGGTCAATCACGGATCACCTCCAGGTAGGAATGAGGGGGCAGGCCTACGGTCAGCACCGCCCCGCGCGGGGGGCCGGGTTCGGCTTGTCGGAAGAACCAGCGGTTCAACCGGATTATGATGTGGATCTGGCTCGCGCGTTCCTGCAGACGGCCGCCTCTTCCCGGCGCCGGCGTTCCTCCAGCTCGGCCCGGGAATACTTGGGCGAACCGGTCAGGTCCATCATGTCTCGTCTCCTCTCGTGGCTCGGCCAGGGAATACTTGGGCAACCCGCTTGTGGGAACCAACTTCCTTCTGTCGGAGGGCTTCTCCGGCCTGGTCTCCTCGGCAGCAGGGGTGGCGAGTGTGCGCCCGGCGTCTTCGCGTCTGTCCGCCTGGCTCCTGTGGCCGGTCTTCTCGCCGACTCCGCGTTTGGAGTGTCGTCACTCATGGACCCGCCCTGCAGAAGGTCATTACAGCTTTGTTGGGGTCGGAGTCGTGTTCGTTGCTATTCGCCGTGCCGGCTTGCCCCAACGGTCAATCCGAGCGGCGCGTCCGTATACCCGCCTACCCATATTTCAAGTGGATGATTTACCCAACTTGAAACACGGGTATGGGGCTTGTGCTCGGCTTGAAGGTCGATCGGCTCAGGTCGTGGCGTTGCAGGAGCCATTCCAGGAGCGACGCTCCCAGGCGGGGCGATTGGAGGTGACCGCCTTCCAGGCGCAGGACGGGGAGTCCCAGGACCTCGTCCCGTTCCCTGTCTCTGTCGGTGGCGTGGGTTGGTCCGTCCACTTCTACGGCGGACCAGCAGGAGTGTCCGGCCCTCGCCACTCCCACAAGGTAGTCCAGGATCGGGTACCGGCCTGGGATGGCGACAGCGACCTGGGGCATGAACACCACCGAGCCATCGTTCCACGGCAGAATCAGGGCCGGTCTGCGGCGGTGGCCCACGTAATCCCGGGACAGCGGGTCGATCACGGGGTGGTGGTGGAACCCGAGCCGTGCAGGGGAGACCATGGCCGGCCCCGCTCCCAGAGCCGCCACCTCGAGGTCGAACAGGGCTTCCCAGGACGAGTCTGCCGGGAAATCTCGGAGAAAGGTCTCCAGGGCGGCCAGGTCCTGGCGGCGGTCCAGGATTGACAGGAGTTGAGCCATCCTCTCGGGGCTGAAGCGCCAGGCACCGCGAAGGCGAAAGGAGAAGTCCCGGGTTCGCTCCGGGAGAAAGGGGGCCTCTGGGCAGAACGAACGCATAGCCAGGCATTCCAACGGACGGGCGGGCCGGCCGGCGGGGGCCGGAGCCCAGGCTGTCTTGGCCACGATGCCGTCGAATCCAACGCCCAGGGCCTGGCAGATTCGGCGAAGGCCCGATTCGGTGCACGGGCGCACGCCGCGCTCGTAATCGCACAGGCGCTGAGGCGGTAGACCAGCCAGGCTGGCCAGGGTGGCCAGGCGAAGGCCCTTGTCCAGACGGAGGCGGCGAAGGGTGGTGGGCAGCGAGGCAGGGATCTTCATAGCCCGATCGTCACCCGGCCACGTGAACCTCGTGATGCCAGGAGCTGTCCATCTGGTTGCCAGAATGTTGCTGCTTCTTGAATGCGTTCGAGCAAATGTTCGAGATCATCCGTGGTTCTCTGTGTTCTCGCTGCCTACCCGTGTTCCAAGCAGGTGATCTACCCCACTTCCATTACGGGTATGAGGTGGATCTTTGTAATGTCTGCCATCGGGCCGGGTCTCCACGGGTGTGACGTGCGCGTTGGGGGCCGCGCTCGGCCTGCGCGGGCAGGGCCTGAGGCGTGCCCGGGGCAGGGGCTTGCGGGTGCGTTTCGAAGGTTGGACCGGGTTCAAGTGGAGGAGAAGGCGATGATCAAGCCAGAGAATCTGCTGGGCGAGGTGCTGGACGGGAAGTATCGCTTGGTGGACTTCCTGGGCAAGGGGTCCTTCGGCTGGGTGTATTCCGCCGAGCAGATATTGGAGGACGAGTTCAGGGCCTCGTATGCCATCAAGGTCCTGCAGCCCGAGACACCCGAGCAGCGCAAGGCCGTCCTGCAGGAGTTCAACGCCGCCGCCCGCCTTTCACACCCGGGGCTCGTGCAGTTTCGCGTGGCCTTCGACGTATCGGACGGGCCTTTGGAGGAGGCGCTCTGCCTGGTCATGGAGTTGTGCGAGGGGACGCTCTCCAAGCGCCTGCAGGCCGGGCGTCGGCTGGCGGCGGAGGAGGCCCTGGAGGTGGCGCGGGAAGTGGCCGAGGCGCTGGCCTGGTTGCACGGGCAGAACGTGGTGCACCGCGACCTCAAGCCGGACAACGTGTTCCGCGCGGGGAACCGTTGGAAGCTGGGGGACCTGGGGCTGGTGCGCGCGGTGGAGGGAAGCCTGATGAGCGCCTCGGGCTTCAAAGGCTCGCCTCAGTATATGTCGCCCGAGGCCCTGGATAGCCAGGTTTCGACGGCTTCGGACGTGTGGTCCTTAGGAGTGACGCTACAAGAGGCCCTGACTGGCGTCCTGCCCTATTCGGGGTCTACGGTCACGAAGTTGGTTCGGCTTTCACTGACCGAGGAGCCGACCATCGCCCCGAACCTGCCCCCGCCCTTCGACGCGGTGGTGCGCGGCTGCCTGGTGAAGGACCCGCGGGCGCGCTGGACGGCGCAGCAGGTGCTGGAGGCCTTGTCCACGGGGTCTTCGCCCGCAGAGGTCCGGGCGTCGGTGGTGTCGAGGCCACCAGGCGCCGAGGGGGCGGCGGTCGCGCCTCGGGGTTTGGTGGCGCGGGTGTTGGGGGCGCTGTCAGGATCGCGTTCGGGGGGCTGGGTGGCCGGCTCTCGTCCCGCGACGACGGCCCCCGCCTCTCGTGGCCTGGTGACGCTGGGGCGGAACAGGCTGGGGATGGAGCGTTTCCAGGTGGACAAGCTCGGTTCGGTGCTGGTGGCCTTGCCGTCGGGTCGCTTCACGATGGGGAGCCCTGAGGGGGTTCCGCTCTTCGGGGGCGAGGAGGGGCGCGACAATGATGAGATTCAGCACGAGGTGGTGCTGAGCCGTGGTTTCCTGCTGGGGGAGGTGCCGGTGACTCAGGCCGAGTACCAGGCGGTCACGCTTTCCAACCCCTCAGGGTTCGGCGGCAACCCGGACTCGCCCGTTGAGCAGGTGTCGTGGTTTGAGGCGGTGTCGTTCTGCAACGCGCTGTCCCGGGGACTGGGTTTGGAGGAGGCCTACGTGGTGAAGGGGAAGCAGGTCAAGTGGAAGGGCTTGTCGTGCCCTGGCTTCCGTTTGCCGACGGAGGCGGAGTGGGAGTACGCGTGTCGGGCGGGGACGACGGGTGCCCGCTACGGGAACCTGGACGACGTGGCTTGGTCTAGCAGCAACTCCGGGAGCACGACCCACCCGGTGCGTCAGAAGCAGCCCAACGCCTGGGGTTTGTATGACACGCTGGGGAACGTGTTCGAGTGGTGCTGGGACTGGTATGCCAGCTACCCGTCGGGTGTGGTGACGGACCCTGTGGGTCCTGGTTCGGGCTCGTACCGGGTGAGCCGCGGCGGGTCGTGGGGCAGCGGCGCGCAGTACGCGCGGGCGGCGTCCCGCGTCAACAGCGGCCCCGGCGACCGCAGCGGCCACCTCGGCTTCCGCGTTGCCAGGTCGCTGCCGTAGGCAGCGGGCCCGAACCCTCGGCTCTTGAACCCTCGAACCCTCGACATGTCATCAACCAGCGGAGTCGCCGGGCCCTGGGCCGTCGCGAAGCCGGCCCTGGGCCAGGCGACGGAGCGTCCGCGTGGGGTTGGTTGCTGGGGTGCCCTCTGAGGGCGCCCCAGCAACCCGCATGATGCGAAACTGGGATCCTCCTTGAATGGAGAGCCGTCGCGAGCATCCGATTCTCTGACAGGTCGACAGGACGGATTGTGGCAGGCAGGAGGAACAGGGCAGATTTCTCGAAAGCCTCATCACCCAATGGCTCGAAGTGAGACACCATTGACCCGAAGCCGCTTGATCGGTTGTGGGTGTCTTGCTTGGTTTGGCGTTCTGGGGGGCAGAAGGCATGGGGGATGGTTTCAAGCATGCGCGAGCGCGAGGGATTGCGTGTCGGAAGATGCTCCAGTGATGGGGCGGAGGGTGAGTCTGCCGTTGACATCCAGGAATTTGAACGCTTGTTCCTCGAGGCCAGGCCGAAGCTCCTGTCCTATTGCCGCAAGCATACCGCAAACCCTCACCGTGCCGAAGAGGTTTTCCAGAACGTCTCGGAGCGGGCGTTGCGCGGGTTTTCAACCTTTCGGGGCGACAGCACGTTCTTGACATGGATCTACAAGATTGCTGGTCGCGAGGTTCGACGACATGAGCGAGGCTGTCCGTCTCCTCAACTGAGGCGGCCTTTCTCGCTGTGCTCATTGGATGCGCTCTTGGAGACGAATCCTGGGCATCCGGTCATCCACGATGTCTGCGCCGATGTGCAGGACAGCAGCATCCTGCCGTTCGATGTCAAGCGTGCGGTGATCCCCGAGGCGGCCACCGAGAACGCCCTGAGCAGCCTGGAAGCCCAGGTCCTTCTGTTGTGGCTGGACCACCCCACGACGTCATTGCCTGAGCTGGCGCCAAGGTTGGGGATCACACACCAGAATTTCGCGACGATCAAGTGTCGGGCCCATCCCAAGCTTCGAGTGTATCTCCTGATGAATTTTGAGCGGTTCTTTGGCTCTTTGGACTTGCTTCAACAGGCCTTCGACCTGGCTCGATCCTGCTCCGGGGACCCGTTGACCGCAAAGGAATCCATCACTTTCCAGAATATTGTCCTTCTTCAGAACTCCCGCTGGAAAATCAAGGATTCCAAGACCATTCTCCGCTCGGCATGCACCAAGGTGGCCCGCCATCTTGGCTGGATGTTCTGAAGTCGCGTCCCCCGGGTGCCCGTTTGGAAGGCGCGGTTTGCTTGATGATGTCGCAGGTGTTCATTTGGGGCCTTGCGGTTGTGCGAGGGCCTGATTCGCGCGCCATCTGCTTTCCGGCAGGCTTCTGGTCTGTGATGCAGGATTGAAGACGCCCGGGGCCGGGGGCTGAAGCAGGGCGCGACCGGGTTGGCGGGCTGCCATGGGTGGCCTTCTCCTTGCGCGGCGTGGGGTTCGCTGTTCCTCCAGGCTGGCACGTTCTCATGGTTCTCGCCAAGAACTTGAAGCCTCCCGGAATCGCTTCGGTTCTGTAATGTCTCGTGCCGGAGCAGGTCTATGCCCTTTGACGGGACGGGAGCGGAGGAGTCCGGTTGACCGGGCACCGCTTCGCTGGATATCGCGAGGAGGGCTCATGGCTTTCACTTGGGAGTTGGGTGCCGCGAATGGTCACGAACCAAAGCATGCGCCGAGGCACCGTGGCCCGGTCCTGCCATTCTTGTTGCTCTTGCTGATGGTGGTTGTCGCTGCCGGACTTTGGACGGGGGCCTTGGGGGGATTCGGCTCGTCTGGCCTTGCCCGGGGAGTTCGTGGAACTTCTCCGGCAGGACTCAGGGGCCTGGTGGCGTTGGAGCAGAACCCGCAGAGGCGGGACCGATATCAGGTGCAGGGAGGCGGCCCGGTGCTGGTGGCCTTGCCGGCGGGACGTTTCAAGATGGGAAGTCCGAAAGGCGAGGAGGGGCGCTGGCCCGACGAGGTTCAGCATGAGGTGGTTCTGAGTCACCGATTCTTGCTGGGCGAGGCGCCTGTGACCCAGGCGGATTTCGCGATGGTGATCAGGACCAGGCCGTCGGGACTCCAGGGGTCGGGTCGGCCCGTCGAGAGAGTGTCCTGGCTGGAAGCGGTTGAATACTGCAACGCCCTGTCCCGCGGGGTGGGATTGGAGGAAGCCTATGTGGTGAATGGGGGAGAGGTCATCTGGAAGGGGGTGTCTTGTCCCGGTTTCCGTCTGCCGACGGAGGCGGAGTGGGAATACGCCTGCAGGGCGGGCAAGAGCGAAGCCCGGCCCGGGGAGCTTGAGGATGTGGCCTGGTACGACTTCAACTCCAAGTTCGAGACCCATCCTGTGCGGTGGAAGCAGCCCAACGCCTGGGGTTTGCACGACATGGTGGGAAACGTCTGGGAGTGGTGTTGGGACTGGTATGGGGAACCTCGCCCCGGCTCGAAGGTGGATCCACTGGGGCCCGATTCGGGGTCCTATCGGGTGAATCGCGGTGGCTCGTGGCGCGCTGCTGCGCGATGTGCGCGGGCGGCCTGCCGAAGCTACTGGCCCCCCGATTGTCACAACGACGATCTCGGCTTCCGTCTGGCCAGGACTCTGCCGTAGTGCCCTTGCGCCGCTCCATGCCAAGACACTGGTCCTGCAAGAGGTCCTGCCGGCCGTTCGCGGGTAGGGGGGGCGGGCGCGGGCAGTCCCGATCGTGGGCCCTGGCGGCGTGGTATCATGGGTTATGAGCCTCATCGACTTCTGGTTCAAGGACAAGAACGGACAGA
>Ga0334884_1003810_pt1 | contig 16472 bp, 17 predicted proteins | sample GraSluR1_MG_7_FD_207215 | JGI IMG/M metagenome (GOLD analysis project Ga0334884, IMG submission 207215) | Sludge microbial communities from methane-producing bioreactor in Wageningen University, Netherlands - Granular Sludge_12_05 R1 | ecosystem: Engineered > Bioreactor > Anaerobic >...
CCGGCTCCTGGATTCCCATCATGGCGAACACCCCCTGGCTATACCTATTTTAAGGGTATTCAGCCACTTGCGCCTTGATATAAACTATTTGGGCAACAGCCCGTGTAGGTTCTGACACCTACGTGGGTTCAGTGGAACGCCCCTCTCCCGCCTCCTCCTCCGTCTTTCCGTCCCGGATACGGTAGATCCTGCGGAAGGTGGGAATTATCTTCTCGTCGTGGGTGACCACAATAATGGCCGCCTCGTACTGCTTCGCCATGGAATTCAGTATGCGAATCACTGCCATTGCCCGTTCGCTGTCCAGAGGAGCAGTTGGTTCATCAGCCAGGATGACAGGCGGCTGGTTCGCCAGGGCCCGGGCAATGGATACACGCTGCTGCTCTCCCCCTGACAGCTCCGAGGGCATGGCCCTGGCCCGATGGGCTACATCGAGGGCATCCAGGAGTTCTCTTGCCCGGTCCCGTGCTTCGCCGTTCGGTTTTCCCGCCAGCATGGGGAGCAGGGCCACGTTGTCGGTTGCGTCCAGAAAAGGAATAAGATAGGGGGCCTGAAAGACGAACCCGATCTTGTCCCTGCGCAGCGCCCTCAAATCCTTTATTTTCCACTTTTCCTCGTAGATCACATTGTCCCCGATGGTCATCTTTCCCGCCGTGGGCTCGATAACCGCCCCAAGGCACTTGAGGAGGGTGGTTTTACCCGACCCCGAGGGACCGATGAGACCCACCACCTCTCCGGGTGCGACCACCATATTGACCTCTTTCAGGGCATCCACGGCCGTCTCTCCCGACCCATAGCGCTTCTTAAGCCCTTCAACCGTAATTCCTTTCCCTCCGGACATATCCTTTATCCCCCTATGGCCTCGGCGGGATCCACCTTAAGGGCCATCCGAATGGCGAGAACGCTTGAGGCAACGCACATGATCATAACGGCGATGAACCCCGCCACCGAGTCCCGTCCTTCAAGCAACACATACTTGGGAAAGATCGGCGCCCAGATGGTGGCGGAGATCTTGCCGATCATGAAACCAAGCACCCCGAGGCCGAGAGCCTGCTGAAGGATCATCCCCACGATGGTGCGGTTTTTTGTTCCGATGAGCTTGAGAACGGCGATCTCACGGATCTTCCCCATGGTGAGGGTGTAGATGATGAAGGCCACGATGGCGGCGCTCACGATGGCGAGGATGACGAGAAACATGCCGATCTGCCTGGAAGAGGTGGCAATAAGTTTGCCGAGCAGGATCTCCTCCATCTGCTCTCGAGTGTACACTTCGTGGCGCTTCCATCGACGGATATGCTCCGCGGTCTCCTCCGGATCCGCACCGGGAGCGAGGCGAACGAGCACGGCGTTCACAGTGGAATTTCCGGTCTGGGAGGCCAGCACGCTCTCGAGCAACCCTGGAATTCCCGGCCGGTTCAATGAGGGGTTGGCTTCTGTCCGCCGACGCTGCTGAAGGATGAAATCGTTATCCTTCAGGAACTGTGCCTCCTGGGCATCCTTCAGGGGGATGAAGACCATTGGGTCTCCTCCCGAGGAGACCATTCGCCTGGTGATCCCCACAACCCGGTAGGAATTTCTGCGTATTCCGATGGAGTCGCCGAGGCGGAATCCGGATGCCTCGTCCGCCACCGCCTCGTAATGACTCCGGGTGATATGCCTTCCCGCCACAAGATACCGGGGCTGCCCCGGCCCGCTGAGGACCCCGGGTTCGACCCCCACCACCATGGCCCGGACGTCCTCCTCCCCCCGGCGTATCTGGGTGGTGAGGTAGGTGACGTTGGCCGCAGCCTCCACTCCTTTCATCCCGGCCACACTCCGCCAGAGATCGTCATAGATGCTGGACGATTCGGCGTAGGGTCCGAGAGTATCCTGCTGAACCACCCAAAGATCCGCTCCGCTGTTGTCGAGCAGCACCCTGGCGTCGTCCACCATCCCCCGGTAGACTCCTCCCATGGTGAGGGTCACTCCGATCAAAAGACCCAGTCCGAAGCCGGTGAGCACGAACTTTCCCCATCCGTGGAGAATGTCACGCCCGGCGAGGCTGATCATTCTTTTGCCTCCAGGTTCTCCACTACCTTCACGCGGCTGCGAGGAGAAAGGGCTTTTTTCATGTATTGAACTATATTCTCCCCTTTTTCAAGGCCGCTCATGATCTGGACGAAACCATCGAGGTCTCTTCGTCCCGTCTTCACAGGCCGGAAGGTAATGGACCCGTTGTCGAGAACCCACACGCCGAGATCTCCGTTCAGGCGCTGGAGAGCGCTGTCGGGAACGACGGCGGTCTCGGGAAGAGGAGGAAGAGTCACCGTGACCTCAGCAAGCTCGCCCAGGGGGGGCAGCACATCTGGGACCGTGTCGAAGACCGCCTTGGCCATCAGCTCCTCCGTGACAGCATCCGCCAAAGGTTCCACCCGCAGTATCCTCCCCGGAAACACGGTGTCTCCCCGGGAGCGGATGGAGATGGAGGCGGGAAGACCGGGAGTGAGGCCCGAGGCCATGGCCTGGTCAAACCGGACGGATATCCACAGGTTTTCCCGGTCGATGACCTCCACAACCGCCTGGCCTGCCACCACTGTCGTCCCCGGCTCGACGTTCCGGGCGGTAACGAGTCCTTCCGCGGGAGAGACCAACAGGAGATTGTCCTTCTGACGCTCCAGTCCCTTACGGTCTTCCCGGGCCCGTGCCAGGTCTGCCCGGATGGCGTCCCGCTCGGCCCGGGCGGAATTTTCCAGCGCGGCAAGTGCCTGGGCCTCCTGCCGTTTTGCCTGGGCGGCGTCGAGGCTGACCGCGCCCACCTTCAACAGGTTGTCATATCGCTTTGCCAATGCCGAGGCGTAGTTTCCCCTGGCGGCAACCTCGGCGATGCGGGCCTCCCCTGCCTGAAGGGAGGCTTCCAGCCTCCGGATCGCTGAGTCCTGAGCGGTGAGTCGCTGTTCCCAGTCCACCGGATCCATGGCGCCAAGGACCTGTCCCTTCTCCACGAGGTCACCCACCCGCACAGACAGATCTTTTACCCGTCCGGGAATGGTGGGGCCGATCCGGTAGGACGCCTGGGAATTCACGGTACCAATGCCGTAGAGGGCCGGGGTCAGTGAGCGAACTTCCACCACCGTAGCCGTCACCTCCACAGGGGCCAGGGGACCAGAACGCATCATGAAATAGAAGAAGAACACCGCCAACACAAGAAAACCTAAGAGAAGAAAGATCGTCTTGCCTTTTCCTTTCAGGCCCTTCATGCCGGATCCCTCCTCTCGATGCCCCGCCGGTAGATCGCGAAGACCCCGTGGGCTTTCAGAAGACCGTCCCGTTTGTCCTCCTCGATCTGTGACTGGAGGACAAGACCCTGGATGGCCCCTGTAAACAGGGCAGCCCCAAAGGGGGAGTCCAGGGCAGGGTCGACATCCCCGGTCATTTTCCCCTCCTCCAGAAGGGCAACCACCCGGGAATCATATTTTTTGAGAAGGGAATGGACAAGGCTTCGTACGGGGCTTTCCTCTGTGCGTTGAAACTCGCTCAAAAGGAGGCGTGGCGCTCCCGGATGCTCCGAGGCAAACTGGACATGGGCAAGGAAGATCGCCTCAAGGGCTTCGAGGGGGGAGCCTGCATCAGCCGCGGCCTTATCAAGGCGGGAGAAGAGGCTCTTTCCCACCCAGTCGAGAACGGCCTTCCAGATGGCTTCTTTCGTGGGGAAATGCCGGAAGAGGGCTCCCTGGGTCAGGTTCATCCTTTCGGCGATGGCGGCGGTGGTGATGTCCGAGGGCTTACCCTCGGCGGCAAGGGAGATCACCGTCTCTACGATAACCCTTTTCCGCTCATGGGCGGGAAGATTTTTGCCCTTTTGAACCATGAAAACACCCCTTCTCCTAAATAGTAAGTAATCGCTTACTATCTTAAGGAGAAGTGTGGAATCTGTCAATGGAGATATATTCATTCCAAAGGGCAGCGACACCTTTTTGGTGTCAGGCCGTACACATTTGACACAACCGGGCTTTGGAAGGTTTTCGCTAAGTTCTTTCCTTACTGGTATCAAGAATCATACTTTTGCGTTATCAGAACCGTGTTCTATCTCCTTCACTGCACCGCAGTGCTGGCAGAAAGTAAGCAGAGAATACCTGATATTATGGCACTTCGGGCACTCCTCGAACAGAACCGTTCCGCAGGCCGGGCATGAGTATGGACTGTCTTCATCCGATCCCCTGGGAAGCTCCAACTTGCCGACCGTTCTGCGCGTCCAGAACAAGAATTTCCGTGGGCCCCTCCTGATGGGAAAATCGCATACCGGGCAGAAGAACCTTTCATAGCCCTCGCGATACTGCTTCATCAGCAGGTCGGCTTTAGGAAAGGCAATGACCCTGATGAAATACACCAGGAGCTTGATAACGGCTATGAGGAGCCCACCTACAAGAACATACTTGACGTATCGGGCAGGGAAATACCTGTGTATGACGAAAGCTGTCTTCAGAAGCGTAGCCGCCGCGAATCCAAGGAAAAGCGGAAAGTAAACGCTGCCACGTTTCCTGACCACAAAAATGGCACCAGCGGCCAGCATGGGGAGAAGGATCAGTAACTGGTACCCCGCCAGACGAAGATCGTGTTTCTCCCGAAGGACCCGGAATTCCTCCCCTGCAGGCAATGACTGCCCGGCTATCTTCTTTTCAATGGCCGATCTTTCGGACTCGAGAGACCTTTTACGGTCGGTGAGCCGTGATAGTTCCGTGTTGTAAACCTGGTAACGCTTCTGGCTTTCAAGGAAATGGGCAAGACTCTCGGAAAGGTTGGTCTGCTCCTTGTCCGAAAGAGAGACGGACCTCTGGACTGCCAGTTTCTGGAGCTCTATAAGCTGGTTGATGGTATTTTGGAGGTTCTGGGAGCTGTCGTTGACGATACGCATTTCCTCGCGCTTGTCGGAAATTGCACGGTCTACGTCTGTAATTTCCGCCATGAGGGTTTTCGCCCTGTCGACCAGATCCTGGTCTACATATCTTTGTTCTATCTCAGTATATTGAGGACCTCGAATGGCCCCGATATCCTCAACGAGGAATCCGAGAACCCAGAATACAAGAACAGCCAGGACCACGGTAAAAAAGTAGATCATGAAGCGGTGGATCCATGGACCTTTCGCCTTATTCACAGTCTCATCTCCTCGCGCAGCCATTGGGGTCACACCTACGCTATTGACTACTCAAGATCTTCCACCATCCGTAGCAGTTCTCCTTCCGGATGCCTGTCCTTTTCAAACCTGAGTTCAAGCCTGAGGCAGGAACGATTTACGCACGATTCAGATATCCCGTCAATTTTTCCGGTCTCATTCAGCCTTGCCCCGCTGAAACAATGGCAAAGATATACCCCTGTCGCTCTGGCAAACCTTACGTTCCCACCAATTTTGTCAAATGTGTACGGGCTGACACCTCTAGGACTCGGGATTCTGATAGGTGGTTGGCCCGTTGGGCCAGGACGTCGTTTCCAACCACTCCCCGGGATATCCCAGGGGCTGCCCCATATTACCGGGCTCGTTCAGAAGGCCGTCGTTGTACTTAACAATGAGCTGTTCGCTCAGATCCCACCATTCCTTCATTACAGAAGCGGTATAGTTTTCGGCCAATTCCGTCAGGTATTTCACTGCTTCTGAAGGATCTTTCTCGTACAGTTGCAACGCTCTCTTCTCAACTTCGGGAAGAAAGACGAGAAAACCTTTTTCGAGCTGCTCCTGGAGGACAACGATCTCTTTGTGCATATAGCTGTACTTGAGTCCCTGATAGTTCGAAAGGAAATTGAAGGTCCACCATGCGCTCTCACGGGAGAATTTCTCAGTATTGCAGACTTCAACAGATCGGGGAAGCGACGTCACACCGACATGAAAGGGGATAAAGACAGTATCAGTGGGTTTGTCCAGCCCCAGCCACATGATCCCCCCGATCGGGTCCGGAAGCCATCCGCGAGCCTGGTTCACGTAAACGTAACCGCAATAAGATACGGAGAGCGGACGCTCCCAGGCGCCTTCCAGTTTTCGTGACGGATCGCCCACATCTCCTTTCCCATCGTAGGGACCGTAAAAACGGTCGGGATATCCGAACGGACCTGCCGCAACACCCTTTGTGAGGTCGAACTCTGTGCCTTCGAAGTGATCGCGATGAAGGCCCATGACATCCCTGACGGAGAGCCTTTTGTCAGGTTTGACAGAAAACGGGTAATCTTTTGTAAATCCATCCTCCACCCACGGGGTAAAGTTCCTGGAAGGTGCAACCAGGGATAAGACCCGCCACACCCGTCGAAGCGAGTAGTATGGGTGGTTGTATTCCCCGAGACTCACCGTTTTCAGCCAGTCGAGTTTTCCGTCCTCTGGCTTCCACCATCCATGCTTTTGGGCAATTTCGTGAAGATCCTTCGAGAACATCATGTCAGGATCATCGGGGTCCACCTCCCGGATGCGAAACTCATTGGCCCCCACGAAGACCTCCCCATCGGGAACCTTCTTCGCAACCCACAGACCACCTACTCCCTCGGGAGAGGGTGCCATCTCCATTACCCACCCTTCCTCAGTATCCCCAACAGGAAGTGTTTCTCCCGTACCGTAGTAACCGTACTTCTCTATGAGTTCCCCGATCACCCTGATAGCCTCACGAGCCGTGCGGCAGCGCTCAAGAGCTACCCTGGACAGTTCGGCAGAATAGAAAATCCGCTTTCCCGGCTCCGGATCAAGGGTGACCTTCGATCCGTCGGTACATTCCCCGAACATTAGCTGGTGTTCATTCATAATCCCGTAGCTGCCGTCAAAATACGCATAGGTCTTTTCCACCTGGGGAATGTGCCCAAGAGGAATGGAAGCGGGACCTGCGGTATCGTAACCTCTACCCCTATCACCGGTAACCATGCGCGGATAGGAGAAACTGTTGTACTGCGGGAATGCGCCTATGGCAGCAGCAGTGCAGAAGACCGGGCGGAGTGCGCCCTGGGCGTGGTCCTGGGCTGGAACACGGATAATGCGCTGGTCCATAAGATCGTTATCGTCAGAGTGCGATATCATCACCGAGCCGTCGGAGGAAGCGCCCTTTGTGACGAGGATAGTGGTGCAACTCTCGCCCGGATGTACAAGTACCAGAGAGAGCAGCAGAAGCAACGCGAAAACAGATGGTCTGGATCTCATTGACACTTCCTCCTTGAAATGAAATTGTGCACCCTAAGCCGGAGGGAAAGGCCAGCGTCCCGAGCGACGGGACCAACCCGCCCCGGTTACCTGATTTTTCTTATGACAGGCTGGGTCGCACACCTGAGTGAGCCGCCCTGACCGTTGTGGGTCCCGAAAAACACCCTGTGGACTTTTATATTCCTCTTCTCGAGTTCAGCCTGCAGATACCTGTTGTCGTTGTGTTCATTGAAGGACATGATGTAGTTCTCACCGTCGACCGGGATCCCGTTCACTGTAAGCCTCCGCACGCTCTCGATATCGACCTTGATCAGGTCCCACCCCTTGATGTGGTCGGGCAGCCCATCAACGAAAGCTTCTTCACAAACTATCGCCAGGCCTCTCCGAGGAACGGAGAGAACGCAGTCGAGATGGAGAACGTCCTCCCTCAGGGGAACCCGTACAACATCATAGGAGCTTCCCAGTATGTTCTTCAGCCACCTGAAGCCTGCTTCGTTAGATCCCACGCTTGGATTCAGAGTGTTGCCGACCAGGATAGTCCTGCCCAGTACAATTACGTCTCCGCCTTCCAGGAGCGGGGTATCAGGAGAGGGCGGGGCAAGCAATTCCGTGTGCGGCATTGAGAACCACCGCACTCCCTCCTTCGTGCATCTTTCCAGAAGGATTTCCCTGAACCCTGAAATATCGACCTTTCTGAGAGGTGTTCGAAGATTGAACTCTATAAGGCTGTTACCTATCACGGCCATGTTGTCACGTGGGAAATCCTGGCTGAACCCGTTCTCCAGAACATCGGACCCATAATTTTCCTTTATGAAATCAACGGTTATCTCTCTCGGCCGATAAACTTTAACTCCAAGGGAATTTAAAATGCCTATCAGGGCAAGGTTTTCCTCCTCCAGCTTCTCTGTTTCGCTTTTGCCGGTTTTGGGGTCGATCATATCGGTCCAGAGCATTCCCGCTGTTTTTCTTGCATACTCCGCCTCGTCCGGCGGCAATACCTTCATGGCGTTTTCAAACCAGGGCGCGCTCAATGAGGGCGTCATCCCGAATGGAAGGCCGACGATAACTTCCTTCAGGTCTCCGTATTCATAGTCTACGTAGACCGGCGGTTCGTATGCTTCCGCTGTTGACAGGTTGAATGAAAAACACAAGCTCAAAATGACCGGAAACATTATCAGTGATCCAAGGCTCATTCGTGATCCCTCCATGAGATGTGGATGCTTGCTTGAAGGTGCCATGCCTGCACAATTGAATATTCTAGTCTAATGGCATTGAAAGGATCTTCTTTCTTTCTCCAGGGTGCTATTCTATTTTTCCAGATTCTTCGAACCGCTTCCAGGTCTGGGTCATTCCCGATTTTGATATCCGCAAATGTCTCCGATCTCTTTCAGATAGGGTCCGTTGCCAAAAAACATCAAAAGTCTACGGCCTGGCCACGCTGGATTCGTACTTCAACTGAAAAGACCCTTTAACCAGACTGCGATAAAGGCAGTACTGCCTCCCAGGAACGTTCCCCAGGCCATGTCCACAACAGTCACAATTATCGGCCATCTTCTGATCGTCGCAAGGTTCGTAAGATCATATGTCGCGTAACAGATCAAACCGAAAACCGCTCCCCTGAATGCTGCTTCTTGCAGAGTCCCCTCCCTTCCGGTAACAAAGAAGACCATTCCCGCAATGAACAGGAGATAAAAAACTGCCGCAGCTATCCAGTTTGGTCTTTCTGCCATTATGTAACCGATCTGTGATCTGTAGAATTTCTTTGCCGCGAGGCCCAGCCAGACAGCATCCAGCGCAACGAACGGCAACAATGTATAGAGATAATTCTTCAGAAAAAGTCCGGTCATGTTTTCACCTCCGTTGGTTGATCCCCCATCTTCAAACATTCTAGGACAAAACGGGGTCCGATGAATTTTCCTCCCACCAGGCAATAGTAAATAAGCCGATGGGCCAGGCCTGCACCATCTGAGGTGTACTAAGGCGTGCGGTGTTCTCATTGATTTGTAGCCCTATAAGTGCTATCTTTTTCTCAAAGAAAGGGAAAGAGGTGCTTTCATTGATTTCCGCAATCAGAAAATCGGGAACGACCACTGACCGCAAGACTACGACCATGAGGGTTCGAGTCCGACCGGCATTGAAGGAAGAAACAGAGGAAGTATTCCAGAATCTGGGGCTTACGACTTCCGAAGCCTTCAACCTGTTCCTTGAACAGGTCCGCCTCCACGGGGGACTCCCCTTTCCGCTTGAAATACCCAACTATAGAACCGCCCGGGCGATGAAGGACATTCGCGCGGGACGCAGTCTTACGGCCGCAGAGAATGTTGACGATCTTTGGGATAAGCTCGACAAGGAATAAAAACTCCGAATGCCAAAACCTTTCTTTTCGTCACAGTTCAAACGCGACAGAAAACGGATGCTGAAACAGGGCAAAGATGATTCCAGGCTCAAGGAGGTGGTCTCCTCTCTTGCCGAAGGAATCCCCCTTGAGCCTCGAAACAATGATCACCCTCTGTATGGAGAATGGTCCGATTTCAGAGAATGCCACATTGATCCAGATTGGCTTCTGATCTACCGGATGGATGCCAAAAACCTCTACCTGGCAAGGACGGGAACTCATGCTGATCTTTTCAAGGCTTGACAAGGACCTGTTTTATTTTTTGTTTGCCTGAAGGGCATCTGATGGCCCATGCGACTAATAAGCTCAGTTCCCGGACTATTTCGAGGATCCTCTTTCCCAGGTCGTTTCCCTTATTCATCCCCTCTTCGAACCGCTATCCGACCTGGGTCACTCCCGATTTCGAGATCCGCAAATGTCTCCGATCTCCTTCCAGGTAGGCCCCTCTCCCCAAAAATTTGAAAAGTTCAGGTCTAACCCCTTCCGGGGCTTCCCGAAAGAGCCAGGCTTGCGATAACAGGAAGCCCTCGATTCTTATTTAGTAAAAAAGTGTAGACACCTGCAAGATTCTTTCAAGGTTCCTCCGGGATCAGGCCAAGTCGAAACGGTCAAGATTCATAACCTTGTCCCACGCCTTTACAAAATCGTGCAGGAATTTCTCCCGGGAGTCCTCGCATCCGTAGACCTCAGCCAAAGCCCTGAGCTGGGAGTTCGAACCGAATATGAGGTCGACACGGGTGCCGGTCCACTTGAGTTCTCCTGTTGCACGAGCCCGGCCCTCGAACAGGTCTTCGTCTTCCGATACCGCCTTCCACATAGTGCCCATGTCAAGCAGGTTCACAAAGAAATCATTCGTGAGAGTCCCCGGCCGCTTTGTGAAGACACCGTACCCGGACTGTCCAAAGTTTGTATCCAGAACGCGCATCCCGCCAACGAGGACCGTCATCTCAGGAGCAGTCAACGTCAGAAGCTGCGCTCGATCGACCAGCAGTTTTTCCGCCGGTACGGCGTACCTGGTTTTGGTGTAGTTGCGGAACCCGTCCGCAACTGGTTCGAGAACGGCAAATGACTCTGCGTCGGTTTGCTCCTGCGTCGCATCCGTGCGTCCCGGCGTGAAGGGAACGGTCACATCGTGACAGGCATCCTTTGCGGCTTTTTCAACGCCTGCGCATCCACCCAGCACGATAAGGTCGGCTATTGAAACCTTCTTCCGGCCGGACTGCGCGCTGTTGAACGCCTCCTGGATCCGCTCAAGTGTTTGCAGCACCATTTCCAGCAGGGCCGGCTGGTTTACTTCCCAGTCCTTTTGCGGTGCCAGACGGATACGGGCCCCATTCGCGCCGCCGCGCTTGTCGGAGCCACGGAAGGTGGATGCCGACGCCCAGGCCGTCGAGACCAGTTGGGGGACAGACAGCCCCGAAGCCAGGATCTTTTTCTTTAGTTCGGCAATGTCATGCTCGTCGATCAATTCATGAGAGTTCGCGGGAACAGGATCCTGCCAGATAAGATCTTCTTCAGGGACCTCCGGCCCAAGGTAGCGAGAGCGGGGGCCCATGTCGCGATGCGTAAGTTTGAACCACGCACGGGCGAAGGCATCCTCAAATTCCTCGGGATTCTGCTGGTAGTGACGGGCGATCGGTTCGTAGATCGGATCGTAGCGAAGGGAGAGGTCCGCCGTGGTCATCATCGGCCGGTGTTTTTTCGACGGGTCGTGCGCGTCGACCACCATATCCTCTTCGGCCACGTCCCTGGCCAGCCACTGATGGGCACCGGCAGGGCTCTTGACCAGTTCCCACTCGTATTTGAACAGAATATTCAGATATCCCATATCCCACTTGATCGGATTCGGCTTCCAGGCGCCCTCGATCCCGCTGCCGATGGCATCGCCGCCCTTGCCGCTTCTGAAGCTGCTCTTCCATCCGAGACCCTGCTCTTCAATGCCTGCGGCTTCTGGCTCAGGCCCGACGTGGGTCGCTGGACCTGCACCATGGCACTTGCCGAAGGTGTGGCCCCCTGCGACCAGGGCGACGGTCTCTTTGTCGTTCATTGCCATGCGCGCGAAGGTCTCTCGAACATCATGGCCGGAGGCGACCGGGTCCGGGTTGCCGTTCGGGCCTTCAGGGTTTACATAGATCAGGCCCATCTGCACGGCGGCGAGCGGGTTCTCGAGATCGCGGTCGCCTGAATAACGCTGGTCGCCAAGCCACTCGGCCTCAGAGCCCCAATAAATATCCTCTTCCGGTTCCCAGACATCTTCGCGGCCCCCGCCGAATCCGAAGGTCTTTAAACCCATCGATTCCAGAGCGCAGTTGCCGGCGAGGATCATCAGGTCGGCCCAGGAAATCATTTTTCCGTACTTCTGCTTGATCGGCCAGAGCAGCCGGCGCGCCTTGTCGAGATTCACGTTGTCGGGCCAGCTGTTGAGGGGTGCCAGCCGTTGGGAGCCGGACCCCGCGCCTCCGCGGCCGTCGCCCATACGGTAAGTGCCTGCGCTATGCCACGCCATCCGGATGAAGAGCGGCCCGTAATGACCATAATCGGCCGGCCACCAATCCTGTGAGTCGGTCATCAGCGCGTACAGGTCCTTCTTTATTGCCTGCAGATCCAGTTTTTTGAACTCTTCAGCGTAGTTGAACGCCTCACCCATCGGATTGCTTTTGTGAGAGTGCTGATGAAGGATCCTGAGGTTTACCTGGTTCGGCCACCAGTCCCGGTTCGACGTGCCGCCTCCGGCACGGGTTTTGCCTGTCCTGCCCGTTACCGGGCACTTGCCTTCTTTACTCATAACCATTCTCCTTTCCTCTCTTGGCTTTAGGACGTACATAAATATGATGTTGGTTGCGGATTTTTCCCTATTACACTCCGCAGCATCAAGTCGTTTACATCCTGTTTGCAGTTATATCCTGCCGTCTTTTGCGGACCTGCAAAAAGATTCCCGCGATCACCCCGGATCTTTCATGATCTTTTCGGACCGCCCCTTTTGGGATGCCAGGACTCTTTTGCACCAGAACTTTTTATCCGACCGCAGAAGCAGCAATTTATCTCATAATCCTAAGCCAAACATTACATTCGAGTCAATCATATTTAAACCAGTAAATCCGTGTCGGCATTTTGATACAGGGGATCATGCTCCGTTCCCCCATTGATATTTTCTACTTTTCAAAACTTCAACCCATAGGGTCAGGATCAAGCTCTGACCACGGGGGTTTGCTATCAAACGGGATGGAGTTCCTGCAGGAACAAAGGGCTAAAGCAACAACGTTTCGAGGATATCTTTGCGGTTGGGGGTGAATTTGATGGGTAGTTGTTGCCCGGTTCAACTCCAAGGGCGTGTTGCAAAGCAATGGTACACACGGCGTATAGTCTCCTGCCAGAACAACTGTTCTGTTTCGGCAGGTACACTCAGTATCAAGCCAGGATATGCCTCAGGTTACAGCATCCCTGAAATTTTTATGTAAAATCAATTAATTTATCAAATATGCAGGTCTGACATCCATAATATTCACTTGGAAACCGTGAATGAAACCGATGCAACCTCTACCCCGTCGCTGCTGTCTGTGTTGTGCATTCGGAAATCGTATGAACCCTCCTGGGATGGGGCCGTAAACTTGAGTTCTCCCAAAGTTTTCTTGTGAAGGTACAGATATGAAATATCGTGCTGATCGTTGACGGACTCCCTGCCGTGCGGGACATCGGAGGGGATTATCCCTATCCATGCGTTATCCGCAAAACCGGGAGGAGCGGCGAAGCTCACCAGTATCTCTTCCCCGGGAGCGAAGACATTCTTCTGGAGCGTGATCGAAGCCTCTTGGGGTAAGAGGGACCCCTGAACCGTAAATGAAACTGACGCCACCTCCACTCCATCGCTGCTGTCGGTATTGTGCATGCGGAAGTCGTAGTTGCCCTCCTGTAAGGGCGCGATGAAAGTTAGCACTCCCGAGGTGTTTTTTTCGAGGTACTGGTATGAAATATCGTACTGGTCGTTGACCGACTCCTTGCCGTGCGGGACATTCGAGGGGATGATCCCGATCCACGCGTTTTCCGCAAAATCCGGCAGAGCCGTGAAACTTACATAGATCTCCTCCCCTGGGGCATAGATACCCTTTCGCAGCGTGATCGACGCATCCTGGGCAATTGCTAAACCCAGAAACACCGCAAGCAGCAGACAACCGCCCAGAAAGATATTCTTTACGGCACTCCTCAAATTCTCCAGCCCCTTTCTTATGAAAATATTTCCCTTGCCTGTTTTCCGGGTCACGAGGAACACCATCTATTTACAAAGTGGATATTCATCTATAAATTCCCTGATCTTTTCCAGTGAAAGCTCTTTCTCACTTGTTTTTGTCCCGATCATACGGAGGGTGATCCCATTCGCTGAAAGAGTCTCCGAAAGGATCTTCATGAAAACGCCTTGCCCTTCTTGTTCGTTTCCATTTCTTGAAGTTGTTTCTATCCCGCAGCTTGGCGACCTGTTGACCCCGATCAAGCCAAGGATCTGAAACCCATAATGTTGATATTCCCTGATCTGCCGGACAACCTCCTCGGCTTTATAGCGAATAACGGCGATCTGTTCCTTTTCACTCAGCAGCTCCCGGATCCTTGTGTTTTCATCCAGTACAGGCCTCTTTGCCCCGTTACTATCCCCTCTATCCAGGCCCAGGCAGAGTAATTCCGGGCAGGGAAGCTGTATGATCCCAATCCTGTTCTTCATGAGCAGCTCAATGACCTCATCGAATTGACTCGGGAAGTCTGCCGTGCCATCAGATATTGAATTCTGGTTCAACAGACAGTGAGAAAGAAAAATAACCCGCCTGCTTCTGGAATCAGTGAACATTCTCAGGGCTCCTTCCCTATGTCATGCTGATCAGATAATGATATCCACCAATGAATAATAAAGTCAAATGCGCAGGTTTGACCCCTATGGGGTTTGTGTAGGCCTGACACCTTTAAGGTCCCCATATGGGGTTCTCTCATCAGCAAGACAGGTCCTAACCTTCGTGTTCGATAAGTTTTTTCAGGGATGGAATGATCTGAGGGAGGTCGATACTGATAGTGTCCCAGATTATCTGGGGGCTGACCAAGAAATATTCATGAACGACCACGTTTCTGATACCTTTCATTTCCTGCCAGGGAATTTCCGCATATAGAAGACAAATTTCTTCCGGTACATGATTGGCTGATTCCCCAATGACGGTAAGATTCCGGATAACCGCATCGAGTGTTCTTGAGTCAGCAGTAAATTCCTCGAAACTCATTCCTTCAGTATATGTTTCGATTGATTGTGCGGCATTAAGAATATCGTGTATGCGGATCCTCCAATCCCTAGGCGACACGGATACGTTCCTCCAGGATGGAATCTTTCATCATTGGGTGCAGGGCATCGACAGTAACAAGATCAACCTTGCAGCCCAGAATACCCTCCAGAAAGTTTTTCAGTTTCAGGAAGTGGAAAAGCCCTATGCGTGCTTCTGGAGTGAATTCCACAAGAATATCTACATCACTCGCGGCTGTTGCCTCGTCACGGGCGATCGAACCGAAAAGGTATAGAGCTTTCACATGAAATTCCGTAAGCTCCCTGCTCACTTTCGCGATCTTTTCAAGGGCAGTTCTCTTTTTCAACAAAATCTCCTCCGCTGCTAATTCTACAACCCGCATTAAAAGATGGAAAGGGAACCCTCTGGCTTGCCCCTGCTGCTCTTCCGGAAAATCTCCCAGAAAAACTCATTTAATCAAAAACGTAGACCCGAGACTTTCGGGTCTCGAAAAGTGTAGGGTTGCCCCCGCCGTCGTCCTTTACAACAAGAAACAGATTCTTCGCTTCGCTCAGAATGACACGCCCCGCCCTTGCTTTTTCGATTTCCTATTCACGATTTACGATTCGCGATTTCCCCTTTGTATTCAAAGCACCTTGTAATTCTTGCCGTCAGGAAATTCAACCTGGATATTCAGCTTCCCGCCCAAGGCTTCCGTGAAATTTTTCAGTCGGATCAGAGAAATGCAGGGATCTTTTTCCATCTGGGACACTGCCGGCTGGCTGACTCTCATGTTCCGGGCAAGCTCAACCTGGGTCACCTTCCTGTCTTTTCTTATCTCCTCAAGCCTGATCTCAGTCCTCAACTCTTCCGCCCGCGCCCTGATCTGCTCCCGGCGGTCAGGATTGAGACTGTCCATTAAGTCTTTGTGTTTTCTCACTTCATGTCACCTCCACCATCTTTCAGCGATTCCAGATACTCTCTAAATATCCCTTCCGCAAAGGGGACGTTCTTCTCGTACCACTTTTTGCTGCTCAATTTGTCTCCCCCGGCTAAAAGGAAAACCTGTCTCAAAGGATCAAAAATATAAAGAATTCTGATTTCGCTTTTTCCATGTTTGAATCTCAGTTCCCTCATACCTGGTAACTTTGTTCCTCTTATTTTGGAACTGTGCGGGAAGGGGAGTTTTACCCCCATCATTGACAATAATTCGATGTGGGCCAGAGCCTCATTTTGAAGGGATTCAGAGCAAGATTCCAACCATTCTTCAAAGACGCTGCTATAGATGACTGTCCAAGGCATCTGCGCACATTCCATATAAGCTATAGCTTATATTTTAGAACTATTTGTCTTGTTGTCAATTGAAGATTCTTCCAGCAGTCCGTGCCTCTTCGGGAAGCCTTCCCGGAAGACGGACTCGCCGGAAACCGATCCCGAAGGGCTTTGCGGTTTTATGTACAAAATTCACCCATTCAAGATTTTTTCACATTTAGTAAAAAGTGTAGGTTTGACCCCTATGGGGTTCCCTTCCGGAAAACCTCCTAGAAAAACTCATTTAGTCAAAAGTGTACGGGCTGTTGCCCAAATAGTTTATATCAAGGCGCAAGTGGCTGAATACCCTTAAAATAGGTATAGCCAGGGGGTGTTCGCCATGATGGGAATCCAGGAGCCGGACAACAGCAAG
>Ga0334884_1003814_pt1 | contig 16457 bp, 9 predicted proteins | sample GraSluR1_MG_7_FD_207215 | JGI IMG/M metagenome (GOLD analysis project Ga0334884, IMG submission 207215) | Sludge microbial communities from methane-producing bioreactor in Wageningen University, Netherlands - Granular Sludge_12_05 R1 | ecosystem: Engineered > Bioreactor > Anaerobic > Unclassified...
CGCACTCTCTATTGGTCACGTCCCCTCATAAAACTATACGCGTTAACACACAAATCCGGGTTTTATGACGAATCTGCGCGCGGACGCGCGCTAATTTAAGTGTTGTGATCATGACAGCCACAGGGGATGTGGCCGGTCGGACGGGTGCCTGTCCGGCTCATTCTGACGGGATCCGGCAGGGTTCTCCTAGCGGAGCAGGATTCCGAACGCCTGAGATATGGAACGGATCGCATCGTCGAGCCTGCCGTCCCGGATCAGGTTGACGCTCTCGGAAATACAGGATTTGATGTCCTCCTTGTCGATGCCGTACGCCACCATAAAGCACCTGACAGATTCGTCGAGCTTTCCGAGCATGAAGTAGCAGTTGCTCATCACGACCCAGGCATCGGCATGGCGGGGATCCTGGTCCACGAGCCCCTCCATGAGGCGAATCGCCTCTCCAAACCTCCCTCTCCTGGACAGGGCAAGTCCCTTCCAGAAGAGGACCCTGGGGTTGCCTGGCGAGAGTTCTTCGGCCCGGTCAAGGCACCTGATCGCCTCTGCTTCCCGTCCATCCTGGATGAGCGTTATCCCGCAGTTTATCCAGGCCGAGAGGTAGTCGGGATATATGCGGAGTGCCTGCCTGAATGAGTGGATCGCCTCCCTGTTTCTCTTCAGCTTCATCAGGGCAAATCCCCGGTTTACCCAGGCACCGAGGTACCGGGGACGGAGCGAGACTGCGATATCGGAACAGGCGACCTCCTCCTCGAACCGTCCCAGTTCCCCGAGGGCATGCCCCTTGGCGTTCCATGCCGGAGCGTGGGCGGGGTCTGCCCGTATGGCCTGGTCACAGGCCTCGATCTTCTCCTCGAACCGTTCCAGGCGGCCGAGCGCGAACGCCTTGTTCACCCATGCTTCCACGAGGTCCGGGTCAAGCCCGATCGCGTGCTCGCACGCATCGATCTCGTCCTGGTAACGACCAAGTTTTCCCAGGGCATGGCCCAGTCCCGCCCATGCAGGCGCATACCCGGGATCGGCGGATATGGCGCGCTCGAACCAGCGGACCGACTCCTCGTGCCTTCCACTCCGGGAGAGACGGACCCCTTCCCGCGAGTAGGCTTCCGCTGGTCCTTCACTGGAGAGATCGAGGGAGGTCGCACTCATATCCGGTTCACCGTTACGCACTTGGTAGGTTGGTATCACGTCCATCGCAGGAAACGATAAACCCTATCGATGGGGTAGGCGGCCGGTCGCGCCGGTGACCGGGAAAAATACTATGCCCTGGACGGACAACTCCTGCGCATGGCGGACGATCTGTTGCCCTGTGCCTGCACTGTTGCGGGATCGGATTCGGGCGGCGGGGCAGGTATCCAGGCCGATGTAAAGACGTTCCACTCCCTTGGTGTCTGGGGGCTCTCGGTGATAACCGCAATCACCGCCCAGAATTCGCGGGAGGTGAGGGGCGCCGTGGTCACAGACCCGGAGATGATCGGCCTCCAGTTACGGACACTCCGGGAGGATTTCGATATCCGTGCGATCAAGACCGGGATGCTTGGGGACGCCCGGGCTGTGCGGGCCACTGCTGAGGCGCTGCCTGAGGATGTGCCGCTCATCGTCGACCCGGTGATGGTCTCGACAGGCGGTGACCCCCTTCTCTCCGAAGATGCCGCCGGGGTGATGGTTCAGAGGCTCTTTCCCAGGGCGACCGTGGTGACCCCGAACATCCCCGAAGCGCTGGCGCTTACCGGCAGGGACCGGATAGAGACACCGGAGGACGTGAAGGAGGCCGCCTACGAGATCCTCCAGACGGGCCCCCGGTATGTCCTGATCAAGGGTGGGCATCTGGGTTCGGGTGATGATGTATGCGACCTCCTCGTCGGCAAAGGCGGCGAATGGACCGAGACGGGGACCCGGTATCCGTACACGGTTCACGGGTCGGGCTGCTGCTTCTCGGCCGCACTCACGGCCTATCTTGCCCTTGACGATCCGGTTCCACAGGCGTTTAGGAAGGCCAGGATCTTCATCGATGAAGCGATACGCGATGCGGTGAAGTCCCGAAGCGGGGTATACATGGTAAACCCGTGAAGGGGCTCCTGGTGCCTCATCCTGTGGGAGGGCGGATCCTCTCGTCTGCATAATAGCAGGTAATTTCATCCCAACGGACATCCTTTGAGGCAGTTCCCTGTCTGCATTCAGCTCTAAGACACTCCCAGGGGCAGCGCTTCGCTTGCCCCTGCCGTTGAGGCGAACCCCAAAATGGCGATAGGACTGTATCGGGGATCGATGATCAAACCCTGCAGTACCCCGATCCCCCCTGCCCACCTGATATCGCCTGCGGGGGTTCAGAGGGCGGCAGCCCCCTGTCTACATGCAGCTCTCAGACACTCCAGGGCCAGCGCTTCGCTTGTCCCTGCCACTTTGGCGCACCCCAACAAGGCGATAGGGACTGGATGGGGGGAGCGAAGATCAAACCCTACAGTATCAGAAGCATATTCTCGATCTCACATTTTCACCAGTCAACCCTGCCCACCTGGTATCGCCTGCGGGGGGTCAGGGGGCGGCAGCCCCCTGTCTACATGCAGCTCTCAGACACTCCCAGGGGCAGCGCTTCGCTTGTCCCTGCCACTTTGGCGCACCCCAACAAGGTGATAGGACTGTATCAGGGGAGCGAAGATCAAACCCTACAGTATCAGGAGCATATTCTCGATCTCACATTTTCACCAGTCAACCCTGCCCACCTGATATCGCCTGCGGGGGTTCAGGGGGCGGCAGCCCCCTGTCTACATACAGCTCTCAAACACTCCCAGGGGCAGCGCTCCGCTTGCCCCTGCCGTTGTGGCGCACCCCAACAAGGCGATAGGGACTGTATCGGGGATCGACGATCAAACCCTGCAGTACCCCGATCCCCCCTGCCCACCTGGTATCGCCTGCGGGGGTTCAGGGGGCGGCATCCCCCTGTCTGCATACATCTCTAAGCCACTCCCCGGGGCGACGCTCCGCTTGCCCCTGCCGTTGCGAGAAATCCAAAAATGAGATAGGGACTGGATGGGGGGGAGCAGAGATCAAATCCTGCAGTATCAGGAGAATGTTCAGAATCTCACATTTTCACCAGTCAACCCTGCCCACCAGATATCGCCAGCAGGGGTCCGGGGATGCAAACCCCCTGACAGCATCCAACCCTGAGACGTTCCCAGGGGCAGCGCAACGCTATCCCCTGCCACTGTGGCGCACCCCGAAATGGCGATAAGGACTGTAATGGGGAGTGTGTTGATCTTCGTAAATCCCGATCAACCCTGCCCGGGGAATATCGTCTGCGGAGGTTCAGGGGGCGGCAGCCCCCTGTCAGCATTATTGTCACCCCTGTACTTTTAGAGGGTCCCAGGGTTATCAGACACTCCCCGGGGCGACGCTCCGCTCGTCCCTTCCCCTCCGGGGACCCGGACTGCGTCCTATCGTTGCGGCGTATCCCGACAAGGCGATAGGGACTGTATCGGGGGAGTGGGGGGATCTTCATAAATCCCGATCCACTCTGTCCACCTGATATCGTCTGCGGGGGGTTCAGGGGGGTGCAACCCCCCTGTCCGCACGAACAGAGATGCTTTCCATATCTCAGACGCTCCTGGGGGTTCACTATCGTTCACCTCCGCGGCTGCGGCATCCCCAAAATGGCGATAGGCCTTTATTGGGAGAGTGAAGATCCCCCCTGCCCACCTGGTATCGCCTGCGGGGGTTCAGAGGGCGGCAGCCCCTGTCTACATACCTGGTATCCTGGGAGATCGGGGATTGATGTCACACGCGGGGCGCCGGGGATGCAAACCCGCCGTCAGATTACCGTATCGCTCTAAAGGTGATCCAGACCGATTCGATGGATTGACATGTATCACAGACATCACCCGTCATTTCACACCTTCAGCAAACGTGCATTGATCGCGACGATGACCGTGGAAAGAGACATGAGAATTGCCCCAGCTGCTGGGGAGAGGAGAATTCCTGCAGAATAGAGCACTCCGGCAGCGAGGGGGATCGCAACCGCGTTGTATCCTGTCGCCCATATGAGGTTCTCCACCATCTTGCGGTACGTCGCCCGGCCAAGCTCGATGACCGAGACGACATCGCCGGGATTGTTCCTGACAAGGATGATGTCGGCCGCCTCGATGGCCACGTCGGTCCCGGCCCCGATAGCGATCCCGACATTGGCCTCGGCCAGGGCCGGGGCGTCGTTGACACCGTCGCCGACCATGGCGACGAGGAGGCTCCGGGCCTGGATCTCCCGGACCAGCTCGGCCTTCTTCTCAGGCAGAACCTCCGAGAAGAACTCGTCGATGCCGAGCTCGGCGGAGACATGCGAGGCCACTTCCTTCCGGTCACCGGTGATCATGATGCATTCCAGGCCCATCCCTTTCAGTCTCTCGATCGCTTCCCTCGATTCGGGCCGGATGACGTCGCCCATCGCGACCGCACCGCAGACCTCCTCGTCGATCAGGACAAAGACGATCGTCTTCCCCCCCGTGGTGGCGTCCCCGATCCGATCGGCGGGAACGGACCCTTTCAGTTCCTCGAGATACATCGCGCTGACCACCATCACCTCGTGGCCGTCGATCCTCCCTGAAACGCCCTTTCCCGGCATGGATGCAAAGTCGTCGACAGGCAACCTCGTATCGGTCGACCTGGCGATGGCCTTCCCAATCGGGTGCTCAGAGAGCCCTTCCAGGGATGCTGCGTAGACGAGCAGCTTCTCCTCATCGCAGGTCCCGGCGAGACGGATGACCGAGCTCACCTCGAACTCTCCCTTTGTCAGTGTCCCTGTCTTGTCAAATATCACCGCCTGGATCCTGCGGGCGTTCTCGAACGCCGTGCGGTTCCGGATGATGAAGCCGTGGCCCGCTGCAAGACCTGTCGAGACGGCGATCACCAGGGGTATGGCGAGCCCGAGCGCGTGCGGGCAGGTTATGACCATCACGGTGACGCTCCGTTCCAGCGAAAAGGCGAAATCCTGGCCACTCACAAAGGTCCAGGCCAGGAATGTGACCGCTCCCGCGGACAGCGCGATGATTGTGAGCCAGAGTGCGGCCCGATCGGCCAGCCCCTGGGTGTGCGACCGGCTGGCCTGGGCAGAGCGGACCATCTCGATGACCTGGGAGATATAGGACTCCTTACCCGTGCGGGTCACCTCCACTTCTATGGCCCCCTCGCCATTGACCGATCCCCCGATGACGCTCTCTCCTGTGTTCTTGTATACCGGGACGGATTCTCCGGTGAGCATCGACTCGTCGACCGATGTCTCACCCCGCTGAACCGTTCCGTCCACGGGAACCCGCTCACCCGGTTTTACCAGGAGCGTATCACCTGCCGCCACCTCTTCGATGGGCACGTCTTTTGTGCTCCCGTCCTCCATCACCAGGTGGGCATGGGACGGGAGGAGCCGGGCGAGTTCCTCGAGGGCACGGGACGCACCCATGACGGACCGCATCTCGACCCAGTGGCCGAGCAGCATGATGTCGACAAGTGTCGCAAGCTCCCAGTAGAAGATCTTGCCAGTGATCCCGAGGACGGAGAAGAGGGCTATGGTGGAATAGGTATAGGCGACGATGATCGCCACCCCGATGAGGGTCATCATCCCGGGCTGTCGTTTCCGTATCTCCCGCACAAGCCCGGAGTAGAAGGGATACCCTCCGTAGAAGAAGACGATCGAGGAGAGTGCGAAGAGCACGAGACCGTCGCCCTCGAACGAGACTGATATTCCGGTCCATTCCTGGATCATCGGAGAGAGGACCAGGATCGGGATGGTGAGGATTGCGCAGACTATAAAGCGTCTCCGAAAATCACTGGCCATGTGGGCATGGTGGCTCCCGGCACGAGCATGCCCCCCGGCATGGTCACCGTGTTTCCCCTCCATGTGGGTAGTCTATCATGGCAAGACTATATATCACTGACCGGTAACTCGGGGGACTCACTGCAGGCAATCGTCAGGGATTATTCCTGGCGAGCAAGGGGTCTCCTGGTGCAGAACGGGCAGGTTCCGTGGGGGATATCTTTCTCTCCATGCACGGAAACGTGCCGGCCAGGGGGAGAGCGTCCCCCTTTCAGATGTCCGCTTTTCGCATGCCGCAATCCCGGAATTCCTGCGTATCTTGGAACAGGTCATCTGGACAGGAACCGTCTGGAGAAACCAGGGGTGTTTTCCGTTCAACCGGGAGCTTCCGGATCGCCTGACTCTGACCGGTACACACCCTCAGGGACCGTCATCTCGAACCGGGCCCCTCTGCCCGGCTCACCGGTCTCACGGATGGAGATTCCGGTGATCCCGAGGATCTCACGGGTCAGGAAAAGACCCAGACCGGTGTTTTTTCCGACGCCGCGGGAGAAGATCAATTCTTTTTCTTCATCGGGAATCCCCGGGCCGTCGTCTTCCCAGGTGATGACAAGCCCGGAACCTTCAGGTATGCACCGGACCTGGACGCCGGTCGCCCCCTCGGCATAGCGGAGGGTGTTGTCCATCAGGTTTGAGAATACCTTCTCGAGCATCGGATCGGCATAGACCGAGATTCCCGGGCAGTCGCAGTTGACGGGGATGGCTGAATCGGCGGCCTTCCTGACAAGTCTTTCGATGGGGAGCCAAACCGGTTCGGCCACGCCGAGCTGCTCGTATTCCCTGGTGAACGTGATCTGCCGCTGGATCGCCTTTACCGCCTTTTTCACCGTCTCAAGATACTTCGCCTGGACGGGATCAGCGCTCAGTTCCCCGGCAAAGTCGAGGTATCCCTTGACCACCATGATCTGGTTGAGAATATCATGGCGCGTGATGCTCGAGAGGAGGCTTAATTTTTTGTTTGCCTCCCGAAGTGCCTTTTCCGCACGCTTGCGCTCAGTGATGTCCTGGTTTGCTCCATGTGTCTTGATTGTCCTGCCGTCTTCGTCCAGGGTGACGCCGAAACGAACAGAAATGTACCGGACTTCACCGTCCCTGCGGACGAACCGGTGCTCGAGCTGGGAGACAAAATCAGGATCATCGGTCTGCCTTGCTTTTTCCATCTCTTCGGCAATGAGATGCTGGTCATCGGGATGGACGAATTCGCGGGCGTATGTTTCTGCCGACATCCGGCTGCCGCCTTCCCGTTCTGCCGAGGTGCCGTACAGGGCATAGAACCGGTCATCAAAGGTGAATAACTCGTTTGGTACATCACACTCCCATGCAACCAGGTCCGCGAGATCCATCGCCTCTGCGAGCTGGCGCTGGCTTTCCCGGAGTTCCCGTTCAATCATCAGACGTTCGACCTCAACGGCCACTTTCATGGCAATGAGGTCAAGATAGTCCTGCATGGTCCGGGAAAGCGAGAGAGGATTCTTGGACATCACGCAGAGGATTCCGATGGGTTCTCCTGCAGAACCCAGGAGTGGTGTGCCCATGTATCCACTGATCCCGTGGTCGGATATGAACCTGTTTTCCGGGAACTGTGTCGCGGCATCGTCACTGCACAGGCAGAATCCCTTCCTAACCACGTTGCCGCAGGGGCTCTCTTCAAGTGCGTAGGAAAAACCGGATCTTTCTTCTCCATCCAGGATCATGGAGAGGGGCCTGACCGTCTGCCCGTCCGGCTGGATCTCCCCTATCATGACGCAGAATGCGTCAAGCCAGGAACTGATATTTTTCGTTATCGTATGAAGGGAAGAGAGGCCCGTCTCTCCAACCATTGATCTGACCATGACCTTGTGGGCCTCTTCGGCGGTTTTCTGGTCGGTGACGTCCTGGATTGTCGTGAGAATCTGGGGTTTCCCGCCGGCAATGATGATTGCGGACGTGAAGAGACAGGTCCTGATCGCGCCTGTTTTCTGCCTGCATCTCAGCTCCTTTGCATGAACGGTTTTCTGCTGCCTGAGCAAAGTGACATACTCCTCATATTCCCCCCTGTCGACAAAGATGGAGAGATCATCAGCCGTTCTCCCGATGACCTCGTCCCGGGTATACCCGGTGTTCTCCTCGAAGGTGTCGTTGACCTCGACGAACGAACCGTCAGTCGCTGAAACAAGGGTGATCGCAAGAGGGCTGTTTCGGAATGCAGAGAAGAATTTATTCTCGGATTCGCGCAGCTTCTCCTCGCCGACCATCCGTTCCGTCACGTCCCGCATGGATACAAGCATCGCACTGGAGTCCCCGAAACTGACTCTGCTCCCGATACACTCAACCCATCTCTCGCGGTTCTTTTCGGTGATGATCTTGTAGACCAGGTATGCGTCGTTGCCCCGGGAGACGTTGTCAAAGTCCCTGGTAACATCTGCCCTGGATTCCGGGGCAACAAAATCCAGCACGTTGACCTTCCCGATCAACTCCCTGTAATCTGATGCCTCGATGATATCACCTGCCGACCGGTTTGCAAAGAGGAGATTGCCTGAAAAGTCGGTGATCAGGATTCCGTCGAGGGAGTGCTCGACGAGAGCCCGGAACTTCTCCTCGCTCTCCCGAAGCGCCGCATCACTCCTGCTGAGTTCTTCGTAATTCGACCGTAACTCCTCCTCTGTCGCGGCCAGTTCCTCGATAGCGGCATTGAGCTCCTCATTCTTCCGGAGGATCTCCTCCTCGACTCTCTTCAGTTTCGTCACTTCGGCGGTCACGGTCACCATTGCAGGTTTCTTGTTGATCGTGACGGGGATCGTCGAGAAGAGCACATGGACCCGTTTTCCATCTTTAGCCGTAAGTGCAAGGGGGACGTTCTCAAGCTTTCCAGTGATCAGGCGTCGTGAGAGAAGCTTCATCACCTGCGGGAGGGGGAGCAGCCCCATCCCGACCGGATCCCTGCCGATGATCTCCTCTTCCGAATAGCCGCTGACATCCAGGAAGGCCTTGTTGACTTCCAGAAATGTGAAACCCGGGTCGCTGTTGATGGCGATGGGGTACGGGCTGTTTGCAAAGATGGTCCGGAACTTCTCCTCGCTCTCCCGCACCGCTTCCTCCGCCTCTTTCCGGTCGGTGATATCGCGTGAGACGATCAGGATGGAGGCCGGGCGCCCTTCATGGTCCCTGAGAAACTTCAGGGTGTTGTTCACCCAGACAGTCGAGTTGTCGCTCTTGTATTCCTCGAGATCGAGCGAGATTGAACGGTTCGGATCCGCTGATCCGTCCCTCTCCCGGCGGAACTCCTCTTCAAGTACGGTGAGAGCGCGGGAGCGGGATTCCGGCGTCAGCACGTCCTCAAGTGACTGCTGCATTGCATCCTCCACCGAAAAACCACGCAGCGCTTTGATAGAGGGGCTGACATAGGTGAATTTCTGTGAGAGATCCATGACCGAGATCGTCTCGGTCATGTTGTCCGTGATCATGCGGTAGAGTTTCTGGCTCTCATTCAGTGTCTCCTCTGCCTGTCTCCGGTCGGTGATGTCGCGAAGGATTGCCAGTATGTAGTCCCGGTCCCTGATCCGGACCACTCCCGTCCGTACCTCGCCAGGAAAGACGGTGCCGTCTCTTCGCCGATGGACTGTCTCGACCGTGAGCGGTTGCCCCGGCTGCCACCCGTGCCATTGCCGGAGAATGTCGCCGCGGTCTCCTGAATCGTGGTGCAGGTCAAAGATCGTCATCCGGAGCAGTTCGTCACGCGAGTACCCGGACTGGGCGACTGCGGCTTCGTTTACATCGAGGATACTGCCGTCAAGGTCATGGAGGTAGATTCCGTCAGAGGACTGGTCGAACAACGCACGGTACCGCTCCTCGTTCTCCTGTATCACCACCTCTGCCCGTTTGCGGTCAGTGATGTCGAGAAGAGACGCGATGCTCTTTTTCGTTCCCGGAATGATGTCAATCGAGAGTAGGATATCACGGATTTCTCCGTCCTTTCTCACGAAACCGAACTCGTAACGCCGTTTCGCCCCCAACCGGTCGCTCCTTCGGAGTTTGTGCTGTGCAAGCATCTTCTGACGGTCACGATCTCCGACGAAATCAGTCCATGACATCTTTCCTTCGATCTCTGCGTGTGAATACCCGCACAGGTTCGCGAACTCGTCGTTGACGAGGCTGATCGTGGTGTCCTCTTCGAGGATGGCCGAAGCAGTCCCCGTATTTGCAAAGATTGTCCGGTAGTATGCTTCACTCTCCCGCAGCGCCCTCTCGCTTCTTCTCCGTGATGCGGCATACTCGATCTTTTTCCGGAGTTCAGCGAACTGGGCTCTTGGGTCTCCGCCTTTCTGGATGTAGAAGTCGGCACCGTTTTCGAATGCCTCGATGACGACCTCTTCGCGGCCTTTGCCGGTGAAGATGATGAACGGCGTCTCTTCGCCATGTTTTCGCAGGTACTTGAGAAACCGGATCCCGTCGCATTCGGGCATCATGTAGTCTGAAACGATGACATCGAACGCTTCTCCGGAGATGCGCTTCATCGCCTCACCGGCACCCTCACAGGTAGTAACGGAATAGTCCCCGCCCCTCTCGAGGAATATTTTTCCGATCTCAAGGAGCTCGGGCTCGTCATCGACATACAGGACTTTCAGGGGCGTCGTCACTCTTTACATGAAGGAATCAAGCATCAAAAAAGGTATCTCACCGGGAACTGTTGGCAGCAACATAGAGCGGATTCGGGTATATCAGGGGCACTCCCTCTTTGTGGTCACTCGTGTTCCTGGTTTTTGGGGTTATGTCCCCTGAGTTTCTTTTCGGTCACTGCCTGTTGTCCGCACGCGGCGTTCAGGCAGTGGTCCCGATCCGGGTTGATTACGTTCCTCTCCTCCTGCCAGGAGGGGACGCCCGGCCTGATTGCCGGAGGTTCCATCGCCGGGTGAGACGGGAAGAGCGGGGTGTCTACCCGGGGGTCCTTGTCGGGAGATGTGGGCGTGCTATCTCCCGACAGTATCCTGGGATCGGATCCGGCACATCTTCCCGGTGCCCGGTTCACGTGGCGTCTCATTCACACGGTCTTCCGCCTATCGCTCCTCTTTCGGATGGACGATGAACGTGAATGACGTCCCTCCCGTCCGGTCCAGGTCGATGGTGCCGTTCAACTGGGTGACGAGCGAGTTCACCAGTCGGAGGCCGAGGGAGTCGGTATTCCTCCAGTCGATGGTCTCCGGTATTCCCACGCCATTGTCGCTGACGGTGAACCGGAACGTCCCGTCATCTTCCGTGCTCCCGGTGATGCGGATCTCTCCCCCCCTCCCTTCAGGGAATGCGTACTTGAGACTGTTTGATACCAGTTCGGTCATGATGAGCCCGAGTGGTATGGCCGTGTCGATATCGATAGGGAGGTCCTCCATCGAGATCGTGTACGAGATCCGGCGTGCGTTGACTCCGTAGAAGACGAAGTGACTGTTGACGAGGAAATCGACATAGTCCCTGAACGAGATACTGGAGATCTCCTCGGAGCGGTACATCCGCTCGTGTACAAGAGCCATCGCCGTGATCCTGTTCTGGCTCTCGCGGATGGCGGCAAGGGTCTTTTCATCCGTGATGTATCGTGCCTGGAGGTTCAGGAGCGAGATGATGATCTGGAGGTTGTTCTTCACCCTGTGGTGGACCTCCCGCAGCAGGATCTCCCTGTCTTTCAGGGCACTGGTCAGCTGTGCAGTCCTCTCCTCCACCCTCTGTTCCAGGACCCGGTTCAGGGACCGGATCTCTTCTTCGATCAGTTTCAGGTCGGTGATGTCGGAGTACATCGCAAAAGAGCCGCGGAACGTCCCCCCGGTATCGAAGACCGGTGTGACCGATGCAGAGATCCAGAGCGGCCGTCCGTCCTTCCTGACGAATTTTCGCTCGAAGTGGTCCGTGATTCCCTCCCGCTGCCTCTCCTTGCGGGTGACCGTGTCCGGGAGTTCGCCGCTGTCCATGAATGACGTGATCTCTTTTCCGATCATCTCCTCCCGGGAATACCCGAGTATCGTGGCCATCCTCTGGTTCGCGTAGGTGATGCGAAAGTCCTGGTCCATCTCCCAGATGCCTTCTGCGGAGGTCTCGACCATCCGGCGGAACCTCTCCTCGCTCTTCCTGAGCGCGTCACTTGCCTGGATGCGGGTGATATGGCTGCCGAGCTGGATTGCGAGGGTCTTGACGTTTTCCTGCATCTCCGGGGGTATTGTCTCCTTCGCGTGTGAGGCGATGTTTACGCAGCCGACCACCCTGCCCTGGTCTGTGAAGGGCACGACGGCCGCCGCCTTCAATCCTTCGCTCACCAGGATCCCGGAAAGATCAATCGGGATGTCAGAGAGTGTGGGAAAGAGTGCCTCCCCGCCCATGACAATCCTGGTCTGCGGAGAGGACGGGGGGAGGTATTCCTCATGCCTGCAAAATGCCTCGGAAACGCCCGAGGCGCATACGAGTCGCAAACCCCCTTCCCCGTCGACGAGATAGATCCCGCCGGCGTCCATCCGCGTGAAGTCGAGGATGATGTGAAGGCATTCGGACAGGATATCGTAGGGGGATGCTGACGATGAACAGGCGGTCGCAATACGGTGCTGTACCTGGAGGAGATGTTCCCTCTGCTTCCGTTCCGTGATATCGACGAGAAGGTTGAGGGTTGCCGGTCTGCCGTTCCAGGTGATTACCGCAATGGAGAGCTGCACCCACCTCTCATCGCCCCGGACTTCAACCAGCCGGAAGTCATAACTGGTGGGCAGGGATTCACCACGGATGCGTCTCTGATACCTCTCGACGACCATTTCGCGGTCGTCGGGGTGGATGAAGCGCTCGAACGGGGTGCCATGGAGGTCTTCATACGATTCATCGGTAAGACGGAGTGCGGCAGGATTCGCATACTCGACCAGCCCGTCCTGTATGACCACCACCCCTTCGGTGGCATTCTCGACAAACGTCCGGTATCTCGCTTCGCTCTCCCGCAGCGCAGCCTCGGCCTGGATGCTGTCCGTGATATCCTGGTTCGCACCATAGGTCTTCGCAACGGTTCCGGACTCTCCCAGGACCCCTGCAATGCGGACGCTGATGTGACGGGTCTCCCCGTCTCTCCGCACGATCCGGTGCTCGATCCGGGAGCTGAACTGGGTTTCCTCCGACTCCAACGCGTTTTTGACCTCCTCTGCAACGAAATGCCGGTCATCAGGGTGGACGAACCGGTCGCTGTACGTCTTCGACGACATCTGGTATCCCCCTTCCCGGGATGCGGTAGTCGCGTAGAGCGCGTAAAAACTGTCGTTGAACGTGAACAGGTCTTCCGCCACGTCGTATTCCCACGCGACAAGATGCGCGAGGTCCATGGCATTGGTGAGCTGTATCTGTTTCTCCTGTATGGCCTCTTCACTGCGTTTCCGGTCGGTGATGTCGCGGGCTATCCCCTCGATTGCGACAAGGTTTCCGTCATCGTCGTAAACCGGGTGGTTGACCTGTTCTGTCCATATTATCGAGCCGTCTTTCTTCTTCCACCGGAGCACGAGCGGTTTTTCAAAGGCTCCAGGATCACGCAGGAACGATTCTGCCAGGTGGCAGTCTTCTTCATGCACACATCTCCAGCCGATGTCCGGGTCGGCATACAGCTCTTCAGGGGTGTATCCCACGATCTTCGTGGCAGAAGGTGAGACATACGTAAATCCCCTCTTCGGGATGAATTCATACCGGAAGATAAGGTCATGTGCGTTCTCTGCGAAGAGGCGGTACCGTGCTTCGCTCTCACGGAGGGCCTCTTCTGTCTGTTTAAACCCTGTGATATCCCGGATGGACTCGATCGCGCCTGTTATCCTGCACCGGGTGTCATAGAGGGGAGTCGCTTTCCCCCACAGCACGGCTTTTCCATCTTTCACCGTTGCTTCCGATGTCTCGGCCATGAGATACCGCCCTTCTTTGCGGACAAATGCGTATTTTTTTGCAATCTCCTCGTCAGGCTTGAGGGCGAGGTCGATGAGGATCGGGCGGCGTTCCCCGTAGAACGGGATGGCATATTCGTAATCACCTTTCCCGATCATCTCGCGCTCCGGGACGCCGGTCATCTCCTCGATGGCCTTGTTCCAGGCGATCACTCTGCCGTCCGTATCGATGGCGAAGGTTGCATCGGGAAGGAACTGGATGATCTGCCGCAGCCGGTCCTCGGTTTCGAGACGGTCATGTTCGGCCCGGTGCAACCCGACAGCACGGGTAATCTTCTGTTCCAGGTCTGTGAACTGCACTGCCGGCTCCCCGCATTTCTGGACGTAGAAATCCGCTCCATGCTCGTAGGCCTCGATCACTACCTCTTCATGGCCTTTTCCGGTGAAGATGATGAACGGTGTGCTATTTCCTGACCCACGGAGTTTTTTTAAGAGTTCTATCCCGTCCATCCCCGGCATCTGGTAGTCGGACACGATGACATCATAGGATGCCTGCTTCAGTTTCCGGAGCGCAATGGCGGCAGATTGCGCGACGTCGACAGAATATTTCCCTGTTCGTTCCAGCGCGATCCGGGTCATCTCGAGTATGGAGGCTTCGTTATCAATAAAAAGAACTGAGATCACTAAATCCGCTCCAGGTATTCTGCTCCGACCGGTGCGTTGCAGGTCAGTCTGTATATAAAGATTAACAATATTCCTCTATTTATAAAAAATTGTGGTTTTTATTCCGTCTTCGTCTGTTTTGTTGCATATGGGCACATGTCCGCACCACGAACGCGGTGAGTCCGGGTGCTTGCGAACGGAGCGATCCCTGCACCACTCTTCTTCGGGCATGTCCCGGGGTGGTTTTTCGGAGTTTGCCGGCCGGATTCCCCCCCGGGGAATAAACGGGAGAGCGGGGTCGTCTTTTGCCCCGGTCCCGTTCTTCCAGCGAGGCGGCTGGCCGTCAAGGGGGGGGCCAGGGTGTCCGGTGAATCACGGATCACTCCTCACTGCCCGTGTTCCAGGTGACCCGGGAACATGATGACAAAAAATCAGCAGGTTTAACGGGGCAACGGTTTTAGCTATCTCTCATGAAGAAGAGTATACTTCTCCTCTGCATGCTGGTCGTCACCGTGATGCTCCTCTGCGGCTGTACCAGCACCCTTCCGTCAGAGCCGGCGACCACGGCACCGACCACGGAGCCGAGCCCGTCCGTCACCGAAACCCCCGGGCAGCCTCTCTCCTTTGCCGAGGAGATCGCCATTATCCAGCAAAGGACCGATGAAGCAGGTCCGATCACGATGGCGATGCACACGACGACCTACATCGAACTGATGGAGAACCCGACCACCGGGTATCTCTGGAACGCGACGGTCACGCCGGGGCTCGCGATTGTGAACGACACCTACATCCCCCCTGCTGACCCGATGCCGGGAGCAGGCGGCATGCATGCGTGGACGGTCGAGGCGATCGCACCCGGGGACCAGACCTTCACCGCGGTCTACCACCGTCCATGGGAAGACCCGTCTCCTGACGATGTCACATACACCATGCAGTTCGTCGTCACCGGGTAAGTTCTTGTATCCCCCTTTTTTTGAGTCTCCTCGCTCCTCCCGTGCCGGTCCATATCGCCGCTGTCCCCCGCGGACCACAATCACCTGGTTCTCCTGGAGCCCAGGCATAGGCTTGTACCGCTCCAAATCGCCGCTGTCCCCCGCGAACCCACGGGTCCCGCGCGGAGATCTTTGACCATAACCCAAGGCAGGGGAGAGTCCAGGACTATGGCGGAAGAGTGGTGTATTCGGCGGCAAGCATCCCGTAGTACCGGGTCGACCGCCAGTGGTCACGGAGCCAGACGTGTTCGCGGATCGTGCCCTCGTATTGCAGCCCGCACCTCTCCATCAGGCGGGCGGACGGGTGGTTCTCTTCGTCGCACTTGCCAAAGACCCGGTGGAGACCGAGCGTTTCGAACCCGAACGAGAGGTACGCCCGGAGGATCTCTTCGGCGTAACCCCTCGACCAGTAATCCTTCATGAGGACGATCCCCACCTCGCCGGTGCTCCGTGAACCGGGATCGATCTCGAGAAACGTCAGGCCGGCGAATTCACCGGTTTTCGGAACCCGGGCGGCGAGCATGTATGAGATCCTGTCGTTCCGTTTCGCTTCGTCGATACCGCGACGCAGGAACGCCTCGATCTGTTCGTCGTCCTCGAGCCAGACGAGGACGTACCGCATCACGTCGCGGTCGCGGGCCATGCGGGTGAGATCCCCGAGGTCGTGCTCGGCCAGGTCCTCGAGCACGAGGCGTCCGGTGTTCAGGGAGAACGTCATGGTTTTGCCGGGAGATTTGGTTTTTTCCAGTGAAGTCTTTGCGGCACCGGGTAGATACAGTTTGTCCTTTGGAAGATGCAGGAGTGATTCCGGTATCCTGTCTTCACGACAACCCGGACCCCCTCGGATAAAATGTGCCCCTCCCTGATACAACCTGAAAATCCCTCCTGATTCTCATCGGGAATATTCATCCGAGGTGTGGTAAACAGGCGGTTTTCATAGCGAGCATCGATCCGGCAGTCTTCCAGCCCCCACTATTCTTCCTGAACCGGAAGCCCGGTGAAGATGCCCACGTAGCCTGCGATCAAAACGACGACAAGGACGAGAGGGATGAGGATGATGGTCAGCGTGTCAAGCACACCCCCGAACCCGAGCGC
>Ga0334884_1003820_pt1 | contig 16438 bp, 15 predicted proteins | sample GraSluR1_MG_7_FD_207215 | JGI IMG/M metagenome (GOLD analysis project Ga0334884, IMG submission 207215) | Sludge microbial communities from methane-producing bioreactor in Wageningen University, Netherlands - Granular Sludge_12_05 R1 | ecosystem: Engineered > Bioreactor > Anaerobic >...
CCAGCGTCGCGCCGCTCAGCCCCGCGTCCGTCACCGTGTCCACCAGCTCCCAGCCCTTCGCGACACAGAATGCCTGAACCCGTGCCGCCTGCCCCTCCAGGCTCAACCCGCTGTCTGCCTGCTCCTGTGTGCTCACTCGGGTGTACGCTATGGCCTTCATCGGTGGTCCTCCTTGCCTGTCGGTAATCGTATTGTAGTTCATTCTGATTACCGCGTCAAGGGGTTTGTAACGCGGGGAACGGTGCGTTACAACGGGGCAGGTTCCCTCGGTAACAGATCGCCGGTCGCGCGCGCGTGGGTTCCTCCAAGAACTCCAGGAATGCCGCCTCCGGCCCCAGATCACCAGTTCATCGCCTTCATGATCGCCACCAGCGTCCGGCCTCGGGCCTTGCCGCTCCGCAACACAGCACGGGCCTCCTCGTAGTGCCCACGGTAGTAGGACACTAGGGGGTCCCAGGTCTGCCGCGATTCGTAGCTCAGACCCCAGCAGTGTCGACACAGGAAGCGCCCTGTGGGGCCACGCAGGGGAAGGTATAGCTTCTCCACTCGCCGCCCACAGTCGGGGGCAGGGCACAGGAAGAATGGCCTGGGGCCGGTCCAGATCACGGGGATTTTGTAGGACACCTGCTCCGGTGCGCCTCCGGCAATGCGCAGGGAGTAGCTGAGCCGAACCCACGACGAGGAGGCCTGCAGGCCGATAGTAGCCTTCCCACCGTTGCGGTCGGTCCAGCCCCAGGAACCCGCCCAGGTCTGCCCCTCCGTCAGCAGGCCTTCGCGCTTCAGGTGCCGCACGTCCAGGGACCTGCACTCCTCAACAGAGGTCCGCCGCACGTATCCGGCCCACCTCGTGCTCCCGTATCCGCCCACAGAAGGGCCTCCTGTGTTTTACCGAAATTGGGCATGAATTGGCGCGGTCTAGTCCGCCCCAGATCGCAGCTCGGCAAGGCGTCGGTGCACCAGCTCGGCCCGGTCTTCCTCCGCGCGTACCATGCCCATCAAGTCCCTCGGCCCCTGCTTCGCGACCTCCGCCTTTGCCCAGGCCTCGGCCTGCTGCACCTGCAACAGCTCGGGGTCTGTTTCGCCACCTGGGGCCGAGGTCTTGCCGTAGACTCCGGCCGCCTTCAGGACCTCAACACTCGCCTTCAGATCGCCCGCTTCGACGGCCTCGGCCAAGGCGTCCAAGGCCTGGGGCACGAGGGCCCTCAGACGGTCCTGTGCCGTTGCCCAGGCCTCCCGCCGTCGCCGGTTGACCTCTGCAATGAAGGCCGGATTGTCCTCCCGCCACTCGCTCACGGTCGCTGTGTGCTCGCCGATTGTCGCCGCCACGTCGTCCAGGGCAATGCCCTCGGCCACCAGTGCCGCCGCCTGGGCCTGTTGCTCCGTCAGAGGTACCACTCGCCGGGCCTGCTGCTTCGTTGCTGCGGCCATTGCAGATCACCTCACTTCGTCGTTCGCCTCCGCCCAGGCAACAGCCCCAGGTTCCCCATAGCACGGAACAGCCCGCGTGGGGTCCGGGCCGCATACTGGACGGGGTACAGCCAGGGCATTTCCCACCGAAGGCGCAGCGTCGCATACTGCTCCACCTCGGGCCGGTCCTCCTCGCGAATGTGGGGCAGGGCCATTACCTCGGCCACTATCTGCCGTCGCACGTCCTCGGGGTCACAGGTGCCGCCGGGCGTCCGTCCGCTGCACTCGCCCGCCAGCTCACAGGTATCGCAGCTCGGGGCCGGTGTGCTCAAGAACATGCCGTGTTTGACGCTGGCCAGAGGGTCCAGGTTAGCGCGTGCTCGCGCCTTGCCCTCGGGCGTCTTCGGTCCGCCGCCGTTGTTCGTTCCCGGTCGTGCTCCCATAGCCTTAGACCTGCTTTGCGCGTTCTGTGGGGCAGGGGCGAGAGGGCAGATCGCCGCACCTGTCGCCCTAGATCCCGTTCACTTTGTAGTCACGTGGGGGGCCTCGGGCGTCGCCCAACACTCTCCAGGCCAGCCCTGCCAACAGCACGGCCGCCGCCCACCGCCAGCCCCATTCCCTCTGCAGTCGGGCCAGGGCCGCGTATCCGGCCACGTCGGCCAGCTCTTCGCGTGCCTCGGCCTGCAGGTCCAGGGCCGCCGCGTCCTCGCCGGCGTGGGCCTCGTCACCCGCGATCATGCGCTCCCGCACCTGCCTGCGCATTGCCTGGGGGAGGTGGCACGCACAGCAGACCTCGGCCGCCGCCGTCAGCTTCTCGCCAATAGGTGCCGGGTTCACGCCCTCTCAGCGTCCCGCGATAGTATTCGCTCAGCAACGTCATGCTGAAAGCCCCACGCCTGTAACGCCGACGGGAACACCTGCTCGGGATGCGTGTACCCGCCGTGTTCGTAGGCGTGCATTTCGCCTTTCAGCCCCAGCCCTAGCGAATTGCTGTGGCGCAAGTCGGACCAGATCGCCCACCAGCACGAAGAACTGTCCCTCGCCGCCTGCTCGGCCTTCGAGCCCGTGCCTCTTAGCGCATCGGGAACGCCCGGGTCCTTGGGCGCGACGCCGTGCCACACCAGCGCCGATATGTACCGCCTGTGCCACAAGTCAAGCAAACGGGAGAGGCGTGCAACGGGCAAGTCAAACACCACGGCCCCTGCCGCGTACCACCAGGCCGCCAACACCCATTGAGGAACCCGCCCCTCCTCGCGCCAATCCATCAAGGCGAACATGCTGTCATAGAGGGCGTTGAGGTGTTCGCACTCCGTCAGCAGGTCCACAGGGTAGTGCCAAAGGGGCAATTGCGGATTGTCCTCCGGTCTCATCACGATATAGCACTCCGCCAGCTCGTGCACGGTTCGTAACTCACTCTGGTCTATGTCGCGCCACTGCGTGCAGTCCATCGACAAGCCCTCCGGGTATAGCCTCTCGAGCCGCAGTAGCTCGCGCACGTGCCCCTCGGATAGCGCACCCTGTGCCGCAATGACCGTCAGGACCTTGGGGGCCCGCAATAGGCGCAGCTTCTGGGCCACGTAGCTCTGACTCCTGCCCACGAGGCGCCCCACAGCGTCTTGCGTCATGCCTCCGTCAAGCAACTGCTGAAAGGCTCCGGCCTCCTCTAGCGGAGTCAAGTCCGCCCGCTGGAGGTTCTCCACTAGCGCCAACTGGAAGGCCTCGTCGTTGCTCAACTCCCGCACGTCCGCGCGCAGCGTCGGTAGCCCCGCCAATAGCGCCGCGCGCCACCGCCGTTCGCCTTGGACAATTTCGAATCTGTCCCCTATCGGCCGCACTAGAAGCGCCGTTTGCTGGCCCTCGTCGCGCAATGACGCCGCCAACTCCTCCAGCCCCGTGAAATGCTTGCGAGGTTGGTTTGGGTTGGGGTCTATGAGCTCAATGGGTATGTCACGTGACATAACCGACCACCTCACTCTCCTGCCCGGTCAGCATAGCCATGATCGCCTTTGCGACCTCCAGCATATGGCCGTCTGCCTCCTCTGACGGCACAAGCACGGTACCACTCTTTCGGCAGGTCTTGCAGGTGCCGTAGGTGTACCCGTGCTCTTCATCGCCGACAGCCGAGATTCCCGAACCAAGACAATCCCGGCAGATCACCTGCACCAGCCCGCTCTTCGTCATCTATACACCTCGTTTCGCGTTATCCGGCAGATCGCCGGTTTGCTGCCTATCCTCCGTCCACCGCCAGCCACACCAGCCACACTTGCCGCCGGTCAACGGGCCGCGTCCGCACCTGGGGCAGAAGAGCCGCGCCCTGTGGTATGGCCGCTCCGCCCTCGGCTTGCGCTCCGGAGCTGGGGCCGGTCCGTCGCCCACGGCCTGCGTTTGCTGCCTCTCGTCGGCTAGCTCACAGAGCATGATCGCAGCTCCGTTCTCGTCGGCCTGGGGGGGTGAACAGATAGGAACAGGTGAACGGCAGTTTCCAAGACTCTCCTTATGCGAGGCCTTTTTCACAAGGCTACTTTCCGGATTTTGCTGTTCATCTGTTCGCATCTGTTCAAACCCCTGGGGGCCAACGGTTTCTTGATTCGCCAGATCGCCGAAAAGCGAACAGGTGATTCATCTGTTCACCCCTCGCGCTCCGTCAACAGCCCTATTCCGCGCCAACCTCGCGTTCGGCCGCTCCCGCGTTGCTCTTGCTCACAGCCCAGGGCGCGCAGCTTGTCCCCCACGGCCTTGGCGGTCAACGGGTACCGCACGTTCGCCCCTTGCGCCCATTGCCGATAGGCTTCCATGATCGCGGCCGAGGGGGTCCAGGCCTCCGGGGTGAGTATGCAGCACTCCGCTAGGAACTCGCCCAGGGGGTTCATACTTTCCCTGTAGCTCGCCGTGGACAGCTCCACGGCCTGGGGCACCTGCAGGCCGTCGCGTTGCCACTCCAGACAGCCGGTCACAGCCCACGCGAGAATCGCAGCTCCGCTTTCGGAGGGGTCACACAGGACCGTCTTCACGTCGGGGTCTCGCTCCTCGCGCGGTATGCTGTGGGGGAAGGGAACTTCTAGGATCCGCTCCCAAAGGGCGTCGTCGTCGTCTCGGGCCTTGGGCCGGTCGTTCGCTGCGAGGAATAGCTTGAATTGGGGGAGGAACTCTATGCTGTTGGCGTAGAGTCGCCGGGCCCTTACCCGGTCGCCGCCGGTCAACTGCTTGATGAGTCCCTCCGCCAGCCTCGCGCCCTCGTCGGTTTCGACCGACACCACCAGCCGCTTCCCGGCCATGTTCGCAAGGTCGTCCTTGGGGCCGCCGGTGGGCTTCCGCTTCAGGAACGCTTCGAAGTCGCAGGTATGCGAATAGTCCTCTCCCAGCGTCGCCTGCAATGCGCCCAGGAAGGTTGACTTGCCGCTCCGTGCCGGGCCGTAGACGAACAGCAGCTTCTCCTCCCTCGTGCTCCCTGTGAGCGCATACCCGGCCACCTGCTGCAGGAACCGCTGCAGGGCCAGATCACCACAGGTGACTCGCTGCAGGAAGCCCTCCCAAAGCTCGCTCTTCGCGTCGGGGTCGTAGATCACGGGGCACAGGTGAGTCAGCAGGTCTTCACGCCGGTGGGGTCGCAGCTCGCCGGTCCGTAGGTCCAGCGTGCCGTTCAGGACGTTCAGTGCCCAGGGGTCCGCGTCCAGCTCCTCGGGCATGATAGGAATGCCGGGTTCGGTCTCGGCACACCACAGCATTGCCCGGAGGGACCTGTCGCGCTCCGACGCGAAGGCGTGCTTGACGAAGGCCTTCCGACGGTCCTCGTCGTCAATCAGGGCCGCCTCTGTGAGTATCGTGCGGGCCGTCGCCTTGCCCAGCTCGCGCACAGCGTTGCCCGCGTCGGGCCGCCAACGTTGGCCGGTCCACAGGAACCACGTGCCCAGGGGAGCGCAGTATCGCAGGTCTCGGCCGTGCCGTGCCGCAAGCCGTTGGCCGTTGCCCACGTCCGTCAGATTCCATGCTCCGGCCGCCGCTGTCTGTTGCTGTGGTGTGTTCACGTTGAGACCTCCGGGGCCGGTGTAGAAGTCCGTCATGCCCTCCAGGGCCTTGGCGATTGTCCGCTCCCGATAGTCCGCTCTTTCCCACTTTGGCCGGTACCTCCCGCTCCGTCGGAACAGGGCGTCCACGCGGGCCGCGTCGCCGCCACACCAGAAACCGAGGTGACTGCACAGGGCCAGATCGCCAGCCGAGTCGTCTTCGGGGTATCCGCCCTCCCACAGTCGCGAGAAGTCCGCGCCGTTCCGCGCCGATCGCGCTTTGACGAGAAGCTCTTCGTCGTCCAGGGCCAGGGGTTCGGTAGGGCGTGGGGGGGCGTCGGCCTGGGGGGCTTCGGTGCCGATCAAACGGGCGTGGACAGAGGCGAGGGCCTCGGTCCGGGGGTTCACAGTCAGAGGGGTTCCGGGCAGGTGTTGGCCGGTGCAGGTGAAGTACCGTGGGCTTCCGGGGCCGTAGACTTCGACGCGGCCTTTGCGCCGTCGTCCCTCGGGTAGATCGCCCAGGAGAAGGACGTGGACACCTGTCCCCGAGGGGGAGGCTTCAGTGTAGCTGTCCAGCTCGGCTACGACCTCGGCCGCCCAGGGCTCCAGCTCGCCGGTCTGGGGGTCCCTGCAGTGGTCCAGGTCCACGCCACACAGGCCTTCGGCGAACATGATGCCCAGGCCGTCATAGCGTCCGGCCGCCGCCACAGCGTCCGCGAAAGTGCTCCAGGTCCGGGCGTCATTGCTCTTCGCGTTCCGGCCCGTCGCCGGGTCCACGGGCACTTTCGTGGCCTTGCCGTTGCGGGTCGCCAGCTTCCAGCAGACCCACGCGCGTCGGGCCTTCAGGGCGTCGGGGAGGTTGCCCCAGGTGTTGCCGCCGGGGGCTTTCTGGGGTATACTCTGAGCGTCAATCGACTTCTTCGCTTGTGCGCCGTCGCCCCGTCCCCTCGGGGCGTCGCGCTGTTCTGGGGGTGGCGTCATGCGACCACCTCCGCCGCCGCCAACCTCTCCCGCAGTTCCGCCCGCCGCTCCGTCGCCCGTGCCTCCAGCCACGCCTTCTGCCGGGCCAGCAGATCGCCCACGTCAATCCCCAGGTCAGCGAGGGCGGCCCTCGCCTTGTGGGGCACGGCCGCGCCGTTGCGCTCCGCCGAATACCACCTGTGATAGCCCACGCCCAGGGCCTCGGCCATTTCTCCGAGGGTCAGCCCCAGGGTCTGTTCTCGCAGCTCCTGCAGAGGGTTTTTCACTGCCGGTCCTCCTCGTTGTTCGGGGCCGAGAACGCACAAAGCCCCGTCATGATCGCAGCAGATCGCCGCGCGTGACGGGGCCGAGTGTTCGTTGGTGTGGTGTACTTTTTGTTTTGACAACGAAAAGCGTATTGCGTTAAACTCTGACGGTACAGGGCACACCAGCCCACTTCGGTCCGCGCCATTGCCTGGGGAGGCCACGCGAGACCTGCTTTGCGAACCCTCACGTTGGCGCGTGGGGGTTCGTCGTTTTTGATTCTATGTTACGCGTGCCCAGTCAGTCAACAGCTTTTCAAACGTTTGTGCCATTAGGCCTATACAGACCTACCTACCGAACCGCCAGATCGCCCACCACGGTCGCTTCGCCCTCGCCTGCAGCTCCTCAACCTGCCGCCTCAGCGCACCTACCTCCGCCGCCAGGGCGTCGCGCTCCGTCGTCACCTGTGAGAATGCCTCCTGCTGCGTCTGTAACGCCCTCTGAGCCGCCTCCAGGGCCGCCCCCGACTGTTGGGCCACCTCGGCCAAACGGGCCTCCAGATCGCGTTTCTGCTCGGCCAGGGCCTCCTCCGTTCGGAGGTGGTTCGTCGCTGCTTTGCCCTCCGACGAACGGAGGGCCTCCCGGAGGTCGTCGTCGCCCCGCCGCCGGTCCTCCGCTTCCCGGTTCACCTGTTCGGCCACGTGGGCGAGGAACCCCTGAAGGGCAGCGCTTGCCGCCCTCGTCGCCTCAATCGCGACGACCTCCGACGCCTCCTCCGATCGCCGCTCCGGGGTCCTCCGTTCTTCCTCCGCTGCGGAGGTCACGTCGGAGGAGGCCACAAGCCACACTTCCCGCCCGTCCTGTGTGGCCTTCCGTGCCCTGATTCTATTGGCTTCTATCCAATAGCGGACCTTGCGCGAAGACACTCCCACGCGGGCCGCCGCCTGCGCCGTGCCCTCCCATTCCGTCGGAGGGCCTTGCGCGCCGTTGGCAATGGGGTCGTCGGAGGTCGGAGGTGGGTTCATCGCCGCTTGCCCTTCGCTGGCTTGTATTCCGCCTCCAGGACCTCCAGCCCACGGAGGACACAAAGCCGCAGGGCGTCAGATCGCGTCACGTTCGCCTTCGTCGCCAGCTCGGGAACGTCCGCCAATAGTGGCACGAGGGCGTCCAGCCGGTCCACAAGGGCCTGGGGAACTCTCACAGTCAACGGGGTATGGCTTGCCATGATCGCCTCCTGTGGGCGCAATGCGTCCGGCGGATTGTCTCCAGGGCGTTGCCCACGGCCTGCAGGTCCACGGCCTTCGGCATTATGCCACCTCCGCGTTCAGCAGATCGCGGACGGTCTTTGCGTGCCACTCGCCGCCGCTCCGGGGGAGCATACCCTCGGCCGCCAGCTCTTCGCCCACCTTGCGCAGGGACAGCCCCTGTTCGCGCAGCGTCCGGGCCGCCGCTATGGTTCGTCGCTCCCGGTCGTCGGCCACGAGGTGCACTCCGTCCGCTCCCAGCGTCCAGCCGTAGGGCACCTGCCCCCCTGTGTACTCTTGCCGGGCCGCCTTCTTCGTCATGGCTTGGCGTGTAAGCTCCGCTATGCTCACACTACCCCTGTCGGTCTGGTGAACCGCGTCGTGACACTGCCTGCACAGAAGACAGGTCGGCCCCGCTTCGCCTCCTACCGCCCGAGGGACTAGGTGATGAACCTCCAGGTCCACGCCGCGCTTACCGCACGCCGCGCAGGCTTTGGGGCGTGCCTCTGTGCCCATCATGCCGCCCTCATTCCCTCGGGCACGAACCCTTCCACGTGCCCCGTATAGATGCTGTTGCGCAGGACACGCTTGACTGTCTGGGCCGCCCAGGTCCCCGCCTGCGCCGTCGCAATGCCCAGGGCGTTCAGCCGCCGCGCAATCGCGTTCAGACCCTCGCCCTCTCGCCGCCATTCGGCTATCTGCCCCACGGTCGCAAGCTGTTCGGCGTCGGGGAGCAATTCGTCGCCGTCGGCCCCGAGGGTGAACCCGAACGGCACCGCGCCCACGCGTCGCCCCTGCGCCTTCTTCACCTGCAATGCGTCGGAGGTGCGCTCCGCTATGATGTCGCGCTCCCACTGGGCGACGCTGCCCAGGACGTTCAGGACAAGCCGCCCGTTGGCCGTGCTTGTGTCGAAGCTGTCCGTCACAGAGGAGAAAGCTACACCTGCCCGGTCGAATGCCTCCAGCAGAATGCCCAGGTCCTTGACGCTCCGGGTGAGCCGGTCCAGTTTCAGGACGACCACAGCGTCCACCTCGTGCCGTCGCACCGACTCGAGGACCTTCTGCAAGCCGGGCCGGTCCAGCGTCGCGCCGCTCAGCCCCGCGTCCGTCACCGTGTCCACCAGCTCCCAGCCCTTCGCGACACAGAATGCCTGAACCCGTGCCGCCTGCCCCTCCAGGCTCAACCCGCTGTCTGCCTGCTCCTGTGTGCTCACTCGGGTGTACGCTATGGCCTTCATCGGTGGTCCTCCTTGCCTGTCGGTAATCGTATTGTAGTTCATTCTGATTACCGCGTCAAGGGGTTTGTAACGCGGGGAACGGTGCGTTACAACGGGGCAGGTTCCCTCGGTAACAGATCGCCGGTCGCGCGCGCGTGGGTTCCTCCAAGAACTCCAGGAATGCCGCCTCCGGCCCCAGATCACCAGTTCATCGCCTTCATGATCGCCACCAGCGTCCGGCCTCGGGCCTTGCCGCTCCGCAACACAGCACGGGCCTCCTCGTAGTGCCCACGGTAGTAGGACACTAGGGGGTCCCAGGTCTGCCGCGATTCGTAGCTCAGACCCCAGCAGTGTCGACACAGGAAGCGCCCTGTGGGGCCACGCAGGGGAAGGTATAGCTTCTCCACTCGCCGCCCACAGTCGGGGGCAGGGCACAGGAAGAATGGCCTGGGGCCGGTCCAGATCACGGGGATTTTGTAGGACACCTGCTCCGGTGCGCCTCCGGCAATGCGCAGGGAGTAGCTGAGCCGAACCCACGACGAGGAGGCCTGCAGGCCGATAGTAGCCTTCCCACCGTTGCGGTCGGTCCAGCCCCAGGAACCCGCCCAGGTCTGCCCCTCCGTCAGCAGGCCTTCGCGCTTCAGGTGCCGCACGTCCAGGGACCTGCACTCCTCAACAGAGGTCCGCCGCACGTATCCGGCCCACCTCGTGCTCCCGTATCCGCCCACAGAAGGGCCTCCTGTGTTTTACCGAAATTGGGCATGAATTGGCGCGGTCTAGTCCGCCCCAGATCGCAGCTCGGCAAGGCGTCGGTGCACCAGCTCGGCCCGGTCTTCCTCCGCGCGTACCATGCCCATCAAGTCCCTCGGCCCCTGCTTCGCGACCTCCGCCTTTGCCCAGGCCTCGGCCTGCTGCACCTGCAACAGCTCGGGGTCTGTTTCGCCACCTGGGGCCGAGGTCTTGCCGTAGACTCCGGCCGCCTTCAGGACCTCAACACTCGCCTTCAGATCGCCCGCTTCGACGGCCTCGGCCAAGGCGTCCAAGGCCTGGGGCACGAGGGCCCTCAGACGGTCCTGTGCCGTTGCCCAGGCCTCCCGCCGTCGCCGGTTGACCTCTGCAATGAAGGCCGGATTGTCCTCCCGCCACTCGCTCACGGTCGCTGTGTGCTCGCCGATTGTCGCCGCCACGTCGTCCAGGGCAATGCCCTCGGCCACCAGTGCCGCCGCCTGGGCCTGTTGCTCCGTCAGAGGTACCACTCGCCGGGCCTGCTGCTTCGTTGCTGCGGCCATTGCAGATCACCTCACTTCGTCGTTCGCCTCCGCCCAGGCAACAGCCCCAGGTTCCCCATAGCACGGAACAGCCCGCGTGGGGTCCGGGCCGCATACTGGACGGGGTACAGCCAGGGCATTTCCCACCGAAGGCGCAGCGTCGCATACTGCTCCACCTCGGGCCGGTCCTCCTCGCGAATGTGGGGCAGGGCCATTACCTCGGCCACTATCTGCCGTCGCACGTCCTCGGGGTCACAGGTGCCGCCGGGCGTCCGTCCGCTGCACTCGCCCGCCAGCTCACAGGTATCGCAGCTCGGGGCCGGTGTGCTCAAGAACATGCCGTGTTTGACGCTGGCCAGAGGGTCCAGGTTAGCGCGTGCTCGCGCCTTGCCCTCGGGCGTCTTCGGTCCGCCGCCGTTGTTCGTTCCCGGTCGTGCTCCCATAGCCTTAGACCTGCTTTGCGCGTTCTGTGGGGCAGGGGCGAGAGGGCAGATCGCCGCACCTGTCGCCCTAGATCCCGTTCACTTTGTAGTCACGTGGGGGGCCTCGGGCGTCGCCCAACACTCTCCAGGCCAGCCCTGCCAACAGCACGGCCGCCGCCCACCGCCAGCCCCATTCCCTCTGCAGTCGGGCCAGGGCCGCGTATCCGGCCACGTCGGCCAGCTCTTCGCGTGCCTCGGCCTGCAGGTCCAGGGCCGCCGCGTCCTCGCCGGCGTGGGCCTCGTCACCCGCGATCATGCGCTCCCGCACCTGCCTGCGCATTGCCTGGGGGAGGTGGCACGCACAGCAGACCTCGGCCGCCGCCGTCAGCTTCTCGCCAATAGGTGCCGGGTTCACGCCCTCTCAGCGTCCCGCGATAGTATTCGCTCAGCAACGTCATGCTGAAAGCCCCACGCCTGTAACGCCGACGGGAACACCTGCTCGGGATGCGTGTACCCGCCGTGTTCGTAGGCGTGCATTTCGCCTTTCAGCCCCAGCCCTAGCGAATTGCTGTGGCGCAAGTCGGACCAGATCGCCCACCAGCACGAAGAACTGTCCCTCGCCGCCTGCTCGGCCTTCGAGCCCGTGCCTCTTAGCGCATCGGGAACGCCCGGGTCCTTGGGCGCGACGCCGTGCCACACCAGCGCCGATATGTACCGCCTGTGCCACAAGTCAAGCAAACGGGAGAGGCGTGCAACGGGCAAGTCAAACACCACGGCCCCTGCCGCGTACCACCAGGCCGCCAACACCCATTGAGGAACCCGCCCCTCCTCGCGCCAATCCATCAAGGCGAACATGCTGTCATAGAGGGCGTTGAGGTGTTCGCACTCCGTCAGCAGGTCCACAGGGTAGTGCCAAAGGGGCAATTGCGGATTGTCCTCCGGTCTCATCACGATATAGCACTCCGCCAGCTCGTGCACGGTTCGTAACTCACTCTGGTCTATGTCGCGCCACTGCGTGCAGTCCATCGACAAGCCCTCCGGGTATAGCCTCTCGAGCCGCAGTAGCTCGCGCACGTGCCCCTCGGATAGCGCACCCTGTGCCGCAATGACCGTCAGGACCTTGGGGGCCCGCAATAGGCGCAGCTTCTGGGCCACGTAGCTCTGACTCCTGCCCACGAGGCGCCCCACAGCGTCTTGCGTCATGCCTCCGTCAAGCAACTGCTGAAAGGCTCCGGCCTCCTCTAGCGGAGTCAAGTCCGCCCGCTGGAGGTTCTCCACTAGCGCCAACTGGAAGGCCTCGTCGTTGCTCAACTCCCGCACGTCCGCGCGCAGCGTCGGTAGCCCCGCCAATAGCGCCGCGCGCCACCGCCGTTCGCCTTGGACAATTTCGAATCTGTCCCCTATCGGCCGCACTAGAAGCGCCGTTTGCTGGCCCTCGTCGCGCAATGACGCCGCCAACTCCTCCAGCCCCGTGAAATGCTTGCGAGGTTGGTTTGGGTTGGGGTCTATGAGCTCAATGGGTATGTCACGTGACATAACCGACCACCTCACTCTCCTGCCCGGTCAGCATAGCCATGATCGCCTTTGCGACCTCCAGCATATGGCCGTCTGCCTCCTCTGACGGCACAAGCACGGTACCACTCTTTCGGCAGGTCTTGCAGGTGCCGTAGGTGTACCCGTGCTCTTCATCGCCGACAGCCGAGATTCCCGAACCAAGACAATCCCGGCAGATCACCTGCACCAGCCCGCTCTTCGTCATCTATACACCTCGTTTCGCGTTATCCGGCAGATCGCCGGTTTGCTGCCTATCCTCCGTCCACCGCCAGCCACACCAGCCACACTTGCCGCCGGTCAACGGGCCGCGTCCGCACCTGGGGCAGAAGAGCCGCGCCCTGTGGTATGGCCGCTCCGCCCTCGGCTTGCGCTCCGGAGCTGGGGCCGGTCCGTCGCCCACGGCCTGCGTTTGCTGCCTCTCGTCGGCTAGCTCACAGAGCATGATCGCAGCTCCGTTCTCGTCGGCCTGGGGGGGTGAACAGATAGGAACAGGTGAACGGCAGTTTCCAAGACTCTCCTTATGCGAGGCCTTTTTCACAAGGCTACTTTCCGGATTTTGCTGTTCATCTGTTCGCATCTGTTCAAACCCCTGGGGGCCAACGGTTTCTTGATTCGCCAGATCGCCGAAAAGCGAACAGGTGATTCATCTGTTCACCCCTCGCGCTCCGTCAACAGCCCTATTCCGCGCCAACCTCGCGTTCGGCCGCTCCCGCGTTGCTCTTGCTCACAGCCCAGGGCGCGCAGCTTGTCCCCCACGGCCTTGGCGGTCAACGGGTACCGCACGTTCGCCCCTTGCGCCCATTGCCGATAGGCTTCCATGATCGCGGCCGAGGGGGTCCAGGCCTCCGGGGTGAGTATGCAGCACTCCGCTAGGAACTCGCCCAGGGGGTTCATACTTTCCCTGTAGCTCGCCGTGGACAGCTCCACGGCCTGGGGCACCTGCAGGCCGTCGCGTTGCCACTCCAGACAGCCGGTCACAGCCCACGCGAGAATCGCAGCTCCGCTTTCGGAGGGGTCACACAGGACCGTCTTCACGTCGGGGTCTCGCTCCTCGCGCGGTATGCTGTGGGGGAAGGGAACTTCTAGGATCCGCTCCCAAAGGGCGTCGTCGTCGTCTCGGGCCTTGGGCCGGTCGTTCGCTGCGAGGAATAGCTTGAATTGGGGGAGGAACTCTATGCTGTTGGCGTAGAGTCGCCGGGCCCTTACCCGGTCGCCGCCGGTCAACTGCTTGATGAGTCCCTCCGCCAGCCTCGCGCCCTCGTCGGTTTCGACCGACACCACCAGCCGCTTCCCGGCCATGTTCGCAAGGTCGTCCTTGGGGCCGCCGGTGGGCTTCCGCTTCAGGAACGCTTCGAAGTCGCAGGTATGCGAATAGTCCTCTCCCAGCGTCGCCTGCAATGCGCCCAGGAAGGTTGACTTGCCGCTCCGTGCCGGGCCGTAGACGAACAGCAGCTTCTCCTCCCTCGTGCTCCCTGTGAGCGCATACCCGGCCACCTGCTGCAGGAACCGCTGCAGGGCCAGATCACCACAGGTGACTCGCTGCAGGAAGCCCTCCCAAAGCTCGCTCTTCGCGTCGGGGTCGTAGATCACGGGGCACAGGTGAGTCAGCAGGTCTTCACGCCGGTGGGGTCGCAGCTCGCCGGTCCGTAGGTCCAGCGTGCCGTTCAGGACGTTCAGTGCCCAGGGGTCCGCGTCCAGCTCCTCGGGCATGATAGGAATGCCGGGTTCGGTCTCGGCACACCACAGCATTGCCCGGAGGGACCTGTCGCGCTCCGACGCGAAGGCGTGCTTGACGAAGGCCTTCCGACGGTCCTCGTCGTCAATCAGGGCCGCCTCTGTGAGTATCGTGCGGGCCGTCGCCTTGCCCAGCTCGCGCACAGCGTTGCCCGCGTCGGGCCGCCAACGTTGGCCGGTCCACAGGAACCACGTGCCCAGGGGAGCGCAGTATCGCAGGTCTCGGCCGTGCCGTGCCGCAAGCCGTTGGCCGTTGCCCACGTCCGTCAGATTCCATGCTCCGGCCGCCGCTGTCTGTTGCTGTGGTGTGTTCACGTTGAGACCTCCGGGGCCGGTGTAGAAGTCCGTCATGCCCTCCAGGGCCTTGGCGATTGTCCGCTCCCGATAGTCCGCTCTTTCCCACTTTGGCCGGTACCTCCCGCTCCGTCGGAACAGGGCGTCCACGCGGGCCGCGTCGCCGCCACACCAGAAACCGAGGTGACTGCACAGGGCCAGATCGCCAGCCGAGTCGTCTTCGGGGTATCCGCCCTCCCACAGTCGCGAGAAGTCCGCGCCGTTCCGCGCCGATCGCGCTTTGACGAGAAGCTCTTCGTCGTCCAGGGCCAGGGGTTCGGTAGGGCGTGGGGGGGCGTCGGCCTGGGGGGCTTCGGTGCCGATCAAACGGGCGTGGACAGAGGCGAGGGCCTCGGTCCGGGGGTTCACAGTCAGAGGGGTTCCGGGCAGGTGTTGGCCGGTGCAGGTGAAGTACCGTGGGCTTCCGGGGCCGTAGACTTCGACGCGGCCTTTGCGCCGTCGTCCCTCGGGTAGATCGCCCAGGAGAAGGACGTGGACACCTGTCCCCGAGGGGGAGGCTTCAGTGTAGCTGTCCAGCTCGGCTACGACCTCGGCCGCCCAGGGCTCCAGCTCGCCGGTCTGGGGGTCCCTGCAGTGGTCCAGGTCCACGCCACACAGGCCTTCGGCGAACATGATGCCCAGGCCGTCATAGCGTCCGGCCGCCGCCACAGCGTCCGCGAAAGTGCTCCAGGTCCGGGCGTCATTGCTCTTCGCGTTCCGGCCCGTCGCCGGGTCCACGGGCACTTTCGTGGCCTTGCCGTTGCGGGTCGCCAGCTTCCAGCAGACCCACGCGCGTCGGGCCTTCAGGGCGTCGGGGAGGTTGCCCCAGGTGTTGCCGCCGGGGGCTTTCTGGGGTATACTCTGAGCGTCAATCGACTTCTTCGCTTGTGCGCCGTCGCCCCGTCCCCTCGGGGCGTCGCCGCGTTCTGGGGGAGCGTTCACGCGACCACCTCCGCCGCCAGCCGCTGCCTTAGCTCGGCCCGCCGCTCCGCCGCCCTCGCCTCCAGCCACGCCTCCTGCCGGGCCAGCAGATCGCCCACGTCAATCCCCAGCTCACCCAGGGCCTCCCGCGCCTTGTGGGGCACGGCTGCGCCGTTGCGCTCCGCCGCGTAATACCTGTGGTAGCCTACGCCTAGCGCCTCGGCCATTTCCCCGAGGGTCAGCCCCAGCGTCTCTTCTCGCAGCTCTTGCAGAGGATTCTGCATTGCCGGTCCTCCTCGTGTTCGTCGGGGCCAGAACGCACAAGGCCCCGTCAGATCGCGCAGATCGCCGCGCGTTGACGGGGCCGAATGGGAGGAGGTGGTCGCCGGTAGAGTCAATGAGTATTGACTCTTCAATAATTCCGGCAGTAATATATATAGACGCTATCGACAGACAGACAGCCGTCCAGGGCACCTCGCCCGCTTCGGTCCGCGTCTTGCCTGGGGAGGCTCGCGGAACCTGCTTTGACTGAACCCTCGCGCGCCAACGCGGGGGTTCGTCGCTTCTGATTCTATGTTATCGGTGGCAGTCAGTCAACAGAGTTTCCAGGTTTCGGCGCGCGGACCTATACAGACCTACCTACCGAACCGCCACCACGGCCTTTTCGCCCTCTGCAGCTCCGCCACTTGCTCCCTCAGCTCGCCCACCTCGGCCGCCAGCAGATCGCGCTCCGCCGTCACCTGTGAGAAGGCCTCCTGCTGCGCCTGTACGGCCCTCTGAGCCGCCTCCAGGGCCGCCCCCGACTGTTGGGCCACCCCGGCCAAACGGGCCGCCAGATCGCGTTTCTGCTCAGCCAGGGCCTCCTCCGTTCGGAGGTGGTTCGTCGCTGCCTTGTCCTCCGACGAACGGAGGGCCTCCCGGAGGTCGTCGTCGCCCCTCCGCCGGTCCTCCGCCTCCCGGTCCACTTGCTCCCCCACGTGGGCCAGAAACCCCTGCAGGGCCGCGCTTGCCGCCCTCGTGGCCTCTATCGCGACGACCTCCGACGCCTCCTCCGATCGCCGCTCCGGGGTCCTCCGTTCTTCCTCCGCTGCGGAGGTCACGTCGGAGGAG
>Ga0334884_1003824_pt1 | contig 16432 bp, 12 predicted proteins | sample GraSluR1_MG_7_FD_207215 | JGI IMG/M metagenome (GOLD analysis project Ga0334884, IMG submission 207215) | Sludge microbial communities from methane-producing bioreactor in Wageningen University, Netherlands - Granular Sludge_12_05 R1 | ecosystem: Engineered > Bioreactor > Anaerobic >...
CGCACGCCGACGGTCAAGGCGCCGGGGATCCGCTTCGAGTGGTCCCGCCTCTTCGAACTCAAGGTGTTGCGCCTCTTCGTCTTCATGCTGCTGCTGTGCGTGGGCTTTGGCGGCTGGGTGACCTTCGTCCCCCTCTACGCCCGCGAGCTGGGCTTTGCTTCGTCTGGACCCCTGTTTTCGAGTTACGCCGTCGCCGTCTTGGCCATTCGCTTCTGGGGCGGTCGCTGGTACGATCGCTTTGGACCCAAGTCTCCCATCTTCGCTGGCTTAGCCTTCCTCATGGCCGGTTGGCTCCTGCTCAGTGGCGCCACCGGGACGGTCATGGCCCTCGTCGGGGCGACTTTGCTCGGCCTGGGCTTTGGCGTCGTCATGCCACCCTTCAACGCCATGGCCATCGATCTGGTTACGGCGGATCGCCGGGGGGCGGCCAACGCCTTGGTCTTTACCGCCTACGATATCGGCATCGCCATCGGCTCCGTGGCCTTGGGTTACGCCGCGGTGGTCTGGGATCTCTCGGCCATCTTCCTGATTTCCGGGAGCCTGACGGCCGTGGCGACGCTGACATTTGGGGCGTGGACCCTGCCGCACTTTCGAAAATATCGATTACAATCTAGCCTTTAGCTAACTACTTCTCACCCAATTTCTGGCAGATGAAGGTGCCCTGGTAGAGGGCCTGAGCGCACTCGGCGAAGTCTTGGCGGCCACTCTCGACGAACCAACCCTTCTCGCCGCCGCGGAGGATGAAGCGCGCGCCGTAGACCTTCTCGCCTTCAGGCTGGAGCCACACCACGGCCGAAGCCACCGCCGGCACGGGGCAGCCATCTTCGAGCACTTTGTACTCCGAGAAGCCGAGGATGGTGTTCACCTTCTCGTCGATGGCGTGTTCCACGGCCAGCACTTGTCGGGCTTCGCCTTTCTTCATCACGTTGGCCATGCTCATCTCGGCCGTGCGCTGGAAGAGGGACACCGACTCGGAGATCATCTCTGGGGTCACCTCGGCGTCGGAGCGGTTGGCGAGCTTGCAGTCCGCATAGGCTTCGGGCGTGGGCATGAGGGCAAAGATGGCGTCGAGGTCACCTGCGGCGACGCCCTTCTCCAAGCCCGTGAGCAGCTCCTGCAGGGCGGCCTCGCCGGGGATTGCTGGCGCAGCGGGCGCTTCGACGGGCGCCTCTGTGGGCGCCTCTGGCGCTTGCCCCTTCTCAGCGGGTGCCTTGGCCTCTTTCTTCTCTTCCTTGGGCTTCTCTTCGCAGCCCGCAGCCATCACCAACGCAACCATCAAAGCCAACGACCACAGCATTTTCATCGGACACTCCTCAGCGTGGCGATCAGTGCCATGGCAGCGCAGGGCTCGCCAAGGACCACTGCACCGCGACAGATGTGGCGCCTCGCGCGCCAGCGGTGCAGGCCCATTAACCGCACGCGCTTGGCGTGTCAAGGCGATGTGGTGTGCCAGAAGTCCGCATGGACGCGCTCGCCTTCCTCTTCCAGCAGCGGCCCCACGACCTCGATGGCGCGCTGGCCGCGGGCGAAGAGCTCGCGGCAGGGCAGACGCAGGGTGAGATTGGCTGGGTCGGCGCCGGTGAGCTCGGCCAGGCGCCGCTCGCTCAGGCCATAGACCAGGCGGCCGAAGCCCGCCCAGTAGATGGCACCGGCGCACATGGCGCAGGGCTCGGTGCTGCTGACCAGAGTCAGGTGGCGCCGCGCCGCCGCGGGCCAGCGCAGGACCGCTTGCTGCACCAAGCGCAGCTCGGCGTGGGCCGTGGGGTCTTCGTCTTGGCCGACGGCGTTGGTGGCGGCCAAGATCTCCCGCCCCTCGCTGTCGAGGAGGATGGCGGCGAAGGGATGGTGGCCCGCGGCGCGGGCGGCCACGGCGAGCTCGAAGGTGCGGCGCAAGGCCGAGTGGAAGGAGGTGGACATGGGGCTCGTCGCCTCAGGGGGTGGTGCGTTCCAGGAAGTGGCGGGAGTCGCCTGCTTCGCCCAGGCGGATCTCGCGGCCGATGGCGGCGCAGCGCTCGCCCATGCGGGCGATGATCACGTCGAGGGTGTCGGGTACCTGACGCTTGCCCCGGTAGAGGTTGTAGTGGGTGCGGTAGGCCAGGGGGGTGATGTTGGGCATGAAGACGTTGGCGCCGGCGTTGAGGCCGCGCTCCAGACCGTCGACGGCCAGGGTCTGCAGCGCTGTGGTCGCGGCGATGTTGATGGTGGGGAGCATGAGGCGCATCAGGGCGATCATCCGCAGGTCCAGATCGACCCGTTCATCCAAGGTGAGGCGCACCTCAGGCCAGTGGGCCATGGGGGTGGCGTCGTGCTCGACGTAGGGGCCCATGCCGCACATGTCGATGTCGAGCTCCTGCATGAGGAGGAGGTCCTGGGCGAGGGAGTGCAGGCTCTGTCCGGGCACACCGATGAGGACGCCCGTGCCGGTCTGCCAGCCGCCGGCGCGCAGCGCTTGGAGGGCCTGCCAGCGTTCGCCGTAGTCGTGCGCGTCGTCTTGGGGGTGCATTTTGGCGTAGAGCGCACGGTCACTGGTCTCGATGCGCAGGAGGTAGCGGTGGCCTCCGGCGCGGCGGAGGCGCTCGAGCCAAGCCGGTGGCAGCTCGCCCAAGGACAACACCATGCGCACCCCATCGCCCCAGCGCTGGGCCGTCCAGCGCAGGATGGCTTCGACCAAGGCGAGGTGGGACTCGCCTAGGAGCTCCCCAGACTGCACCAGGAAGGAGCGCAGTCCTGCGGCGTAGCCCTCTTCGAGGGAGGCCTGCACCTCGTCGAGGCGCATGGTGTAACGCTCAACCGCGTGGTTGTCGCGGCGCAGGCCACAGTAATAGCAGTTCTTGCGACAGGCGTTGGAGAGCTCGATGATGCCGCGGAGGTAACAGGCGTTGCCCAAGACCCCGAGGAGGCGCTGCCTACCGGCGGCGAAGATGGCTTGGTCGTGGGCGCCGCCGAGGGAGGCTTCCAACTCTGCCACGGAGAAGTGGGAGGGTTCAGGGCCCGCCGTCGCGGCCGCGGTGATTTTGTCGAGCAAACGCAAGGTGTCTCTCCTGGTGGGTCTATTTGGGGATGGTGGGCCCGAGGACGCGGGCCCCTTCGGCGGTGATGAGTAGGTCGTCTTCGATGCGGACGCCACCAAAACCGACATAGGTCTGGACTCTGTCGTAATCGATGAAGGCCTGGTGGCGTCGCTCCGCGGCCCAGCGCTCGATCAGGGCCGGGATGAAATAGATCCCCGGCTCGATGGTGATGACGTGGCCCGGCTCCAGCGTTCGGGCCAAGCGCAGGGCGGCGAGCCCGAATTGCTGGCTGCGTGGTTTTCCTTCGCCATAGCCGACGAGATCGCCCAGGTCCTCCATGTCGTGGACATCGAGGCCGAGCATATGGCCGATACCGTGGGGGAAGAAGAGGGCGTGTGCCCCCGCGGCCACCCCCGCGTCGGGGTCGCCCTGCATCAGCCCCAGGGCGCCGAGCCCAGTGGTGATGGCGCGGGCCGCCGCCAGATGCACCTCCAAGTTGCTCCGCCCTGGGGTCTGGGCGGTGGCGATGGCGGCCTGTTGGGCTGAGAGGACCACTTGGTAAATCTCACTCTGGCGCGAGCTCATGGCGCCGCTCACGGGCCACGTGCGGGTGATGTCCGAGGCGTAACCCCCTTCGGACTCGGTGCCGCAGTCGCAGAGGAGGAGATCGCCCGCCTGCAAGGTGTTGTCGTAGCCCTCGTTGTGCAAGACCTCACCGCGCACCGTGACGATGGGGAGGAAGGAGGTGGCCCTTCCCATGGCCAAGGCGGGTCCGACCAGGGCCGCCATGATCTCGGCTTCGCTGCGCCCCGGGGCGAGGGCCGCCTCGGCCGCGGCGAACATCCGATGGGTGAGGTTCAGGGCTTCTTCGATTTCGGCCACCTCGGCGGGGCTCTTGTGGTTGCGTTGGTCTACCACGGCCCGCATCAGCTCACGGGAGACCTCGGCCTGCACCTGCGCTGGCGGGAGGGAGAGAAGGGCGGCCAGGCGCAGCAAGCGCTCGCCGCGGTAGGGGGGGAGGTAGTGGATGCGGGCGCCTGTGTGCCGCCACTTGGTCAGGACCTCGGCCAAACGCGCCATATCCTCCCACTGGGCGATGCCGGCGTGGGTGGCGTGATCGGCCAAGGTGAGGTGTGGCCCATGCCAGATGACGTCGTCAGGGTGGGGTGGGGTGCCGAAGAGGCGCTCGCCGCCTTCGGGATCGATGAGCAGCGCCGCCGAGGGGAGGCGATGCAGGCCGGTGTAATAGATGAAAGAGGCGTCCTGGCGGAAAGGGTAGGTGTTGGCCGCGTAGTTGCGCGGGCTGTCATCGTTGCCCATGACGAGGATGACCCCATCGGGGAGGGCGGCGCGCAGGTCGCGGCGACGCGCGATGAAGGCTTCTTTTTCCATGGGAGTGCTCCTTGGTTTGGGCTCGGCGCAAGCACGCGCCTCGCTACGCGGCCGTGAGGATACACCCTTTGCGCGGCAGCGACCACGGCCGCGGCGGCGAAGGGCAGGTCAATCCACGGCGCTTTGTTGGGCAAAGCGCCACTTGACACTCAGGTGACAGTCGGGGTCTGATGCCGCTCATGCTCCGAGCGGTTCGGAAGCTGTTGGCGGAGAGAAAGTCTATGCGCACCTTTTTCGTGGCAGCAGCGGCGCTTGTCGTAGCCTTGGCCGGAGTGGCCTGCGACGACGACGACCAAGAGAGCTTCGATCCCATCCAGGCCTGTCGCAAGGTCCAGTCGACGTTTTCGGCCTGCGGCGGCGATCCCGAGGGGACCTGGGAGGTCGAGACCATGTGTCACCCGGCCAACGCGTCACCGGTCTATGAGGAGAGCTGTGATGGGGCGCGCCTGAACAGCATCCACACCGTGGTGGCCCAGACCCTCTCCTTCGATGGCCTGGAGGTGACCTTCAACAAACAAGACATCGAGATGATCGCCGCCTACACCTTTCCGCCGGGCTGCGACTACGACGAAAACCTGACGGGCTGCGCCGGGTGGGAGACCGAGCTGGACCTGCGCTGGGACAAACAGAACCCGGGCAACGCGACCTGTGAGGAGATCGAGGGCGCCTGCCACTGCACGGTGGTCATGGTGGGCTCGACAGCCAAGATCGTGCAGGCCTATGCCGTAGAAGGTGACCAAGTGCGCATCGGCGGTGGGGACAATTTGGAGCGCTACCCCTTCTGCCAGAAGGGCGACGAGATGGTGTGGCGCCTCTCCAGCGACACCAGCGGCCCCAACGAGGACAGCGATTTCGACTACCTGATCCTGCGGCGCAAATAACCGGCGGTCTCCTCTTGCCCTCCCCCTTGCTCGCAGCACTGGCCGCCGCGGCACAGGGCCTCCGCGAGGTCCTCAGTGACGCGGGCGCCGCCGATGACCCCGGGGCGCGGCGCCTCATGGCGCTGGCACCTGCAGGGGTGGCGCCGCCAGACTTCGCCTGCGCCGTGGCGCGCTGCCTCAGCTACGCGCTGCTGGTGGCTCACGGCCTCACTCACCAAGGCCGCCTCGCGCCAGGTCGTGATGGGGCCGCGGCCCTGCTCGGCGCCCTGCCGAGCACCAGCCCTTGGCTGGCGGCCCTGTGGCGAGAGGCGGCGGCCTTGCTCGAAGGCCCAGCTCGCCACACATCGGCAACCCGCACAGCCAATGCTCTCCAGCAGATCCACGCCCTGCTGGCCGCAGCGCCTCTGGAAGTGGTGAGCGCCGCCGATCCCGCCGCCTCCGATCCCCTCTTGCATCTCTATCCGCATTTTTTGGCCGCCTACGCGCCCGCCCAGCGCCAGCAGCGCGGCGTCTACAACACCCCAGACGCGGTGGTGGACTTCATCCTCGCCGCGGTGGATGCGGAGCTGCAAGAACACCTGGGCGATCCCCTGGGCTTGGCCTCGACGCGCACCGCGCCCGCGGCCGACGCGGCCCACGACGCGCCAGCGGTGCGGGTCCTCGACTTCGCCACGGGCACGGGGACCTTCCTGGTGCGCTTGCTCCGCTTCGTCCATGCCAAGTGGCTGGCAGCACAAGACGAGATGGCGCCAGCGGCGCGCCGCGCCGCCTGGCGCGACTACGCCCGGGCCCTGTGCCAAGAGCGGCTCGCTGGGCGCGAGCTGGACCTCGCCGCCTGGGCGGTGTGCCACCTGCACCTGGGCTTGGTGCTGCGGGAGACGGGCTGGAACTCGGACGACTTGCCCCAGGTGGCCCTGCGCTGGGGCGATGCCTTGGCGTGCGGGCTGAGCATGGGCGCTGCTGCTGCCGCGTCGCCTCTGGCCCCGACGGTGGTCATTGGCAACCCGCCCTATGGCCCGGCGCGCGACCACGGGAGGTGGATCCAGACCTTGATGCAGGCCTACCGCCACGGCATGGCGGAGAAGAAGAGCGATGTGGGGCGCGAGGAGTGGAAGTTCGTGCGGGCGGCCCAGGCGGCCCTGGCCGAGGCGCCCGTGGCGGTGCTCGGCGTGGTGGTGAACCGGGCCCTGCTCGACGCCGTGACCCTGCGCCAGATGCGGCGCTCTCTGGGGGAGACTTTTGCGCGGCGCTGGCTGATTGATTTGGGTGGGGATGTCAAAGGTGAGCGCGGGCAGGGGCGCGATGAGAACGTGTTCCCCATTGCCCAGGGGGTGTGCGTCGCCGTGCTGAGCCGGGCGGCGGGGGCGAGCCAGAGCCACGCCTATCGCGCCGTAGCTGGCCGCCGCGTCGAGAAGCTGCAGGCCGTGGCCACGGCGGAGGTAGGGGCCTGGCGGCGCGACTCGGCCCACTTCGCGCCACGCGCGCCGGCCTTCCACTGGCACCGTCCGGGGGCGACGCGCGCGGGCGAGACGGGCTGGATTGGCGTCGACCAAGCGGTGAGCCGCTACAGCTCGGGCATCGAGACGCAGCGCGACGCCCTGTGCGTGGCCTTCACCGCCGAGGAGATGCTGGCCCGGGTGCGCCTCCTGGCCGAGCTGGACGAAGCGCAGGCGCGGGCCCACTTCGCCCTGGGCCCCGACGGGCGCGACTGGAAGCTGGCGCGCGCCCAAGCCGACCTGCGCCACCACGGCGTCGCCCCCGAGCGGGTGGTGCCCATCCTCTACCGCCCCTTCGACCTGCGCTGGACCTACTACAGCGGCCGCAGCCACGGCTTTCTGGCCTACCCCAAGCACGCCGTCTCGGGCCCCATGCTGGCCGGCCCCAACCTCGGCCTCATGGTCAACCGCCAAGTGGTCAGCCCCGTGGTGAGCCACTTCGGCGTCAGCCGCTGGCCCATCTGCAAAGGCACCTTCTACCTGGGCAACCGCGGCCAAGACTACCTGCTGCCCCTCTACCTCCCGCCTCCCGAGCCCGAGGCAGCGCCGCTGCTCAACCTCGACCCCGCCTACCTCGACGGGCTCCTCAGCGCGGGCGGCTGGACCTGGCGCGCAGGCGGGCGCGGCGATCTCGCGACCCACCTGGGCCCCGAGGACATCCTGGCCTTCTGGGTAGGCCTCATGCACAGCCCGGCCTATGGCGCGCACTTCGGGGACGCCCTGCGCGGCGGCTTCCCACCCGTACCGCGTCGTCCGCGGCGCGAGCACTTGGTGCCCCTGGCCAAGTTGGGGCACGCGATCACGGCGCTCTTCGTCGATTTTTCGGAACAATCGGTCGACTTATCTTCTGATTTCCACGGGCCCGAGGCGTGCGCGGCGCCGTGGACCTGGCGCGAAAGACCGCGCCATGACCCGCGCCGCGGCGTGGTGGACTTGGGCAATGGCCTCAGCCTCCCTGGCGTTGACGCGGCGCTGTGGCGCTGGGAGGTCGGCGGCTACCGGCCGCTCGAGCGGTGGCTGCTGGCCCGTTGGCGCGTGCGCCGGCCTCTGGACGCCGCAGCGCGCCGCACTTGCGCCCAGATCCTGGCGGCTTTGCGCCGCTTGCGGGCCTGCGCTGAGGCGCTGGCGGCGCTGGAGATGCTATTGGAGTAACTGGGTTGACACAACCAACCCGAGTTGCGGACGCGTGCGGATTGGTGCTAGACAATTTGTTTGGAGATTTCTCTTGACAACAGCGAAACTCCGAAATAGCCTGTGCTAATGAATAGTCCATGCTATGGAGGAGCATATGCGTCTGTCTGTCTGTCTGTCTGTCTGTCTGTCTGGGATGTGCTGAGGAACAGCCTAGCCGCGGTTTGGTCGCAGAATGGCCACAGGAGGTTGTAGATTACGTAAAAAAGGTTTCTGAATTCGCATGTGAATTGAATTTGGAGTGCAACCTTGGCATTCTTCCTCAGGAAAGTGAAGCATGTGCCGAGTTTGTTGGCAATATGCTGGTTGTTGATCGTTTATCTGCTGACTTGGAAAAAGGCCGAGTTCGCTTTGACATCGAAAAAGCACACGAATGTGTTTTGCGTCTTTCTAGCCTAACCTGTGTGGACGCATGGCAGTTTTTTTCCCACCCCACCGCCGAGATTGCGTTACTTTGTTCGACGGTGTTGTCTGGAGCATTGACAGTGGGAGACGCCTGTAGTTCGGACAACGACTGTGAGTTTGGCCACTATTGTGAATTCGCATTGGAAGCCGCTTCTGGTGTTTGCCAGCGGGTTGTGCGTCAATGTGCCGACTCAATGAATAATGTCGTTGGAAATTGTGAGTTGAATGAAAATTGTATCGATGGCGGTTGTGTTCCACGTTTGAAGGAACAGCAGAAATGTAAAGGTGTCGAGAATAGTTATGAGTGTGAGAAAGATCTGATATGTGTGGATAATCTTTGTGTTAAGAAGTCAGCCCTTGGGAATGAGTGTAGTGAACAGCTTGGTTGTGAACGCGGTCTTCGTTGTGAACATGACGGGATTTGTAGAGCACCGCAATTTGGTCTTGGTCTTGGAGATATTTGTGATGATGTTTGGCTGAGATGTGGCAACGGTCTTTTTTGTGAGAAAACTGATGGGGTTTGTAGCTACAGAATTAAGTCAGGTCAAATGTGTGAATCAAGCGATGCGTGTGAGATTGGTCATCTTTGCGTCAACGGTATTTGCAAACAAAACACGTCATGGTTTGACTCAAAGCAACCCGAAATGGACACCATCCAACAGGCTGTATGGCTGTCACCGGTAAATTGGAACGTGATTGATTATTGGGCTTCTTTTGTTAATACCTACGATATCGGTTCGCAATATGGAAAGGCCATAGGAAAGGCTTCTTTCAATCAATTGGGGGCATCGAGTGGTTGGTTGCAAGGTGATTTCTACTTTACGATGTCGCACCATGCCTGGAGATCTAAGTCTTATCCCAGCACGGTTGATGTTAACTTTGGAATGATAGCTTCACCACCGATAGCGTATCAGTATGCGCGCACTCGACTGGCTCAGATCCACGGAATTAACTATAGTGATGCAAACTCGGTTCCATTTGCAACTTTGAGTCAATGGCAATGCGTTTCACCGACGAGTTATGGGAATAGCAATCATGGATATCGAGATATCGTATATTTTTATTGTCCCCCGAAAACAATTTTGGGAAAAAGTGTTTTCCCCGCAGATATTTGGGGGAGGCTCTATCATGAATCAGGTATGTTTTCAAATGGAAATTCAATGTATGTTCTGCAGCGTAACTCGTTGAGTCCTGGTGTAGAAGAGCGGGTCATCTTGTCCCCTGATGGAAGCATATATAATAGAGACTACGGCTGTCTCACTGGCTCTGGCTATGATAATTGTTTTGAGTTTCATGGAGCTGATACCCAGCCAGGGTCTTCTGGTGGGCCCATTCTTAGTTTGGTAAATGGGCAAAGGAATCGGGTGAAGGGTGGTGTTCATGGCGCCTTTTGTTTTGGCGGATGTAGTGGATGGACAACTTACCCGAATGGCTCGTACTGGTACACCAATTCAGCTGCATATCTCCCTTCGTATTTTTCGTCCGACACCGGAACGATTGCCCATAGTGATCCCGACGGACCTGTTTGGCAACCGCTTGCGGATCCATTGACTAGTCTTCCCCCGGGGGCGTTCTACCGCGGGAGCTGGATCGGAGGCAGCGGTGGGAGTCTGAGTCAATTGCGCTGCCCACCTACCTTTTCTGCAGTAGGCATCATAGGTTCGAATGGCTATGGCGGTGACGTTGGGAATTTGGGCCTTGTTTGCGGCCGATGGTCGCATTCTTCGATGCGCTTTGTTTCAGGTCTAGTCGTGGTATCAGTCGGCTCCTATGACACGGACTTTTACACGACAGGTATATATGGAGATTCTTTTCATATGTATGTAAACGAAGTGTTGGTCAATGATGCCAATCGACAGCAGATTTTTCGCCTTTGCCCCTATGGGTACTTTCTGAGTGGTCTTTCAGGGAAGGCAAGTAATTTACTACACTCGGTTAGTACTGTCGTTTGCAAAAAACATGATGTTGCATCCTGGGGCCCCTACCTGCCTCTTACACCACTTGCTATTGGTATCAATTCACATTTAGGTACATCATTTTCTACTACTTGCCCAACAAACTCCGTGGTCGTTGGCCTGAGACTTAGAAGCGGTTGGGTTAGCGATGGATTTGAGTTGATATGTCATCAGGTACCCTAAATGTGATTCTGTTGTGCCTGGAAATAACGAAGTAGCTAAATTGAGGTGATTATGACGAAGTACTATTTGGCCATGGGGTTAGGTTTCTTTCTGTTCCTTCCAAGCTGCGGCGGCGAGTGTCTCGAATATGAGATCGAGTGCCACACCCTGTGCGTGACCGAGCAGGGCGTCTCCATCGAGGTCGACGGCGTCCATGTGAGCTCATCGAGCGGGATGGCCCGGCAGATCCGCGATCCCAGGCGCGGTGAGTCCTGCTACTACTTCAGCGGACCCTGCCCTCCAGGTGGGGTCAACACCATCACCATCGCCGTGGGCCAGCGCATGTACCGCATGACGAAGAAAGTGGCCCGCAAGAAAGTAGACAGTTGTCACTACGCCTCGACCACCTTCGACTTCAACCTCGACGAGATGACCCCCCTGCCTTACGACCCTAGCCTCTTCACCGAAGAGTGAAAGGTACGTTGCGCCTTTTCCCCGCTGTCTTTCCCACCCTGCTCAGGAGTCGCTACATGAACCGGACACTCTTACTCGTTTCCGCTCTCTTCCTCCTCGGTGTGCTTGGTCTTGGATGCGATGAGACCGAGAGCACGCGCCCCGACACCTCGACCTTCAACGCCATCATCGACGACTACATCGACGCGTGGTGTGCGATGAACCAACGCTGTGATCTGGGCATGCTGCCAACGGACGAGGCGCTGTGCCGACGTGCCCTCTCTGGGTGGAGCGGTTTTTCGCCCCAAGAGCGTGGCACCACGGTTGACGCCGCAGCCGCCGCCCAGTGTACCGCGGCTCTCAGCAACGTGGCCTGCGCCGAGGTGTGGACCGCCATCGCCCGTCCCAGCCTCTATGCGTGCCAGAACGCCTTGAGCGGCCAAGCCCAGGACGGCGAAGCCTGCTACAGCGACCATGACTGCGCCCCCTATCACGCCTGTCGTGCCTTCGATACCTGCCCTGGCGTGTGCCGCGCCGTGACCATCGAATGCGACGACAGCCACTTCTGTCCCGTGAACCAGCGCTGTGGCCCGTCCGCTACCTGTATCGACAAGATCGCGTCTGGAGGCGCGTGCAGCGATAGCTCGGATTGCGAGATCGCTTTGCAGTGCGTGGCGGGCGTCTGTGGACTCGGACGGGAGCCCGGTGAGGCCTGTGGCCTCGAGGCCCGTTGTCGCTCGCCCCTGCGTTGCCTCGATGGGTTGTGTGTGGCGCCGATCTTTGGCCGCGGCGAAGGCGAGCCTTGTGGTGTGGACGTCTACTGTGGCAACGGCCTGTGGTGCGATCTCACGGCGGCGGTGCCGGTGTGCGCTGTCAGGACCGCGCAGCTCGGCGAGACTTGCGAGCCTGGTTCCTGTGTCCCGGGCCTGGTCTGTAGAGTGGTGGAGGAGGCGCCGCAGTGCGTCGCGGAGGCGATGCTGGGCGAGAGCTGCTCGGCCCAGCGTCCTTGCGCTGCTGAGCTGCGCTGTGAGGGAGGTCTTTGCGAGCGCACCTGCGTCAACGCTTGGGAGTGAGTGAGGCGGGCTCAAGCCCGGCCCCTCGCGACTATCGCCGCACGCTTCCTTTTGTTAGGGTGCGCCGCCAGCGCTGCGCTGGCAGCGGACCAAAGGAAGCTCATGCGCAAGGACAAGCACAGCCTGGAGCTGCTCTACGAAGAGGACGACTTCGTGGTCATGAACAAGGCCTCGGGTCTCTTGGTGCACCGCGGCTGGGGCAATGATCCCGTGGTGGCCCTCGACCTGGTGCAAGATCACGTGGGCCGCAAGGCCTACCCCGTCCACCGCCTGGACCGGGCCACCAGCGGCCCGCTCTTGGTGGCGACCCGGCAGGAGATGGCCCGCGCTTTGGGGATGATGTTCGACCAACGCGCCATGGAGAAGCGCTATTTTGCCTTCGTCCGCGGCATCACCCCCGAGGCGGGCACCATCGATCATCCCATCCCTCGCCAGAAGGGCGGGCCGCGGGTCGACGCCGTGACCCACTTCACCCGGGTGGCCACCTTCGAGCGCTACTCCCTGGTGGAGGCCCACCCGATGACGGGGCGCCTGCACCAGGTGCGGCGTCACCTCAAGCACATCACCCATCCTCTGATCGGTGACACCAAGTACGGCAAGACGGAGCACACCGAGATCCACCGCCAGCGCTTCAACCTGCGGCGCATGGCCCTCCACTGTTGGGTCTTGCGCCTGCATCACCCCCTGACCCAGGTGCCCCTGACCTTCGTCGCGCCCATGCCCGCGGATTTGACCGAGCCCTTTGCCCGCATGGGCATCCCGGCCGAGAGCTGGGAGTCGCGCTGCGCGGCCGTGCTGGCCGAATACGCCCAGGCCGACGCTGGGCCTCGGCCCGTGGAGCCGAGCGATCCCGACCACGTCGCGGCCCCAGATGCGGAAGTGGCGCCAGATCAGTTGTAGACGTAGGTGTCGTAGCGGAAGGTGAGGGTCATCTCGCCGCCGGCGGGCACCTCGACCTCCCAGCTCAGCAGGGTGGTGGGGTTGACGTTGTGCAGGGCCTCTTGCACCACCTTGTGGGTGCCCTTGTCGGAGATTTTGCTGACTGTGCCCGCGACTTCTTTTTCCACCCGCATGGTGATGGCCTCGCGTTTGCGGTTGTCGATCTTCAGCTCGCCCGTGACGCTGACCTTGTCGTAGCGGGAGGAGCGCCACAGGCGGTGGGCGCGCTCGCGTCCCACCTCGGTCTCGCTCGCTTGGACCGGGATGTCGAGGGCGCGGGTGACCCGCAACAGCGCTCGGCCGCCTGCGGGGGTGAAGGTGATCATGTCTTGACCCAGGAGCGCCCCCTCCTTGCGGCTGGTGGCGGCGGCGGTGGTCCAGGGAATCTTGCCTTCGTTCTTCAGCTCCAGGGCGTGCCACACGTGCTCGTAGCTGGGTTCGCCGTAGTAGGACACCCCGGCGCCGCTGCCGCTGACGCGCCATTCGTAGAGGCTGCGGTAGCTCACCTCGGCATCCACCACGGTCAGATGGGCGCACTGGCCTTTGGCCAGGTCGATGCCCGAGAGGGTGTAAAAGAAGAGGTCCTCGCGCTCGCCTTCTTCATCGCCGAAGCCCTCGTCGACGACGTCGAAGTAGGCCATGTTGCTCATGACCTGCTGGCTCATGATCTCGCCGCGGCGGCCGCGTGACTGCACGGCGTCATAGCGGCCGTAGCCGCTGAGGGAGGAGACGAAGCGATCGAGGCCGCCCAGGGCGATGGGGGAGTCGACATGGCTGAAACGAATGTTGGGGGTGCCCGTGATGAGGTCGATTTCAGCCCCTTGCAAGTCTTCTACCTCATTGATGATCTGGGCACTCATGACCACGCGCGCTTTGGAGCCCGAGAGGATGTCGACCTGGTAGGCCGGTACCCAGGTGATGCCGCGCTGCAAATAGGCCAGCTCCACCTCTTTGCCGCGGGCGCTGGCGTCGAAGCGCAGGAGCAGCTCAGCGGCGCGCTCGCTGCGCTCCCAGGTCGTGGCGATCTGACCCTTGGGAAAGCGCGCGTGCTGGATCTGGTGCGGCGCGATGGCGTGGACCCCATCGCTGGCTTCGATGAGGACATAGCGCGCGCTCTCGCCGGCGTAGGTGTCCACCGCGGCGTAGGGGGGCCTGGCCTCGACCTCGGGCACTACGAGCAGCTTCCCCTTGAGGGTGCCCTTCTCCAAGAGCACCTCCACCTCAGCGCCGACATTGGCCCGCAGCAACTCGTCGAGGCTGCTCACGGTACGGGTGGAGCGCTGCACGCCCTCTCCGGCCACGATCTGCTTCAGGCCCGTCGGACCGCTGACGAAGAAGGTGCCGTGGACGGGCACGGGGAGGGGAGTGATGACGGCAGCGGCCCCTTCCGCTGGGAGCTGACCTTTGCGCACGAAGTAGCCATAGCCGTTCTTGAAGAGCGACACCCGCTGGGTCTTGGCGGCGACCGCCGCTGCCGCAGCGCCTTCATCGGCCGCCGCAGGCTGACCGTGGGCGCAGGCCAAGAGAATGAGGCTGGTGAGAAAAACGGAACAACAGAGCACGCGCATGGGATCCTCCTGAAGGCAACGACAACGAGCTGGCCGCACGGCCTACCTCTGGCACAGGACCGAGGCGATGACAACGACGCACGCGGCGCATCTAACGGAGCAGCAGGCCACTTGGGTTCTCGAAAGAAGCGAGGCCGCTACAAAAGGTAACACAAGGACAACGACAACGGGCTGGGAAGGCTTGGCTGCGAGCCCTACAAATACCGTGTTCGCTCGTGACCTTCGTCGCAGGCAAGGCCTGACAATGCACTCCAGGATGAAAATGTCGAAGCAGTGGCTAATCGTCGCGCTGGTGTGGCTGGCCTGGAACCCACAACTCCTTTGGGCCGAAGCCGACCCGCAGGCCCCCACCTGGCGCCACCGCTACGACGCGGCCTTGCAGCGTTTGCCCCGTCTTGTGGCCCCCGCGCCCGACATTGCGCCCGTGCGCCGGACCTACGTCGTCGCCGAGCTACATGTCTCGGCCCTCTCCGATGTGGCCGACCGCTCGGTTCTGGCGCAGACCTTTGGCTATGCCGTGCGCGTTGGCTATCGCTGGCAGCGCTTGGGCACCTTCGTCCACGTCGAGCACAACCTGTGGCGCACGGCCGACATCGAGGACCGCCTGGTGGCCGGTGCGTTGAATGTGGGCGTGGGGTGGGATTTTCTCTACGCCGATGGCTTCGTGCGCACCTCCGTAGCCCTCGGCCCCTCCATTTTGCTCTACGACACCTTCCTCGATCGCGCCGGAGAGGCTGGCCTCTTCTTCGATCTGCGCCCGCTGGGCTTGCGCTGGGTCGTCCACGAGCAGTGGCGTCTCGGCCTCGATCCCATCACCTTTACCATCGCCGCGCCGGTTCTGCGCAACGTGCCTCTGGTCTACGTCCAGTACCGCAGTGCCTTCTCCGTGGAGTTCTTCCCATGAGGTGGCTCGCAGCGTTGCTCACGAGCCTGCTTGCCAGCGCCCTCTTGGCGGGAAGTGCCCATGCTTACACCGTCAACAGCCGCTTCGGCAGCGGCTGCCATGAGTACATCACCGCACAGACCGTGCTGCTCCTCTTGGAAGAGCTGCAGGAAGGACTAGCCCCAGACTTCGCCGTGCCCCGCGATCGGGTCACCCAGGCCTTCATGAAGGAAGTGCCCAATCGCTTACCCCAATCGGCGACGTCCCTCACGGAGGTGCAGCGTTTTCTCCTCCTCAGTGTGCTCATCGGGGTGCGGCATCCAGACACGGATGGGCACAGCTTGGCCAACCTGCATGCCATGCGCAACCTGCACGGCAACCCAGAGGATAAGTCGCAGTATATTCACGCATTGCGTGGCAAAAACGATGATTTTCATGAAGGTGACCGGGCGGCCGTGGCCGGCACACGCCAGGCGATCCGCGCCGCCATTGCCTTGGCTTGGTCACCCCCCGCTGAGGCGTCCGCGCGCACACATCGCGTCAAAGTCTATGTGGATTTTTACGGCCGGGTGGACGTGACCGTGCATCGTGCTGCCTTTCACGTTGGTCTGGCGCTGCACACCCTGCAGGATTCCTTCTCCCACACCCTGCGCTCCGATGCCGACGGCCTGCGCTCCATCGTCACGGTGCTCAATTACATAGACGCCATCGCCCCCGACTTCGACGAACGGCGCGACGGCTTGGCCCATTCGGTGACTTTGGACGACTGTTTTCACCCCGCCGCGGCCGAGCTCACCGAAGCCGCCATCCAGGCTTCTTACGAGCTCATCCTCGCCTTGCAATCCGCCGATCCCGAGGTGGCCCTCGAGGACTTCTTCGACACCTGGCTCAGCCTGCGGGAAGGTTGCACGCTTGCCAACGAGTTCTGCGACAACCGGCGCTGGCTCGACCTGGCCCGGCGAGAGCAGACCGAGCCCTTTCTCGATGATTTCTTTGGCTGTCAGCAGGTGAGGGGAGGGACCC
>Ga0334884_1003833_pt1 | contig 16398 bp, 19 predicted proteins | sample GraSluR1_MG_7_FD_207215 | JGI IMG/M metagenome (GOLD analysis project Ga0334884, IMG submission 207215) | Sludge microbial communities from methane-producing bioreactor in Wageningen University, Netherlands - Granular Sludge_12_05 R1 | ecosystem: Engineered > Bioreactor > Anaerobic >...
TCTGTATTGATAGAGGCGTGCAGGTAATTCATTCGAGCGTTGGAAGGCCCACCACTTGCGGAAAGATTGAGAATTTCCATGGACGCTATGATGCTGAGATATGGGTTACCCGCGGCGACCATAAGAAGTTCATCAGATATTGGAATAATCGCAGGCCTAATGGAGCTATAGGGTATTTATATCCTGTGGAAGTATTTTATAGGGATAGAGGGTCCAATTAATTCGGGATAGGACACCTTCAAATGCTATTAGCTTCATATATTACTATTTAATGAAATTTATTTAGTTGGCTATGATGATTTCAGGACAGACAGAATTTGTCTTGGATTATCTCAGATATGCAGGTTTCCAGATCTTTTGCCGGAGCTATTGCATTCAGCCTGCAGAAAAGAGGATTTATCTCTGCGAGCATTAAATAGCTCTCCCTAACCCGGGACTGATAATCCATGAACCCGGAATAATTAGCTCCACGATAAATCGTGGAAGAGCCCTCTTCATAAGGATCTGTCATATAGGCTTTCCTCTGCAAGGCGAGGTTACTTGGCAGATCAAGGAGCAGAATAATCTCGGGCATAGGTATATTCTGATAAAGCCTCAAAATCCATCCCCGGTCTTGTGACATCGCAAGGTAGGCCGCTATGGAGGTGTGTATATATCTGTCCAGAATATAAAACGTACAATCTTGTTTTACACTCTTTGACCAGAAATAGTCGTTAGCTGCCGAGAGAGAACATATCGCTTTGATAGAGTAAGGGCCGTTTTCGTTTATTTCCTCAAGAATCTTGTCCGAAAGAGGCTTTTGCGAAGAAGGAATTATTTCAGAGGCAATACCTTTTGAAAGTAACCCCTTATGAAGCAGATTTGCTTGGGTGGTTTTCCCACAGCCGTCTATCCCCGCAAATTCAATAAGCATTGCCATAGTCGAATTACTCCACAAATTTTCTTAGCCCCCGGCCATACCCATACTCAAAGTCAAAATCAATGTATAGGCCGATTTTGTCGGCGGGAACAAACTGGAATTTATCAATCTCTGTGCCATCGGGTTCCAGCCTGCTTTGGTCGGTTTCCAGCATAAAAAATTCCATGTCCGCACCCCTGCACCCTTTATGCCCCCTAAATTCATATGGCCAATCAAAGATTTTGCGATATTTGAGTTTTTTGGTGATGCTAACCTCCTCAAGTCCCAGTTCTTCTTTAAGCTCTCTTTTTAGGGTTTCTTTGCTGGACCTGTCGGAGTTCTTCTTGCCCCCGCCCGGGAATGTCCAGATGCCTGGCGGGTGTTTTTTCTTATGGACTATCAAAATTTTTCCATCGCTTTTTCTCTTTGCTATCCCTACAAGCGTTTTTCGGTAAGGCAGGGTCAAGTAAAAGTCCCGCTTTTCTGGAAATGCGTGCAATGCCCAAAACCTGCCGTTTTCAAATTCTAGGACACTCCCTTCTCCAAAGTTTATTTTGGTTAGCCGGGCCTTTACAATATCACGTCCCGACAAGAAAGCCATGATTACTGATATAACGCCTTCATGGGACACTATGACCGCTGATTTATTATTGGAGATGCTATTCTGGACGCTTTGCCATACTCTTTTCAAAAAGTTCTTTGTTGTTTCACCACCTTGGAACGAAAAGTCTTTCCCCTGGCGCCAGTTTTTTTTAAGCGTCAGAAGTTCTTTTTTGTCCAGTATCCTGTCTGAAAGGATCTGCTCTTTGAGATTATCAAGTACTCTTGCCTGCCTTAGCCCCAGTTCACTTGAGAGTATCTCTGCGCTTTCTATAGCCCGTTGCGTATCAGAACAAAAGATGCGCCGGGGGTTATAACGCATAAGATACTTACCTGCGTTTTTAATCTGACTGCGGCCTTTAGGGGTTAGGTGGTCATCGGTCTCGTACCAGGCACCCAGCTTTTTTTCGTTCTCTATATTTGCTTTGGATTCTCCATGTCTTATGAGTATAATCCGGGTCTTAGTTTCCGGACCCATATTTCTCCTCGAAATCACATATCATATCCTTCAAAAAGCGCGATAACTCTGTTCTGAAGGGTTCCTGAAATATATCCTTGCAATCGGCCTCCAGCTCTTTGAAGCACTGTTGTCCTATTTTTGAGCTTTCTTCAAGAGCTCCGCTCTCTTCGATGAGTCCAAGTGCCTCTTGAATATCATTGCGGCGTTTTGTATCTTTGTGGAGTATTTTTCCAAGTTGTTTTGATTTGTCCGTAGGAAGCTTTCTTAGAGCAAGAATATTCACGATTGATTTTTTCCCTTCGGAAATGTCATTTCCTACGGGCTTGCCTCCAAAGGCCTCCCGGACAGTGACGCAAATATCGAGAAAATCGTCATGGATCTGAAAACCTATGCCCAGTTTCTCTCCCCAGGCCTGAACTTTGCCGAATGCCCTCTTATCGCAGTCGCAAAGTATGCCCGCAATCGATAGGTTCATCCTATCTATTGCTCCGGTCTTGTAGGAACACATCTGCATGTAATCTTCAAGGCAAACTTCCGAATCACTTTTATGCCAAAGTATGTCTAACGCCTGGCCCCAGGTCAGCCTGTTTAGGTGTTCAATAATGGACTCATACAGCCGTATTTTTTTGGATTCGGTCAGCAAGCGGTCGTTCTTTACTGCGAGAAACGAGGAAAAATACATCAGGTTGGCGGAGTTCACAGCTATATCCAGGCCATATTTTTTGTGCAGGGATTTATCGTTTCTTCTGACTTCAGAATTGTCTTCTATATCATCATGCACTAGGCTGCCGTTATGGATTAGCTCAGTTATTGCGCAGTAGTTCACATACCTCTCAGGTTTTTTGCCAAGACCTCCTACGGCAAGCAAAAAAATCAGAGGTCTTACTCTTGATCTCTTCCTATCCAAGAGGTCCCAGTTTGGGGTTGAAAGTGCTTGCGTGAGATATGCGCTAATATCCGAATGTTTTGGGTCTGCCCCCAAATCCTTAAGGTATTCGCAGTCAAATCTCCGGGGATGGACCATTTTGCAGGACTCATCAATTTCTTCCTGAAATTGATGCTTTAATTCCTGGAGTGAATTATCAAACGTCTTTGCCATAAATTTAACTTCCTTGCAGATATATCTGCTGGGGTGATGTTGAGGATTTGGCGAAATTTAGAATGTGGCCCGGTCGGCCAGGTCACTATTCTATTACTAAACCTACTATTTCTTAAACTCCAAATACGCCTCCTCAATAGCTTCGTTTAGGCCAGGAATCATCTCAAGTTCCTTAATACGTCCGATTGGCAGAATTTTCCACTCTGTGTGCTCTTTGCTTATTTTGGGCGAATTTCCGTCCAAAAAACCCTCTAACCGGCAAATAAAGCGGATTCCGGGGATTTTTGCCTTTATCCCCGACAGTTCGTTCCTGTTGTGGCCTTTTCACCTTTTGGCAGGATTTCATAGGCCTTAAATGGAGCAATCACTTTTGCCTTCACGCCAAGCTCCTCTTCCAATTGCCGCAAGACAGCTTCCTCGAAACTTTCCCCCTCTTTTACCTGACCGCCGCCGCATTCCCAGAGATTTGGGTAGATCTCGCGATTCTGCGCCCTTTTTGCAACAAGAACCAAATCTCCCGAAAAGCAAACCCCCGAAACATGCGCCTCAATCAATCCAACGCCATCTTCCCGCATAATTTTATGCAAAATTGCATTATTTCAGCTATATATACTCGCCTTTGCAGATAAGAATATTTAATTTTTATCAAAAGTTATGGCACTGATAAATTACCTTCGGAATATCTGGAAAAAACCCAAAGAGAGTCCGTTCTACAAGGAGAGAATGATTGCATGGAGGCGGGAGGGGGTCATGGTTAAGTGCGAAAACCCCACAAGGCCTGACAAAGCCCACGCATTGGGCTACAAAGCAAAACAAGGCTATGTGGTCATAAGGGCAAAAATCAAGAAAGGGACAAGGGTAAGGCCGAGAGTCACAAAGGGAAGAAAGCCAAAGAAGCTTGGAACCAGAATTCCCGCAAAAAAGAGCAAACAATGGATTATAGAGGAGAGGGTTGCAAAAAAATACCCTAACATGGAGGTTTTGAATTCTTACTGGGTCGGCGAGGACGGAAAAAGCCAGTGGTTTGAGGTAATTCTCGTGGACAAAAGCCACCCGCAGATAAAGTCCGACAGGTCAATTAACTGGATTACAGAAGGGGCCCATAAAAACAGGGTTTATAGGGGGCTGACTGCCGCAGGAAAGAAATCCCGCGGGCTTTTGAGAAAGGGCAAGGGGGCAGAAAAAATCAGGCCAAGCATTCGGGCTAATAAGACTCAGGGGAAGTAATCTTCAGATATCCGGATTTTAGGCCGATTTTCCTGAATTCCCGCATATTAGCCGGATTTTTGTTGAATTTTTAGGTTAGATGACTTTTCCAAAAAGCTTAACCCCTTCTGCCTTAACAATTTCAACTTTGGCAAATTTACCTATATCCGGGCATTCCGGGCTGATATTTATTGAGCGGTGCCCGAAATTCTTCCCAATGCCTTTTCCGACAACAAGGACTTTCCCGCTCCAGCCAACCCATTTTTTTGTCTGTTCCTCTGCAATTTTTTGGGCAACGGCCGCCGCCCTTTCGCTTCTTTCTTTTACAATTGCTGAATCAATGGGCTTTAATTTTGCGGCGGCAGTTTTCGGACGGGAAGTATATCTTGAGATGTTTATCCAATCAGGGCGGACTCTTTCTAAAAGCCCGATTGTCTGCATAAAGTCCTCTTCGGTTTCTGTCGGATATCCCACAATAATATCTGTCCCGATTGCGCAAAAGGGAAATTTCTCCCTGATCAGATTTGCCTGTTGCTCAAACTCAGAGGATATATACTTGCGGTTCATACTTTTGAGCGTATTGTCAGATCCCGATTGTACAGGAATATGGAAGAATTTATAAACTCGCTCATCTTCGCATACATACAGGAGAGGCTTAATAATCTTAGTTAGGTGGACGGGGTTCATCATCCCAAGCCTTACAAAATAATTTCCTTTGACCTCAAGGATTTTTTCAAGAAGCTCGGGCAGGCTCTTCCCGATATCAAAGCCGTAGCAGGAAATATCCTGCCCTGTTAATAAGAATTCTTTTGCCCCTGAAAGCTTTGCAAGCATAACCTCATTTGCTATACTTTCAGGAAGGTAGGAAATAAGCCCGCCTTTGGCGAGTTTTGTGCCGCAATAAGAGCAGTTTCCAAGGCACCCCGAGCAGATTTGGATAATATCGGTTACTTTGTTCTTTCTGAGTTTTGGCAGGTCCGCCTTCTCGGCTCCAGTCCTTCCTAAAAATTCAACCCTTTTTCCTTCAAATGCCTTTCGGACCGCCTTTTCGATTTCAGAAACCCGGTTTGTGGAAAGTAGGCTTGCTTTGGGCGCCGCCCGCCTTATTCTCTCAGGCGCCGCTTCAGGGATACAGCCGCAGATTATCAGCTTTTTTTCCGGAAACTTTTCTGAAATTTCCCGAAGCCTCGAGAGGATTTTATTTTCAGTTGTTTGTTTCACAAAGCAGGTATTAATTATAATAAGGTCTGCATTTAATATATTGTCCGTGGGCAAAAGGCCAGCCCCCAAAAGCAGGCCGGACATTATCTCGCTGTCAGAGTGGCTAGCCGAACATCCGTAAGTTTCCACGAAAAACAGGGGGCTTTTTAGGGGCATAAAATAGTCCATCAGCGAATTCAATATATATATATACTTGAGCTATATTATATATGGCTAATTGCACGCATATGAACAATTATTCAAAATCGCTAAAAGGTATTTCTCCGGTTATTGCAATAATCCTGATGGTAATGATAACCGTGGTCCTTGTGGCTTTTGCATATAGCTGGCTTCAGGGAACAATGAGTGAGACCACAAAGCAGACCAGCGATGTCTTGACCCAGACCGAAAAAATGAATCAAAGGGTAAATATAGGAACTCTATATGTTTGCGATAGCGGGGCAAATATTTGTTTTGAGCTTAGGGCCCAGACTACAAATAAATATGCGATTCCCCTTAACGGAACCGGCTATTATGTTTCAAATGTTCCAAAGGAGCTAGACAGTTGGGATGGAGGAATTTCAGGAACACCTTGCAGTGAAGGGATAAGCCTTGCTGCAGGGGGCCGTTGCTTTGGAAGAATTCCAAACAGCCCATCTTGCAGTGTTGGGGATGTATTTAAGGTATCTCTCCCTTGGGGTACTGAGACTTCAAAAGGGATTGATGGCTGCTCTTAGTAGATATATTAGTTTTTCTTATATTATCTGAAATCTATTATTATGGCTTTTTGCCTGAATGATCAGCCGGGCTTTAAAAATAAGCGATTTAAGGGGGTTTCCCCTGTAATTGCTACAATGCTTCTTGTTTTGCTTACTGTGGTTCTTGTAAGTTCAGTTTATAAATTTTCTGATGAAATTGCGAGCGGAGCTAAAAAACAGACCGATGAGAGCCTTACTAGAAATAAGCAGATGCACCAAGCTTTTGTTATTCCCACGGCATACGGCTGCGGGCCTTATATTTGCTTTGAGCTAAAAGCCCTTGGCACAAACAGTATGCCTATTCCGATAGAAAATGCGGGCTATTATATAAACGATGTGCCGAAAAAGTCCGAAATTTGGCCCGGGAGCCTGCCTCTTGGAAGCTATGACTGCAGCTCAAACCCGGTCCTAAATCCCGGTGAGAGCTGTTTTGGAAGGCTTGATAATATTTGCCGCCCCGGGGACATTTTGAGAATTCAGATTTCATGGGGGACTGAAAATTTCAGGAGCATAATGCGCTGCAACTGAGGGTTCTTAGGGATTTAGGATTTTGGCAGTTCTATTATGAAGCTGAAAAATATGCTGGAGGGCATCCTTACAAAAGACGAGCTAAAGCTTGCGCCTTCGGCCTTTGATATTGTGGGGGATATTGCCCTAATCCTTATCCCTGATGAATTGCGCCACAAGGAAAAAGAAATTGGGGAGAAACTTTTGGAATTCAAGCAGATAAAAACCGTCCTTAAGAAAAGCAGCGCTGTTGAGGATGAGTTTCGCGTAAGGAAATACGAGCTTTTGGCGGGAGAGGACAAGACCGAGACAATATATATTGAATATGGCTCAAGATATAAGGTTGATGTGGCTAAGGCATATTTTTCGCCCCGGCTGGGAAATGAGAGGGAGAGAATCGTAAAGCTTGTCCTGCCCGGCGAAAAGGTGCTTGTGATGTTTGCAGGAATCGGGCCTTACGCAATCCAGATTGCAAAGAGGGCAAAGCCTGAAATTGTTTATGCTGTTGAGATTAATCCTGACGCTGTGAGGTATATGGAGGAGAATATCAGGCTCAATAAGGCGGGGCCGTTAGTGAAGCCTTTTTGCGGCGATGCAAGAAAGGTTGTCCCCGAACTTGGCGAGAAATTTGGCAGGATTATTATGCCCCTTCCAAAGGATGCAGAAACCTTTTTGGATACGGCAAAAGCTGTCGCAAAAGAAGGGGCAATAATCCATCTGTATATTTTTGCCGATTCCAAAGAGGAGGCAATAGGAAAAATCAGGGAAGAGGTTGAGGTTATAGATTGCGTTGAGTGCGGCTCGTACTCTGCAGGAACCTCAAGGTATTGCGTGGATTTTATGTTTTCCGGACATTAGGCTTGGGCACAACCTGGGAATTGCCGCCGCTTTGAAGGAAGTATTAACCGTATCTTTTTAATGTTGTCAGATTATCCGCTTTACTTTAATCCTGCTCACCATAAGCGAGGACATAATAACGCAGTATGCCCCGATTGCAAAGGGGCTTGTCCAGCCCAAGTAGATTAAGGCGGGAACAAAGATCCCGTTAAAGGTTATAGGCAGCCCTATAAACTCCTTTTTTTGGTTTGTGGTGTTGTATCTTGCAAGCCTCCATGCCCCGGCAATTACAAGGATAATGGGCAGGAAAAATAGTTCTGGAGGCAAGAGGGACATAAAGAGGGCGGCAGGGGCTGTGCCAAAGGAAACAATATCTGAAAGCGAGTCAAGCTGCCTGCCGAATTCTGTCCTTTTTTCAAGAGATGCGGCTTTCCCGTCAAGAACATCCATAATCGCCGCAAGAATCAGAAATATTGCGGCATCAGAAGGGCGGCCCAAAGCCGCCATCCTAATTGCAGCCATCCCCAAAGCCAAATTAAAAAGAGTAACTATATTTGCAAATTTACCCATATATTAATATGGGCTTTAGAAATGATAAGCTAAAGGCGATGAAGAAATACAGAAAGGCTGTAGAAGGCGGGTTTGTCGATAAGCCGATTCTGGATATGCTTGAATATATAAACTCTCTTGCGGACTATTACACAACTTCAAGCTGTTCGGGCAGGACAATTCTTTTGCATGAATATGGCAAAAGGAAAATAGACCATGATTTTTTGGTAAAGGAGCATGAAAAAGTCAATATTTCGGATTTTTTAGAGGCCGAGTCTGAAGGCCTGGAGGGGCGAATATGGCTCAAGCAGGAGCCGTTTATAATCCATATCGCATCAAGGACGCTTACCGGAGCCCAAAAAATGCTGGGGATTGGCATGTTTTCGGGCTTAAAGCACTCGGGCATATTTGTATTTAAGCCTGAGCGCTATATTTTGGAACTTAACGGGACCCATTCAATGGCGGTGCCGATAATTGAGGGCGGAAAGCCGCTTGTCCCAAAGGACTACCTTATTTACCTCTTGGAGCTTGCAGATGAGAAAATGCGGCAGAATAAGAAGTTTAGGGACCGATTTGAGAAAAACCTGAGGGTTGAGCTTAAGTAGCCTAACGAGAGATTATTTTTTGAGCCATATTACTGAATTATAGCCTATTGAATTATGAGAATTTTTGGAAAAAGGCCTGTTTTTGAGAGGCTCATATCAAACCCCGGCTCAATTATAAGTATTTTTATTGAGTCGGGCTCATCGAACAGTGAAATTGCCGATTTGGCAAAAAAAGAGAGGGTGCCCATTGAGAAAATATATCCGAAGAGGTTTTCCAAAATGTCTCGGGGGGTGAATTCGCAGGGAGTTATTGCTAATATTGGGGAGTACAAATATGCGGATTTCAGCAAAATACTGTACGCTGATGATGAAAAAAAGCCCATACTTGTCTTTCTTGATGGGGTCACGGACACCCAAAATCTTGGCTCTATGATTAGAAGCCTTGCCTGCCTTGGCGGATTTTGCATAGTACTGCCTTCAAAGGGGTCTGTGAGCGTAAACGAGACCGTCCTTAGGGTGGCAAGCGGCGGGGAGAATTATATTTCAGTATGCCGGGAATCCAGCCTGAGCAATGCTTTGCAGAGGGCAAAAAAAGAGGGGTACTGGATTGGGGCGGCAGTTGCAGAAGGGGGCATAAATATACGAAAAGCAAAGCTGAATTTTCCCCTAGCGGTAATCTTTGGCTCCGAGGGCAAAGGGATGAGGCCTGTTTTGGAGAAATATGTTGATTATAAGCTGACTATACCTATGAAAGGGGCAGGCCTTTCGTTCAATGTGGCTGTTGCGGCGGCGGTTTTTTGCTATGAGCTTTCTGCAATCAGGGCGGAGAATAACTGTTTTGCGCATTTCTAATTGGTCTTGAGATAATCTGGCGGTATAGGTTCTTATTTATGGTTTGAGGATAAATTTCTATCATGCCAAGAATTACTCTTAAGGCATCGGATATTCCCAAAATTATTTTTCCGGAGGTATGCAAGACAGAGGACTTGGACATAGTGGAGGGTTTAGGTTTTGGCGAAGGTGTGACCGGATACCGTCTCCAAAGGGATTTAGGTTATTATGGCGAGCCAATATGCCGATGGGAGGGGGATATATACCTTGGGGGCAAGAGTTATTTAGTTTCTGTTGGAGGCTCTCCAGATATAATAACAGAGAATGAGGTTGGAGAAATAAAAGTGGCATTAACCAGAGAATATGCCTCTCTGCAACTCAGGAGAGCAAAACTTCAGGTTTTAATATATGGCGGATTATTTCCGGATTCTAAAGAAGCAACAGAACTTTACGGCAATATGCCGCTCCATGAAGGCAGAAAGCTATATGCTGTTGTATATATACCAAGGGAAAGCCGAAAAATAGAATCGGGGTCAGACTTGCAAGTTTGGAGTCGTGCAGAGGTCCCCTTTGATAATATCAAATTTGAGTCTGCAATAGCCGAAGCTGTGACTAATATTGCTGATGCAGGCGATGATGGCAGGTGGAGCGGCAGAAAAGATTTTACAGACAAAGAATTAAGGGCCTATCTCAAATCTTTTCTTAACGGCAATCACAGATCAGAAAATGGGGTATTTAGGGAGGATATTTAATACATCCAAATTAGTTAAAATACCTTTTTAGAATTATGGATCCAAAAACAAGGTATGATATTATTGCCAGAGAGCCTATTGAGGAGATTATAACTCCTGACGAGCTTTTTGAGCTTTTGAATGCAAAACAGGCCCCTGTAGCTTACGACGGGTTTGAGCCAAGTGGCCTTGCCCACCTTGGGACAGGAGTTCTGCGGGCAATAAAGATTCAGGATTTGCTTGAGGCGGGATGCAGGTTTAAGCTTCTTTTGGCGGATTGGCATGCGATGCTAAACAACAAAATGGGGGGAGACCTCGCAAAAATACAGGCCGCCGGAAAATACCTCATTGAGGTTTGGAAAGCCTGCGGAGTTGATTCAGACAAAGTTGAAATTGTTTGGGCGTCTGACCTTGTGCAAAATCCGGACTATTGGAAGCGCGTCCTTGAAATTTCAAAACTCACCACCGCAAAGAGGATGGTAAGATGCTCAACTGTTATGGGCCGGGATGAAGGGGAAATGCAGTATGTGTCCCAGCTTTTTTATCCTGCCATGCAGGCATCTGACATTTTCGAGCTTGAGGTTGACATATGCCAGCTTGGGATAGACCAGAGGAAGGTTAATATACTTGCCCGCGAACTCGCCCCAAGGCTTGGCTACAATAAGCCTGTTTGCGCCCATCACCATCTTTTAATGGGGCTTTTGGGGGGCGGAAAAATGAATTACGGAGAGGCTTCTGATATGCAGGTCGAGGCGAAAATGAGCAAGTCAAAGCCCGAAACCTGCATATATGTGCATGACTCAAAAGAGGATATCCAAAGAAAGATTAATAATGCCTATTGTGTCGCAAAGGTTGCAGAGGATAATCCTGTCCTTGAGATTTGCCGCTATATACTTTTTAGAAAAATGGAGGCTGTAACTATCCGCCGCCTTGAGAAGTTCGGCGGAAATATTGAGTTTGATTCTTACCCTAAGCTTGAGGCGGCTTTCAGGGCAGGGGAAATCCACCCGCTTGACCTGAAGAATGCGGTTTCAAGCGGCCTTTCAGAAATTCTTGAGCCTGTCAGAAAGCATTTTGAGTCAAACTCCAAAGCAAAGGAGCTCCACAGTATAATTTGCACAGGGGTCACCCGATAGGGCTGCCCTTGCCATATATTCAGTTAATTCCTTATTATGGCCCCGAAAATAAAGCAGAACTTATTAAGCCTTGCGATTGCAGTGGTGATGCTCTTTTTCGTGTATTACGGGATAAACACATTCTATTCCGAGCCGAAATATGAGGATTTCTGCAACCAGAGCCTCTACAATATCCGGATTGATACAGAAGAGCTGTGCAATATGTACGGAGGCCGATGGCTTAGCCCGCCGGCCTTGGAATCGCCCCAAACCCTGTACGGGGAATATATCTGCAGCAAGCTTCCCGGCTCAAATGAGACCGAGGTTTGGCTCAATTGCAGGCCTTATGAGCAGAGAGGCTACTGCGACTTGAGCTTTTATTGCGGCACGGAATTTTCTGAGGCTATGGAAAAGCGCAACCGCAATGTTTTCATAATTGCGGTGATTCTCGGAATTGCGCTAATTTACCTTGGCGGGGGGATTTTGCGCCTTGAAAGCGTGAGCTCAGGGATAATGGGCGGCGGCGTTTTGGTTGTGTTTTACGGAGTTGTTAAATACTGGGGATTTACCACTGATGCTGTCAGGTTTGCGGTTCTTGGGATTGCCTTATTTATTCTTATATGGTTGGGGTACCGAAGGCTCAATCAGGATGCGGGCAGGAGAAGCGGATTTAGGTTTCGCAGGTAATCAGGCTTAACATATCTATCATTCTCTTGTTATGGAAGTTTCAAAAAATGAAGCCTCGCTAAAAAAAGGCCAAAGGGCAGTTGAGATTGCGGCTCTGGCATCTTTAGGGCTTTCCATATTGAAGGGGGTGGCAGGATTTTTTTCGGGCAGCCTCGCCCTTATTTCAAGCGCTCTTGACAGTTTTGTGGATTTCATGGGGCAGGTTGCTTCCTGGTGCGGATTTAAGATTTCGAGAAGAAAGCCCAGCCAAAAATTTCCCTACGGATATTATAAGGCCGAGTCGCTTGCAACCCTTCTTATTTCGCTTTTAATTGTCTATGCGGCGGCGAGGCTTTTTTTGGAGGGCTACTCTGCCCTTTTTCTCCCTCCGGGAATAGATTACCTTTCAGTTGCCCTTGCTGTTGCCGCAGTCAATATTTTTGCCTCTTATTTACTGGCGCGCCACTTCAAAAAGGCGGGGGAGGAGATTTCCTCACCCCTTCTTTTGGCCTGCTCAAAGGAACGGCAGATGGATATTGTTTCAGGGGCGGCGGTTTTTATTGCGGTGGCGGCAGGATATTTCAGCCTGCCTTATATCGAAGGCCTTGTTGTAATGGGGCTGTCATTTTTGATATTCAAGGTCGGGGCATCTTCAGTCAGGGATGCGGCTTATGTTTTGATGGATGTTTCCCCAAGTAGGGCTGTTGAAAGGGAAGTTAGGAAGGCGGTTGAAAGTATAGGTGGCATAAAGTCCATTAGCGGCCTTAGGCTTAGAAAAAGCGGACCTTTTATTTTTGGCGATGTGAAGGTGAGGGTAAATAAAGAACTTGATGTTTATCAGGCGCATGAGCTGTCCGAACAGGCAGAGCGGCGGGCAAAAGAAAAGGTAGTCGGGCTTGACACGCTTACCGTCCACATTGAGCCATGTCGCATGGGAAAGTGCAGGGCGGCAGTGCCGATAAAGGAAGATAAGGGGCTTGATTCCCCTATTGCAGAAGGTTTTGGGAATGCCAAATACCTGCTTTTTGCGGATATGGATATGGATGGGAAAAAGATAATCAGCTTTTTTTCTGAAAAAAATCCTGCATCCGGCATTCAGGCAAAGAAGGGAATTTTGGCGGCCGAATATATCGCAAAAAAGAAGGCCGACTTTGCGATAGCCAAAAGCGCTAAGCCAGGATTATTTCGGGCATTGAAAGCTGCAATGATTGAGCCCTATATTTCAAAAGGGGATACCGCAAAAGAGGCCCTTGAGGGATTTTTGGAAGGGGGGCTTGAGAAGATGGCAAAACCTGAAAATAGTCAGGACTAATTGGTTAGGGTAAATTTATTTTGGAGTTTGTAGAGTATAGTTTTCACTCACAAAGTACTTATGCACTTAGGCTCTCTTTGGGAAGAATTCCGCCTGCTCAAAGTGTTCTACATTTGGGCGTTTCTTATAGGGTTTTCTGCATTTAGCCTGCCCTATATGGTCCTGTACTTTTTGGAAATAGAGCTTTCCATGACACAGATTGGGCTTATGTTTTCTATTGCCGCTTTTGCGAGGCTTATTTTTGAAGTTCCAAGCGGAGCGTTTGCCGATGCTTTTGGAAGAAAGGCGTCTGTAGTTTTAGGTTTCTTTTTTGCGGCAATCCTGACATTTTTTATCCCTCTGACAAATTCTTTTGTTTTGCTTTTGGGATTTTGGATTATTATTGCTGTGGCGGGAACATTTGAGTCTGGCGCTGACAAAGCATGGCTTGTTGATTATCTTAAAGAGCGAAAAAAAACCGGGATTTTGACAACTGCCTTAGGAAGGTATGCGAGTTTTTTGTATCTGGGCGCCCTTATTTCTTTTTCTTTGTCTGGGCTTGTTGTTGCGAAGTATTCTATGAGGGAATTATGGTATATTGAGGCGGGGGTGCTTTTTATATTGTCTTTATTTTTGGCGGTTTTTGGCAGGGAGAATCATTATGCAAAAGATTCCAGCCCTATCATCCCTAAGAAATTGTTTGGAGACAGCATTAAGGCAATTAAGAAGTCCTACAGGTATTCCAGAAAACATCCTGTGCTTTTTTATTTGATGGCGGCTACATTTTTTATTTCACTTGGAGGTCTGGCGAGCCTGATTTGGACACCGTTTATAGTGGAAGTGGGCTTTTCTGAGGCGGCGATTGGGCCTCTTTTTGCGGCCATGTCGCTTATGGGGATAATTATTCCAAACTTTAGCCAAAAGTATCTCTCAAAGTTTAAAAATGAGAAAAATGCGCTTATTCTTATTGAAATTGCGACTTTTGTGCCTCTCCTTTTGATGGCTCTGGCTTATTCACCTTATTTGGTTTTTGGGCTTTGGATGGTTATTACCGGTTTTGGGGTATTGCAGGGCCCGGTTTTTGACACACTTTTCCAGAAGCATACCCCCACAAATATCCGGGCTACAACCAGTTCAATTAATGAGATGGTCTCAAGTGTGGGGAATATTATTACCCCGCTTCTTGCCGGAATAATTGCCGATGCTTTTGGGATTAGGGTTGTTTTGATTGCAACCGCTTTGGTTTCAATACCTGTAATTGCTTCATATTCCCGGATTAAGGAAAAGGCAATTTTTAGGAAAAATGCGCATATAACTAAGGAATAAATGCCTACTATTTGATATTGTGGTTCGGGTTTTCGAGCAGATATATTCTTAATTTGTGTGATTGAATTATGATTAGGGGGCGGTATGCGGGATTTTGGGAAGAATTCCGCCTGCTCAAGGTTTTCTACATTTGGGCGTTTCTTGCGGGACTCTCGGCTTTCATCATGCCTTACTGGATACTGTAATTTCTGGAGGCTGGCCTTTCGATGACTCAGGTAGGCCTCCTGCTATCTCTGACCGCTCTTGCGACGATTCTGTTTGAGGTGCCGACAGGAGCTATTGCTGACATCTACGGCAGAAAAGTCTCGGTTGTTATAGGCTTTTTGCTCTCCGCTTTTTTCATGTTGCTCATTCCCAGCTCCAATTTATTTATCATTATTGCCGCCTTCTGGTTTTTGATGTCGGTAGCGAACACATTTAGTTCCGGGGCGGGGGAAGCCTGGATGGTAGACTATCTCAAAAAGAACCGGAAATACAGCTTGATGACTACTGCACTAGCCCGTCGCCATGTATTTATTTATGCGGGAATAACCTCGTCCTTCCTTATTTCCGGCCTCATAGTTTCAAAATATTCGATGACCTGGCTCTGGTACATTGCGGCGGCTGTTTTGATTACCCTCTCAGTTTTCTTGATAGTTTTTGGAAAAGAGGACTTCAGGGGCAAGAAACCAAAATCAATAAGGGGGCTTTTTGGCCAAAATTTAAGGGTTTCAATAGAGGGGGTAAATTATTCAAGGAAACACCCCATTTTGAAGTTTTTGATGGTTGCGACATTTCTTACGGCTATTGTCAGTATGATGAATATTGTTTGGCCGCCTTTTATGAGTGAGCTTGGAATCCCGCTTATGTATGTTGGCCCGGCATACGCGCTTTATTCCCTAGTGGGTGTAATTGTTCCGAATTTCAGCTCCCCTATTATGAGGCGGTTTGGGGGCGAGAGAAAGGCGCTTGTCGCCATAACTACCCTTATTTTGTTCTCCTCCTTGGCCCTTGCCTTTTCTCCAAACTGGCAGGTTTTTATTGCGCTCTGGTTTATCTCAGCGATGACTGATGTTCTTTATGCCCCCACTTCAATTTCCTTTTTCCAGCGTTATGCCAAGTCAAATATAAGGGCGACTCTTGGTTCTCTAAGGGAGATGGCTTTTGGGATTGGAGGGGTTTTCGCGCCGGTAATAGCAGGATTTGTGGCAGATACTTACGGATTGAGGGCAGTTATAATACTGGCTGCGGCTTTTGTCCTTCCTATAATCGCGATATATATCAAAGTTAATGAAGGGCAGGAAAATTCTCATATAACTAAGGAATAAATGCATATTATTAAATGGAAGAGAGAAAATCCGGTTTTAAAAAGCCCGGCGGCTTCGGAGGCTCAAGAAGCTTTGGAGGCCCCAGAGAAATGCACAAGGCAACCTGCACCAAATGCGGCAAGGAATGCGAAGTTCCGTTCAAGCCGACCGAGGGGAAGGAAGTTTTATGCAAGGAGTGCTTCGCGAAGAAGAGGAGGTATTAGTGTACTTGTTCGGAATAAGGAAGTAGAATCATTTTGTAAGTTTTGGTGTTTTGGGTTAAGGAGAGGATATAATATTTAGGTGGCTTAACGGATTTATCGAACCAACTCAGCCCCGGCATAAGGAATCGGCTCTCCCCTCTCTTTCGCCTCCCGCTCAATCCTCAAAAGCTCGTTATAGACCTCGACCCTCTCGCCTCTTGACGAGCCGTGCTTTATGAACTGTCCGACAGCTATTGCAAGGTGGGCGTTTATGAAGTCATTTGGCGCCC
>Ga0334884_1003836_pt1 | contig 16388 bp, 13 predicted proteins | sample GraSluR1_MG_7_FD_207215 | JGI IMG/M metagenome (GOLD analysis project Ga0334884, IMG submission 207215) | Sludge microbial communities from methane-producing bioreactor in Wageningen University, Netherlands - Granular Sludge_12_05 R1 | ecosystem: Engineered > Bioreactor > Anaerobic >...
GCCCGTTGAGCCCGGGCATGAGGATGTCGCAGAAGACGATATCGAAGTCCTCGGCTTGACATCGTTGCAGCCCTTCTGCGGCCAGGGTGACCGTTTCTACGGACACCTCGGGTAGGGAGCGCTGGATGGCGCGCCCGATGAGGGGCTCATCGTCGATGACCAAGACGCGCAGTTTGCGATCCATTGGGTGAGAGGTGTCGGCAGATGGATTGTTCACGTCGCTTTGACCGGGGAAGTATGGGGTGACAGGGCCTCAGTGGGGATCGACTTCTTTGCCAAACCACACGACGGCATAGTGCTCGGTGATGGCAGCCCCCATGGCGAGCCAAGGGGCGTCTGCCCAGGGGCCGCGATTGAGGATGACATCGTTGTGAGAGGGACTCGCCATCCACAGTGACAAGGCTTGCGTGGGTGTGAGTGGTTTGGGCCCAAAATAGGAGACGGCGATTTCATAGCCGTTGGCGTCATAGAGACTCAATTCACGCGCCTTGTCAAGCATGCAGTCCAAGTCTGGACTTTCATTCACATAACAACAGGAGCGCCATGGTCCGGCGTCTGACCAGGAGTGCAGGGAGCAGGGCTCTATGGGGAGGTTGTATTCCAAATCCCAGACGTGGGTGTCGGCGACAAGTCGCAGCGAAGGGGATGAGGCAATGGGCGGCAGTCCATGTTCAGCACGGTAGGCATTGATGGCGTGTTCCAGGGCCTCGGCTCTATCGTCGACAGGGGCGGGAGGCACGGGGTCGACGCAGGCCAGCGCGGTCAGTGAGCAGAGCGTGATGAACAAGGAGCGCATCTCAAAGGCCTTGCGGGTAGAAGAATCATGGCGTTGGCTAAGGTGTCAACGCGAGTGTCCCTGTTTGCAAAGGGTGCGCCATGGGCGTGGCCGACGCGTGCCGCGCTGGGGGGCTGGCGGCTGCGCAGGGTTAGGCTCTCAGGGGGGCGCTGATGCGGCCGCCGCCCGGCCGGTTCTTGTTCCAAAAAAGGTCAGGCTTGTTTCAAATGGGAGCAGTGGGGCTCTAGTGGGCCAGGGCGCGCTGCATGGTGACGCCGATGTCTGCTGGGCTGGGGGCCACGGCGACGCCGGCGCTTTCGAGGGCGGCGATTTTATCGGCGGCGCGCCCAGAGCCACCGGAGATGATGGCGCCGGCGTGGCCCATGCGTTTGCCGGGTGGCGCCGTGCGCCCAGCGATGAAGGCGATGACGGGCTTGGAGAGGTGCTTGGCGATGTATTCGGCGGCGCGTTCTTCAGCGTCTCCGCCGATCTCTCCGATCATGACGACGCCCTCCGTGTCGGGATCGGCATTGAACGCTTCGAGGCAGTCGATGAAGGTGGTGCCGTGGATCGGGTCACCGCCAAGGCCGATGCAGGTCGACTGCCCGAGGCCAAGTCGCGTGAGCTGTTCAACGGCTTCGTAGGTCAGTGTTCCTGAGCGACTGATGACGCCGATCCGTCCGGGTAAATGGATGGGTCCGGGCATGATGCCCAGCTTGCTCTGACCCGGGGTGATGATCCCGGGGCAATTGGGGCCAATGAGCCGGGCCCAGGGGCGTTGTTCAAGGGCGGTTCTGACCTTGAGCATATCAAGGACAGGGATGCCCTCGGTGATGGCGACGATGAGGGTGATGCCCGCGTCGGCTGCTTCGAGGATGGCCTCGGCGGCGAAGGGCGGTGGGACGTAAATGACCGAGGCGGTGGCTGCGCTTTGGGCGACGGCTTCGGCGACGCTGTCGAAGATGGGGACGTCCATGAAGCTATCGCCACCTCGCCCGGGGGTGACGCCGGCGACGATGTGGGTCCCGTAGGCGATCATTTGTTCGGTGTGAAAGCGCCCGGCTGCGCCCGTGATCCCTTGGATGACGACTTTGGTGGCACCATTGAGCCAGATACTCATGTCACTCTCCTGCTGCTCGGCTGGCTGCGATGATTTTGCAGGCGCCGTCAGCCATGGTGTCGGCGCTGGTGATTTTCAAGCCGCTGTGGTCCAAGAGGGCGCGTCCTTCGGCGGCGCGGGTGCCTTCGAGGCGGACGACCAGGGGCAAGGCGAGTCCGACCTCTTTGGCGGCCTCGATGATGCCCTCGGCGAGCATGTCACAGCGGACGATGCCCCCGAAAATGTTGACGAAGATCCCCTTTACCCGCGGATCGGCGCTGATGATTTTGAAGGCGGCGGCGACGCGCTCGCGCGTGGCCGAGCCGCCGACGTCGAGGAAATTTGCGGGTTCACCGCCGTACTGTTTGATGATGTCCATGGTGGCCATGGCGAGGCCAGCGCCGTTGACCATGCAGCCGATGTCGCCGTCGAGGGCGATGTAGGAGAGGTCCCACTTGGAGGCTTCGATTTCTGCGGGATGTTCCTCGTCGAGATCGCGCAGGGCGGCGAGCTCTGGGTGGCGGAAGAGGGCGTTGCCGTCGAAGGTGACCTTGGCGTCGAGGGCGACGATCCGCTCATCCTTGGTGAGGACGAGGGGGTTGATTTCGACGAGATCGCAGTCGTTGGCGATGAAGAAGGTGTAGAGTCGGTGGAGCATGGCCGAGAAGTCCTTGGCGGCCGTGGGGCTCAGGGCCAAGGCTTTGGCCAGGGTGCGCACCTGGAAGTTGGCGAGTCCCCAGACGGGATCGACGTGGACCTTGACGATTTTCTCCGGTTGGTGTGCGGCGACCTCTTCGATGTCCATGCCGCCCTCAGTGCTCGCCATGATGAGGATGCGGCCGGCGCCGCGGTCGAGGAGGAGGCTCAGGTAGAGCTCGCGTGCGATGGGGACGGCGGCTTCGATGAGGAGGCGGCGGACCACCTGCCCGGCGGGGCCGGTTTGATGGGTGACGAGGTTCATGCCGAGGATGGTCGAGGCCAGGCTTTCGACTTCGGCGAGGGAGCGAGCGATTTTGACGCCGCCGCCTTTGCCGCGCCCACCGGCGTGGATCTGCGCCTTGACGACCCAGGCGTCGCCGCCCAGTTTCTGGGCGGCCTGGAGAGCCTCAGCGGGGCTGAACACGGCGTGACCCGGTGGCACGCTGATTCCACTCTGTGCGAAGCAGGTTTTGGCTTGATACTCGTGAACCTTCATGGGTGACTCCAGGCAGGGATGGGCGAGCGCGCGCGTCCAGGTTGGGGGTGGGGCGGCGCTGAGCATGAGGCAGAATATGGACCTTGGCCCATGCGCTGTAAAGGGCCAAAGTTCACGGGTTGTTAAGCCCGGTGGTGGAAGCTACAATGCGCGCCGCGAGCACCGGCGGCGTGACCGAGAGCTGGTTCTCGGTGCAGAGGCGTGCTCCAATGCCGAGGAAAGAGGGGATGAAGGAAGCGCTGTCGATTGAGGATGCCCTTGGAAATCTCGAGACCTGGCTCGACGCGCCAGGTTCCTATGCCGAGACCATCCCCTGGCTCGCGGCCATCCATGAGAGTGCGGACTACCCGCTGTACCGCGAGATGGTTTCGACGCGGGCCTCGGTGGCTTCTGCGACCATCGATGTGGATGTGGATCGTTTCCGGGGGCTAGCGCAACGGAGTGACATGGGCGCGCCGCCGCCGCAAGGTGCCCCGGGAGGTCAATGGGGCGCGCCGCCGCCGCAAGGTGCCCCGGGAGGTCAATGGGGCGCGCCGCCGCCGCAAGGTGCTCCGGGAGGTCAATGGGGCGCGCCGCCGCCGCAAGGTGCTCCGGGAGGTCAATGGGGCGCACCGCCGCCGCAAGGTGCTCCGGGAGGTCAATGGGGCGCGCCGCCGCCGCAAGGTGCCCCGGGAGGTCAATGGGGCGCGCCCGGTCATGGGCAGGCGCACTACCCCTTGGCGCGCCCTGGTGGTGGCTCGTTGGCTTGCGCTCGCTGCAATTCTGCGGCGGCCCCCATCGTGACCAGCAAGGTTACGACGGCGGGCTGGGTGGTCTTCGCGGTTTTGGCGCTGACCTTCACCTGTCTGTGTTGGATTCCACTGGTGACGATGAAAGAGACGGAGTATCGCTGCCCGCATTGTAGGGCTTTGCGCTGAGTGGCAAGTCGCTGTGTGCCGCGATGGCTGACAGGCGATGGGAAGAAAGGGAGAGAGCATGAAAGCGTGGCGAAATGATGCGGTGGCGAAGGTGAGTGGTCGGGCGCGTTATGCCGATGACTATAAGTTTCCTGGGATGTTGCATGCGGCGCCGGTGTACACGGACCACGTGCATGCTCGGATCATCGCGGTGCACACCGAGGAAGCGCAGGCCTGCGCCGGCGTGGTGGGGGTCTACACCGCGGCCGATGCCCCAGGCAACGCCGTCTTCGGCCAGATTCAACGGGACTACGCGATGTTGGCCGGGGATCGCATCAGGATGCACGGCGACGTGGTGGCTCTGGTGGTCGCTGAGACTCGGGCCCAAGCGATGGCCGCGGCGGCCAAGGTGAGTGTCACCGCCGAAGCGCTGCCGCCGGTCCTGGACCCCGAGGAAGCTTTCAGAGATGAAGTGCTCATCCACCCCGAGAAGGGGACCAACCTCATCAACCATCACAAAGTGCGTACGGGAGATGTGGCGGCGGGCTTTGCCGAGTCGGCCTTGGTGCTGGAAGAGGTCTTTCAGACCCAGTTCGTCGAGCATGCTTACATCGAGCCCGAGTCGGCCGTGGCCGTGCCCGGGGACGATGGGGTGATGCGGATCTATGGATCCATGCAGCATCCCTTCAGCACGCGGCGCTTCACGGCGACCCTCTTGGGGCTGCCCCTGAGTGACGTCGAGGTGATCACCATTCCCATGGGCGGTGGTTTTGGCGGCAAGGATGACACGGCGGCCATCGTCTCGGCTCGGGCGGCCCTGGCGGCGCGTCTGACGGGACGACCCGTGAAGCTGACCTACACGCGGGAGTGGTCCATGCGTGAGAGCTATAAGCGCCATCCCTACAAGGTCTATTACAAGATGGGGGTGGGGGCCGACGGCAGCATCAAGGCGGCTGAAGTCAAGATCTTTGCCGATGGCGGCGCCTATTGCTCGGTGACGCCGTGGGTGACCTGGCGCTCTACGGTCCAGTGCTGTGGCCCCTATCAGGTGCCCAACGTGTGCTGCGACACCTACGGTGTGCACACCAACAACGTCTTTACCGGCGCGTTCCGCGGTTTTGGGTCGCCCCAGATGAACTTCATCGTGGAGCAGCTCGTGGAGCGCGCGGCCCAGAAGCTGGGCATGGACGAGATCGCCTTTAGGCGCCGCAACATGGTCACCCAAGGCTGCACGACCATCACCCAGCAGAAGCTGGACGGGCACACGGTGAGCTTGGAGCAGGCCTTGAGCGCCGTCATGGAAAAGATCGACTACGCCAACAAGCGGGCCCGCTGCGGTCAAGAGGCCGGCGATGGCGACGAGGTCTACGGCATTGGCCTCGCCATGTCCTATCGCGGGATGAGCTTGGGGGCCGAGGGCATCGATCTCTGCGCGGCCATCATCAATGGCCAGTTCGATGGTTCGATTTTGGTGGAGACAGGGATCCACGAGAACGGGCAGGGCTCGGAGTCGGCCATGGTGCTGTGCGCGGCAGAGCACCTCGGGGTGCGTCGCGAGCGCATACGCTATCGCCGCTCTTCGACGTCGAACATCATGGACAGCGCGACCACCGTTGCGTCGCGCGGCACCTTGATGGGGACCAGCGCCATCGTGCTGGCGGCCAACAAGCTCAAGGCGCAGATGGCCGAGGTGCTGGCCCCGCAACTGCGCTGTGAGCCAGGGGAGGTGCGCTTCGCCGATGATTGTTTGCACGGCGCCGAGGGGCACCGCCTGACCTGGGATGAGGCGGTGTGGCAGATGTTTTTGCACCAGGAGCATCCCTACGCGGCGGCGACCTTCAAGGCCCCCGACGTGTCGTGGGATGAAGAGACGGGTCACGGGAATGCCTACTTTACCTGGGTCTATGGTTGTCAGGCCGTGGAGGTCATGGTCAACCGCAAGAGCGGCCAAGTGCGGCTGCTGCAGGCGGTGGCAGCCCACGACGTGGGCAAGGCGGTGAACCCGGCCATGCTCTTGGGGCAGATCTACGGCGGCATGACCCAGGGCTATGGCTATGCCCTGAAGGAAGAGGTGTTGATGAAAGATGGGCGCATCACCAACACCAACCTGGGCCGTTACAAGATCCCCAAGGCGGAGGACGTCCCAGATTTTCAGGCCATCGTCATCGAGAACCCCGACCCGATGTCGGCTTCGAAGGCGAAGGGCGTGGGTGAGCCCGCCCTGGAGTTGATGGCCCCGGCCATTGCCAACGCCGTGCGTCACGCGACGGGACATGACTGTTTCCGCAAGCTCCCCCTGCGGGTCGAGCCTTTCTAGAGCCAAATGAGGGTGTGCCAAGAACTTTGAGGAGCTTGACGATGCAAGTCACGATCAATGGCAAAATAGTAGCGCTCACCGCTGAGGATCTGGCCAAAGGGCTGCTGGATTATTTGCGGGAGGATTTGGATCTGACCGGGACCAAGAACGGTTGCAACGTGGGTGTCTGTGGTGCCTGTGTGGTGCTCGTGGACGACAAGCCGCAGCGCGCTTGTCGCCGCAAAGTGGTGGACGTGGTTGACAAAAAAGTGGTGACCATCGAAGGGATGAGCGACGCCCAAGGCGCCCTGCACCCCCTGCAGATCGCCTTCATCGAAGAAGGTGCGGTGCAGTGTGGCTTCTGTACACCGGGGATGGTGATGAGCGCCCATGCCCTGCTCATGCAGCATGCCACGCCGTCGCGGGCCGAGGTGCGACGTGCCATCAACAACAACCTATGTCGTTGCACGGGTTATCAACAGATCGTGGACGCCGTGGTGGCTGCCGGGCCGGCCTATGCCAAGGACGCGTGAGTCAGTGATGGTGGTGGTGAGGATCGTTGGCTGAGTCCTCGAAGGTCTCGTGGAGCGTTCCCCGAGGGTGTTCGCCCGGGCCGTAGATGGAGTAGATCTTCAACGGCACGTCGCCGATGTTCATGACGTTGTGCCAGTAGCCGGCGGGAATGAAGACGGCCCAGTCGTCCTCGACTTCTTGGTCAAAGCTGAGGTTCTGGGGCCCCTTCCCCATGATGACCCGCGCCTTGCCGGCCTCGATGCGGATGAACTGATCGATGTCGTCGTGCTGCTCGCCGCCGATTTCGCCGCCGACGTCGATGGACATGAGGGTCATCTGCAGGAAGGAGCCCGTCCAGCGGGCGACGCGGAAGTGATCGTTGTGCAGGGTGTCTTCCTCGATGTCGATGGCCCAAGGTTGGGTGCCGAAATCGCGCGCTTCGGCACCTGCGACGACGGCGTGGCCGTGGCTAGGCGTGGCAGCGTGCGGGGCAGCCCCCGAGCAGCCGGCCATGGTGAGGGCGAGGAGGAGGGTGTGGGGGGGCCAAGAGATGTTGGCGATGGCGCGCATGATGACCTCCGAGGGGAAAAGGGTCGCTCTCATCGCGCGCGTCTTGGCCAGGGTGGCCTCGATGTGTCACTTGAACAGGCCACGAGAAAGGCCCCGCGCGAGGCGAGCCGATGTTTGAAGAAGGATAGGGATGCGCTGCGAGGGGGTCAAGACCTGACCTCCCTTGGCGCGGTCGTCATGGCGCGCGGCCGTGGCGTGGCAAGGCCAGTGATGGCAGCACCGAGGGGGTGGTTGCGTCCACTGCAGACGGCGGTGTTTCCCCACTGGTGGGCATGAACGGCGCTTTGGAATAAGATGCTGCGCACCGGAGGTGATGGTTCTTCCTGCCAGAGCGCGGCGCTGAGGTAGGGGTGTGGCGCTGGTCACAGGGGAAGCGCAGGATGTTCGAGTTAAAGAGATTGGTGAGAGGCAAGTGGATGCGCCACGCGTGCTTCGCCGGGACGCTGTTGGCGGTGGTGACGCTGTTGGCCCTAAGCGGCGGCGGTCGCGACCGCGCCCGCGCGGAGTCGTTGACGGCCGGGGCGCTGTTGCACCGCGCCTTCGATGACGGTGAGGTGGTGGCAGCCTCGGCCACGGCGGCCTGGTCTACCGTCAGGGGGGTGGTCCTTGCGGCTGGTTGGGAGGGCTTTTTCGGGTTGACCGAGGCGTCGCGACCACCGGTGTGGCTGGTCGTTGAAGGTGACACCGCCATGGCTGGAGCGTTGCAGGCGGCGGCCCGTCAGGGAGGCGTGCTGCCCGTAGCACCTGAGCGCGTGGCCCTTGGGCGCTTGCGCTTGCGGACGCAGCCGGCGGCCCAGGGGCATCTGGTCTTGCAGGTGATGTGGGAGGGGCGCGGCGCGGGCGCGGCAGTGGGCAGTGCGCGGGCTCAGGAGGTGGTCGCCAGCCGGATCGCTGGCCCATGGTGGTCCATCCTGCCGCCGTTGTTGGCGATACTGTTGGCGGTCTTTTACGGCAAGGCGCTCCTGGCGCTGGTGAGCGCCGTGCTCTTGGGGGCGGCTCTCACCTATGGATTCGAGCCGACCACCGTGCTGTACCACGCGTTGGTGACCTATGTTCTGGGGGCGCTCACGGACGAGTTCAAGCTCTACGTGCTGGGTTTCACCATGGCGCTGGTGGGGATGGTGCAGGTCACGGCGCGTTCTGGCGGCAACCAAGGGCTCATCGACCTGGTGGGGCGCATCGCCAAGACGGCGCGCTCGACGCGGGTGGCCGTGGCCTGCATGGGTCTGTGCGTGTTCTTCGACGATTACGCGAACACCTTGGTGGTGGGGACCTCGGCGCGGCCGATGACGGACAAGATGCGCATCAGTCGGGAGAAGCTGGCCTATATCGTGGACTCGACGGCCGCGCCCATCGCCGGGCTGGCGATCATCTCGACCTGGGTAGGCTATGAGGTCGGTCTTTTCGACGCGCTGTCCACGGACCTGAACTTGGGGCTGTCGGGCTTCGAGATCCTTTTGACCGTGTTGCCAATGCGCTTTTACTGCCTCTTGACCATCGTCTTCGTGCTGTGTTGCGCCATCTCAGGGCGCGATTTTGGTCCCATGCTCGCCGCCGAGCGCCAGGCCCTGGCCCACGGCGTGCGGGGGGCGACGTCGCCGCAAGCGCAGAAGGCCATGGCTCGGGTGGCGCAGAAGGAGGGGGTGCCGGCCCGGTGGTACAACGCGGCCATTCCCGTGGCGGTCACCCTCGCGGGCGTCGTGGTGGGCATCGCCTGGGATGGGACGCAGGTGATGCTGGCAGAGGGGGGGGTGGGGCCGAACCTGGCCACCTTCGACGGTTGGCGCCAGGCCTTCTCCGTGGCCGACAACGGTTGGGTCCTCTTTTGGGCGGCCGTGGCGGGCTCGGTGGCGGCCATTGCATTGGCCATGACGCAGGGGCTGTTGACCCTGGGCGAGTCGGTGGCGGCTTGGAGTAACGGGGTGCGGATGATGGTCATTGCCGTGGCGATTCTGATACTGGCCTGGTGCATGCAGGCGGTGACGGAGGACCTGGGGACGTCTTTTTACCTGGTGTCTGTGCTCGAGCCCCTGATCGTTCCCGCCGTGTTGCCCGTGGCGGTCTTCTTGGCGGCGGCGGCGGTGGCTTTCGCCACGGGGACGAGCTGGGGCACCATGGGGATCTTGATGCCGGCCCTCATACCGCTGGCCTGGATGATCTCCGGTGACATGGGGCTGACCCTTTTGTGCATGGGGGCCATCCTGGACGGGGCCATTTTCGGGGATCACTGTTCGCCCATCAGCGACACGACGGTGATGAGTTCGCTGGCGACCCATTGCGACCACCTGGCGCACGTGCGGACGCAGGCCCCCTACGCGGTGGTGGTGATGGCCATCGCCGTTGGGGTGGGTTACGCCTTGCTGCCGCAGGGTTTGCCCCTGTGGGGGGTCTTTGTCCTGGGGATTGGGCTGATCCTGGCGGTCTTCGTGGTGATCGGGCGCCCCATCGCGCCGCCCTTGACCCAAGCGCGCTGAGGCCGGTGAGGCTTGCGTTGGTCCTTGGGGGGATTTGTGCGTTTGCCGCTTGACGAGATGGGCAATCGTGGCAAATAGCAATGGGCACGGTGAGGCCGCGCGTCGGTGACGCACCTCCCTTCGCCGTATCAAGGTGATTCGTGAAGAAGACAGACCGAAAGAGCCAGATCGTCAACTATCTGTTTTTGGCAGGGATCGTGGCGTTGATCGCCGGCAATGTGGTGTGGGTGCTCAAGCGGGATGGTGTCCCTGGCTTGCAGTTGAATGCGGCGGCGCCGGGCTTCGTTTTGCCCGTGGTTAACCCGGCGCCGCACCTGGGTGATGAGGTCGATCTCGCGTCTCTGGTAGGCAAGGTGGTGGTCCTCGATTTTTTCTCGACGACCTGCCGTTCGTGCCGCAACGCCTTCCCGGCCCTCGAGTCACTCTACCGCAGCGTGGATCCAGAAGAGGTGGCCGTGCTGGTGATCGCCAGCGAGCCGATGAGCGCCGCGCGGGGGCGTCAGGCGCTGGAGAAGTTTTTGCGCGAAGGGTCTTACACCGTGCCCATTCTGCAGGATGACGACCGCACCTTTAGGGCCTACGGGATCGCGTCCATTCCGACGGTGGTGCTCATCGATCGCGGTGGGAAGGTCGCCAAGATCTGGAGCGGCGGCGTGGCGAAGGCGGAGCTGCAAGGGGCGGTGGAGGCCTTGCTGTGAAGCGGGGTGCGGCGATGGCGCTTTGTCTGCGGAGGCTTGTCGCCCGTTCTTCCTAGTGGCATTGTGGCCGCGCACCGCGCGATGGCGGTGTTCATTCGTGTTTTTCGAAGCCGGTGTTCATGCAATCTCCAGCACCCTCTGCCTCGACAACCAGTTCAGGACTTCGCTTGGCGCCAGCGGTGATGGTGACCGGCAAGGGTGGCGTGGGCAAGACGACCGTTGCTGCGGCCCTGGCCCTGGCCGGCACGCGTCAAGGGCGCGGCGGGGTGCTGGTGGAGTTCAGCGACGGTGACGCGGGCTCACGGGCCTTGGGGCCCTATACGGCAGAAGTGGAGCACCTGGTGATTTCGCCGGACGATGCCATCACGCGAGCGGCGGGTCCTCTTTTGGGATCCACGCTCCTGGCCAAGCTCGTCCTCGGTAATTTTGCCATGCGGCGTCTGGTGCGAGCGGCGCCGGCGTTGCGTGAATTGGCCATGCTGGAGTCGGTGCGGCAGATCGTGGAGGAGCGTCCTGGGCGCCGGGTGGTGGTGGACATGCCGGCGACGGGGCACGGGCTGGCGTGGCTGCGGGTGCCGGCCCAGATGGCGGCGATCACTTCCCCCGGACCCTTTCGCACTTTGGTGGAGAAGGTGAACCGCGACCTGATGGGTCCCGGGCGGTGTTCGGTGGTGGTGGTGACGCTCCCCGAGACTTTGGTCCTCAGGGAGACCGTCGAGTTGTGCCAAGGGATGATGCAGGAGGTGGGGCTAGACCCGGCCTGCTTGGTGATCAACCAGATGCCCAGTGTCATCGCAGCGTCGGCCCTGGCGGAGGTGCAACGCATGGTCGCCGAGGGTGATGCCCTTGGCCTGAATCCGGCGCTGCAGGCGGCGCTGAAGCGGGCGCAGGCGTTGCTCGAGGCGCGGCACCACGCGCGGCTGCTCGCGGCGACGGCTCTGCGGGATGCCCTCGATGGCGTGAGCATCGAGCCGGTGATCCTGCCGCTGTCACCGCATGATCCGACGGCATCGGCCGTGGCGGGTTGGCTCATGGACGGGGGGCTGAGATGAGCAAGGGCCAACCGCTGGTGATGGTGTGTGCCGGTGGCGGTGGGGTGGGCAAGACGACGACCTCAGCGGCGCTGGCCCTGGCCCTGGCGCGGCAGGGGGCGCGGACCCTGGTGATCACCATCGATCCGGCGCGACGTCTGGCCGATGCCCTGGGGGTGCGTTTGGGCAATGATCTGCAAGTGATTGGGCTCGACCCGAGCACGGGAGATCGCCTGGTGGCGCTGATGCCCGAGCCGAGCTTGGCGACGCGCACCTTCATGGATTTCTTGTTCCTCGAGGAACCCGACGCCCACGCGCGCCTCATGGCCAACCAGCTCTTCCTCACCCTGGAAGACAAGCTGGCGGGCATGAACGAGCTGGTGGCCATGACCTTGGTGATCCGGGCTTTGGCGGCGGAGCCCTTCGACGCGGTGATCGTCGACACGGCGCCGTCGCGCTATGCTTTGGACTTCTTTACCTATCCGGCGCGGCTATCGGCCTTGCTCGAGGGGCGCGCGGTGAAGTGGATCGCCACGCTCATGCAGCGCGCCGAGGAGCGTCGCGGCAAGGATCGGCGTTGGTGGTCGGGCTGGGGCAAGCGCCAGGTGGAGGCCGCCGTGTCCCACGTCTTGGGGACCTCCCTGGTGCAGGACACGACCCATCTCTTCGCCGAGATTGCGCTGATCCGCAAGCGCTTCGCCTGGATCGCCAGGGAGATCGACAACCTTCTGCGCGGGCCGCGGACGGCGCACATTTTGGTCGCGGCCCCGACGGGCGCTGCCGAGGATGATCTCTTCTTTCTCTTTCGGCGTCTGGTCGAGCTGGAGTCGCGGGCGCACGCCGTCCTGTTGAACCGGACCGGGCTCGAGCTCGACACCTGGGTGCGGCTCTTCGAGCCCGATGTGCCTCTGGGGCAGCACGCGCGCATTCAGTTACAGCATTTGCGCGAGGAGCACTTCAGCCGGGTCCAGGCGAGTCAGCGCATCCACCGGCGACTCGAGAGCCTGCCGCGTCCAGTGCCGGTGGTGGACTTGCCCCTGCTGACCTACACCGAGCCGGCTGAGATCGTTCAGGAGCTGGCGACGCTGCTAGATCCGAGTCTGCGCATGTTGACGGGGTGGCGGTCGCCCCACGCCTGACTTTGGGGGCAGGATCACGAGGCGTCGCGCACGAGGTGACCTTGTTGGCGCAGCTCCTCGACGCAGGCCTGACGCAGGCTGGGAATGTCCAGCGGCCCTTGCGTCGCCAAGGCGTGGGTGGCGGCGCGGAGGAAGGCGTTGCGCAGGTGGCCGCCAGAGATCTCGAGATCGCTGGCGAGGCCGTCTAGCCCGGGGTCGTTGTGGAGGTGTTCGGGCAGGAAGGCGCGCCAGAGACGCAGCCGGCTTTGGGTGCAGGGCGGCGGGAAGTCGATGTGAAAGCGGATGCGCCTGGCGAAGGCGTTGTCGATGGCTCGCGCGTGGTTCGTGGTGAGGAGGGCGACGCCGCCAAAGCTCTCGAGGCGTTGCAAGAGATAGTTGACGAGGCCATTGGCATGGCGATCATTGGCGTTGTTGATCTGAGTGCGCGACGCAAAGAGGGCGTCAGCTTCATCGAAGAGGAGGACCACTTCACCCTTGTTGGCCTCATCAAAGAGCTGGGCGAGGTTCTTCTCGGTGTCGCCGATGTATTTGCTGGTCAGGTGGGCCAGGTCGACGCGGAAGAGCTCGAGTCCCAGCTCGCGGGCGACGATGGCGGCGGCCATGCTCTTTCCAGTGCCCGGTGGCCCTTTGAACAAGGCGGTGACGCCGGGGGATTGGCCCTGAAGCAGGCGCGTGCCCATGATCTCGGCGATGCGGGCGCGGTGATGGGCGAAGTGCAGCAGTCGTTGGATGGCTTCAAGCGTTTCGGGAGGGGCGCACAGATCACCCAGGCGGTGGCAGAGGGTGACTCGCTGGGCGACCTCGGAGAAACGCGGCTGGACGACTTGGTCGGTTAGGGTGTGCAGCTCTGCCGAGTCGAGGCGCCGGCCTTGTTTGGTGCGCTCGCTACAGCGTTGGTGAATGGTCAGCATCTCTGCCGGTGCCGGCTTGAAGGTGGTGAAGAGGGTCTCCCGGGCTTCGTGGTCTGGCGCGAAGGGCGCCATGAGGCCTTGCCAGTGGCTTCGGCAGGTGCTGCTCGAAGGGCTCTCGGCGGCGATGACCGTCAGGGAAGAGAGGTGTTGCTGAAGGACGCTGACCGGGGCCGTGGCCGAGAACCACAGCGCCGGCCAGGGCAAGGCCGTGAGGCGGTCGAGCTGGCGGAGAAAGTCGGCTTTGGCCTGGCCGGCGCTGCTGTCCAAGAGGTGAGCGTTGCGGAGGTGAAGGGGGGCCCGGCCCAGAAAGGCCATGGCGGCGGCTTGACGCAGGCGGGTGGCGGCGTCGGGACGCTGATGCAGCAGCGCCAGATCGAGGTTCACCATGGCTTGGGCGGTGGGTGTGGCGCAGGACTCGACCAAATGTTGCGGGCCGATGCGCGCTGGACCATGGATGAGGATGGCGCGGCGGAGTGTCGCGTGGCGCATGGCGTTCTTGATGGCTCTGTGGGTGCTCTCGGCGATACACGCGGCCTGCACGGCTTCGCCTTGCCAGCTCACACCCGGCACGGTGGTGCTTTGGGGCGGATCGGCGCGCAGGTGGCGCAGGAGGATCTCGCTGATGGCAAAGGGGCGGTCCAGGTCGCTGCCCTCTCCGTGCGGCGTGGCCTCGACCAAGGCGAGGTCCTGAAGGGCCGGAGCCAGGCAGAGGATGGGGTAGGAGGTGGCGTGTGGGTCGATGAGCTCCAAGACGAAGCGCAGGGTCATTCCGTTGCGACCGGCACATAGCCGCAGCAGACGGCTCGCACAGGGGTCGGTGTGGGCTGCATAGGCCACGCCCAGGACCATGAACCAGATCGCAGGCAAACGCAGCTCGCGGACCAGCTCGGAGAGGCGTTGGCTGAGCAGGTCGTCCCCTGGCGGCGTATCCAGGCGGCGCAAAAACTGATCGCGTTGGATGACTTCGTCCACCTCCAGCCCCTCCAAGACACTGTCGCTGCGTGGGCGTTGTATCAAGCGGCGCAGGTCGGCGCGGGCGGCCATGAGCTCTCTCGCCGAGATCTCATGTGCCACCTGTGGCTGATGCAAGCCGAGCCCCAACCAACGCCGGGCGATGGTGTTGACCCAGGCCGTGAGGGGGTGAGTCTCGGCGATGTGGGGGGGCGCCGTGGCGGCCAGGGCGTCGGGCGTCAGCGCCAGTGGGAAGGACAGGGGCGGTTGGGCAAAGAGGCGTTGGCTTACGGCAGGCATGGTCTGCTCCATCAGGGCTGCGCCAGCGCGCAGGGCTTTCCCTTATATCGAGACTATTGTGCCGCGTATTTACTGTCGGACGCGATTATTTGCCGAAGTGCGCATGGCCCAGAGCGAGGGCGGCCGTGGGCCAAGGGCGCGCCGCGCCGTCAAGTCTCGCGGGGAAGGACTTCGCCATCAGCGCTGATGACGTGATCGGCGGCATAGAGGGCGTCGACCATGAGCCCGCTCATCTCTTCCTCGGCGAAGACCTTCTGGCTCTCCTTCTGAAGGAGGTCGGCTTCGCCGCTCTGCCCAAGGGTGGCTTGGGTCAAGCGCTGGGCATCGGCCGCGGGGTCGTCGCTTCGCCCCTCTTTCCAGGTCAAGCTTGACGTGAGCCGATAACCTTTGTCTTGGGCGGCCTGGACCAAGCGCTCGGCGAAGAGGCGAAAGCGTTGCGGGTCTTCGAAAATGGCGGCGATGCGCATGCTCAGGCCGCCGAGATCCTGCGCCGCGACGTGGCGGGCTTCCTCGAGGCCGAGGTGCGTCGGGCTGGACAGGGCGATACCGAGGATGGCGGCCTTCTCGGCGGCGTCCACGGGCTGGTGGAAGGAGCAGCTTTGGCCGTCTTCGGCCAAGCGCAGTCCTTCGACCCAAACGCTGCGCAGCGCCGCTTCATCGATGAGGCGCAGCCCAAGGCTTTCGCCCAGGGCGAGGATGCGATCGGTGAAGGTCATGGCATCCATGGGCCCATTTCCCAGCCCCTCGCAGAGCAAGTCTGGCGCGTCGAGCGGCGTTCCTTGGGCGCCGGCGAGGTGCGTCAAGGTCGCGACGAGCTGCTCGCGGCTTTCAGGGTCAGGTGCCAGGAAACCAATGATTTCATCACGTATCTGTGGAGAGAGGCTGCCAGCGTGGGTTAACGCGGCCTCGAGGCCCGTGGGGAGTGGACTCATGGGTGACCTCACCGTTTGAAGGCTGTTGCGCTCAAGTGCCGAGAAAAGGACCTAGATGCACCTTACCACCTTGGAGGGGTATGCAGTCCGTAGGCTAACATAGGCGTGCGCCCCAGTAAAGGTGCGGCCAAGGGGAGCTTGGCGACGACTGACCGCGCCTTGCTACGCCTCGCTGGTTCTCTTGGCGCGGCCATGGCGCTGCGCGCGCTCCCCTGCCCGGATGCCAGGCGCGAGGTCGAGGCGCTGGGGTCTCGTCGGCGGAGACGGCGCCCGAGTGGCGGCGACTACTTTCCTTTGCCCTTTCCCTTGCCTTTCCCTTTGCCACTCTCGGGAGCGCCGGTCTGGAGGATGCCTCCGGAAGGGGCAGGGGCGTCGTCGTCGGCCGTTGGCGTTTTGGGCTCACCTTTGCCCGGCTTGCCTTTTCCCTTGCCGCCCTTCTCTTCCTTGCCTTCCTTTCCTTTCTCGCCGCGATGATCTCTGTCCCCCGGCTTTCCCTTCTTCTCTTTGGCCTCCTTCTCCTTCTTCTCCTTGACACCTTTGAGCCCGTCGACGGGGCGTCCATCACACTCTCCCAAGTAATCGCCGTGGGCCAAGTGGGCCTTGACCGC
>Ga0334884_1003838_pt1 | contig 16373 bp, 19 predicted proteins | sample GraSluR1_MG_7_FD_207215 | JGI IMG/M metagenome (GOLD analysis project Ga0334884, IMG submission 207215) | Sludge microbial communities from methane-producing bioreactor in Wageningen University, Netherlands - Granular Sludge_12_05 R1 | ecosystem: Engineered > Bioreactor > Anaerobic >...
GATGTAATAATCTGTCATTTTTTGTTCATTTCTGTAGTGTGTGAGAGTCAGGAACGAAGTCGAGGGAAAACACTCCGTTCCTGACATATGATTGATTTGGTGATGTTCTTAAGAAATTCGTCTATTCAATGCCGTATTTGTCAAGCACACTGCGGATGAAACCTTCGTTGAGCATGTCCTGTATATGTTTGTTGATTTCAGCAGCCAGGGCATCTTCGCCTTTCATGAGCGCAATTGCCTGACCATTGGGGTCAAAAGGCTGGCGCAGCAACTCAACAAAATCGAATTGGTTATCTGCCAGGAACTGCTTGCCGGGTTCGAGATCCATCATGGCAACATCGATACGACCTGCATCCAGATCCAACGCCACTTGCTCATTGCGTTCGTACAGGAACAGGTTGTCTTGTGACATCAGTCCGGGTTCGATCAGGTTTTCTTCCACCCAGTACTGCATGATTGTACCTGTCTGGGTACCGATCTTATAATCGGCCATTGCCATGGGATCATCAAAATCGATGCCTGAATCGGCTTTGGTCAGCACGACATTGTCGCCAGCATAGTAGACCATCGAGAAATCGACCTGTTCTTTGCGCTCATCGGTGGAAGCCATGGCAGCGATGGCGGCATCGACTTTGCCTTCCTGCACCGCGGCAACCAGGGTATCAAACCCAAGATCCTGGAATTCAACTTCGACACCCATGCGCCTGGCGAGTTCGGTCATGATCTCCATATCGGCGCCGACAAAGTTATCGTTCTCATCTTTGTATTCCCAGGGTTCGTAGTCTGCCGAGGTGCCGACGACGATTTTGCCTGCATCGTTGATTGCGTCCAGGCGGCCTTTCTGCGCACAGGCGGTCAAAGCCAGCAGAAAGATGGCTGCGATGATGATGATTTTTGTGTACTTTTTCATTTTTTTCTTCTCCTAAGATTATTTGTTCAGCTTCAATTTTCAAACGACTTCGGTTTTATTTTTCATTGGGATTGATTTTGTGCAAACACACCTCCAATATTTCTAATGCGTGATTGATCTCTTGTTCTGTCACGATCAAAGGCGGGATGAAACGAACCACCTGCCCGTCTGGACCAGCCATGTACCCCAACAAGCCAGCTTCTAAAGCGGTATTAAGGATCTTCATGGCTGTTTCCGGATCGGGTGTCTTTTTTCCATCGGGTTTGACGATCTCCAATGCCAGCATCATACCGACGCCGCGCACATCACCAATGAAATCATGCTTTTGCTTTAGCTGCACCAGGCCGTCATAAAAAAGTTTTCCCATGGCTTTGGCATTGCTGAGGATATTTTCTTCCGCAAACACCTCCTGCACTGCCAGCGCGGCCGCACAGGCAACCGGGTTGCCTCCAAAGGTGGTGCCATGTGATCCCGCCCGCCATTGGCTCATAATGTCACGGCTCGATACAGTTGCGCCTAATGGATACCCATTGGCGATCGCTTTGGCGACTGCCAGGATATCGGGAGAGACACCAAACGTCTGCGCGCCAAACATTTCTCCGGTGCGGCCAAACCCGGTCTGGACCTCATCAAAAATGAGGAGTATCCCATGTTCATCACAAATTTCTCTGAGCTGATGATGAAATTCTGCGGGTGGTGCGACATATCCGCCTTCCCCCTGCACCGGTTCAACCAGTATTGCGGCGACTTCATTGGGTGGGATGAAGTGTTTGAAGAGGCGCTGAATACTTGCCAGGCTCCATTCGACTGCCTTTTCTGGTGTATCACCGATTGGGCAGCGGTAGGGATTGGCGTATTCCGCAAAATAGATGCCCGGTACAAATGGCTGATAGTGTTTGCGATATTTCGATTTAACGGAGGTCACCGAGGTAGCACCATAGGTGCGCCCGTGAAATCCACCAGTGAATGCGATGATTCCCTGACGTCCGGTGACATAGCGCGCCAGTTTGATGGCGCCTTCCACCGCTTCCGAGCCGCTGTTACCAAAGAAGAACATATCCATATTGGCGGGCATGACTGTAGGCAGCACTTCTGTCAGCTTTAAGATCGTCTCATGCATCACGATGCCAACTGCGCTGTGTGTGACTTTTTTCATTTGTTCGATGGCGGCATGTAAAACCTTGGGGTGGTTGTGTCCAAGGTTGGTTACCCCGATGCCAGAGGTGAAGTCCATCACTTTCTTCCCATCTGTTGTGTGCAGATAGGCACCCTGGGCACTTTCGATCATCAACATGGGCCAATCCTCGGCGAGTGATGGCGCCAGGTTCTGATGGATTCTGCTGGTCAATTCTGTGTCGTTTGCTTTCATGTTTCCTTAACCCTTCTTCTGTGTGAATTTGTTGTTAGTGATAGGCGCGCCATAACCAAATGCACCATAATATTGGCAGGTTTTGGCGGCGGATTGTGCAGCGAGCTGTAATGCTGTTGGCAATGGTGTGTTTCCGAGATATTCCACCAGGAAGCTGGCGGCAAAAGCATCCCCTGCACCCAACGTGTCGACGATATTCGTAGCTGGTACCACTGGCTGGCTGTAATACTGCTTTCCATCATAGACCAGTGCGCCTTGCTCTCCACCTGTGATGATCACGATCTCAGGACCCTGACTGGCAATCCATGCCAGTAACTCACGGTTTTCATACAGGTTGGCGGTATGTGAGGAGAGCAGTGCGATGTCTACATGTTTGGCAAATTGCGCCAGGTAGTCCTGATCCCAATCGCTGGTGAAGTCAAACGATACTTTGGGGGATGTTTTGTGTAATTCAATGATATAAGGTTCGATGAAACTATACAAGCTGGTATGTACCAAATCATGGCTGGTAATGAAGGCAAAGTCGGCTTCGGTGAGTTGAATCTGTCTGCAGACCCCCTCACTGTATTGCCCAAACACCCGCTCGCCCTCCACCACATTCACTTCGCAATAGGCATTATCGCCGCTGACGATTCTGCTGTGGGAGAGATCAATCCCTTCGTTGTTGAGCGAATCCACAAGCAGATTGCCCCGTTCGTCATTGGCAATCCAACCCAGGTAACTGGCAGCCGCGCCGTAACGATGCGCCAGCACGGGTACATTTACCGCGTTGCCGCCGGGGTACATTTTCCCCAGATGCAGATAACAATCCACGGTATTGTCGCCTACGCCGATGATGGACACCATTTCAGTACACCACCTTTCCCATATACCGGCGGGTAGTCATTGGGTGGTCGCGCAAGAGGGCAATCGTTTCCACCAGATTGGTCAAGGCGGCATCAACGATCATGGGGGCAACCAGCGGGCGAATTTCTGGCGTGATGCCGCTCATCGGAAATTCCTTCGAATCGTAAACGATGGTATTTTGTGAATATTGTTTGGTGAATTCGAGCACCCGTTCGGCTATCGGCCGGCTGGGATCCTCGCCGATCAACAATAAGAGCGGTGTGGCTTCATCAACCACCTCAAAGGGACCGTGGAAAAATTCAGCGGCTTGCAGGGCATGGGCGTGCATCCGTTGCATTTCCATCAGGAAGCAGCTGGCAAAGACATAAGCAGTCGTATACATCGGCCCGGCGCCGAGAACATACAATGGCTGGCTGTCTTTCAGTTTTTCTGCCTGCAACACAGCAGTGGAGATGGTTTGCGCTTTGGCTTGTGCCAGGGCAGCAGGAAAGTGGGGAAGCGATTCCATCAATGCTTTGTGGAAGGGCCAAGCTGGCTCTTTTTGCGCCAGAAAACCGCTCAGAAAAGCAAAGGTCAGCATAAAGGCAGAGAAGTAGCCCTGTTCGGTGCTGCCATAGGCGATGGTGTGATCGACTGCCTGCCCCAATGGTGAATCGGCTGATTGGGTGATTGCCAGTGATTGGGCGGACGATTGCCGGGTGAATTGGGCTGCCTCAACCGTTTCTTTGGTGGTGCCTGAATGGGAGCCAAAGATTACCAGGCTATGTTCATCCAGCGCTAGCGGGGCATGCAAGACAAATTCTGCCGGGAAATAGCGGTGAAAAGTTGTATTGGCTGCGTATTTCGATGCCCAGTATTCCAGGCAATAGAACAGGTGGTGGGGAGCGCCGCAACCGACAAAGAAAATTTTACGGATGGGTTGTTCTGCGAGCTGCCGTGCAATTTCGAGGACTGTGTCGAAAAGTGTCAGGGAACCGGAAAATTGTTCGAGGAAATGAGATTGGTTGAATTCAATGATCTTGCCTGACGCTTTCATATAGTCCTACTCTTTAAAGCTATATCTCCATCACATTCGTGATGCAGTGGTCGATATACATCGAAATTACCAGGTTCAACTGGTTGTTTACTGGAGCTAGTAGACTGGTTGTCGATGTTTTGGTTTGCATTTTATGGTTTGATCTGACTAAGTTTGTGAGAATTTGATTGAAATGGGTGAAGTGTTCCGAGGATATGCTTAAGATAGCAGAAAATCTCAGGTTATACCAGATAGAGTTCGGTATTTGCGGGAAGGTTCGTTTGTGAAGCTGTAGTTTCTAATGCCTGAATCTGGTATGGAAATTTTCCTACGAGTTTCGGGTAGATGGGGTTCGCTTCCCGGCTGAGTATGTCGAAAGAGTTCGTCGAGGCAATGGGACTGCCCGCTCGACGGCAGTGATGTAAAAAGGGATTAATTTGGGATTGGATAAGACGGGTTGTTTCGACATTGGGATTAGGATACTTAGAACTGGCTTATCTGTCAATAGCAAACAGGGGATTAAGTGGTGAAAAAATGGATTGGATGGCCTGTTTGCTGTAAAAAAGAAGTCAGGCCGGCAGGCGTAAGAATCCATGTGGCAGTGTTGACCAGCGGGTGACACTGGATGGAACCCGCCTGCCACAGATCCTGATCGATCCATAGTTCAACCTTGAGATCAGGGTCATTGATCAACGACAGGGGTGAGACGGCACCCGGCTCAATCCCAAGATGGCTGTGCAGTCGACCAGGTGAAGCCAGAGAGAGTCTGGTAGAGCCGGTCTGTTGTGCCAATGCGGCCAGATCCAGGTCTTTGCTGTCATCGAGCATTACCAGAAAATGGCGTTTGCCTTTTTTATCGCGCAGAAAGAGATTCTTGGCCGGCGCGCCCTCGTTGACAGGAACGAACTGTCTGGCTTGCTCGCTGGTGTAAACGGGGGGATGCTCAATTTGTTCATAGGAGATACTGAGTTCTTCCAGGATTTCAATCAGGGTTTGGTGTGGCACTTTTTTTCGCTCTCCAATCTTTCAGCTTGCATGGCGATGCAATCGCTTTCTATGGTAGTACAAACGGGCGAATTTGCGTAGTTTTCAGCACTATATCCAAGAAGATCAGTATGACCAATCATCTTCTACCATTGTGCGCTATCGCTGCATAGGAGTGAATTTTTGCGTTATAGGAGTTCAATATGAGTAAAAAAAGTGTACAATAATAGTGGTTGTTGTTTGCTTTTGCGTTGCCACATTGTGCTTTACTTCTCTGTATGGCATCCCAGCATAGTTGAACTGCATAGGTAGAAGCAACTTACTGCTATACATATACTTTCAACCGTGTTCAGAATGTTATTGTCTAAACGCGAAAAAGGTGTCAAGGAATAAGAAATTTGGTCGGTCAGTCAGATTTTCGAACGGAATTTAAAACCTTCCTTGAGGTGAACCCTTTCCTCAAGGAAATACTTGTCAATATCACCCAGGTGGTGTGGATTCAGGACATAACCACTGATCGCATTCTTTACGTAAGTCCGGCTTTTGAATCGGTATGGCGCCGATCCTGCGATAGTCTCTATGCTGATCCGCAGCTTTTGATTACATGTGTTCATCCTGAAGATCGAGTGCAGGTGATGAACTCCAAAGCTCGGAACAATCACAAACCCTACAATCAAACCTATCGCATTGTCCATCCAGATGATAGTATCACCTGGATATATTCCCGCAGTTTTTTGATCAATGATCCTGTGCAAAAAAATGAGTACCTGTTTTGTATCGCTGACAACATTTCTGACAAGAAGGAAGTTGAATCTGCTCTACGGAGAACCCTCGACCGGATACGTGAACAGTTTGATCTTAGCCGGAAAATGAACCTGGCGCGGAAACCCGAAGCGGTTTTGAGGACCCTGGTATCTGCTCGCGAAATGCGTCCTGCCCAAAGAGCCGCCTTGCTTTTGTTTGATGATGCAAAAAATGGATCGGTCATCGGAGATGAAACGATCACTTCCTGGACCTCTAATCTGGTTAATTCCACCTGGGCTGGCGAATCTAACCTGTATGAAGAACCTGGTTTACGTGACCTTTTTCATGCTAGCAAGACTGTCGTTGTTCAAGATGTTCAAACTGACCCCCGTTTGACAAGAAGTGTACGGGACATTTTATTGGAAGGTAAGGTTACAACGCTTGCGATTTTTCCACTTACTGCCCTGGGTGAATGGCGCGGCTGCTTAATGGTTTTTTATTCAGCAGAGCATCAGTTCGAACATTTTGAACTGCGACACTTGAAAGTTCTTGTTGACCAGGCGTCTATCACGCTTCATAATCTTGAATTGCTTCAGAAAGAGGAAGAATCACGGCGTGAAGCTGAACGGGCCAATAAGATCAAGACTGAATTCCTGGCGATGATTTCGCATGAATTACGGACACCACTTACCTCGATCCTTGGCTTCTTGCAAACTTTGCAGGCAGAAGATGTCAGTTGGAAAGCAAGTGAGGAGCACGCTTTTATTAACACAATCCAACAAGAAGCTTTGCGCTTGCAGGAACTAATTGACCACTTATTGGATCTTTCGAGGCTGGAAGCCGGGATGCTGCCAATTACGGTAGAACCGCACACGTTGCATGAGGTGATTCAGGATGCGTCTCCCCAGCTTTCTATGTTGACAAAAGGGCATACGCTAACCATTCACATGGCTGACACATTGCCTGCCGTGAATATTGATGTCAAACGAATCGCCCAGGTACTGGTTAACCTGGTGCGTAACGCAGCTACCTATTCCCCCAAAAATACTGAAATTAGCATCAACGCTGTCGTCCACAGGGAGTACGTACAGATCAATGTCAAAGACCAGGGGCCTGGAATTTCACCTGGTGAGACCAGGAAGGTTTTCAAGGCATTTCAGCGAGGGCTTGAAGTCGAGACAGGTATCATACATGGTGCTGGGCTTGGATTGGCCATATGTAAAGGACTGGTTGAAGCACATGGCGGCCATATTTGGATCAGGAGAAAGAGCACCCCTGGCACGACTGTGTCTTTCACGCTACCGATTGCTCATGAGCATGCATTTGATCATCGGCAAACAAAGGAAAGTTAACCTATGGGACATATTCTGGTTGTTGAAGATGATCCAAGTGTCCGCCAGCTGGTGGGTGTCAACCTGATTAAACGCGGCTATACGGTCAGCGAAGCCGCGGACAGCCATGAAGCGATTTCATTGTTCCAGGAAGTACCTGTCGACCTGGTACTGCTGGACCTGGTGATTCCGGGTCTTTCAGGCGTTGATGTCTGTTCCTGGATTCGTGCACGTTCGGATGTGCCCATCATTATTCTCAGTGCGCGGTTGGAAGAAGACCTCAAAGTTGCTGCTCTCGATGCTGGTGCAGACGATTATGTGACCAAACCGTTTGGACCCGAAGAATTACTCGCACGCGTGCGTGCCTTCCTGCGGCGGACTTACGTTTCAGCGAAGACGGAAGATACAAAGATCATTATTGGAAAGTTGACGATCGATTTAGAAGCCCGTCGGGTTTTTATTGACGATAATGATATTCACCTCACCCGCACCGAGTATTCGCTCCTGGCCGAATTGGCTAAGCGGTTGGATGGCATAGTCACCCATGACGAACTGGTTATGGAGGTATGGGGTCCTGAATATCGCGGATCGAACCATTATCTACATACATATGTAGGTCGCCTGCGTAAAAAGTTGGACGAATTTGGCGATTTACTCGAAACAGTGCCAGGCATGGGATATAACCTGCATTCGAAGAAAATATATTAGGTTGTGTATAAACCTCTCATGGTCTAAATAATTTTGCATTGCTGCCCAACCGACCAATCAGTGATTATCTACGATTGGTTTTTTTTGCATTGTGGACATTCGGCTTTTTTTTGCTGTACAGGCCACATTTTTCCGACCATTTGAGTTTATAGGTATTTAACAGATGCTATTAGGGACATCGATAGGCCAAAGGGACTACACTGAAATTGGATAAAACCCTCTTAATTGAAAGGAGGAAACATTGAAACATATCGATGATGATGGACACGATTTACAAATGCAAGTACTCATCCAGCCTAACATTGGCCTTGACAGGGAAGTGCGGCAGGGTCTTGTGAAGCTACTCAACATAACACTGGCCAATGAATCGGTTATGACGCAAAAAACACGAAATGCCCGCTGGAATATTACCGGCAGAGGTTTCTTCGATCTTCATATTTTGTTTGACATTCAATATAAACAGTTGAACGAAACATTAGAGAAAATCGCTGAAAGAGTGAAAATGCTGGGGGGGATTACGATTGGCAGCTTCACAGAATTCCTCTCTCACACCCAGATAGAAGACCAGCCGGCGCTTATCCCGGATATCCTGCATCTTCTGGCCGGCCACGAGAAAATCATCCGTTTTTTGCGTGAAGCGAGCAGAAAATGCAACGAAGAATTCGAAGATGAAGGTACAGGCGATTTATTGGTAGGCCTGATGAGTCTGCATGAAAAAATGGCCTGGATGTTGAGGTCTTATAGCGAAGTTCTGGCAACGTAGAAGAAAAGTAAGGATAAAGAAGAAAGAAAATGAATCAAAAACAATTGGATAAAAAGATCAAAAGAGATGCAGCAAAGGTTCAAAAAGATGTCAGCACACTGGCTGGCGATGGCGCCAAGCGTGTCAGCAATTTTGTAGATGATGTTGAAACTGCGGCAGGTCAGGTGAAAGATGATGTGAGCAGCTGGGTGGAAGATAGCGTTTCTACCGCTGGTGATGAAATCGGTAAATTTGCCGAAAAGGCGCAAGAGACGGTTGGCGACGCTGCTGCAGAAGTCAGGAAAAATGTTGGACATGGCTTAAGCCAATATAACAAGAAAGCGCAGGAAATTGCCGATCACATCCCTGGACACTTTGGTGAAAAAGCTGCAAATTATCCCTGGGTATCAATCACCATCGCCCTTTTGATGGGCTTAGTCCTCGGATTTTTATTGAGGCCTGCGAATAGAAACTCTGACTGGGAAATTGAGTAAAAGGAGCCTATATGAATAACAACATTTTTGAAGGCAAATGGAAACAAGTGCGTGGACAAGCCAAAATATGGTGGGGGAAGTTGACCGATGACGACCTTGACAAGGTAGAAGGCAAGTTCGATAAATTGGTCGGGCTGCTCCAGGAAAAATATGGTTACACCGAGCAACAAGTTAAAGATGAATGGGAGAAGAGGACAAAATGACAGATTATAAACATGTAAGTACGACCAGGCACGAGGAAGGAAAGGAACAGCGTGCTGCCACCTTCAAGGCAACGCAAGTCCTCTGGCTGCTCCTGGGGCTTCTCGAAGGCTTGATTGGCCTGAGAATCATTTTCAAAATGATCGGAGTCAATGCGGCTAACGGTTTTGCCTATCTCCTTTATTCATTGACGGATCTTTTTCTGTTCCCATTCAATAATTTGGTCAGAAATCCATCAGCGGGAAATATGGTTTTTGAAGTCACCTCTGTGATTGCGATGATCGTGTACCTGTTGATTGGCTGGGCGTTGGCCCGCATTGTTTACGTAGCTTTTTATCGACCACGTGGCCCCGTACATGTCAGGCAAACTGTTGTCGCCGGGCATGATCCCCAGGGCCAAAATGTCAGTCAAACAGTCAGCCGATCTGCCGATGGCAGCTTCCGCAATGAGACAGTCTCAGAGCATGATGAAATTAATTCGTCATCATCTGGGTGAACTTGCAGGTGTTTGCTCCAAAAGTCAGTTATTGTGCTGGTCATCTATCGATAACCCACAGTGTGGAAGGAAAAAAATGAAATTAGTGACCTTTATATTATGGCTATCAACCGGAGCAGTTGTTGGTTGGTTTGCCGGCCGTATGGCAAGTTTAGAGCGCAGGCAGGTCCATAATCAAACGGCTATCATGGAAAAGCCCATTTTTTCAGATAGTAAAAGCCTGTGATATTGGTATCGGGTCTCACCCTACTGCCAAACTAGGGTGAGACCTGCCCTTCCATTCAATTTTTACGAGTGTAACTTAAAATAATTTTATTAAAAAAAGAGGAAAAAATATGAATATTATTATCTACTTGGTTGTTGCTGCAGTTATCGGTTGGGTCGCGTCAGAAATTATGAAAGATCGCGCTGGATTGCTGGTAAATATCATCGTAGCAATTCTGGGTGCCTTCCTGGCCGGGTTCTTCATCAGTCCGCTGCTGGGAGTAGGTACGATCAATGATGCCATTACCTTGCCGACTATGCTGGTGACGTTGTTAGGGGCGGTTATTCTGATCGCCATTGTTCACTTCTTCAGGCGTAGGGTATAAACGCAGGATGGGTTTTATTGGTAGTTGTGGGTGACGGTCTGCCTGGGCGCGGCGTAAGCCCAGGTAGACAAAATGGCTGGATAAGAAAAACACACATATTAATGCCCGGGGTGAGCCATCAATGGTGAAGAGAAACCACCTGGCATCAAAGGAAACATTCTATGGGCGTAATAAAGAAAGAAACACAAAGAACAGTACCTTTACCAGGCATTTTGCACGCGATTCCTGTTTTTTGGAGCTGGTTGGAATGGTGTTTCACGTTGACAGATGAAGAACGTGAAAAAGCAGGGATCAGCATCGGTACTTCGTTAGATCAGGAGAAGTATAAACGTGTAGGAGGGGATTATCCTGAATAGTTCCTAGGATCCGTAGATCCAATACCTGCGGCTGGTTGTAGTCACAGGCATCTCAAGTGATAAAAAAATCGTATATTAATTAAGGAGAAATATCATGGTGTGGACAATTATTATTATTCTACTTATTTTGTGGCTGCTGGGTGCATTCGGTGGCAGAGTCAGTCCAAAGTTTCCGAAAACAGGTAACTGGATTCATGTGTTGATTGTTATCGTTATAATCCTCGTGATCCTGAACCTGGCTGGAATTGTTTAGCAGTCGTCAGGTTTTTTGAAAGCCATACTACAATATATCTGGCATCTGCTTATTTGTAATGCAGGATTTCATATAGGCTGAGTTAGTAAAAAAAACAGCTGAGTGTTAATGCTTTGGATACACTCCAGTCCCATTATTTAACTGAGGAAAAATAATTAGTAGAGGAAAAATTATGAAAACATGTAGAGATTTGATGACTGCTGATCCAGTTTGCTGTCTGCCAACCAATAAGGTAAAAAAGGCAGCCAGGAAAATGAAGCAGCATAATGTTGGTTCGATACCAGTGATCGATAACAAAGAAACCCGTCAATTAATCGGCATCATTACCGACCGAGACCTGGCGATGAAAGTAATTGGCAAGGGGCGTAAAGTGAAAGCCACAAAGGTCAAAGATGTGATGTCTCGTAAGGTTGTAACCTGCAATCCTGACGATACTGTTCAACAAGCATTTGATGCTATGTCTGCCAACCAAGTACGACGCATTGTTATTGTTGATGAAGTCAATAGTGTGTTGGGAATCATTTCTCAAGCTGACGTTGCCACCCGGATCAGTCAACCCGATGCGACAGCAGAAGTATTAAAGGACATATCCCAACCTAAGCCATAAAAGAGGATATCGATCAAACCATCCTGAACTTGGCATCAGATACAATGTCATGTTCAGGATGTCTGTTAGTATTCCAATTTTTGCACCAAACTAACGCGAGCACAAGCAAGGTTCTACCGCCATGGATTGATATGAGGTAGTTCTGGGATTGTGATCAGGACAAGCCTACAATCTCGCCGTTCTCGTCGATGTCCATATTTTCGGCACCAGGATGGTCCGAAAGGCCCGGCATGGTGCGCATGTCGCCGCACAGGGGGTAGATGAAACCAGCGCCGACGCTGGCGCGCACCTCTGTGATTGGCAGGATGAACCCGCTGGGTGCTCCCTTCAGCTTGGCATCGTGTGACAGGCTGAGGTGGGTCTTTGCCATGCAGATCGGCAAGTTGCCGAACCCATTGGCTTCATAGTCACGGATCTGGCGTTCGGCCTGCGGCTCATAACTGACATCTGCAGCGCCGTAGATCTTTTTGGCGATGGTTTCGATCTTGGTCTTGATGGGCTGGTCGAGATCGTAGAGGAACTTGAATTCGTGTGGTGAATCGGCGGCTTCTACCACCATCTCCGCCAGTTCTACCGCACCTGCACCGCCTTCGGCATGATGGCGGGCTTCGGCAGCACCCAGAGCGCCGGCTTCCACCGCGATGCGTTTGATGGCAGCGATTTCTTCGGGATGGTCACTGTCGAAGACATTGATGGCAACTACGGGCACCACACCATGCAGCTTGAGATTTTCGATTTGTTTGATCATGTTGGCGGCGCCTTTCTCCACATCCGCCACATTACATTCCAGCATATCATCCGGCAGCGGCCTGCCCGCCACAACGCGGTAATTGCCCGAGTGAGATTTCAACGCACGCACGGTGACGACCAGCACGGCGGCATCGGGGGTCAGTCCACTGTAACGGCATTTGATGTTGAAGAATTTCTCTGCGCCGATATCTGCGCCGAAGCCGGATTCAGTAAGGAGATAATCGCCGCATTTGATGCCGATCATGTCGGCAAGGATGCTGCTGTTGCCGTGGGCGATGTTGGCGAAGGGACCGGCATGCACCAGGGCTGGTGTGTTTTCGATCGTCTGCAATAGATTGGGGCGTAAGGCATCCTTCATCAGCACTGTCATGGCGCCGGCCGCGCCGATCTGTTCGGCGGTGATGGGCTGCTTGTTGTTGGTCAGGCCGACAACGATACGGCCCATACGCTCGCGCATATCACGCAAGGAGGTGGTTAACGCCAAGATGGCCATGACCTCGCTGGCCACAGCGATATCGAAGCTGGATTCGCGCGGTACACCGTCGGCTTTACCTCCCAACCCGATGATGATCTTGCGCAGGGCGCGGTCATTCATATCAACCACGCGGTTCCAGGTGATGGAATAGGGGTCAATGTCCAATGGATTCCCACGCATCAGGCGGTTATCGATCATGGCAGCCAGCAAGTTGTGGGCAGCGCTGACAGCATGGATATCACCGGTCAGGTGCAGGTTGAAGGTTTCCATGGGGACGACTTGCGAATAGCCGCCACCAGCTGCACCGCCTTTGATACCAAAGGTCGGACCCTGTGAGGGTTGGCGCATGGTGATCACAGAGCGTTTTCCGATATGTTTCATCGCTTGCCCCAAACCAACCAGGGTGGTGGACTTTCCTTCTCCTAACGGAGTGGGGGTGATGGCAGTGACGTCGATGTAACGGGCGTTGGGGCGGTCTTTCAATTTCTCCAGCACATCAAGATGGAGTTTGGCGACATATGGTGTGCCGAAGATATCCATATCTTCGGGTGATAATCCCATCTGGTCAGCAATTTGATGGATATGTTTCAGATTTGCCTGTCGGGCAATGGCCAGATCAGTAAGCATGCAGATCCCTTTCTACTAAATAGCAAATTATTGGTTATGTTAGTAAGTATAACAGGTTCGCTTCATCGTCATAACTGCGCCGTTACTTAATAGACAAAAAGGAAAAACTCTTTCATTCTCAAATCTTGAACACGAGCATCTTATAAATAACGGTACTTTCCAAAACTTTCAGTATTGATAAAGTGGAAAGACCAACCATTGCCATTTCCATTGCCATTCTTTTCATTAGGGCGGAAAATGAAAATTTTCGCTGTCGATTTTAGGTGGCCAAATTCAAGATAGTCTGCTGTTGCAGGGATGACATTGCGCCAGGTGCCGGAGTTCAGATAATAGCACTCTTCTCCGCGTCTGGTTGAAATTAAGGCGGCCTCAGGTGTGTGGGTGTGACCGCTGACCACGCATTTGAGATTGGAATGCTGGTCCTGAATCAGTTCTTCTTTTTCGGCCCACTGCACCTGTGAATCCAGCTTGATCTGTTTGGAAACCATTTTCATCAGCCGTTTTACCACCCAATAGGTGCCTATCAGGTCAAAAACACCCAGGTCGAGCAAGCCGAACAGAAGGACTTTCTTCCATTCCGCAAGCACAGCAGACTTTTTGATCTCACGACGGAAACGTTTATTGCGTCCCAGGTCACGAATAATTTGTTCAAAACAAGGTTTCATCAGATCCCAAGTTTTTCGCTTTTTCACCCCGGGCGTTGAGAATAGAAAAGAAAGCAAGGCAGTGTTGGGGCGGACATCGTCGAAATCCACCAGTCGGCGGTAGAGGGTGTTTAATTTCTTATTATGAAGGATAGCTTCTTCGCCGTATAGTTTGAGAAACAGATATGGCAAGGCGGCGCCGAATTCAACCGAAGTAATATCACCGAGGCAGGAGGCTTGATAGTCTTTTTCCTGAAATTTTGTAGGGATCACGGCCAGTCTGTCCGTGCGCACTGAGAAATTGGTGGAATCATACTCATGGCCGTGGCGGATCAGGCAAAATGGTTCGCCGTCCACATCCGGTAAGACCAGGTGATGTTTGAAGGGGGCGTCAGCGCCGGGTAAGCCCAGTAACCCGCGAATTTTGGTGCGAATGGCCGGGGTGGCATTGATCAAGCGATCGTGGTTTCCCAATATATATTCGATTTGAATGGAACATTCGAAGCATCTTTCAACATTACGGAAAAGCGCCAGGGTGTCTTCCACGTATTCTTCCTGGGCGATGGCATCGATGATTTTGAGGATGACTTTTTCTGTTTCTGAACCAATGACAACATCTTCATTGTCTATATAAGGGCGCTCTTCACCTGCGAGCCAGAGGGCAGAGCGGGAGATTTCAAAGATATCGCCTGCCAATACGAGATCAATGTACTTCACGCCGTTGGCTTTGGCGAAGGTGTTGACCTCGGCGAAATAGGCTTCAAAGACCTCAGCGGGTATGTTGCGGTTGAAGCGCAATGGACCCACCTGGGTGGATTGTGCTTCAGCAAAGTGCAGGTCAGAAAGAACGACGATCATTGGTTTATTTTTTCAATTTATCTGTTTCTTCATTGAGGAGAAAAACGATCAATGTTGATTAAAGTATACCTTTAATCAACATTGCTACGCGGTGATAAGGAAATTCTTAACAATTTGTTTTCTTTTTTAACAACTGGTTGATTTTTTAGTGTTTTTTAACCTGGCTGCCAGCAGCTTGACCATAAAAGTTGCCACATGGTCGGCAAATTTCCCCGGCCCAAAGCCGGCATCATACCCCAGTTCTTTGGCCAATTCGTTGGTAATGCGCGGGCCGCCACAGATTAAAATGACATGTTCACGCATGCCTTCAGCTTCCAGCAGTTCTACCAACTCGGTCAGGTTGGTGATATGTACATCCTTCTGGGTGACGGTCTGTGAAACCAGCAGTACATCCGCGTTGAGTTGTCTGGCTTTTTGGACAAAATCGAGATTGTCAACCTGGCTGCCCAGGTTGTGGACTTCAATCATCTCGTAGCGTTCCAGGCCGTAGTGGCCAGCAAATCCTTTCATATTGAGAATGGCATCGATCCCCACGGTATGCGCATCGGTGCCTGTACTGGCGCCAACCACCACTACTTTTCTGCCTATGTGATGGCTTATGTATTCATTGGTTTCCTGGCGTGTAAAAACTTCTTCATCCAGGATAGCTGCCTGCAGGGCTGTGTAATCAATGCTATGCCGGGTAGACCCATACAGAATAAAAAAGGTAAAGTTGTCGTCCAAAGGTTTCGCGTAGGCAACATGAACGGCATTCAGGCCCATTTTTTCAGCCAAAGTTTTGGCAGCCTGCACAGAGCGCTCGTTGTGCGGCAGCGGCAAGGTGAAGGAAAGCTGCACCTTGCCATCATTGAGGGTGTCGCCGTAAGGAAGGATTTTCTTGTGATCGATTTGTGTCTTATCAGGATTCATCAGAAAGTTCTCCTTCCAGCAGTTGTGCGAAGGGATTCCAATAATCGGGGTCTTTGTGTATGACACCTTCCAGACCTTTGCCGCCATCGATGAATCGTTTTGTCGCGGCAAAAGTGCCTTTTTCAAGGGCTTTGAACAATCCATCCTTATGAATGGAGGAGAGCAGTTCGACAGCATCATTCAACACCTGGTTGGTTCGTTTCTGGATGATGCCATCTGGCCTGAACTGTATCTCGTCTGCCAGATCAGCCATAGTGTTGGCAATGTAGCGGGCGTTTTCAATGGCAAGATACCGGTCAGAAAGGAACGGCGTGTGAATGGCTTCGGTTAACATGCCTAACAGGTGAATCTGCTGGTTGGTTGCCACGGTGACAACATTGAATAAAGCATCCTGTACATGCCCCTGGAAGATGTTGCCGTTCATGAATTTGGTGGGGGGCATATATTTGAGAGGTGCATGGGGG